>Ga0116220_10000424_pt1 | contig 16562 bp, 14 predicted proteins | sample Sb_taG_10_FD_88967 | JGI IMG/M metagenome (GOLD analysis project Ga0116220, IMG submission 88967) | Peat soil microbial communities from Weissenstadt, Germany - Sb_50d_7_NC metaG | ecosystem: Environmental > Terrestrial > Soil > Wetlands > Peat | place: Germany: Weissenstadt | collected 2010-09-21
TACCGGATCAAGATGGTCGAGCCGATCCGGATGACGACTCGCGAACATCGCGAGGCCGCCATCCGCGCGGCCGGATATAACACCTTCCTGCTGCGCTCCGAGGACGTCTATATCGACCTGCTGACCGATTCGGGGACGTCGGCGATGTCCGACCGGCAGTGGGGGGCGCTCATGGTGGGCGACGAGGCATACGCGGGCAGCCGCAGCTTCTACCACCTGGAGGACGCGGTGCGCGAGGTGTACGGCTATCCCGAGCTGGTGCCGACGCATCAGGGGCGGGGAGCGGAGCACATCCTGAGCCAGATCCTCATCAAGACCGGCGACGTCATCCCCGGCAACATGTACTTCACCACGACGCGCTGGCACCAGGAGAACGCCGGCGGTGCATTTGCCGACGTGATCATCGACGAGGCGCACGACCCCGCATCGCTGCACCCGTTCAAGGGCAACATCGACCTGGACAAGCTGCGCCGCGTCATCGCCGAGGTCGGCGCCGCGCGCATTCCCTACATCTCCCTCGAAACCAACGTCAACATGGCCGGCGGCCAACCGGTGTCGATGGCCAACCTCAAGGCGACGTACGCGCTGTGCCACGAGCACGGCATCCTGGTGATGCTCGACGCCACCCGCGCCCTGGAGAATGCGTGGTTCATCCAGCAGCGCGAGGAGGGCTACGCGCATCGAAGCGTTGCCGAGATCCTCCTCGAGATCTGCGCGCAATCCGACGGCGCCACGGTCTCGTCAAAGAAGGACAACCTGGTCAACATCGGGGGCTTCCTCGCCCTGCGAGACCCCGAGCTGGCCCGGCGCGCCCGCGGGTTGCTGGTCGCCTACGAGGGGCTGCACACGTACGGCGGCATGTCGGGGCGCGACATGGAGGCGCTCGCGTGCGGTATTCACGAGATGGTGGACGGCGATGATCACGTCCGCGCTCGCATCGGTCAGGTCGAGTTCCTCGGCAACCTGCTCATCGACGCGGGCGTCCCGATCGTGCGGCCGATCGGAGGCCATGGCGTGTATCTCAACGCGCGCGCCATCCTGCCGCACGTCCCGCAGGACGAGTTGCCGGCGCAATCGCTCGCAGCCGCGCTCTACGTCGACTCGGGCGTTCGAAGCATGGAGCGCGGCGTCGTGTCGGCCGGTCGCGACCCGGCCACCGGCGAGAACCGTCACCCGCGCCTCGAGTTGGTGCGCCTGACAATCCCGCGGCGCGTGTACACGCAGTCCCACATGGAGGTCACGGCGGAGTCCGTGGTCAACGTCTACGAGCAGGCGGACGAGATCGGCGGCCTGGCCTTCACCTACGAACCCGACGACCTGCGCTTCTTCCTGGCGCGATTCCGGCCACTCCCGGTACGGTCGAAGGCGACGGTCGGGGTCCCGCAACACGCGGAGGCGACGGCGCTTCCGGTCGCACCGGGCGGGTGATCCAGCAGCGCTCCTGACCCGCGACCTTGGAAACATGAGCGAGGGACCTTCGCCTCTGTTTGGCGCGGCCCGCGGCGATGGATGGTGATGGTGGCGGAGACCATATTTCTCCCGATCATGAGGAGACGACACCATGAGGAAAGCCACCACGAAGACTGTGCGGCCGCGCAGGCAGGAGCTCAAGCCTGAGGAAAGGCTGCTGAACAAGACGTGGGCCAACATCGCGCGCCGCGAGGAAGCGATGATGACGGCGGCCACGGAAGTGGTCGAGTCCGTGCCCGCCCCGTCGGACGTCATCGACGGCGCTCTCGCGTTCGCCGCCAAGACCCTGAAGGCGCAGCGGGAAGCGCTCGTGCCACTCCTCGAGAGTGTCACCCCCAGAATGGCAACAGGCCGCTCGGTGCCCACCGTCGCCGACGCTGTGGCATCCGCCTACGGTCTCGCTGAGCGAGTGCTCGAGACGCAGCGGAAGGCGCTTCGCGGGATGATCGAAACGGTCACGCCGCCGCTTTCCAGGCACGCGCGGAGGGCGGTCGCCGCGGCGACGCCGAAGCGCGCAGTCGCCCGGCGCCCGGTGCGGCGCGCCGCAGCGCGGAAGACGTCGCGAGTCAGCGCCTGACCCTGCCCCAATCCAGCCGGGCTTCGCGAGCTTCACGTGAGGCTCGCGGAGCCCTTCGCTGTCCGGCTAGTGGACGCCGGCGATCAGGGCCCGGACTGCATCAACCACGAGCTGGACTGCGATGGCAGAGAGCAGGAGGGCGAGGACCCGGGTGATGAAGTCGACGAACGCGGGCCTGAGAATGCGGGCGAGCTGCCCGGCGAGCAGCAGGATGATCGCCACCGCCACCACCACCGCCACAACGCCGACGATCACGCCGAGCCGGCCGCTGAAGTCGGCGTTGCGGTTGGCGAGGACCATGACCGCGGCGATCGCGCCCGGACCGGCCAGCAGCGGAGTCGCGAGAGGGACCAGCACGATATTGACGTTGCCGGTCACCTCCCCGGAGCGTCCGCGGAACATCTCGAGCGCAACAAGGAGCAGCAGGAGGCCTCCGGCGATGGCGAGACTCTGAATGGAGACGTTCAGGTAGCTCAGGAGAATGCGCCCGAAGAGCGCGAAGACCGCGATGAGCAGGCCTGCCGATGCGGCGGCCTGCACCGCAGCCCACCGCCGCTGGGCGGCCGTGCGGCCCGCTGTCAGGGCAACGAACATCGGGACCGTTCCGAGAGGGTCGACGATGACGAAGAGCGTCACGACCGTCTCGGAGAACGCCAGCCAGTTCATGTCCGGAAGCCTAGGGGTATTCCGGGCAGTCGCGCTGTTGATCGATGCGCATGTCGCGCAGCCCCGGCGCGACCGCGAACCCACGTAGGATCTCGTCAGGCGACCGGCCTGACTGAGGGCAAATGACGATGGAACTGCACGTGGTCTCGATCCGCCCGGCCGAGGGCGTCAACCTGATTCTCGGGCAGAGCCATTTCATCAAGAGCGTCGAAGACCTGCACGAAGCGCTGGTCGGAGCGGTGCCGGGAATCCGCTTCGGGTTGGCATTTGCCGAGGCCTCCGGAAAGGCGCTCGTGCGCTGGAGCGGCACCGACGACGAGCTCACCGTCCAGGCCCGCGAGACGATGCTCGAGCTCGGTACCGGACACACCTTCCTCATCCTGCTGGGCAACGCCTTTCCGATCAACGTGCTCCGCGCTGTCAGGGACGTGCCCGAGGTCTGCCACATCGACTGCGCCACCGCCAATCCCGTCGACGTCGTGGTGGCCGAGACGGAGTTGGGGCGTGGGATCCTCGGCGTCATCGACGGAGTCACGCCGGCCGGGGTCGAGGGCGAGGCGGATATCGCCGAACGCAAGGAGCTGCTGCGGCGCTTCGGGTACAAGGCCGGCTGACCTCGTCATCAGGCACCCACACCGGCAATGTCGTGTCGGGCGTCACGGTCGGGCTCGACACGTTTGCCGGCCTCGATTCGACGCTGACGATCGCCAGCGGACCCACTGGCGCGCCTCAGTCGCCCAGCCTGCTCCAGGCCTTTCTCGGCGCATGCGAGCAGGCGAATATCGTCGTGCAGAACAACGGATTGACCGGGCGACCAACCTGGGCGCCGCCTTTGTCGAGGTGTACTACTGGGACGCCACCAATCACTCTGACTACGCGGCGATCACGACCTTCCAGTCCTGGTGCAGAGCGGGATGATCGGCCATGCCCGCGTCATCCTGGCACCTCCCCCAATCCGCAGCTATTCGCGGACCTCTTGCACATGTGGAGCGGCCGCATCATCGTTTGGGATACGCGATGGTCACCCACCGGGTCGATCTTGACCCAGCCACTCCAGCAGACTGGCCGAATGCTCGCCCAGGCGCGGCGGCGCGCTCCTGTAGGTGATGGGCGTGCGCGAGAGGCGCAGCGGATTCGAGATCTGCGGAATGGCGTGCCCCGTCTCACGGGAAACTGTGACCGTTGGCTCGAGGCCAAGCTGCTCGGCGAGGGCGATCGCCTCGGCGATGTCGTTGACCCGGCCGCAGGGAACGCGGCGAGTTTCAAGTCGCGCGATCCAGTGGACCGCCGTGTCATGTGCGAGCGCCTGGATCAGCTCGTCCCGCAGTGCCACTCGATGGTCCGTTCGAGCGGCGTTGCCCTGGAAGCGAACATCGGCGGAGAGCTCGGGACGGCCCAACACGAGACACAACTCGGTGAACTGCCGATCGTTGCCCACGGCAAGGGCGATGTCTCCGTCGGCGGTCGGAAACAGCTCGTAGGGCGCGAGACCCGGATGGGCATTCCCGGCCCGCCGCGGTATGTTGCCGGTTGTCAGAAAGGCCGACGACTGGTTGGTGAGCATGGCGAGAACACTTGAGAGGAGATTGGTCTCGACGCGCTGACCAAGACCGGTGACCTCACGCTCGCGCAAGGCGCTCAGGATCCCGATCGTGGCGTACAGACCGCCGACGACGTCGACCACCGGCACGCCCACCTTGGTCGGGCCGCCCGTCTCGGTCCCGGTCACGCTCATGAGGCCCCCGACCGCCTGGAGGAGGAAATCGAAGCCCGGGTGCTGTGCCCCGGTTCCGGTGCCGAAGGCCGAGATCGAACAGTAGATCACACTCGGATTCGTCCGGATGACCGCGTCGTAGCCAAGGCCAAAGGCGTCCATGACGCCCGGGCGAAAGTTCTCGACCACAACGTCGGCGCGCCGTGCCAGCTCCTGCGCTGCCAGACGGTCACCCTCATCGACGAGGTCAAGGTCAAGGCTGCGCTTGTTCCTGTTGACCGACAGGAAGTAGGAGCTGTCTCCACCGGCAAACGGGCCCCAGGCACGGCTCTCATCGCCGATGCCCTTGCGCTCCACCTTGATCACGTCCGCACCCAGATCGCCGAGAAGCATCGTCGCCAGCGGACCGGCGAGGGCGCGTGAGAAGTCGGCGACGAGGATGCCCTCGAGCGACCCTCCGGTCCTCGCACCGCTCGTGTCCATCAAGCTACTCCAGGTGCGCGCCGGCGCCATTTCTCGCGATCTGCTGACGCCGTCATGCGTCGGGCCCACGCACCACCTGACAAGCATCGTATCGTGGTCAAGCTCCGATGGTCTCCCACGCTTTGGAACGTCACCGCTCGCCCAGGCGCCACAGCGCCGGCAGAACCCGGGCATGCGCCAAGCTCGCGGCACTCGACGCCGGATGATGTCTGACGCCGCATCGCGAGAAACTGAGGCGCGCGCGCCGGATCGGGTTGCTGTCAACGGCGTCGACCACGACATCGGCGCGGCGGACGATGCGAGCCTCCTCGAATGGCTGCGCGAGACGGTCGGATTGACCGGAACAAAATATGGCTGCGGCGAGTCGGCATGCGGCGCCTGCAGTGTGCTCGTCGATGGAACGCTCGCCCGCGCGTGCGCCGTCTCTGTCCGCGACGTCGCCGGACGGTCCGTGACCACAGTCGAGGGACTGAGGCAGGACGGCGCGCTCCATCGCGTCCAGCAGGCCTTCCTCGATATCGGCGCCATGCAGTGCGGTTTCTGCACGCCCGGCATGGTCGTGGCCGCCGTCGCGCTGCTCGATGCGAACCCGCTGCCCAGCGACGGCGAGATCGCGCGCTGGATGGCCCCGAACGTATGCCGGTGCTGCACGTATCCGCGCATCCTGGACGCGATTCGTCGAGCGCGCGACCACCGAGGCTCCGCGCCGGGCGCCGGGGTTTCGGCCGAGCGCGCACCGTCATTCGCGCGTCGCCCGATGACGCCGTGGGACCTCGCGGAACCCGACCGGCGCGACTACTTCGACGTGCTCGGCGACGGCGCGATCTTTGTCGTTCCTCCGGCCTCGGCCGCGCCGGGAACGTGGGCGCCGACCGGAGGCGCATGGCTGCACGTCGACGCAGCCGGCACGGTCACCGCGTTCACCGGCAAGGTGGAAGTCGGTCAGGGGACGCGGCGTGCCCTGCGCCTCATTGTCGCCGAGGAGATGGAGACGGCCCTCGACAACGTTCGCCTCGTGGTCGGCGACACCGACCTGTGTCCCTGGGACATCGGAACCTTCGGGAGCATGTCGATGCCGACCGCGGCGAGCGACCTGCAGCGTGTCGCAGCAGCGGCCCGCGACGGTCTGGCGCGCGGCCCCGAGCTGGAACCCGGCGTCAGACGCATGACGATTGTCGGGCACGACGTCCGGCTCACGCCCGCGGCCGACTGGCACCTGGCGGGACATGACGTCGCGCGCGGCGATCCACGCGCTGTCACGGGCGAGAAGCGTTTCACCTCCGATCTGAGCCGGCCCGGGATGGCCCACGCTCGCATCGTCCGCCCGCAACAGCTTGGAGCGCACCTCCGCAGCGCCGATGTCACCGCGGCACGCGCGATGCCCGGTGTCACCGTCGTCGTCGACGGCGATTTCATCGGTGTGGTCGCGCCGACTCCCGGCGACGCTCGGCGCGCCGTTGAGTCGATCCGCGCCGAGTGGGATCCGGTCGAAGCCGTGTCAGAAGCGGACCTGGTCACGCACCTGCGCTCGCATCCTGTCGACGTCGAGGGATGGGGCGGCGCGTACGCGCACGATGCCGGTGAGTACGAGCGGGCAATCGCATCCGCGGAGGTGCAGCTGAGTCGAACGTACACGACGCCCTACATCGCGCACGCGCCGCTGGAAACCCGTGTGGCACTTGCCGAGTGGGAGGACGGCCGGCTCACCGTCTGGGCCGGGACGCAGCAACCCTTCGGCGTGCGCACGGCGCTTGCGGAGGCACTCGACCTGCCCGAGGCGGATGTGCGCGTCATCGTCCCGGATACGGGCGCGGGGTTCGGCGGCAAGCACGCCGCGGATGTCGCGATCGCGACCGCTCGGCTCGCACGCGCGGCCGGTTCCCCGGTGAAGCTGCGGTGGACGCGCGAGGAGGAGTTCACCTGGGCGTACTTCCGGCCGGCTGCGGTCATCGACGTCACCGCTGGAGCCACGACCGGCGGCGAGATCACCGCGTGGGAGTTCACCAACATCAACTCCGGCAGCGCCGCGATCGGCATTCTCTACGACATTCCCAATCAACGCCTTCGATTCCAGCCCGCGGATTCGCCGCTGGCGCAGGGCCCCTATCGCGCGCTCGCCGCGACCGCGAACACCTTCGCGCGTGAATCGATGATCGACGAGCTCGCCGATGCGCTCCATGCCGATCCACTGCAGCTGCGCCTCCGGCACCTGCATGACGAGCGGCTCGCGGACGTGGTGCGCGCGGCCGCGGACCGGTTCGGATGGGGTCGCGCGTCAGACGAACGTGGCGGCGCAGGCATCGCGGCCGGGGCCGAGAAGGGCGGCCGCGTCGCAACATGCGTCGAGGTCCGGGTCGACGGTGCCCGGCTCGATATCCTGCGCGTCGTGACGGCGTTCGAATGCGGTGCGATCGTCGACCCGGACAACCTGCGCAACCAGGTCGAGGGCGCCACCATCATGGGACTGGGCGGCGCGCTGTTCGAAGCCGTGCACTTTGCGGAGGGGCGCATCCTCAACCCGCGCTTCAGTCAGTACCGGGTGCCGCGGTTCACCGACGTCCCACCAATCGAGGTCGTCCTCATCGACCGCCCGGACCTTCCCTCAGCGGGCGCCGGAGAGGCGCCGATCATGACCATCGCCCCGGCGATCGGGAATGCGATCTTCGCGGCCACAGGCAACCGGATCCGCAGCCTCCCACTGCTCGACGGCCTCACCGCGAGCTGAGCCGCCCCCCTCCACGCACCCTGCGGGCTGGTCAACCTATGCGGTGATGTCGCGGTACCAGAAGCTCGCACCGGCCACGGCTGCCATCGCAACAGCGTACAGACCGGCAATGATCAACGCGCTCGTGTACGACACGCCCGATGCGCCGGACTCGTTGAACACGGCCGCCTGACCGCCGGTCAGCACCACGGAGAGAATCCGGCCGGGCAGGTACTGACCGACGGTCGCCTCCACCTGGTTGACGAGTCCCTCGACCACCAGGAGCCACGCGATCGCGGCCCCCACCGCCCCCGCGGGATTGCGAACGAGCACGGCGACCAGCGTGCCGAAGATCGTCCACCCGATGACCGCGAGCACGAGATTGCCGAGGAATTCAAGGTAGTCGCGGGTGCCCGTCGAATCCCACCACACCGCGGTGTTGATGCCTTCATGCGGTGCCACGAGCATCGCCACGAGCGTGCCGACGCCGATGGTGAGCGCCGTCGAGACGACCATGTAGACGAGCAGCGCGAGCACCCGTCCGGAGAGAAGCCGTATGCGCCCCGGCTCCTGCACGAGCAGGTTTCGCCACGTTCCCTGCGTCCAGTCGGCCCCCAGCACCGCCGCTATGGTGATGAGGACGATCACCGCCACAAGGCTTGCGCTCGGTTGGAGGGTGCCGACGAGCCCGAGGTCGGTCTTGATGAGGAACTGCTGCTCGAGCGCACGCCGCTGGATGCGCGCCAGCGTGACGCCGACCGCGAGTGCCGTGAGCCCCACCATGACGAGGAGCGCGAGGAGGATGCTGCGCCGGCGGATCTTCGGCCACTCGGACAGGAATGCCGCGAGCATCAGGTGGTCTCCCCGATGATCTTCAGGAAGCTCTCCTCGAGCGTCGTCTGCACCTGGTGCAGCTCGACGAGGGTTGCGCCTGCCTGCATGGCGAGCCGGTTCAGCTCACCGGCGAATGCCGGAGGCGCGGCCACCCGGGCGCGGCCGTTCTCGATCACGACCGCATAGCCGCGATCTCGGGCGATCTGCGCGACGACCTCGAGGTGCTCCGGAGCCTCCGTCGCCACCAGGATCGCCGCCGTCTGCCGCCCGGGCAGGCTCGCCGCCGGACCGGAGTACACGGCTTTCCCCGCCACGAGGACGATCAGCCAGTCGGCGATCTGGTCCACCTCGGCAAGGAGATGGCTGCTCACCAGGAGCGTCTTGCCGGCATCACGCAGGCGCCGCATCAGCTCGCGCATCTCGATGATCCCCGGCGGATCGAGCCCATTGGCCGGCTCATCGAGGAGCAGCAGTTCGGGGTTGGACAGGAGCGCTGCAGCGATGCCGAGGCGCTGCTTCATCCCGAGGGAATACGACCCGACCTTGTGCCGTGCGCGATCCGCAAGGCCCACCGTCTCGAGCAGCCCGGAGACGTCCGCGTCGCGATGCCGTCCGAGCGTCGCGAGCGTCGAGAGGTTGGTCCGTCCTGACAGGGTCGGATAGAACGCCGGTCCTTCGATGAGCGCCCCGACGCTGTGCATGAACGCGCGCGGGTGACGGATCGAATGACCGAGAACGGACGCGCTTCCTCCGGTCGGGCGTATCAGACCGAGGAGCATGCGGAGCGTCGTCGTCTTGCCCGCTCCGTTGGGTCCGACCAGTCCGGCGATGACGCCTCGCGGCACGCGGATCGAGAGGGCGTCGACGGCCCGGCGATCGCCGAACCGCTTGGTCAGATCATGGGTCTCGATCGCCGCAGGTCGCCGGGACTCCGTGCCCGGCGAGGCGAGAGGCGCCGCATCCTGAGCCACCGCCGCATTCTGTCATGGGTGTCGCGGACCGGCGCCGTCCGCGCACACCCGGTGGTGACGCGCCGTCCGCGCTCAGGCGCGGACCGCTCGGCGGCGCGAGCGCGTGTGTCCCACGTCGACTGCGAGCGCACGACGAGTCGTCCGAAGACCCGATCGCATGAAGTCGGGCCACATGCTGTTGTCGAGAAACTGCCGGTAGAGACCAACGCCGCGAATCGCCGCATACGGCACGGGGTGGATGAGCCTGACGACCGGCACCTCGCGACGCAGGCGGGCCAGGTTCTCGCGCGCCAGCTCGATGTGCTGGATCTCTCGAACCTGCGATGCCGCATAGAGGATCGACGCGGGCTTCTCGAGCCACCCGGTGATGTCCTCACCGTCGAATTCCTTGGGGTAGAACCCGTTGATCGCGATCACGACATCCGGTGGCGTCTCGATGTCGAGCAAGGGACGCACCGGCAGAATGTCGGCGGTGCCTCCGTCCCAGTAGTGATGGCCGCGGTACCGCACCGCCTCGATGAACAGCGGAAGAGCGACTGCCATGCGCACCGCGCGGGCAACCGCGAGTCGCGGATGCGTGCGCGGTCCGATGTAGTCGACCTGGTTGCGTTCCACGTCCCACACCGGCGCGTAGATGGGGATCGGCAGTTCCGCAAGCCTTATGTCGCCGAGCCACTCCCGGTACCAGGCCTCGATGCGATCGCCGCGCAGGAGCCCGTTGAAGCCCCGGCCCCGGCTGGGGATCAGGTTGAGCAGTGCGCGCCAGTCGACGTCGACCAGGTCCGAGGCGGTCAGTCCGAGCGTGACCTCCGCCACCTCGTCCGCGCTCCGTCCTGCCGCGATCGGAAACCCGAACAGCGCGGCCCCGGAGCAGATGGAGATCGCCGCGGGACGGATGCCCGCTTCCTCGAATGCCCGCGCCGCGCCCACCAGTGAGGCGAGCGCCCCGCTGCCGCCGGTGGTGAGGAGTGCCACACGGCGTGATCGCAGATACGCGCGCTGCGTCTTCCTGAACGGGGGGAACGGATGGCGGTCGATCGCGGGAGGCCGCTCGTGCGGCAACGTCAGCACGGCTCGTCGTGCCACGCGCAGGAACGACGCGTCGCTGCGTATCCCGCCGGCGAGCTCACGCGCCATCGTGACAGCGTTGAAGTACTGCCGGATGCGAAGGGCGTCGAGCGCGCGGTCGAGCGGGGTCTGACTCATGCGTCGCGTCACCTGGCTGACGTCAACTCCGGCGCAGGTTCGCGGCTCATGTGCGCGAATCGGCACGCCACCACGAGGAAGCACGCGGCGGGGCTGAAGAAACTTCCGAACGACACCAGCGAGAACAGCACGGTGAGCCCGACGAACATCAGGGTCGTCAGGTCGCGTACTGCACGAAATGGTTGCCCGACATGTTCGCGGCGTTCAAGGTGAACGGAACCCCCGAGATGGCGAAGGACACCGCGATGGCGCCGGAGGCGACGATGTACATCATCACGGCCACCGCCGTGAACGCCGGCGCGAGGAGGATGCCAAACCTCCGCCAGCGGGTGCGTCCGTAGACGCGAGTTCCAGTAGTTGGATCTTTCATACCATCACCCCTGGAAACCGGACTGTTTCAACGCCTCAAGTTAGATCCCCGATCAAGGGGATCTCACGGGCCGAATGTCATGAGGCGCCCTGCCGTAGGTCATAGATCCGGCTTCCGGGTTGGTGGCTTCTGCGCGTGATGCTCTGGTCCTCAACAAACGATCGCCCGTCGCGGCCGAGCGTATCCTGCGAACACACGCCGTCACCGGGCACTGGGGAGTGATGGAAATGCCAACTGTTCGAGCCGGGGACCTGTCCGTCTACTACGAGACCAGCGGGAGCGGCGAGCCGCTCGTGCTCATCCCGTACCTTGCGGCCGATCAGGCCTGTTACGCGTTCCAGGTGGCCGACTACGCTAAGCACTTCACCTGCATCTCGGTCGACCTCCGGGGTGCAGGCCTGAGCGACAAACCGGCAGGAACCTATACCACGGAACTCTTTGCCGACGACGTCGCGGCCTTCATGCAGGCAATCGGTGTCGAGCGCGCTCACGTCATGGGGCTCTCGCTGGGGGCCGCCACCGGTATGTGGCTGGCGGCGAAGTACCCGGAGAAGGTCACGAGCCTCTCGCTCCACAGCGCCTGGCCCGCGACCGACCCCTTCCTGCGCACGGTCGTGGAAGGGTGGCAGGTGATGGCCAGGGGGCTCGCCAGCGTCCCGGACATGGTGATCCAGGGCATCTTTCCGTGGTGCTACACCCCGGAACTCTACGCGGCGAAGCCGGAATACATTCAGTCCCTGATCGATTTTGTCCGGAGCCGGCCGGTGCAGCCGGTCGACGCATTCATGCAGGCGTCAAACGCAGTCATCGCGCATGATGCACTTGGCCAGCTGGGCAGGATCACCGCGCCGACCCTGATCACCTTCGGACGCCACGATGTCATCACCTCGACCCGTTTCGCCGAGCCCCTGAGGCAGGGGATCAGCGGCTCTGAGGTGGTGATCTTCGAGGGATGCGCGCACGCGCCTATCTACGAGAACGTCGAGGAGTTCAACCAGAGGACCCTGGCCTTCCTGAGCGCGCACCCGGCACCGTAGGGTGCCCGGCCGGCAGCGTGTGCCGTCCTCAGACGCTCGGCGTTGTCACCGCGCCACCGGAGAGCGGCTCATCAGGTACGCGACGCAACTGTTGAGCGTCGACACCTTGGAGTAATCGCGCTCGGGAACCGTCACGCCGGTGGCACGTTCGATCTCCACCATCATGGTCAGCAGGTTCATCGAATCAAGGTCGAGTTGGTCCTGCCATTCGACGTCGGGGTCGAGCGCTGCCAAGTCGGCCTCGGGCGCGATGCGAGTCAGGATGCCCAGGACGGTGGCGCGGATCTCGGATTCACTCATAGCGATGCCGGCTCCTGCAGATAGTTGCTGATGGACGAGAGAAATCGGCCGCCGATATGACCGTCACTCACTCGATGGTCTGCGCTCAGGGTTGCATGCACCACTCGCCGCACACCGAGCAGGCCGTTTTCGGCCCAGGGGCGTTCGATGACGCGGCCGAATCCGACCAGCGCGACCTGCGGCGCGTAGATGACACCGAAGACCGTCTCGACACCCTGGTCGCCGAGGTTTGTGACCGTGATGGTGGGGTCGGACATCTGCGAGCTTCGTAGCGTGCCGTTCCGCGCGCGCTCCACCACGTCGCGAAGATCCTCCATGAGCTGGTCGAGCGACTTCTGATCGACATCGTGAATGGCGGGGGCGATCAGGCCGCCACCGCGCAACGATGTGGCCACGCCCACATGGACACCATCCGACGGGCGGAACTCGTCGTCGACCCAGAAGCCGTTCATCTGCGGGACGTCACGGGCGGCGCGGCCGACCGCCTTCAGGAGCAGTGCCGCAGGGATGAGCCGCTGGGCGACGCTCCGTTCCAGGTTTGCCTCCTCCATCCACCGCAGGGCGTGCCCGAGGTCGATGTGCGTGCCCAGGTAGTAGTGGGGGATCTGCTGCTTCGAACGTGCCATGAGCGCGCCGGTTGCGCGCCGCATCGCGGCCCGGCGGTCGGCGTCGGCCCCATGCGTGGACGCGGACGCCGGCGCGGGTGCTGAGACGACCGGCGCCGGCGGCTCGGCGGCGACGGTCGCCGACGGTGTTGCCGGCGGCGGGAGCGCCACGATGGCGGCGGCCAGGAGCGGCGCCCGTGGTGGTGGTGCCGGCGCGGTCAAGGCGCCGGCGGCGCTCGCCGCCTGCTCGACGTCGCCGCGTGTGACCGCACCTCGCGGGCCGCTGCCCCGCACGCCATCGAGGTTCACTCCCAGCTTGGCGGCGAGTCGTCGCGCCAGCGGCGACGCCTCGACACGGACGGACTGCGCCGCCGCGCCCTCCGCGGCTGGTGCGAACGCCGGTCGTGCAGCCTCAGCCGTCTCGCCGGCCGAGACGAGCACTGCAAGCGCCGTGCCCACGGGAACGGTCTCGCCTTCCTGGACCAGCAGGCGTTCGACGACGCCCGTCTCGAACACCTCCACTTCCATCGTCGCTTTGTCGGTGTCCACGTCCGCGATGATGTCGCCCTTGGTGACGTGGTCACCGGCCCTCACGCGCCAGCGCGAGAGCGTGCCGCGCTCCATGTCAGCGCCCAGCACGGGCATGCGGAACTCACCCATCGCCACGGACACTCTGCCGGGCGGCCGCCACGATCGTCTCGACCTGCGGCAGCGCGGCGGCCTCGAGGTGCTTGGCGTACGGCATCGGGACCTCGGCACTGCACACGCGCAGAACCGGCGAGTCGAGGCGGTAGAAGGCGCCTTCGACGATTCGTGCCGACACCTCTGCAGAGATGCTGCCGCTGCGCCATCCCTCGTCCACGATGACTGCGCGAGTCGTCCTGCTCACCGAGGTGAGGATCGCGTCGGTATCGAGGGGACGCAGCGTGCGCAAGTCGATGACCTCGCAGTCGATGTTCTCCTTCGCAAGGCGTTCCGCCGCCTCCAACGTCTTGTGCAGCGTGCCGCCGTACGTGATCAGCGTGAGATCGTCCCCGTGACGGCGCACCGCCGCGTGCGAGATCTCGACAGGACCGGCATCCTCCCGGAGGTCACCCTCCATGTTGTAGAGCACGCCGTTCTCGAAGATGAGCACCGGATCGGGGTCCTCGAGTGCTGTCCAGAGCATCCCACGCGCGTCCTCGAGCGTGGCGGGTGTCAGCACTTTCAGCCCGGGAATGTGCGCGTACCACCCATCGAGGCTGTGTGAGTGCTGCGCGGCCAGCTGGCGTCCGGCTCCGGTCGTCATCCGGATGACCAGCGGCACGGAGAATTGACCGCCGGACATGTGCGAGATGGTCGCCGCGTTGTTGAGGATCTGATCGAGCGCCAGCAGGCTGAAGTTGACGGTCATGATCTCAACGATCGGGCGCATCCCCACGAGGGCGGCACCGATGCCGGCGCCGACGAAGGCGGATTCGGAGAGTGGCGTATCGCGGATGCGCTCGGGCCCGAACTCGGCGAGCAGCCCCATGCTCACGGCGAACGAGCCGCCGTAGCGGCCGACGTCCTCGCCCATCAGGAACACGCGCGGATCGCGACGCATCGCGTCGCGGATGGCCGCACGCATCGCGTCGCGGTAGGTGCATCGGACGGTGGCGCCGGCGGCCGGCGTCGACACGGCGGTGGAGACGGGAGTTTCCGTCATGCGCGCACCCTCTCGCTGTACACGAATCGGGTGAGGTCGCTCACGGGCTCGAGAGTCCCCGCGTCGGCGTAGGCGATCGCCGCATCGATCTCGCGCGCGATCTCCTGTTCCATAGCGGCCGTGCTCTCGTCGTCCAGGTAGCCGGAGGCGCGCAGCTGCGCGGGAAAGGTCAGCAGCGGATCGCGGTCGCGCCAGCGCTCCACCTCCTCCTTGGAGCGGTACAACTCGGGGTCGTACATCGAGTGGGCGCGATATCGGTAGGTGCGAAACTCGATGAGACGCGGGCCGTCCTCGCGCACGGCATCGGCTGCGCGGCGCGTCGCGTCCTCAACCGCGAACACGTTCATCCCGTCGACCGCCTCGGCCGGGATGCTGTACGCGGCCGCCTTTGCCGTGATGTCGACGTTGGCAAGCGCCCGCTCGATGCTGGTCCCCATCGCGTAGCGGTTGTTCTCGCAGAGGAAGAGCACAGGCAGCCTCCAGAGCGCGGCCAGGTTGAGGCATTCATGGAACTCGCCCTCGGCCACCGCGCCGTCGCCGAAGAAGCACGCGGTGACGGTGTGTCGCTGTTGCATGCGCTCGCCGAGCCCAACGCCCACCGCGAGCGGCAGGCTGCCGCCCACGATGGCGCTGCCCCCGTAGAAGCGCGTGGCCGCGTCGAAGAGGTGCATGGAGCCACCGCGCCCACGGCTGCAACCCTGGACCTTGCCGAACATCTCCGCCATCACGGCGTTCATCGGGATCCCGCGCGCCAGCGCATGACCGTGCTCGCGGTACGTCGAGACGATGGGATCGTCCGGCCGCAGGACCGGCATCGCGCCGGCGGCGATCGCCTCCTCGCCGATGTACAGGTGCAGGAAGCCGCGGATGCGCGCCTCGCTGTACAGCTCCACGCAACGCTCCTCGAACCGGCGGATGCGCACCATGCTGCGAAGCAACTCGAGCGCGTGCTCCTTCGACGCGGGTGGCTTCGCCGCCGCCATCTGTCCGGCCGCCTGTGCGGGAGTGCTCATGACGTCTCCTCAAGCGTCGAGAGGTCGCCAACCGGCAGTCCCAACTCGCGTGCCTTGAGGACCCGACGCATGATCTTGCCGCTCTTCGTCATCGGCAGGTCCGGGTCGAAGGCGATCTCCTTGGGAGCCACAGCGGCGCCAAGCCGTGACCGTGCGAACCCGAGCAACTCCAGCCGCAACTCTTCCGTGGGCTCGTAGCCGCGGTGCAGCGAGACGAAGGCTTTCACCGCCTCCCCGGCCACCGGATCAGGCACGCCGATGACACCCGCCTCAGCGACCGCGGGATGTTCCATCAGCGTGCTCTCGACCTCGAAGGGACCGATCAGGTGGCCCGCCGACTTGATGACATCGTCTCCGCGGCCGACGAACCAGAAATACCCGTCCTCGCTGCGGCGCACCAGGTCTCCGGTGCGATACCAGCCGGCGACGAAGCAGTCGCGATAACGATCCTCGTCCCCCAGGTAGGTGCGAAACATGGACGGCCAGCCGGGCCGCAGCGCCAACTCGCCCTCCTCGCCTGGGGGGGCAAGCTCGGCGACGCCGTCGTGGACCACGACGCGCCCATGCGCATCACGCAGCAGCACCGTGGCTTCAACCCCGGGCAGCGGTCGGCCCATCGACCCCGGCTGGATGTCCAGTGCGGCGAAGTTGGCGATCATGATGCCGCCCGTCTCGGTCTGCCACCAGTTGTCGTGGATGGGGAGTCCGAGCACCTCCTGCCCCCAGAGCACACCCTCCGGATTGAGCGGTTCACCGACACTCGCCACGAACCGCAGGCTGGTCAGGTCGTGCGCGCGAGCCACGTCTGACCCGGTCTTCATGAGCATGCGGACCGCGGTCGGCGCCGTGTACCAGACGGTGACGCGCTCGGACTCGATGATGCCGTACCAACGCTCGGCGTCGAACTCGCCTTCGTCGACGATCA
>Ga0116220_10000428_pt1 | contig 16453 bp, 6 predicted proteins | sample Sb_taG_10_FD_88967 | JGI IMG/M metagenome (GOLD analysis project Ga0116220, IMG submission 88967) | Peat soil microbial communities from Weissenstadt, Germany - Sb_50d_7_NC metaG | ecosystem: Environmental > Terrestrial > Soil > Wetlands > Peat | place: Germany: Weissenstadt | collected 2010-09-21
CAAGCGGGTATTCGATATTGCCATTGGCGAAGCTGAGGACACCGTCAGCGAATCGAAGCGGCACCCTCAAAGCGGCGGGCTGGCGGTTTGAAGGGCGGGAAGGCCAGAGCGAAGCGCCTCACCCCAGAGGAGCACCGCAAGATCGCCACGCCGCAGCCCAATTTCGGCAATGCTGGTACGGATCGCATCCGATTCGGGGCGCTGTAGATGAAAATCGTCGGTAGTGGACTACTTGATTTAGAGTAGCCAATAAGAAAATCGTTTCACGACAGTCGCGACCAGGCGAAATGGGTGTACACTGCCTGCCATTATTGAAACCAAAAAGGAGATTGCGATTAAGATGTTTGGAAGATTCATGGTGATGTCTTGAGTCGAGTCTAAGAAAATATGCGCGACAGGAATGCGAGTGGCCGCTCTCTTTCTGAAATGCCGCTGAGTCAATCAGTACACACGTTGTCGAGAAGCTCTACGGATCCCAGGGGAGCCAATCGTGATCCGAACAACATTCCGTATTCTGGCTCTTGTTCTTGGTTGCATGGCCTTCACAGGAATGGTGTTTGGCTTGGCGGTCATGCAGACACCGACTCCGGGCTCGACTCTGAGCGGTAGCAGCGTGACCTTTAACTGGACGGCGGACGCAGGCGCGACGGCGTACTGGCTGGATGTGGGATCGACGGCCGGTGGGCAACAGTACGCGACGGGGAACCTGGGCAATGTGCTGACCGCGACGGTAAACGGACTGCCGACGAATGGCAGCACCGTCTACGTCACTCTCTACTCGCTGATCGGCGGAGTGTGGACGCCCAATTCGTACACCTACACAGCGTTCAGCGCAGCGGCGGCGGGGGTAATTACCTCGCCGACAAACGGCTCGACTCTGAGTGGCAGCAGCGTGACGTTCATCTGGACGGCAGGCGCAGGAGCGTCGGCATACTGGCTGGATGTGGGATCGACGTTGGGTGGGCAACAGTTCACAACGGGGAACCTGGGCAATGTGCTGACTACGACAGTGAACGGATTGCCGACGAATGGCAGCACTATCTACGTGACCCTGTACTCTCTGATCGGCGGCGTGTGGACGCCCAATTCGTACACCTACATGGCGGACAACGCAGCGGCGGGAGGGGTCTTGACCACGCCGACTCCGGGAACGACGTTAACCGGCAGCACGGTGACTTTCGACTGGACGGCGGGCGCAGGCACGGCGTACTGGCTGGATGTGGGATCGACGGCGGGTGGGCAACAGTACGCGACGGGGAATCTGGGCAATGTGCTGACCAAGACGGTGAGCGGATTGCCGACGAATGGCAGCACGATCTATGTGACTCTGTACTCGCTGGTGAGCGGTAATTGGCTCAGCAATGCATACACCTACACGGCGTACAGCTTGGCGGCAACGGGAGGGGTCCTAACGACGCCGCCTCCGGGAACGACATTAACCAGCGGAACGGTGACATTCAACTGGACGGCGGGTGCAGGCGCGACGGCGTACTGGCTGGATGTGGGATCGACGGCCGGTGGGCAACAGTACGCGACGGGGAACCTGGGCAATGTGCTGACCAAGACGGTGAGCGGATTGCCGACGAATGGCAGCACGATCTACGTCACTCTGTATTCGCTGATCGGCGGAGTGTGGTCGGGCAATTCCTACACCTACACGGCGTTCAGTGCGACCGGTGGATTGGCCGTGATGCAGACGCCGACTCCGAGTTCGACGCTAATCGGGAGAGTAGCGACGTTCACGTGGAGCGCGGGCACAAACGCTACCGCCTACTGGCTGGATGTGGGATCGACGCCCGGTGGGCAACAGTACGCGACGGGGAACCTGGGCAACGTGCTGACCACGACGTTGTACACTCTGCCCTCGGATGGCAGCACCATCTACGTGACACTGTACTCGCTTGTTGGAGGGCAGTGGTTCAACAACGCCTACACCTACGTTTCCGATCCCATTCTGACGTACTCGGCTAGAACGGACAATTGCGTCAATGGCACCCAGTCAGGATGCATTTCCGGCACAACCACGGGCGCAGCGGGCGCGACCTTGCTTTTTCAGGAAGGTGTAAGCGACCCGATCCCCACCGGATTTACGCCCACGACGATTTCTTCCGGCTCGTGCCCTTCCGGTTCGACGCCTTCGAGCTATCCCGCATACTGTCCGACTCCGACGAACTCGACCGCGACGGATCCAGATTTCGGCTCGTATCTGGTGATGGTGACAGACGACAACACCAACGCGCATAATTCAGCCACGCCATATACAGCAGCGTGGCACGTGGGTTCTGATGGCAACTGGGATGCCTTCTCCTGGGACGAGACGTTGTATGTGGCAAAGAATTCCGGGGGCGGGGCGACGATCTTCAACCTTAACCCAGCAGCCATCCATGCCCAAACGTGTGCCACCGCGCCGGGATGCGTGAATTCAAGTGGAATCTACACCGCCCTCAGCGGCGGAGGAGACTCGACGCACCTAGCCCACGGAGGCTCTTGGTCATTCAGCCGCGTGACTTCCGAGCCCAATGTTCTTTACGAAAAGTCGAACGTGCCAACTCAAGTGAATCAGCTGGTAATTACCAGCTCAATTGCAACCCCAGGCACAGGCACCTTGACGCGCACCCTCTACGCCGATTTCGTGAACGGAACGGGCAGCTATGGCGGCGTGATGAACAGCGCCTGCCCAGGGAATCCCACCACCTACAGCCACACGTGGACAGGCAGCTTCCAGCTGGCGGACGACGGCACGGTCTCCTACGGGTTGACAGGAGGCTATGACTGGCCGGGAGCCTCCCAGGCGGTAACTTCGCCGGATTGTTTCATCCTGCCCACGGTGGGCAATCCTAGTAAATACGGTTTTCAGGCTACCACGGGAGGCACAACCGGCAGTTCAGAACCTGCATGGAGCACCTGCAGCACGGTCGGAAGCAAATGCACCGATGGTAGTGTGACCTGGACGAACATCGACAAGCTCGCGGGGCAAGGCCCAGGCTTCGATATGATGATCTACGGACCTCCAGGTTCAGCCGATCCCGGTTACACGAGGATCAACACCCGCCTTGGGAAGATTTACCGAGGCGCCGGAAACGCGGCACCCGCGGGCCTGATGACCACCAATGACGAAGTGGTCTGCACGCGGGCGGGAACCTGGCCGACAGTCCCCTGCAACCTGCCTGACCGCTTCACCCTGCACGAAGTGGAGCAGGGCGAGGATGGTCAGTATGTGGAATTTTCTCCGACCGGCGGCGAAGCGGCAAATCCTCCGGGGAGCTGGAACTCCGGAACGCTCAGCTGCCAAGCGTCCAATACCAGTTGGCAGGGAGCATATTCGCCGGCCAACGCTTACGTTGCTAAGAACATCGTCAGTTACTCGGGTTTGTACTACACTGCCCTCACCACTGTCCCTGCGGGCAGCGGGCACGCGCCCTCCGGCACAACGTCTTCCAACACTTATTGGAGCAACACGGAATCCTACTGCAACAGCTATTTCTTCGACGCCACGAGCACCCTGGTGGCTCCGCTTACGGATTGGGTGCATGGCACGGGACATTCCGCCGCCGGCTACCTGCACAAGTATTTCGGGCATTTCTATCAGTCAATGCTGTATTCGCTGCCGGTGACCGACGGAGTGCTCAATCCTGACACGCCAATGCTGCTCGCCGCCCTGCCCTGTGACGATCACGGCACCTACCAGAACTCCGGAATAAGCGATCTCTCGCCTATTTTCACGGCCACGGCCGACGTTCCGGCATGGCCGACTCGCTACGACGTCGCGAATGGCGCGTGCTACGACGAAATCTGCGCTTTCAACTCGGGCGGGAGCGGGCTGACCTACCGCTTCGGCCATACCTACAACACCGGCTCGAGCTCCTACTTCTCGACTCAGAACAACATCGGGGTGAACTCGCCGTTCGGTGACTTGATCGCCTTTGGCACGGACATGATGGGGGTGCGCGGCTCGAACGCTAAGGCAAACACACAATGCAACAACCTGCGCGGCCAGTATCAGCCCGCGGCGAACGGGACGGTCACCTATCAGGACTACGTGTACCCGATCACGGACAACAGCGACAACAATATTTTCCAGGCGACCGGCTGCGGAACAGACACCACCGGGGCAACCTGCACCGAAGGCTCACCGCTGCCGAATTGGGATACGGCCTGCTCCACGACCTGCACGGACGGCGGTGTGACCTGGACGAATGAAGGGCCGAACACTTGCCGGGGCGACATCGTGATCCTGGATACGCTCTCGGCGCACGCAGCACCGTAAGGAGCAACGTTCCAACTACTTGTTGTACTGGCAGTCCCTACGTGGCCCTTTTTACAGCGGTGGATAGCTAGTTTCCGGGCAACGCGTGGGCTCGGAGTTCTGAGGCTATGCAAATCAAGAAGAACGTTACACTGACCTCAAGCAGATTCCGCTGCGACAGACGCATCGCCATGAACAGCGTCGTTGCAATGTTAAGGTGAAACAAGCCTCCACATACCAGCGCGATCCAACCGGCGTAGTAGGTAACCCTGCCAATCAACTGCAGACGAATGACGTGGCTCATGGTGAAACCCTCCTTGGATGCACAGGGGCCGCGAACGGGCCGCTTCGATTTACCCCCTGCGATGGGGCAACACGATTTCATCTTACTCTTAGGAGGACTCGGGAAAGCGAGACTAATTTGTGGTAACGAGTTCCAAACTGGGTTCGTGCACAGCAATTGTCGAATCTTCTATCGCCCGGTCAAGGCAACCGCGCAAGAGGGCAGCAAGTTGCCCAACATAGGGCTCTACGAGGCTGCCGCGGGGACTGATTGGAAGCGAGAAGAGCCGAACGCCACCTTGCGCAACCTTTCCCCAGCCACCCAACTGAGCGTGATAACCCGCCAGATGACGCTCCGCCAGGAAGAGAGTCAATTCCCCGGGATAGGGCCTGACGTCGTATTGAGCAAGGGCTTCTTCGTAGATATCCGCAAGTTTGGCTTGAGGCGTGGCCTCAGCGGGATTAAGCAGAATGCGATTCCGAAGACGGGCCCAACCAAAACGAGCGGATGTTTTGATTCGGGTAGTCTCGACGCGCAATTTTTCGATGAAAAAGGCGAGTTTGCCTGCACCCTCCGCTGCGAAGACGTTCTGGAGGTGAAAATAGGGGTTGAGGATCAAACGATTGATCAACCTCTGGTGCAACGGGAGCGGCCAGCGCAGGGCGCGGATATTGTAAATCTCAATGAGGGCTATGAGGCCCACGGTCTCGCCCGATTCGATGAGTTGCCGTGCCATTTCCAGGGCCAGCGTGCCACCCAGGCAGTACCCGCCAAGCATGTAGGGACCATGCGGTTGTACTTGGCGGATCTCGTCGATATAGCGGCGTGCCACATGTTCGAACCGGCCATCGACCGGAGAACGCCCGTCGAGACCGGCGGATTGCAAACCGAAGACGGGCTGATCGGCACCGAGATGGGCAGCCAGGGAACGATAGAGCAAGACGTTGCCTTCCGCGGCGTGCACGAGAAAAAGCGGCGGCCGATCGCCGGATCGATTGATGGCTACGAGGGATTGCCAGTCTTCTGTTTTGCTGCCCCGGCTCAGAACACTCGCCAGCATCCGCGGGGTAGAGGCGTCGTAGAGGGTCGCGAGCGGCGCGGTGCACCCCAACTCGCGCTGGATCAGGGCAAACAACTGCGCCGCAGCGATGGAGTGGCCACCCGAGGCAAAGAAATCATCGTCTGGCCCAATCTCGTGGATATCCAATACGCGCTGCCAAAGAGGGAGCAGCGCTCGGAGCAATGCGGGCTCGGCCATCGTGGAGCTTGCCGGCGAATCTGAGAATTGCCGTGGCAGCTCCGGGGCCGAAGTCGAAACGGCCGAAAAACATTTGTGAGCAGCTTCCCGGTTTGAGGCATGAGTGTAAACAATTTCAGTTGCAGGAGAAGCATCAGCACGCTTGAGCCGGGCAAGATCCAGAACTTCCCGCGAGGGCTCTGCCGCAAGGTCCTGCAAGATGGAACCAAGCGTTGTGAGCCATGCTCGTATGGTGAGGTCCTCAAAAAGCTTGATGTCGTAGTGGCAGCGAAGCTCCAGGTTCTCTTCCATCTCGACCGCATTCAAATACAACTCGAAGGATTCGTAGCCTTTGGGATTGGCATCGTAGTCGACGGTAAATCCGGATTGCGGCAATTCGTTGGGCTTAAACTTCTTGACGTTGGTGAGGCCAGTCGAGATCGGGGAAATGCCGAGCGCAGGCACGACTGGACGCAGGTCTTCCAGTAAACTGACCATCGTGAAGTTGGCATGGTCTAGCGCAGCAAGAAGCTCGCCCTGTACTCTCTCGAGAAAAGCGCTGACTGCTTCGCCTTCGCGTAACTCCACAACGAAGGGGAGAAGATTTACGCAGTGTCCGACGAGACCGGGCTGGCCGATGACGGGTTGTTCCGCAGTTGGCAGAGCGATAACAAAACGACGCTGCTGTGAAATGCGGGCGAGAAGGATGGCCAAGGAGCTGAGCAGGACAGCGAAGAAGCTGCAGCCCTCGTTTGCTCCAACCGCTCTGAGGTTTTCGACTACCGGGGCCGGAATGGAGAGATCGAGACGGCGCGCGCTGAATTCACGCCGCGCGCTCCGAGGGTGATCGGTCGGAAGCACGAGCACGGGAAAACCATCTTTGAATTTCGAATGCCAATAGCTGCCCGCCTCCTTGAATTCGTCAGAGCGGTGGAGCTCGGTTACGCTCTGTACGTATTCGGCATACCTCTTCGCTGGCTCCAGGGATGCGTGTGCGCCCGAGGTTTCTTCTGAATAGAAAGCGCAAAGATCATAGATCAGGACATCCAACGACCAACCATCGCAGATGATGTGGTGCGCCGTGAAGATAACCGCCGCGCGATCGGGGCCGAGCAAAACCATTTGGCAGCGGAACAACGAACCAGCGGGCAGGGGGAACGGTAAGGAGGTCTCATCGGCAATTATTCTGCGGAGACGCTCCTCTTGCCGGGTTGGCTCGTTGATGGAAGAAAGATCGGTTACCGGCATCGCGATTTTCTGCGCCGGGACAATCTTCATCACCAGACCGGTTTCATCGAAGCTGGTGCGAAGAGCATCATGCCGCTCAACCAAACGCTCCATGGCGCGCGCCATTTTCTCGATCGAGATGTTGCCGGTAAAACGCACCGTCATGGATTCGTTGTACGAGGCCGACAAACGTTCGGAAAGACGTGAGGAGGCATAGATGCCCCGCTGCGGAACAGTAGATTCAACCTCCAGGAGGCCGGAAGCCGCCGGAGCGGGGGCCGGTGCGTCGCCTTTCGGCAAGATGGCAACCACGGGTGTTCCGGCATCGGCAGGGGCGGCCGCAGTTGGATAATTCGTGCCGGCCTTTTCGAGCAGGGTAACCAAGCGGGCGATGGTGCGTGCTTGATCGGCAACAACTTCCTCGAGCGTGCTGCTGTTCGTCCGTAAGTTCGGTCGGACTTCTGCAGCAGGCGCAGCGACTGGGGCAGGAACAGGCAGAGAGGCCGGGATGGCAGGGGTTTCCGCAAGAATGTCGGCAGGCAGGGTGGCGTCGAGATGCGCCGCAAGCATGTCAACGTTGGGCAACTGTTTCATGAGCTGACTGAAGCTGACCTTGGCGGAAAACTCCTTGCGGATGGCAAAAGCGACCTGCGTCAAGGATAAGGAATCGAATCCCTGCTCCATGAACGTGGCGGAGGTGCTGATCTGTGAGCGTTCGCGTCCGGAGACTGGTAAGAGGAGGTCAACCAGACGCGCAGCGATGCGGTCTCCTCGTGAAGATGGGCGTGAAGCTAATGAACTGCTTGAGGTAACGCTCTCTAGCGGCGCGGAGGAAGCCAATGGCTCAACGAATGGCTCGACTGAGAGACCAGTGGCCGAAGCGGAACTCGCGGCCTGGAGGCTTGGTGGAGCGGATGCCACTGGGGCAGGGTCTACCCAGAACCGCTGCCGCTCAAAGGGATAAGTTGGCAAAGGTATGCGCCGACGTTCTTCGTGGGCGTAGAAGGCATCCCAATCAATGGACACGCCGTTCTGCCAGAGAGCCCCCAGAGCGAAAAGCAGGGTCGCCCACTCGGTGTTGTTCTCATGCGTATCGGCAAACGTAGGAATGGCTGTGCAGGGATGGTCGGGCGTGAACTGCTGGCGAGCCAACGAACACAGTGTGGAACGCGGTCCACATTCCAGGAAGAGGTCGTATCCCTGGTCTTTGAGATACTGGATTGCTTTCGAAAACTCCACGGTTGCCCGGGAATGCTGAGCCCAATAAGCGGGATCGGTGGTTTCCGAAGCGGTGATGGAGCGTCCCGTGACCGTCGAGACAAAGGGCCTCACCGGAGCGCGCAACTGGACTTTGGCTACGGCCTCGCGCAACGGCTCGACCATGGGATCCATCATCGCGGAGTGAAAGGCATGCGAAGTATGCAGGTGGCGGCAGACGATATTTTCCGCTTCGAGCTGCTTCTGGAACTGGACGACATCCGCTTCCGGCCCCGACACGACACATAGCGCGGGAGCATTATTGGAAGCGATCTGAAGCGCAGCCGGAAGAATTTTCGCGATCGAATCTGCGCTGCCGCTCACCGCCATCATCGAACCACGCGGGAGGTTCTGCATTAAGCGGCCCCGCAGAGCGATGATGCCGAGAGCGTCCTCAAGCTCCCACACACCGGCGAGCGTGGCGGCGACAAATTCTCCGATGCTGTGTCCTGCCATCATGGCAGGCTCGATGCCCAGGCTCTGCCAGAAACGCGCCAGAGCGTATTCGATCACGAAAATGGATGGCTGGGTGAAGAACGTGTCCTGCAGGGAGATCTGGGCCGTCTTTTCATCTCCACTCTGGGGATAAAGAAGTTCGCGCAAATCCCTGCCAAGATGGGGCTTGAGGTGTTCGCAACAATCGTCCACGACAGCGCGGAAAAGAGGCTCGTCGCGATAGAGGTTCAGGCCCATGTTGACGTACTGGGTGCCCTGACCGCCGAAAAGGAAGACGACGGGAGGATCACGGCGTTCACAGCGTTTGCCGCCGCAGCGCAACGGATTCGGTTGCGCGAGCAGTTTAGCGGCTTCGCTGGAATCGGCAGCGACCACGAAACGCCGGTGCGCCATCTGCTTGCGCCCGGTTTGAAACGTGTAGGCCGCATCCGCAAAAGCTTCCGGCGCGGCACTCGCGAGATGCTCCGCCAACGCGCGGCTGTAGGCATCGAGGGCTGCTGGACTCTTGGCCGAAAGCGGCAAAAGCTGCAGCGGACGCGAAGCACTGGCGCCCTTCGGCACGGGCGCTTCTTCCAGGATGACGTGGACGTTGGTCCCGCCAAAGCCAAACGAGCTGACCGCTGTGCGGCGCGCTTCCGTTCCCCGAGGGAACGGGATGAGCTTGTCGGCCATGATGAAAGGGCTGCTGGCGAACTCGATCTTGGGATTCGGCGTTTTGAAATGGAGGGTCGGGGGGATTTCTTCGTGATGGAGAACGAGAGCCGCTTTGATCAGGCCCGCAACTCCTGCGGCATTGGTCGGATGCCCAATATTTCCTTTGATGGAGCCGATATAGCAGAACTGTTTCTTGCCGGTCTTGCTTTCAAAAACTTTCCGCAGCGCTTCGAATTCAATGGGGTCGCCGACAGGAGTGCCCGTGCCGTGCGCCTCGATGTAGCGAATGGTCTCGACGGGAACGTTGGCATTGGACTGGGCCAAGGCAATGGCATCCGCCTGGCCGTCCACGCTGGGGGCCAGGAAAGAAGCAGGGCGAGCACCGTTGTTGTTTTTGCCGGTGCCGCGAATGACGGCATAAATGGTATCGCCATCGGCCAGAGCATCGGCGAGCCGCTTGAGTATGACCACGCCGGCACCGTCACAAAACATGGTTCCGGTGGCGTCCGCATCAAAAGGACGGCAGTGGCCATCCTTGGCAAACGTGCCTCCCTCTTGATAGAGGAACCCGCTCTTTTGCGGGACCGTGATGTCAATGCCGCCGGAGAGAGCGATGTCACACTCATAGTCGAGCAGCGAGCGGTAGGCCTGGTCCACCGTTAAGAGCGTGGTCGAGCAAGCGGTATTGAGGCTGATCGCGGGCCCACGGAGATCCAGTAGATAGGCGGTCCGAAGCGCGATGTAGTCCTTCTGGTTGCCGTACTCGACGGCGAGCTTGCCAGCCATGGCCAACAGATCGGGCTGGGTCAGGAGGTTGGTTGTGTAGTAGTGGTTGTCGCCGATACCCGCAAACACGCCGATGCGCCCTTTGTAGCGCTCCGGATCGTACCCGGCGTTCTCGAGCGCCTGCTGGGCGAGTTCGAGAAAGACGCGCTGTTGCGGATCCATGACCCGGGCTTCGAGTGGGTTGATACCAAAGAAGGCGGCATCGAAAAGATCCGCCCCCTCGATCAAACCTCGGGCGCGGATGTAGTCCGGATCGTTGCGCAGATGTTCGTCAATGCCGGGGCCCAGCTCTTCGGGTGTAAAAAAGGAAATTGATTCGACGGAATTGCAAAGGTTGCGCCAGAGCTGATCGAGATTGGCCGCGCCCGGGAAGCGCCCGGTCATGCCGATCACCGCGACGGCATCGCGCGCGCGCTCGTTCCCGTCTTGCGATTTGCGCTGATGCCGCGCCCGGGTTTCGGCTTCGGCAAGAAAGTCGGACTTCGTATCGCTCTCTTCCTCTTTCAGAAATTCCGCGAGCTTTGCGATCGTGGGATATTGAAAGACTTTGACTGGGGGAATCTCACGTCCGAAGCGCGTGTGGTACTGACTCACCATGCGCACCGCTGCCAGCGAATTGCCGCCGAGATCGAAGAAGCCGTCGTCGATGCCCACTTCTTCCAGCTGCAGCAAGTCGCACCAGAGATTTGCCAATTGCTTTTCTGCCGCTGTCCGCGGGGCGATAAAGTCCTGGGCGAGAAGTGGCCGCTTGCCCTCTGGCCGGGGCAGAGCCTTGCGATCGAGTTTGGCATTCGGGGTCAGGGGAAATTTCTCCAAACGCAGGAAGACTGAGGGGATCATGTAGCCGGGCAGCGTGGCTTTGAGGGCCTGTACTAAAGAGGTAGAACTCAAGTCTTCGCGGCCCGTGTAGTAGGCGGCCAGGCGTTTATCGCCGGGACGATCCTCTCGAAGAATGACGACGGCCTGTCCGATTCCCTCGATTTTCGAAAGCACGCTCTCGATCTCGCCCAGTTCGATGCGAAAACCGTGGAGCTTCACCTGCTGGTCGAGACGTCCCAGAAATTCAAGAGTGCCATCGGGGCGGTAGCGGGCCTCGTCTCCAGTACGGTAGAGACGTGCATCAGGACCCTCACTGGTGGGATCGATAACGAACCTCTCGGCAGTCAGCTCAGGACGCTTGAAATATCCGCGAGCCAAGCCCGTGCCGCCAATCCAGAGCTCGCCGGGCGTGCCCTGAGAAACCGGCTTGTGGTTCTCATCGAGAACATGGAATTGCGTATTGGCAATGGGCGGACCGAGCGAGATGTGGTCAGCAGAGATAAGGCGTTCGGTGGAGGACCAGATCGTGGTTTCGGTCGGCCCATACATGTTCCAAAGTTCGCGGCAACGAGGGAGCAATTGACGAGCGAGGTCTGCGGCCAGCGCCTCGCCTCCGCAAAAGATTCGCAGGTCGCTCTTCCCTTCCCAGCCGTTTTCGAGCAGCATGCGCCAGGTCGTTGGCGTTGCCTGCATCACCGTGACCGCGTGTTGACGAAGCAATCGTTGAAGCTCGCGGGCGTCCGAAGCCTGTTCAGCAGTTGCCATGACGATCTGGGCGCCGCACACAAGGGGGAGAAGGAATTCCAGGATCGAGATGTCAAAAGAACTTGTCGTCACCGCCAAAAGTGTATCGGACGCAGCCATCCCAGGTGTTTCCGCCATGGACAAGAGAAAATTGACCAGTGCGCCCCGCGGGATCATGACACCCTTGGGCTTTCCCGTCGAGCCCGAAGTGTAAATGAGGTAGGCGAGATGTTCAGGGTTGTTGCTTAAGGGGAGGTTCGTCACGGGGGCTTTGGCAAGTGACTCGTTTTCTCGGTCGAGCAGAACAACTCGGGCAGTCGTTTCCGGCAGACTTTCCCGCATAGAAGATTGTGATAGGAGGAGTGAGACTTCGGAGTCCGCCAGCATGAACGCCAGACGGTCTTTCGGAAACTTCGGATCCAGCGGCAGGTAGGTCCCACCGGATTTGAGGATGGCGAGGAGGCTCACCACCGAATCAAACGAACGATCAAGACACACACCAACCAGGCTCTCGGGACCGACTCCTTGCTCACGAAGGAAATATGCCAGGCGGTTCGAGCGGGAATTCAGCTCCCGGTAGGAAATCTGCTCCGGGCCCAGAGTCAGGGCGGGACCATCGGGCGTGCGCTCGACTTGGTCTTCAATGAACTCGTGCGGGCCTCGCCTCAGGGGGTAGTCCCGCCGGGTATCGTGGTGAGGGCAGATCACTCCTGTTTCCACCTTGAGACCTATTAAAACAGCAATCTAATCGCCAATGACAGGCACCATTTCGGGTTTCGGTTGCCGTGTAGACCTTGGTTCCTAATATGTCATGAAAGGAACCAGCAGGTTAGTGACGTAGATCACAGCAACACTGCAGGGGTTACGCGTTTCACAATTTCCCCCTTGGCAGGCGGAAGTTGAGAATTTCTCCCGTCGCGTCCCTAGTCCTAGAGGTATATTGCTTTAGCGATACCTTTAACTCCAAGTTACCTAGGTACTCCCCACCTTGGTCGTGAACACGCGAGTACCGCTCTGGATCACGTTGGTGAGTTTCGGTTGGGGCCTGCATCGGCGCTAAGGAGGGATGAACGCTTGGCGCGGCGTGCGGGTTGACAAACAAACCGCTGGAGCGGAGATCAGTGCTGCACAGGCGTGCTCGGTGAAATCCGGGTCCCGGTGAAATGTTGGAATTGATTTTGGGGTAGTACTCTCCGGGAAAATTCGGCTACACCCCCCAAACCGGGATTTGGACGCTTGGGGCCGGGGCTCGCTCGCGCGCTGCGTTGCCAGGGCGCGCTAGTGGGGCGGAGGCACTGCTCGTCCATCTGTCCCGGTCGCCTCCGGTGTCCCTTGGCGGTCAATACCTCCCATGGTGAGGAGGAAATGGGAGCTCTCCAGCGTCTGTATCGACAGAAGCAATTTGCTGAAACCACGGGTGGTAATCCGCTCTTATAATGATCATTGTTCGGCTCCTTTCTCCCGGTGCCTTGGTTGGCACCACCAAAGTCTAATCGGGCGGAAGAAGCGTACGAAGAAACCTTGAGCTACCATCCATGACTAACCCAGATCGTCGAAAACACCCGCGATTCAAGGTGTATGCCCCGATTGAGTTTTGCCCCGAAGGCAGTGCGGGTCCGATTCGTGGCAAGACCTCCGATCTCAGCTTGGGCGGCTGCTACGTGGAAATGATGTTCACATTTGCAATCGGGACGAAAATGGAAATGAGCCTTCAAGTTGGTGACCGCGCAATACGCGTGATGGCTATCATGGTCACACGCGATCTTCATATCGGGAATGGGATCAAGTTCGTCGATATGCTGCCTGAAGACCGGGACGCACTCCGATCCTATCTGTACACCGCAGAGAAAGCTTAATATAGCCCTGTCACAGCGTCGGTTATTTTTGCAAGATCGGCCTTTTGTCACCTTTATTATTGCCCCATTTAGGACTTGGGCCCCGTTTGAGATAGCCAAGCACCCGTCGCAAGTGTCCCGTGCCCGGGTGCAGACGATGGCGCGCGGTGGAGTTTTTCTTCGTACATGTTCCGGTCGGCGAGGTCGAGCATCTCGTCAAGCGTCTTGCCGTCGGTCCATTCCGCCATGCCGATACTGAGGCTCACCGTAAAGTCATCAAGATTGCTCGATTGATTCCAGTCATTCAGGAAAGCCTGAATCCGGTTTACTACGATTGCAGCGCCGGCTGCGTCGGTATTCGACAGTGCGATCAGGAATTCGTCGCCTCCGTAACGAATGGCAACGTCCGTGCCTCGGATCGAGCCTTTGAGCAAGGTGGCGATCTCGGTAAGGACAAAATCGCCGGTCAGGTGGCCGAATCGAGTATTGACCTGTTTGAAGCGGTCCACGTCAATCAGCAGGAAGGTGAGCGGGTTGCCTAGACGCTTTGCCTGGCCGATGAAACGGCTAGCCAGTTCCTCGAGCGAACGCCGATTGTAGATTTCAGTCAGCGGATCGGTAAAAGACTGGAGGCGAATGAGCTCATTCTGCATCGCAGTCGAGATCATCTTCTGTCGCAATTTCCGGAACTCGATGCGGCGGGAAACGATGTAGGTGTTGGCAAGGGTCAACAGCACGAGCAGACCGCAGGCCAGTTCTTTCGATACGGTGATCTCAAAATGCAGACTGCCGGACTTCAGGAAGGCGGCGGGCAACAGAACGGCGAGCAATCCAGCTCCCGCCAGGATCCCGGTGGCAGTCACAATCAGCCACAGCTCCCCGTCGCGCTTCTCCAGCCTTCTGAGTTCCCAATTGACATTGGCCAAAACGTTGTCGGGATCATGGCCAGCGTGCGCGGGTTTTGTTGAGTTATCCACGGATTGATTTCGCAAGCGAAGATAGGAGGTGGCCCCGCAAGTTCGTTTCAAGCTGGCGCTTTTCCTGGAACGGGACCACAAACTCTTCCGCATGACCGGCGCCGACCGGTACCGCCGACAATTCTTCCAGTCGTTGGCTCAGCATACGAAGCCGGTGTTGCACTTCAGGTTGTTCGCCGTTCGGCATAGCCAAGTCGGCCCGAGTGAGGGCCACGGCCCCATTTGCATGAGTCTACTTGGCAATTTCTGCGCTGGGAATGTTACGAGGGTAATGAGCAGCCAAGGGCCCCTCTCGCCACGCACCGCTCGTCCAGCGCACCCCGCTAGCCCCGCTCGCGCGCGGGCCCCGGCCCCTAGGGCATCCGACCCCGGTGGGGGAGTAGCCGAATTTTTCGGAGAATACTGCCCCCGGAATTGATTGTGACGCCGTTGCAGTTGGTGTAGTAGTTGGCCTTCGGCCGCTGATCTTTGTCCCGGCCCTGCTCCACTCATGCTAAGATACTGATTCTAAGATAGACCTTTGGGGTTCTGTATAATGCCGTTTCCGCGCCGGAAGTCATTAAAAACACTGGTTTTGTCGCTGTTCTTGGCCACCGCTTTGCTCTGCGTTTTGGCGGTGAATATAACAGGCCAAGAACAGCCGGCTTCCACCACACATGATGATAGCGATAAAGAGAAGAGCGAGGCTCAGTCGGCCCCGGACGTCGCCCAGTCAAGCCCCCGAGAGAGAGACCACTCTCTGCAACTCGGGGTTGGGGACCTGATCGAAATGACCGTCTATGACGTTCCCGAGCTCGCGACGAAAACTCGCATCTCCAGCACCGGTGACATTTATTGCGCTTTGATCGGACCCACGCACGTGGCTGGTCTCACCACCGAAGAGGCTGCGGACTTAATCGAGAAACGGCTCTCTGCCTTCCTGAAAGACCCGTACGTCTCTCTGTTTGTGATCGAATACGCCTCGCAGGGAGCCAGCTTGCTGGGAGAAGTTGCCAAGCCTGGCGTTTATCCAGTGCTCGGAGAGCAACACCTTTTCGATCTGATCTCGGCTTCCGGTGGCCTGACCGAAAAGGCTGGCCACAGCATCACCGTTACTCATCGGAGCGATCCTGATAAACCGGTAACCGTCCCGCTGTCGCGAAATCTCAGCGATAATCCGGAGAGCAACATAAAGATCTTCCCTGCGGATACTATCGTCGTGCGCAAGGCCGACATCGTGTACGTAGTGGGAGACGTTGGCAGGCCGAGCGGATTGCTCATGGACGCAAACGGTCTCACCATACTGCAGGCGGTGGCTTTGGCCGGAGGCACAACTCGGACGGCCAAACTGAGCGGCGTAAAGATCCTGCGCAAAGGTCCCTCAGGCATGATCGAAACTCCGGTCGAGCTGAAGAAAATCCTGCAAGCAAGAGCACCGGATTTATCATTGCAGGCCAACGACATTCTCGTGGTTCCTTCAAGTACCGGAAAGATCTTGGCGGGGCGCACCCTCGAGGCCGCGATGCAGGCCGCGACCATCATGAGTGTTGCCGCGATTCCGTAGCCGAATGCGTAGAGTCCCGCTGCGCAACACGGCTTGAACTGGGTAGCAGGAATTGCCGGAAGGTATCGCAGACAAGTCTTCTGAATTAGTCGTACCGGGGACCTCGACCACCGTATATCTCTATCGCCGTCGCCTACACTGAAGAAAGGAACACGGACCGAAGCCCGTGCCCTTGTGAAAGCGGCCGTCACCATTAGGCGACGGCCGATGACTTGTTTCTTTTACGGACCCGAAACGTAGGTGGCGGTGGTGCTCAACCACTGCCCTCCAACATACGAGTACAGCGTCGTGTAGATGGTGCTGCCATCCGCCGGCAAACTGTATACCGTCGTGCTCAATACATTCCCCAGATTCCCCGTCGCGTACTGTTGCCCATTCGGCGTTGATCC
>Ga0116220_10000442_pt1 | contig 16210 bp, 14 predicted proteins | sample Sb_taG_10_FD_88967 | JGI IMG/M metagenome (GOLD analysis project Ga0116220, IMG submission 88967) | Peat soil microbial communities from Weissenstadt, Germany - Sb_50d_7_NC metaG | ecosystem: Environmental > Terrestrial > Soil > Wetlands > Peat | place: Germany: Weissenstadt | collected 2010-09-21
GACTATTTTGTATTGCTCGACGGACCGCCTCTGTCGTCGTGGCGCAGCCGTGTAGAACTTGGCCCATAGTGCATCCCTCCATGCCGGAGAAAGGATCGCACCATCAAAACATGGGATCAAACACCTAGCCGCCCCGCCCGACTTCTTCGGCGAAGAGCGCATCGAGCAGGTCCAGCGTGACGATGCGCCTGTCGTCCAGCATGGCCTCGAGGGTGAGCCATTGCCAGATCCGCACGAAAGCCGCCTCCGCTGCGTCGAGAGTTTCGCTGTCGCGGCGCGCCAGCCATACTTCGACATAGGGCGCCGCAAGCCGCAGCTTTTCGCGCAGCGCGGCCTCGGTGCAGGCCGCGACCTCGCAAACCGCCGGGCTCGCTTTCACCGCACCCTTGTTGCGCAAGAGAGCTTTGACGCGTGAGGCACGCCGCGCCGGGCTGCGCGTCGATTTCAACGGCACGGTCGGCGGCGGCGGCAAGCGCGGCAGAACGGCGCGCTTGCCCACGCGCGCTTTCTTTATCGGCACGGGCTTGCGAGCCGCGGTTTTCTTGCCGACAAACCTCCTCGCGGCGGCCTTCGTGTCGCGCGCCTCCGATGCGGCCTTCTTCACAGGCTTTTTGGCGGACTTCTTCTTGGACGCCTTCTTCCCGGCGGCCTTCTTCCTTTCCTCAGGCTTTTCGTCGGCCATAAAGGGCTCCATCTCGCATCACGCTTTCGGCCATCATGCGCCGTGCTCCTCGATTTGCAAGGGCGGCGGCCCTCCGCTCGCCCAATCCAAGAGTTCGACGAGATGCACGACGGGGATTTCGCCCGCGAGCTGCGTCATGCAGCCGATATTCCCGGTCGCGATGATGTCGGGGCGCAGCCTCTCGATGTTGGCGAGTTTGCGCTGCCGTAGGCGGCGCGCGAAGAATGGCTGCATGATGTTATAAGTTCCCGCCGAACCGCAGCAGATATGCCCCTCCGGCACGTTGCGCACGCGAAAACCCGCCGCTCTCAGCAATCGTTTGGGCAGATCGGTGATCTGTTGGCCATGCTGCAGCGAGCAGGCCGAATGATAGGCGACGGTCATTCCGCTCGGCCGCGCCGGAGTGGGAAGGTCGAGCCTTGCGAGATATTCGGAAATATCTTTCGCGAGCCGCGAAACTTCTGCCGCCTTCTCGGCATAGGCCGGGTCCTCGCGCAGCATGAAGGCGTAATCCTTGATCGTCGTGCCGCAGCCCGAGGCGGTGATCAGGATCGCATCGAGGTCGCGATCGGCCGCCGCCTTGCTCCAGGCATCGACATTGGCGCGGGCGAAGCGCAGCGCCTCATCCTTGCGCCCCATGTGATGGACGAGCGCGCCGCAACAGCCTTCGCCCTTCGCCAGGACGACTTCGATGCCGTTGCGCGTCAGGAGCCGGATCGTCGCCGCGTTGATCGCCGGGTTCAGCACCGGCTGGGCGCAGCCGGTCAACAGCGCCACGCGCCCCCGCCTCTGCCCTTCCGCCGCGAAGCTGCGTGCGGGCAATGCCCCGCGCGGCGGAAGCGCGCGTGGGGCGAGGGAGAACATCGCGGCGAGCCGGTCGAAAAGCGTCGGGGTCTTGGCGCTCTCCCCGCTCGCAAACCGCGGCAGCACATGCGTGGCCAGAGGCTTGACGATCGAAGCAGCCCTGAGCGCCAAGGCGAAGCGGCGGGGATAGGGCAGAATGCCCGCAAGCAGGGCGCGCATCGCCCGGTCGCCGAGCGGACGGCGAAAGCTGTCTTCGATATGGGCGCGGGCATGATCGACGAGATGCATGTAATGCACGCCCGAGGGGCATGTGGTCATGCAGGAAAGGCAGGACAGGCAACGGTCAATGTGCTTGACGACCTCGGCCGTGGCCGGCTTGCCCTGCTCGAACATTTCCTTGATGAGATAGATGCGCCCGCGCGGACTATCGAGCTCGTCGCCCTCAAGGAGATAGGTCGGGCAGGTCGCAGTGCAGAAGCCGCAATGCACGCAGGTTCGCAGGATCTTTTCCGAGACCGCCATCTCGCTGTCTTCGAGCTGCTCTTCGGTGAACGAGGTCTGCATGAACTTTCTCAAATTCCGGCATACATGCGGCCAGGATTGATGATGCGGTCGGGATCGAAGCTTGCCTTGATCCCGCGGGTGATCTTCATTAAGGGCGACGACAGCGGTTCAAAGACCTCGACACGCGCCCGGATTTCTTCCGGCGCCCGGACCAAGGTCGCATGGCCGGCGCCCGCCAAGGCGGCGCGGATGTCTCCGGCATGCGCATCGGTGCCCGCTTCGACCGCGAGCCAGATCAGCCCTCCGCCCCAATCGTAGAAATGGCGTGCTTTGACCCGCTCCGACAGGGCGCCGATGATTTTTGCCGCTTGAGTCGGCGCGACCGACAGGCGCCAGATCGCCGCCTCGCGCGGTTCGGCGAGCGGCGCGGCATCGCGGATGTCGCGCCAAAGTTCTGCGGCAGGTCCGAGCATTTCGGCCGCGCCATGCGGAGCGAGCAGCCGCGCCAGCGCCGCGAACCGGTCTTCGACCGAGGCCTTCACGCCTTCGAGGCGCAGCAAAGTCAGAGCCTCGCTTGTCCCCGCCGGCAGATGCGCCGCGCCGGTCACGTGGAAGGGCGAACCGAGGCCGGCGCAAAGCGCCGCGATGCCTGCGGCATCTTCAAGGCCGTGCAAAGCAAGCGTGCCGGAATAGGCTGGTTCGGGCAGAACCTTGAAGGTCGCCTCGGTGATGACGCCGAGCGTGCCATGCGCCCCGCAGAGGAGCTTGACGAGGTCAAGCCCGGTGACGTTCTTCATCACCCGCCCGCCCGATTTGATGATCTCGCCACGCCCATTGACGAAGCGAAGTCCGATGAGGTGATCGCGCGCCGCGCCGACCTGAATGCGGCGCGGCCCCGAGATATTGCAGGCGGCGATCGCGCCGATCGTCGGCTCGCCGCTACTGCCGAAAAGCGAACGATGATCCATCGGCTCGAAGGCCAGGCGCTGTCCCTTGGCCTCGAGGGCCGCTTCGACTTCGGCAAGCGGCGTGCCCGCCCGCGCCGATAGGACGAGTTCCGCCGGCTCATAAAGCGTGATGCCGGTGAGCCCGCGCGTCGAGAGCACAGCTTCGGCTTCAACCGGCCGCCCGAGACCCGCTCGCGTGCCGCCGCCCGCGATCGCAAAAGGCCGATGCGCCGCGCGCGCCGCGACGACCGCTTCGGCGACCTCGGCTTCGCTCGTCGGAGTGAGGATCATGGCGGTGAGCTAGCACGGAACGGCAGGGCTGTCGTCCCGAGCGCGCTGCTTCTCCCGCTCGCGGGAGAAGGTGTCATGCGGAGCATGACGGATGAGGGGTTACAATGCTTCAGGGATCGCAACCCCTCACCCGGCCGGCCATAGCCTTGCGCTTCGCGCAAGGCATTAATAGAAGCGACGGGCGCGCGGAGCGCACCCTGTGGCCGGCCACCCTCTCCCACAGGGAGAGGAGGGTTCACGCTGCCTAAGCCGCCACCCTGCCCTCGAGCGGAAAGACCTTGGCGGGATTGAGCAGCCAGCCCGGATCGAAGACCGCGCGCACGCGCATCTGCTGGGCGAGATCGGCGGGGTTGAACTGGACCGACATCAGCTCGCGCTTCTCGATGCCGACGCCATGTTCGCCGGTCAGACAACCGCCCACCTCGACGCAAAGCTTCAAGATCTCTTCGCCGGCCGCCTCGGCCTTGGCCTGCTCGATCGGATCGTTGATGTTGTAGAGAACGAGCGGGTGAAGATTGCCGTCGCCGGCATGGAAGACATTGGCGACGCGCAGGCCATGCGCGGCGACGATCTCGCTCACCCGATGCAGCACATTGGGCAATTGTCCGGTCGGGATCACCCCGTCCATGCAGATGTAATCGGCGACGCGGCCGGTCGCGCCGAAAGCGGACTTGCGGCCTTTCCAGATCGCCGCCGTCTCCATCGCCGATTTGGACTCTCTGACAGTCGTCACGCCATGCGCCTTGGCGATCGCGACGATCCGCGCGAGTTCGGCGTCGATCTCCGCCTGCGACCCCTCGACCTCGACGATGAGCAGCGCGCCGACATCGAGCGGATAGCCGGCATGCGAGAAAGCCTCGCAGATCTCGATCGCCGGTCTGTCCATGAATTCGATCGCGACCGGTATGATGCCGGCGCCGATGATCGCGGCGACGCAGGCGCCAGCCGCCTCGCTCGTCGGAAACCCGAAGAGGACGGGGCGCGCATCTTCCGCCGCGCGCAGGATTCGCAGGGTCGCTTCGGTGACGATGCCGAGCTGGCCTTCCGATCCGACGATGAGACCAAGAAGATCGAGGCCGGGACTATCAAGAAAGCCGCCGCCGATCTCGACCAATGTTCCGTCGACCAGCACCATTTTCACGCCCAGCACATTGTTGGTGGTGACGCCGTATTTGAGGCAATGGGCGCCGCCCGAATTCATCCCGATGTTTCCGGCGATCGTACAGGCGAGCTGCGAGGACGGATCGGGCGCATAGAAGAAGCCGTCCGCCGCCACGGCGTCGGTGATGGCGAGATTGGTGACGCCGGATTCGACCCTGATCGTGCGATCGGCGTAATCGATGTCGAGGATGCGGTTCATCTTGCCGATGCCGACGACCACCGCGTCTTCCTGCGGAATGGCGCCGCCGGCGAGCGACGTGCCGGCGCCGCGCGCCACGATCTTCACGCCTTGGCCATGCAGAAATTTCATCACGGCGCTCAGCTCCGGCGTCGAGCGCGGCAGAACGACGGCGAGCGGCACGCGGCGATAGGCGGTCAAGGCATCGGTCTCGAAGGCGCGGCGCTCGTCTTCGCTCGTCACCAGGCATTCGGGCGGCACGAGCGCGGCGAGACCCGCCACGATCGCCGTGCGGCGGCCAAGAATGCCGGGGTCAGGGGTGGGGAAGAGAATGTTGGTCATCGCCTGTATCGGTGTACCTTAGGGCTGATTATTCCACGTTTCATTGCCAATGAAAGAGGCATGTCGTTATTGCAGCGAAGAATATCTCATGCGAGTGACCGCAACCCTCATGCTGAGGAGCGAGCGCAGCTCGCGTCTCGAAGCATGAGGGGACGTCCTAGGTCGATAATTCCCTGGCCGGCTCCCTCATCCTTCGAGACGCAGGCTTCGCCTGCTCCTCAGGATGAGGACGGTGCTGGCCGCCTCTTGCAGAGTTGACCCAAGCCCACCCATGCCGATAGTGCGCCCATGAGCGCATCAGCCAGTCCAAAGCCCCGCGTCGGGCTCTTCGTCACCTGCCTCGTCGATCTTTTCCGCCCCTCAGTCGGATGGGCCGCGGTCAAGCTCCTCGAAGACGCCGGATGCACGGTCGCGGTGCCATCGCAGACCTGCTGCGGCCAGCCGGCCTATAATTCCGGCGACCGGAGCCTGGCTAAGGACCTCGCATTGCAAGTGATCGAGGCGTTTTCCTCCTATGATTACGTGGTCGTCCCTTCCGGATCCTGCGCCGGCATGCTCGCCAAGCACTATCCGCCGCTCTTCGCCGACGATCCGATGCTGGCCGGCAAAGCCAATGAATTTGCAACCAAGGTCTATGAATTATCGCAGTTCCTGGTCGATGTCATGCAGGTCGCCGAGGTGGACGCGAGCTTCGCGCGGCACGTCACCCTTCATCAGTCCTGCTCGGGCCTGCGCGAACTCGGCATCGCCGATCAGCCGCGCAAGCTTCTGAAAAGCGTGCGCGGGCTCGACCTCGTCGAAATGGCGGACAGCGATCGCTGCTGCGGCTTCGGCGGAACCTTCGCGGTGAAATATGGCGAGATATCAACCGCCATCGTCGACGAGAAGATCGCCAATATCGAAGCCTGCGGCGCCTCGGTCCTGGTCGCCTCAGATCTGGGTTGCCTCATGCACATCGCAGGCCGGCTGGCGCGCGAGGGCCGCGCCGTGGAAGTGCGCCACTTCGCCGAAGTGCTCGCCGGGATTACCGAGGCGCCGGCGATCTGCGCCGGCCGGCCGAAGCGATCGCCGGAACCTTCCGCATGACCCAATCGCAATTCGCCCGCAATGTGCATCGGGCGCTCGAAGACTCGCAGCTGCAAAAGGCGCTCCATACGGCGCGTCCGGGATTCATCGCCAAGCGCGCCGCGGCCGCCGCCCGCCTGCCCGAGTTCGAGGCTTTGCGCGACAGCGCCCGTGACATCAAGGCCTACACCCTCGCCCATCTCGACCTTTATCTCGAAGCCTATGAGAAGAAGGTCACGGGTTCGGGCGGCGTGGTTCACTACGCGCGCACCGCCGAGGCGGCCAATGAGATCGTGCTCGGAATCTGCCGGCGCCACGGCGCGACGCGCGTCGTGAAGGGCAAGACCATGATCGGCGAAGAGATCGGCGTTAATGCCGCGCTCGAGGCGAACGGCATCGACCCGGTCGAGACAGATCTCGGCGAATACATCATTCAACTTCGCCGCGAGACACCCTCGCACATCATCGCGCCGGCGGTGCATCTCAGCAAGGAGCAGGTTGCGGCGGATTTTCGCTGCGCCCATCTCCATCTGCCTGACGCGCGCGATCTCACCGACGCGAAGGCGCTGCTGGCGGAAGCGCGCGGCGTGCTGCGCGAAAAATTCCTCGTCGCCGAGGTCGGCATCACCGGCGCCAATTTCCTTGTCGCCGAGACGGGCACGTCGATCATCGTCACCAATGAAGGCAACGGCGATCTCGCCGAGACATTGCCGAACGTCCACATCGTGCTTGCCTCGATCGAGAAACTCGTGCCGACGCTCGAAGACGTGGCGCAGCTTCTGCGCGTGCTCGCCCGCTCCGCAACCGGCCAGGACATGTCCGTCTATACGACATTCGCAACCGGGCCGCGCCGCGCCGACGACCCGGATGGGCCGCGCGAATATCATGTCGTTCTTCTCGACAACGGCCGCTCCGCCATGCTCGGTAGCGATTTTGCCGAGGTTCTGCGCTGCATTCGCTGCGGCGCCTGCATGAACCATTGCCCGGTCTATCAATCAATCGGCGGCCACGCCTATGGCTCGGTCTATCCGGGACCCATGGGCGCCGTGATGACGCCGAGCCTGGTCGGCATCGAAGAGTCGATCGACCTGCCGAACGCCTCCACCTTCTGCGGGGCCTGCGAAAGCGTCTGCCCGGTGCGAATCCCCCTACCGAAGATGATGCGGCATTGGCGCGAGCGCGCCTTCGAACGCCGCCTCGTTCCCGCGCGGCAGCGCTTCGGCCTCGCCTTCTGGGGGTTCTTCGCCAAGCGCCCAACCCTCTATCGGATGGCGACCCGGGCTGCGATGGGCGCTCTCGCCTTGCTCGACAGCGAAAACGGGCGCTTCAGGTCGCTACCTCTGGCGAAGGGCTGGACGGCAAGCCGCGATTTTCCTGCCCCTGAGGGCGACACCTTCCAGGCGCAATTCGCGCGAAGGTCGCAGGCAAAGGAAAAACCAAGATGAGCGCGCGCGCTGAAATCTTCGCCGACATCCGCCGGGCGCTCGGGGTCAACGGTGCGGAGGCGCCGCGCCGTCGTGCCGTCGAGGATCGGCTCGAACATGCGCCAAAAGGCGTCATTCCGGCGCACGGCCAAGTCGATGCCGGCTCGCGCAAAACATTGTTCCGCGCCGAAGCTGAACGAGTCTTTGCGACTGTCGCACAGGTTGACCACGCTGGGGACGTGCCGTCGGAAGTCGCGACCTATCTGCGCGACCGCAATCTGCCGGCGAAGCTGCGCGCCGGTGCCGATCCGCTCCTCGCCGCCATGCCCTGGCAGGCTACGCATCTGGAGATCAGCTACGGCAGCTCGGATGGCAACGATGCCGTTGGCTTAAGCCATGCGTTCGGCGCCGTGGCCGAGTCGGGAAGCCTCGTCTTGGTCTCAGGACAGGCCAATCCGACGACGCTCAATCTTCTGCCCGAGACGCATATCGTCGTCGTCGCGGCGGCCGACATTGTCGGCGATTACGAAGAGATCTGGCGGAGGCTGCGCGCCGCCTATGGCAAGGGCGTGATGCCGCGCAGCGTGAATTTCATCACCGGGCCGTCGCGCTCGGCCGACATCGGCCAGAAAATGCAGCTCGGCGCGCACGGCCCGCGCGATTTGCACATCATCATTGTGGGCGAGGAGTAAAAGGTGCACGACCTCCTTCTCCCTGTGGGAGAAGGTGCCCCGCGGAGCGGGGCGGATGAGGGGCTACAGCGCCTCCGAGTTGCAACATTGTAACCCCTCACCCGGCTGGCTCCGCCAGCCACCCTCTCCCACAGGCCCACAGGCAGAGGGATCGCGCACATCGTCCTCACTCCGCCAGGACGCGGGCCGGCGGAAAGGCGACCTCGACCATGGTCCCTTCGTTCTTCTTGCTGCGGATCGTGAGAAAGGCCCGGTTGGCCTCGACGAGCGCCTTGGTCAGCGGCAGGCCGAGCCCGGTGCCGGCCGATTGCCGCGAGGTCGCAAGCTGCCGGAACGGTTCGAGCGCCGTTTCGATGTCATGCTCCGACATGCCGATCCCGGTATCGCGGATACGGATCACCGCGTTGCCGCCGTCAGTCAAGGCGGTGGCGATGATGACCTGGCCGCCCGGCTCGTTGAACTTCACGGCATTGGAGAGAAGGTTCAAGAGGATCTGCCGGAGCGAGCGCGCATCGGCCACGATCTTGGGCAGATGCGGGGCGAGCGCCAGCCGCATGATGACGCGTTCCCGATTGGCCTGCGGCTGCATGATGCCCACGCATTCGGAGATCGCCCGATTGACGTCGACCGAGACGAAGTCGAGATCCATCTTGCCGGCCTCGATCTTGGAAAGATCGAGTAGATCGTTGACGAGGCTCATCACATGCGCGCCGGAGGTATGAATGTCGCGCAGATAGTCGCGATAGCGCTCGTTGCCGATCGGCCCGAAACGCTCCTCCATGATGACTTCAGCAAAGCCCAAAATGGCGTTGAGCGGCGTGCGGATTTCGTGGCTGACCTTGGCGAGGAAGTCGGATTTCAGCGCGCTCGCCCGCTCGGCCTCCTGGCGAGCCTCTTCAAGTTCCTGCTCAATCTTCTTCCAATGCGTCATGTCGCGGAAAAGCACGCAGAATTTCTGTTCGGCCGCATCGCCCGCCCGGCCGACGCGTCCGAGCGCCATGAAGATCGGGAACAGGCCCCCCTGCTTCGCCCGGCCCATGATCTCGCGGCCGTCGTTGAGCAGGCTGGCGACGCCGTTCGCCTTGAGACCGTCGAAGTAATCCTTCACCTTGGCCTGGCTCTCCGGCGCGATCAGCATGGTGAAAGGCTTGCCGGCCACCTCGCTCTGGTCATAGCCGAAGAGAGCCTCGCCGGAGCGGTTCAGCGCGAGAACGTGTCCCTGCGAATCGAGCACGGCGAGCCCGTCCGTCGCAGTGTCGAGAATGGCGTTGAGCTCGCGCGCCTCGCTTTTGTGCATCCGTACTTCCGCCTCGAGCCGGGCCACGGCGTCCTTCTCATCGTCGCGGCGCAAGGTGAGAAGCGTTGCCGGCACATGGTCCCATTCGATGGATTGGATGCGCGCCCGCACGGGAATGATTTCGCCGGCGGCCGTGCGCACGCCGATCGCTTCGCTGCCGGGCGCCGGGGGCGGTTCGAATATGCGTGACATGCCGCCCGCGGCGTGAAGCGCATCCTCGTCGGCGAAGCCCAGGAGATCGAGCAGCGGGCGATTGGCATAGATGACCACGTCGTCCCGGCTCACCAGCAGGCCGAACCCGAGCCGGTCGAAAATCGCCGCGGCATTGCGGCCGAGATCCGGGTGCTGAGGCGCGGCAGGTGTCTCGGGGCCGGCCGCGGCTTCGCCATGCGGCTCTTCTGCGACGCTCGGCGGGCCCTCCCCGGCTTCGGCCTGCGCATCGGGGATCGCTGTCTCTTCCTTGAGAGCCTCGGCGATCTTTTGGAACGCGCTTCGCTCGTCGGAGGACAGGAGGCCGCTCTGCTCGCTCGGTGTCTCGGAGGTCGATGTTGCCTCCGTCCCGTCTGGGGCGGCGAGATTTGACGCCGGAAGACGCAGCTGGACGACATTGTCGGCGGTCTGCGGGCGCGGATTGAGAGGGGCTAGCTGGCTTTCCTCCGGTGCCGTTTCCATGAAGCCGCGCGGTTCGGCCGCGACGAGTCTCTCGACATGGATCACGCCGAAACCGCGATAGCCGTCGAACCGGCGTTCGCGATCGAAGGCAGGCAGGCCGCCGAGTCCGACCGGAACGGCAGCCGCGGCGCCGGCCACCGGCCAAAGTACCTCGATTCCGCTGAATGTCTCGCGCTTGGCGAAGGCGCGGCCGAGTCGCCCAGCGGGTTCGCGTTCGAGATATTTCGCCACGTCGCCAAAGTCGCGGCCGAGAAGATCGGCGGCGGCCGCGCCGACCACTTGGGCCAGCGGCGGCGTGATCTCGGTGAACTTGTCTGCGGCGTCCGCGCGCCAGAGAAAGCGGATGCTGGTCCGTGCGCCGAGACGGGTGGCAAGGACCTGGCGGACCTCCTCGAGCTGCAAGATCGATCCAGGTTTGCGCGGCGCGTCGGCCGCGCTCACCTCGGCATGGAAAAGCGAAGGTTTCACGCCCAGCACCGCGGCAAGAAAGAGCGGCGTTTTCACTCCGCCGATCCTGCGGCAGAGGAACGTGAGGGTTTCGTCCGTGCCGCCGAGGGAAAGGCTGAGCCTTTCGAGCCGCGGCGCGCCGCCCTGCGTGGTCGAAAGGGTTGCGAGCCGCCTGGCGGCCGGATCGTCGCCAGCAAAAATCCGTTTCGAGAGGCCGGCAAGATCGGCGGTGCGAAACAGCGCCAGCATGGTTTGGCTGGCGAAGACGATTCTTTGTTCGCCCGGAATCGCCGCGAGAACCGGAACCTCGGCCTCGCCCAACGACAAAGCGCGCAAACCGTCTTCAATATCCTGGGATGTGATGCCAGGCTCGTAGGAATAGGCCTTCATCGCGGCAGAGGCTTTCAATTGACGAATCGCCGGCCCCCTCCGCCGCCACGGATAGCCTTAATGAAAACCTAATGATAGTCGGCGCCGCGGTCCACAGGCCAATGCCGCTTCCATCTAAATTGATCGATTCATCCTTAACGGCGAGGCCTGCGGTGCGCCAAAGGGCTCGTCTGGGCCGGCTTTGCGCCGTTCCATCGCAGCCCAACGCCTTGCAATCGCAGCCTTACCCTCCTAGTTTCCGGCGCAGCTTCGCCGCCATAGCTCAGTTGGTTAGAGCGCTAGATTGTGGATCTAGAGGTCCCCCGTTCGAGCCGGGGTGGCGGTACCATTAACCACCGTATTCAAGCCATGGATGCCAAAGCCCAAGCCCCGTCCGTCTCCGGCACGGGCGAGACGACTCTTTTCGCCGTTCTGCTGGCCCTGAGCCTTTCGCACGTGATGAACGACACGGTTCAGTCGCTTCTGCCGGCGATCTATCCCGTCATCAAGCAATCGTTCCACCTCGATTTCGGTCAGATCGGCATCATCACACTGGCTTTCCAAATCACCGCCTCGCTGCTGCAGCCGCTCGTCGGACTCTCGACCGACAGGCACCCGAGGCCTTATTCGCTGCCGCTCGGCATGGGCGTCACGCTGAGCGGGCTTTTGCTGCTCGCGTTCGCGCAGCATTTCGCGCTGGTCGTCCTCGCCGCCGCGCTCATCGGCGTCGGCTCGTCGGTCTTCCATCCCGAGGCTTCGCGCGTCGCGCGCATGGCGGCGGGCGGACGGCACGGATTGGCGCAATCGCTCTTCCAGATGGGCGGCAATACGGGCGCCGCGACCGGCCCGCTGCTCGCCGCCTTCATCATCGTGCCGCATGGACAGCGGGCGATCGCCTGGCTCTCGCTTGTGCCGCTCATGGCCATCGGCCTGCTCGTCGGCATCAGCAATTGGTACGCCGCGCAATTGGCGGCCAAGCCGCCACGCGCGCGCCGGGCGCCCCGTGTCGAAGGCCTGACGCGCAAGCACGTCGCGGCCTCGGTTGCGATTCTGCTCGCGCTCCTCTTCTCGAAGTTCGTCTATCTGGCGAGCCTCAACAGCTATTTCACCTTCTATCTGATCGCGAAATTCGGCGTGTCGGTGCAGACGGCGCAGCTCTTTCTGTTCATCTTCCTCGGCGCTTCGGCACTGGGCACGTTTCTCGGCGGCCCGCTCGGCGACCACATCGGAAGACGTTATGTCATCTGGGGCTCGATCCTCGGCGTGCTGCCCTTCACGCTCGCTTTGCCCTATGCGAACCTCTTCTTCACCGGCGCGCTCGCCTTCATCATCGGGCTCGTCCTCTCCTCTGCCTTCGCGGCGATGATCGTCTTTGCGCAGGAATTGATGCCGGGACGGGTCGGCACCGTCGCAGGGCCATCTAGCGCGACTAAATTGGCGCCTGAGCAGCCGCCCACTATTGACCTGCCGCGCATTAAGCTTGTCGTGGGCTAGGCGCCGCGCTCCATGGATTGAGGACAGGAACGCGCGCCCTTTCATAATCGCGCGTATCACGCGACACGACCGTCAAACCGTGATGCAGCGCCGTCGCGGCGATGATGAGATCGGGCTGCGAAAACATATGTCCCGCCTTGCGACCGTCCTCGACCAGAAGCCGCCATTTGAACATGATGTCTTCGCTGACGGGGATGACGCGTTGCTCGAACATCGGCCGCACCTTGTGCGTGAGCCAGTCGTACAATTCGGCGCGGCGGGTGGCATCGTCGAAGCGTTCGATGCCGAAGCGGATTTCGGCGAAAGTCACCGCACTGACATAGAGCAGATCGAGAGGTTGCGCGGCAATAAAGGCGAGAACTTTGGGCTCCGGCCTAAGGCGACGCAGTTCCGAGAGTACATTCGTATCGAGCAGGCATCCCGTCACAGATGGAGGCCGCGCACCGGCATGCGGGCGTGCTCCGGTTCGATGTCGGTGTCGTGATAAGGCGACGCCTGCATGGCGGCAACGAGAGCCGCGCCGCTGCGATCGCCCTTGAGCCGATGAAATTCCTCGGCCGAGACGACGACGACCTCATCGCGCCCATGCACGGTTACGTGCTGGGGGCCTTCGCTGCGGACACACCGCACGAGCTCGCTGAAACGAGCCTTGGCATCTTGGAGAAGCCAACGGCCGGGTTGACGCGGAAGCTTGGGCGGGGTTTTGTGTCTAGTCATACTGACTAGATTATTTACTTTGAGCCGACTTTGCAAGCGCCGCTACGTCGGACGCCCATGTTGCTCCGCGCGCGAGTCGCGGTTCCGGCCCGGCTCTCTCTTGCTTCGCCTTCGACATAGCAGGATTGGCGCGGCAGCGGTTAGCCAACTCTCCGACGCGACGAGCATCGAGACGCTCTACCGCATCACGGCCTTCCTGCCGATGATCTGGCTGCTCGCCTATTTTTTGCCGAAGCATGTGAAGTAGCCGACGGCGCGCGGCCGCGCTCCCTCACTTATATGAACGGAAGATGGCGCCTATGTCCCGCGCACCGTGCAGCACGCGGACGACCTCAATGCCGTCCACCAGCGGCAAATAGAAAATAACAAACGGGCCGACCGGAAAGCTCCGCAGATTTTCGGCGAGCTCGTTTCGGACGCGACGATATGTGGATTTTCGGCCAGGCTTCGGAGTTTCTCATCGAGTTCGTCAATGAACACGTCCGCCTGCGCTTCGCTGTCTTCGGCGATGAAGTTCCAGATATCGACTAGGTCGGCTTCGGCGCGCGGACGTTTGAAGATAGGCTTCATTCGGTACGTGCGCTGCTTTTCCCAGCGCGCCGCCTGCGTGCTTCGCGTTTAGTCTCTTCCGCATTCCATGGCGAGGCAGGGCCGCTCGTCAACCCTTCCTGGATGTCTTGCCGAAGCCGATTGAGTTTTGCCTCGCGCACGCGATCCTGTTCCTCCATTAGGCGCAACGCCTCACGGATCACTTCGCTCGCCGAAGTATAAAGGCCGGAAGAGACTTTCTCCCTAACCATCTCTTCGAGTTCAGGGGTGAGATTGACGTTCATCGGTTAAGTATACCAAAGATGTCAGGAATTAGCAAAAATTGATAACGTAAGCTCGACTTTAGTTAGGTTACCGGCATGCGGGCGTGCTCCGGTTCGATGTCGGTGTCGCGATAGGGCGACGCATGCATGGAGGGGGTGCGATCGGCCGCCCCGCAACCCCCACCCCCAACCCCTCCCCGCAAAGGGAGAGGGGAGCGTGCTGCTACTCCCGCTCGTAATCCACCAGCCCGCGGCTCGTCACCACGATCCAGCCGCCGCCGCGCCGTTCGATCGCCTTGACCGTGCCGGCGCCGGGGATCGTGTCGCCGGGCATCACCTCGATTGCCCCTTCCGGCCCTTCGACGAGAGCGATGCCGTCATAGACGTCGCGCACCACCCAATTGGTCAGCAATTGCGGCGGCTTCCTCTGCGGCTCGGCGGACGCCATCACAAGCGGTTGAGCCTTCGGCGATGTCGCGGGGACCTGCGTCGTCGTAGCCCTGGCGCTCTGCGGCGCCGCGGTTGCTGGAATGGATGCGGTGGTCATCGGCGCGGCCTTTTCGGCGCGCGCCGCTTTATCGAGGGTCGCCTGGACGGCCTTGGGGTCGGCGACTTTCTCGATCGCAGCGGGCTTGCTTTCGGCGTGCTCGCTCTTGTCGAGCGAGGCTTGCGCGGCCTTCGGCTCTTCGCGCTGCAAGCGATCGAGCTTCGCCGAAAGCTGCGCGATCGACGCATTGGCTTCGGCCTTTTCCGCATCGAGGCTCGCCTTCAGGCTCTCGATACTCTTCTTGAGGCCGCGAACCTCCTCGGGAGTCTGGGTCTGGACGGCGGCACGCAGAGAGTCGAAGCGCGTCTCGAGGCGGTGGATCTCGTCGCCGAGCGCCTTGGTGTCGCGGCGTATCTCCGCGGTGTCGGTATTGTCTTTGGCGACCTGCCACGACACGGCTGCGGGATCGGCAGCCGCATGCAGCGCCGGCGGCCCCGATCCGAGGAAACGGCCGCCCGCCGCGAACGCGCAGCCGAAAAGAATAAGAGCGATCGCCGCGCGCGATCCGTAGCGAAGCCACTTCGCCCGGCTGGCGTTTGGCTTCTCATCGGCGGTGTCCTTCGCATCGAACCGGCGCATCGAGGACGGCAGAATGACGAGCGCGGAGCTGGGGATGGGCGGAACGTTCGGGCCGGCATTTTCCTTCGGCTGTTCGGCATCCTGCTTTTTGTCCTGCGCGTCGGCAGATCCCGAGATCGAAGCTGCAGCGTCCTTCGAGTCGATGGCCGGCGCGCTTTCGCGCGCTTCAGGAGCTGCGGCGGCGTCGGGCTTTGGGTCGGCTTGCGGTTCGATGGAAGAATCCATGGCAGGGCACCCCCGAACGGGTTAACAAGCGATTAGAGACTGCATCAGATTTCGTTAAAAGCTTGTTAAGGAAGCGGCTTTTCGCCGCCCATTTAGGGAAGCTTTGCGGCACCAGAAGGCTGTCGCGCGCTTTCTTCGATGGATATGGTGTTCACCCTCGGCTAGGTGATCCTATGCGCGTCGACGGAAAACCTACTCGCACCATCTGGCCGGACGCGGACGGCAGGATTTTGATCATCGATCAAACCCGGCTGCCGCACGAATTCGTCGTCGGCGAGTTGAACACTCTCGCCGATGCGGCCGCCGCGATCAAAGACATGAAGGTCCGCGGCGCCCCGCTCATCGGCATCACGGCCGCCTATGGCCTCGCCCTTGCAATGCGGCAAGACCCGTCGGACGCGGGACTCGACGCGGCCTCAGCCGCGCTCGCCGCGACGCGCCCGACGGCGGTCAATCTTGCCTGGGCGCTCGCGACGATGAAGGATTATTTGCGGCCGCTGCCCCCTGCCGCGCGGCATGCCGCGGCTTTGGCGCAGGCCGGCGAACTCGCCGAGGCGGACGTCGCTCTCTGCGCCGCGATCGGCGATCATGGCTTGGCTTTGATCCGCAAGATCGCCGAGAGGAAGCAGGGCGGCGCGGTGAACATCCTCACCCATTGCAATGCCGGCTGGCTCGCCACCGTCGATTGGGGCACGGCGTCCGCGCCTATCTACAAGGCGCATGAGGCGGGCATCCCCGTCCATGTCTTCGTCGACGAGACGCGGCCGCGCAACCAGGGCGCAGCCCTGACCGCCTGGGAACTCGGGCAAGAAGGCATTTCGCATCAGGTCATCGTGGACAATGCCGGCGGCCATCTGATGCAGCACGGCGAGGTGGATATGGTCATCGTCGGCACCGACCGGGTGACGCGCACCGGCGACGTGGCGAACAAGATCGGCACCTACCTCAAGGCTTTGGCGGC
>Ga0116220_10000453_pt1 | contig 16038 bp, 10 predicted proteins | sample Sb_taG_10_FD_88967 | JGI IMG/M metagenome (GOLD analysis project Ga0116220, IMG submission 88967) | Peat soil microbial communities from Weissenstadt, Germany - Sb_50d_7_NC metaG | ecosystem: Environmental > Terrestrial > Soil > Wetlands > Peat | place: Germany: Weissenstadt | collected 2010-09-21
GCCCTTGCTGGTGTTGCTGCATGGCGCAGGTGATCAAGCGGGAACATGGAGCAAAGTAGCGCCCGAGCTGAAGCGCCACTTTCAACTGCTGATCCCGGACCTTGCAGGCCATGGCGAGAGCGACCCGGCTGCGGGTGTGCTGAGTCTGGGAACGCTGCTCACCGCACTGGAGCAGGTGCTCGATGCAATTCCATGGCGAGACGCACCGCTGGTGCTCGCAGGTAATTCGCTTGGGGCCTGGATGGCGATGCTCTACGCTCAGAAATATGCTCAGAAATACCCGCAGAAATACCCGCATCGCGTGACGCGGGTTATCCTCATCGATGGCGGCCCCATCAAGAACGTATCGGAGATTGGCATCATGCCAAAGGACCGCGAAGAGGCTAGGCGCGCGCTCGATGCCGTGCTGGATCCTTCCACGCCTCGTCCGCCGAATTTCGTCCTCGATGATCTGGTCCGCATCTCGAATACAGGTCCAATTTCGCGGCTGCTGGCTGCCGGTGAAGAAGATATGTCGAAATACCTGCTCGATGACAAACTGGCAAGTTTCCAGCTGCCGGTCGATCTTATCTGGGGCGCCTCCGATCGCCTCGTCCCGCTGGACTATGCAAAGAAGTTGCAGTCGCAGCTTCCGCGTTGCACGCTTACGGTCGTTGAGCGTTGCGGCCATGCACCTCAATTCGAGCGTCCCCAAGAATTGACGCAAGTCTTGTTGCAAATTCTCGCGTCAGATTCGTCCCGCGCACCCGCCACCGCACCATCTGTTTCCAGACAGTCTGGGGAGAACTCGTGATTACCGGCGACATTCTCGGAGAGCGCGCCCGTCTTAGTCCCGACGCGGTCGCATTGATCCACGTTCCCACGCGCCAGCAGTTCACTTATGCAGAACTAAATCGGCGGGCCTTGCAGTGCGCGCGGGTCTGGACGGATCTCTGCTCTCTCGTCCCAGGGGATCGCGTCTGCATCCTTTCCGAGAACCGGGTTGAATATGTCGATGCCTTTTGGGCAGCGGGTAAGTCGGGGATCATCCTCGTCCCGCTCGGGACACGCAGCACGGCTCACGAGCTGCACCAGATACTCGCGGACTGTGGACCGCGCTGCCTCATGTACTCCGCACGGTACGAGAAACTCGCGAAAGAGCTCCAACAACTCGTGGCCTTCGAGCACTTAATAAGTCTGGATGCGAAGGACAGTGTCCAGAAGCCGCTGAGTTATGCCAAAGCTATAGGCGGGGTTCGTCCAGATCCGCTCTCGACGAGACTCCAGCCCGAGGATATTTTCTGCTTGCTCTACACCAGCGGCACCACCGGACGCCCGAAGGGCGTAATGATTCCACACCGGCAGATCGCATGGAACGCCTACAACACGGTTGTCTCCTGGCAATTGCTGCAGAGCGACCGGGTTCAGGTTTACACGCCCATGTACCACGCCGGCGGCCTTACCGTGTTCATGACCCCGCTGTTCGCCATCGGGGGCAGCGTTGTTTTGCATGACGGCTTCGACGCCGGTGAAGTTTTACGAGCTCTCGGAAACTACGAGTGCACCATTTTTTTCGGCGTACCGACGATCTTCAAAATGCTTCTCGATTCGCCGGAATTCCCAGCGCTCGATTGCAGCCATCTGCGCTGGTGTGCCAGCGGAGGCGCTCCGCTTCCGTTGCAACTTCTCCGTGCCTACCAGGAGCGCGGACTGATTTTTCGCCAAGGCTACGGGCTGACCGAGGTCGGCGTGAACTGCTTTGCCATGAGCGACGAGGACTCCCTGCGCAAGGCTGGTTCTGTTGGTAAGGCGATGATGTTCACGGAGGCGAAGCTCATCGATCTCGAGGGTAATCAGGTCGGAACGAATGAGGTTGGCGAACTCTGCCTGCGAGGACCACACGTTTGCCGGGGCTATTGGAATAATCCAGCCGCCACCGCCCAGGTGCTCGATGCAGAAGGATGGTTTCACACCGGCGACCTGGCGCGGTGCGATGAAGATGGGTTCTTCTACATCGCAGGCCGCTCCAAAGAAATGATCATCAGCGGCGGCGTCAACATTTATCCGGCGGAGATCGAGAAGGAATTACTCGATCATCCGGCCATTGCCGAGGTCTCCGTCATGGGGACGACCGACGAGAAGTGGGGCGAGGTTCCAGTCGCCTTCGTTGCGCTGAAATCAGGCGCGAGCGCCAGCGACCTCGAACTCATCGAGTTCCTTCGTCCCAGAATCAATAAGATCAAACTGCCACGGCAAGTCATCTTTATAGAAGCATTGCCCCGCAACGCTTATGGTAAGGTTCTGAAACTCGAACTCCAGGATCGCTTGAAGAACGACCGGCTGCGGAATTTCAAGTCTGTCGTCGCCGGTGGAAGCGATACTGTCACGCCGGAACGAAAATCATAATAAGAGGTGTTTTAACATCCAGCGATTCCATCTCAAAGCGGGGGCGCGCCAACCTTTTTGAGGATGTTGCAAGAACGCACGCCTTGGCTCTCTACACCGCGCTCCGGGAACTCACGGTTACCGGGCCTCGGTTCAAATGGCTCGGGAAATGATCCACGCGATGCGGTGAAGTAAAAAAAGGCTCTCCCACCTGGTGACCCCCAAGTATGGCGCGCCCGCTTCCGCCCCCCCGCCTGCGATCCAGCACGAGATCGCAGGACAGAGCACTTCCAGATCCCGCTCGCACGCGCCAAATCCGGTAGCCCGGTGCGCCCTCGCGCCCACGCGAAAAACGTTAAAGTGGTTTGGAAAATGGATCACGCGCGGATCGTTCGAACAGATCTCGCCCCGCACGCGCGAAAATACGAACCTGGGAACGCGAGAACACGATTCGCGCACCACGCAGTCATGAGAGCGCACAGTTGCACGCTTCGAAAACGCGCCGCGCACCGCTAACCCTCCCCGCTCGCACGCGCCCCGTCCCGCTAGCCCATCCCGCCCCTCGCACGAGCGCGCGGGCCCCGGCCCCCCAAGGGTCCAAGTTCCGTGGTGTGGGGGGTGTAGCAATTTGCCCTCAATGCGTAATACCCCGTCAATCAAAGCGGTGGAGTTGGCGGTGTCTGAAAAGGGTTGTTGACGTAAAATCGCAATTTCGCTTATTGAGCGTGGCGTGAGTGAAACTGCTGGTTGCCACAATCCGCCGACTGTCCGCAACCGGCGACTGGAACTGCTGGGGTCCCCTGTAAGCCAAAGTCGCCGACCTAACCCGAACGCTTCTTTTTTTCCTTGGCCTCTAGGACTTGATTCAGCCTGGGCCAGACCGAGACGTAGGGAAGAGGAAATTTCAATCCGCGGCTTAATTTGGCGTGGGCCCACCGATAGGTTTTCTTCTCGTCTTTGGGTTCGCCCGCAACGACCTCCCCTTCGGCCATTAATCTTGTCACCGTCGTATATACAGAACCCAGTGGATTCTGGTGGTGTTCTATCGGGAACTGTAGCTCCTTGAGAATGTCCAGAATCTCGGAGATCGTGGCGTCCTGGCTTGCGGCCCGCAGTGCCGTGCAGATCGCCTCTTTCAGACCTTCACCAGCAGACAGCAAGTCGTCATGCTTCGAGGACTCATCGGCGTATGCATGAATACCACCAATAAGACGCTTCAACTGTGCGATCTCTCTTTCCGCAGATTCAAGCTGCGCCAGCAGCTCACGGCGTTTTCCGATGGCATTGGCAAGGTCGTTGCGCGCTCTTTTCAGCAGTTCTTGATAGAGCGAGTCAGCCATACACAGAAGACTATACATAATGTCGATAAATTTGGATAGGTGTGAAAACAGGGATCGCGACTTCTGAGAAGCGACTACGACTTTTTCGGATCCGGCAATATCAGCAACGCCGTCACCGTACTGAATGCGGCCCCGATAATGAACGTGTCGTGGAATGACTATCTGCAGTCCTACGTGGCCGTCTACAACGCACCATTCTCCCAGCAGGTCATGATGCGCACGTCGCCGGAGCCAGAAGGCCCATGGTCAGGGGAGATTACGGCCTTTGATGCCCATCCCCCGGCGAATGCTGGAAGCGCGGTCCATGGTGCGCAGGCACATCCTGAATACAACGGCAACACCGGGCAAGTTATGTACGTAACCTACTCACATTCCACGGGGGCTTTCACGAGTGAATTGCGGCTCGTATCGGTGCAACTGAAGGCTGTCAACGCACAGGGCCAGTGAGAGGGGCTTGTGCAACCTTGCTTAGAGATTCCGGTCGGATCACGGGCAATCCTTCCCTAAACCGGTAAGGGAAGGGTGGCCGACAATCCGGAATCCGATCCACCTCGTTCACGGCTGAAACACTAGTCGCGTGCCCTGTTCCGGGCTGTTCCAGAGTGCTTCGATATCGCTGAGTGGTGCCGTCTTCATGTTGAACTGGAACGGCTCCGTCGCGGCGACCTTGAAAAACTCTTCGATCGCTGCCCGGAGCTGATTGAGCGAGGCGCTGCCGAAGCCGCTGCCCAGCAGTTCCAGGCCCGAGCTGCGCAGAGAGGCCGCCCTCAAGCTGATGGTCCCGCCGGCGCTCTCGCCAATCTGAACAAACCGCACCCGCGATGACGCCTTGCGCAGTCCCTTCTGCGAGATGGCCTCCAGCACGCACTCCGCCGGGTGACCCCACAGATAGTCGAGCACCACATCGACGCCTGCTCCTGCGTACTCGCCCCGGAATGCAGCCACCAGAGGATCATGCTCCTGATCGAGCGAGATAACCGCGTCCGCGCCGAGTTCTTTCAACATTTCCAGCGCCTGCGGGTTGCGTCCGACTGCGATCACCCGCCGCGCTCCCAGTCGGCTTGTGATCTGTACCGCAAGCCGCCCGGCGACGCCGGTTGCGCCGAGGATGAGCACACTCTCCCCGGCGACGAACTTCGCTCGCCCCGTCAGCGCAGCCCACGAAGACATTGCAGGATTGGCAATCCCCGCGGCAGTCGCATCATCCAGGCCTTCCGGCAGCGGGATGCACATCCAGTTCGCCGCCAAGGCACGCTCGGCGAAGGTACCGTACGGGCTGCGCGAGATGCCGAAATAGACACGCGAGCCGTCCGCCAGCCGTCCTACCCCATCCACTCCGGGCACCAACGGCAGCTCTCCCGTGCTGCCGTAGTGGGTGCCGTTCGCCAGCGCCTTGACAATGGGGTGAAGACCAGCGGCAGTTACAGTCACCGGCAGCTCCCCTTCTGCCGCTACAGGGTTGGCGAAGGTGGTATAGCGAGGCGGCGCATCGAAGGCATGGACAACGGCGGCATGCATGAGAGTTCTCCTTAAGCTCACTAAGCTGCTATGTCCCTGGGGCTAAGTGGGCCAGCTGGCCTACCTGAGTTTTTTGCGCAGTACAGGTTAACCTCCATGCCTAAAATCTGGCAAGGATGCGGAATTCTTCCTGATTAGCACCCGAATAACGGGCACCCCTTCCCTAATCCGGTAAGGGAGGGGTTGCCGACGACATGTCCGCTGACATGCGGGTCGGGCTTCGCAAAACCCAGGGCAATGGATAACTGAGAATTGTTCCCCAGAGACTCTTGCTTTGCGTCACATCGTCATAATGGCATTAACCCAACGGTGTTCATTTCCGAAATGCTGCCATTTCCGCTGCCATAGCTGCGGCGGACCAGTTGTACCAGCGGAGTTCGGTCCAAAGTACATCGCGGTTCTGACAAACGGGCAGTCTGGCGCTTGTACGCTCGAACATTTTGGAAGCGCACTCCCGAGAGAGGCATCGGCCGTCACATCGCGGTACTTTAATGCAGAGGCTCAAGGGCTGGCTGCTGCGCAAGCCTCGCCAAGCAGAGGATCACTATGCCCGCTTCCAACGGTCACACTGTACGTCGCAGTTCGAGAGTACCGATCCAAGTTCCGATCCGCGTTACCAGCATGGAGCCCGATGGCCAGTTCTCCGAGATCGGTGAGACACTGGTGGTCAGTGCGCATGGTTGTGCGCTCCGCCTCCCCCAGAAGTTGGACACTGGAAGCGCCCTGCGCCTGCACAGCCGAGGAGGCCGGCAGGCCACGGCCTGCGTAGTTTTCTGCCAGCCAATGGGGCCCGACGGACAAGGCTTCCGACTGGGCGCACAGCTCGACCGGCCGGAAAACTTTTGGGGATTGGAATCCTGTCCCGATGATTGGCGGGTAGTCGAAATGCCCACGCCTGCCGCTCAACAACCTCCTCAAGAACTGTCGGCCAAGTCCGCTGTTCTGCACCAACCGCAAACTCTTTCCCGGGCCTCGCGAGACGTTCTCGATAAGGTCAAGGAGCAACTCTCCGAGGACCGTTTGCGAGGCATACTTGCGAAACTCGTTCAGCCCTTGCAGGCGGAAGTCACCGAACTCCGCGAGAAGCTGGCCGTGAATGCCAAGCGCAACCGCTTCGAGGTGTCCCTTGGGTATATTCCGCCTGAGTTGGAGGAGAAGCTATGGGAGCGCCTGCGGCAAGACCTTGGAACACGCGTCCTGCAGCAGGCGCGAGAACAGTCCGCGGAGATGCTCGAATCGGCGAAAACAGCCACCGAGCAAAAGATCAGTGCAGCCCTGACCGAGTTTCGGCACCGTCTTGCCGGTGAACTGCACGCCGTCGAACAACGGGCGCAGGTATTGTCAAAGGAACTCACCACCACGGCGCAACAGCATGTCCGCGCCGGAATCGAGAAACTGCAGCGGCAGGCTTTGGAGACGGGAGCACATCTCGACGCACAAGGCGAAAAACTCTTGTGTTCTTTGCAGGAGCAACTTGCGGAATCACACGAGGTTCATCGCCGTAAGATCGAGCAGGCCCAGGCCGATGCTGCCGCGAAAGCATTCCAACTTCAGTCGGAAGTGTCGGACCTTGGCCGGAGGATGGCAGCGCTGAACGAGTCCGTACGCCGGCTTGAGTCGGATCTTGACGCGCACCTGGAGCGCGTCGCAGCCGAAATCGTCTCCGGTGCGGAAGCTCAAATCGAGAGCGCTGTGGCTCTGGCACTCAAGAACCTGCAAGCACGCGGCTCGAATGAAGTCGAAACCAGGATCAGCGAGATGTGCGGCCACCTGAGAACCATCCAGAACCGTATTGAAGACTCCTTTTCTGCCTCGCTGACAGCCCAGGGCGAGGAAGCTGTGCAGTCGATCGCGCAACAATTCGAGGAACTCGCACAGCAATCCACGGAAAAGTGGCGTCTCGCACTCGCCAGGGACTTGAATTCGGTGGCGAACACTCTGGGCAAACAACTTCGTCAGGAACTCGAACCCGAGGCCGGCCAAAGTTAGATTGCAACGACTCGACAGTCGGCCGAGCGCGAGCCAAACACGCAAGCCGGAGGAGTTAGCTCGCCAACAGCCCCTTTGAGATAGCTCAAGTTCATGGCTTTCATTGACTTGCCGGTTTCGCCGACGTAAGATTTTGCGCGAGTGAACAGGCAAGTCATTTCTCATTACCGTATTGTCGAAAAGCTCGGCGGTGGCGGCATGGGCGTCGTCTACAAGGCCGAGGATACTCGGCTGCATCGCTTCGTCGCTCTGAAGTTTCTGCCCGATGAAGTTGCCGCCGACCCACAAGCTCTAAGCCGCTTCCAGCGCGAAGCCGAAGCTGCCTCAGGCCTCAATCATCCCAACATCTGCACGGTTTATGACATTGGCGAAGAAGGCGGCCGAGCCTTCATTGTTCTGGAGTACCTCGACGGCCAGACGTTGAAGCACGCCATCGGCAATCGGCCGATGGACGTCCACACCATTCTCAGTTTGGCGATCGAAGTAGCCGACGCGCTCGATGCCGCCCATTCCAAGGGCATCGTCCACCGCGACATCAAACCTGCGAACATCTTTGTTACCGACCGCGGCCACGCCAAGGTCCTCGATTTCGGCCTCGCCAAACTAGCCCCGGGGAGCGCTACCGGCGCGCTACTGGATGCCACCCAGACAGGCGGCATCGTCGAACATCTCACCAGCCCGGGCTCCACGGTTGGCACGGTCGCCTATATGTCTCCGGAGCAGGCCCGCGGCAAGCCGCTTGACGCCCGCACCGACCTGTTTTCTCTCGGCACCGTTCTCTACGAAATGGCCACCGGCACGCTCCCGTTCCGAGGGGAAGCGACTGCGGTGGTGTTTGAGGCAATTCTTCAGAAAGACCCGCTGCCTCCGCTTCGGCTGAATCCCGACCTTCCGGCCAAGCTCGAGGACATCATCACGCGCTCGCTGGAAAAAGATCGCGACCTTCGCTATCAGCATGCTTCCGATGTGCGTGCGGAACTGCAGCGCTTGAAGCGCGACCTCGAATCGAAACGATCGGGCGCGCCGGTGTCGGGTACGGCGGCGGCCGGCTACGAGGATTCGGCGCCCTCGGCTTCTACATCGCGGCCGGGATCAACTCCTTCCAACCCCGCCGTCTCACAATCATCGGGCCGGATGGTTGCGACCGGAGTTTCTGCGCAGGGAGATTCGGTAAGCAGCGTTCCCGCAACGACAGGCGGGAAACTCTGGAAGTTTGCCGTGCCCGCAGTCCTCGCCGTGCTGGCGCTGGCCGGCGCGGGCCTCTACTACTACCGCTCACGTCCCGTTGTGACCGCTCCGCTCACCGAGAAAGACTCCATTGTCCTGACCGACTTCGAAAACACCACCGGAGACCCGGTTTTCGACGACGCGCTCAAGCAGGCTCTCGCCGTCGATCTCGGGCAATCTCCATTCCTCAACATCCTGTCGGATCGCCGGGTGGGTGAGACGTTGCAGCTCATGGGCCGCGCCGCGAACGAAAAAGTCACGCCCGACATGGCGCGTGAGATTTGCGTTCGCACCGGCACGAAAGCGGTACTAAAAGGGTCGATCTCCCGCATGGGCACGCAGTATGTCATTGGGTTGGAGGCGGTCAATTGCAACACGGGAGACACGCTTGCCAAACAGCAGGCTGAGGCTTCCGCCAAAGAGAGCGTTTTGAAAACTCTGGACCAGGTCACGTCCTTGATGCGCACGCGGCTGGGGGAATCGCTGGCCTCGGTGCAAAAGTTCGATGTTCCGATTGAGGCCACCACCTCTTCTCTGGAGGCGCTGAAGGCGTTCAGCATGGGCGTGCGTGTAAGCCGGGAGAAAGGACCCGCCGAGGGAATCTCGTTCCACAAGCGCGCCCTCGAACTCGACCCCCAATTCGCCCTGGCTTATGCACTGCTCGGACTCGAATATGCCAATCTTGGTCAGCCCAGCCGAGCCGCGGAAAACCTCAGGAAGGCATACGATCTGCGCGACCGCGTAAGCGAACGCGAAAAGCTTAGAATTTCCGCAAACTATTACTACACCGTTACCGGTGAACTCGAGAAGGAAGCGCAAACCTACCAGCTCTGGGCGCAAAGCTATCCGCAGGACGCCGTGCCTCACGCGAACTTGGGCGCAAACTACTCTTCTTTAGGCCAGTACGATCAGGCGATTCCTGAGACGCAAGAGGCCATGCGCCTCGATCCTTCAGGTGTCATCGTCTATTCCAATCTCGCGCAGACGCAGCTGGCGCTCAACCACATTGACGACGCCAAGGCGAGTCTCGACCAAGCCGCAGCTCGAAAACTGGACGGCGAATTGTTGCATCAGGTCCGCTACTTCATCGCCTTTCTGCAGAACGATAACGCGCTGATGTCGCAACACGTCGCCTGGGGCGCGGGCAAGCCCGGCGACGAAGACCCGCTGCTCTCCGAGCAGTCCGACACTGAAGGCTATTACGGACGCCTCGCTTCGGCGCGAGACTTTGCGCGCCGCGCGGTGGACTCAGCCGTGCGCGCGGATTCCAGAGAGACTGCTGGCCTATGGCAGTCGAATGGAGCGTTGCGTGAGGCAGAGTTCGGCAATTCTGCAGAGGCGCTGCATGAAGCCGCCGCTGCGCTGGCGCTGGCTCCGGGACGAGATGTGAAGGTGCTGGCGGCTCTCGCCATGGCGCGAGCCGGCGATTTGAAGCGCGCCCAGGCGATCGCAGACGGATTGGAGAAAGACTATCCCACCAATACGACGCTGAAGCTGTATTGGTTTCCAACCCTGCGCGCTGCCATTGATCTGGCCGATCACAAACCGGCCGAGGCAGTCGTGGCGCTCGAAGCCGTCGCTCCCTATGAACTCGGTGAGCCTCCACCGTACCAGGTCGGCACGATCTACCCGGCGTATTTGCGAGGAGAGGCATACCTCGCCGCACACGATGGCAACGCCGCCGCCCGCGAATTCCAGAAACTGCTCGACCACCGCGGAATTGTTCTGAATTATCCCCTCGCCGCGCTCGCGCACCTCGGCCTCGGTCGCGCCTACGCGCTCGCCGGCGACACCGCCAGAGCCAAACCCGCCTATCAGGACTTCTTCACCCTCTGGAAAGGCGCCGGCCCCGACATCCCCATCCTGAAAGAAGCCAAGGCAGAGTACGCGAAGCTGCAATAGCGGGAAAGTTCCGCCTGGTAGCTAGCTGTTTACCGATACGAAGTAATGCTGACTCAATGTTTCGTCCCCGCTCACAAGACGTCCCGTTAATCGAAACACCAGATGGGACTGATCCGCAAATTTACCCTTGAACCTTCTCAGAATTCTCCTGCGTCAGCTCAGTGGGCTCGCGACATCGCCGCCTGGAAATCGCCTGCGGTGGTGCGATAACAGGGCAGCACTGCGTTTAGGTCGGAGGAACGCAACGCTGCTGGGAGTTTTGGGTACTCTGTGGCTGGAAGAGTTGGGTCGGTGTGAAACTGCATTATCTGCCCCAATGACTCGTCACAGCTCGGATCTGGTGTTACGCGCAGCTTGATTACCCGCGGCGGCAGGTTGTTGAGATCATATTCAGACAGCCGCCGTTGATAGGGAAGAAATTCATAAACCAGCTTTATGAGTTGCAGTCGGTCCTTGCCGACCCTTCTCTGGGCGACGAAGACTTCGAAATTGGAAAAAAAGGAGGTACCCGGCGCGGCAAAAACCACCCCAAGCAAACCGAGAGGCAACTCTTCGACGGTAGAATTGTTTTGGTTGTTGACGGCCGGTGGGGGCGAAGAGGCGTCGGCCGGCAGGGGATCCATTGGTTCTAACAGTTTTCTCGCGCCAGAGTTGCCCGCACCCTCAACTGATGAAGGAGGCGTCACGATCGGTGAGCCATCTCCGGACCCATTCCCGGACAATGAGCCTAAGCGTCCCCTCGCGCCAGAGTAGCCCGCACCCTCAACTGATGGAGGCGGCGGCACGATCTGCGACCCATCTCCGGACAACGAGCCTAAGCGTCCACCCGCGCCAGAGTGGCCCGCACCCTCAACTGATGGAGGAGGCGGCACGATCTGCGACCCATCTCCGGACAACGAGCCTAAGCGTCCCCTCGCGCCAGAGTGGCCCGCACCCTCAACTGATGGAGGAGGCGGCACAATCTGCGACCCATCTCCGGACAACGAGCCTAAGCGTCCCCTCGCGCCAGAGTGGCCCGCACCCTCAACTGATGGAGGAGGCGGGACGACTTCCGAACCCGCACCGGAAAGCGAGCCCAACCTCGTACCTCCAGCAGGGCCGCCTGAACCCTGAACCGAAGGAGGCGGCGGCACCACTTGCGAACCCGCACCAGCCATCGAACCCAACCGTGCATCTCCAGCAGCATTGCCCGCACCCTGAACCGACGGGGGAGGGGGTACGACATTTGGCTCCGCGCCCGACAACGGACTCAACCGCCCAGCTCTAGCCGAGGTGCCTGCGTTCTGAACTGATGGCGGAGGCGGCACAACTCGCAAGCCACCCGTATTGGGCGCCTTCATAGCCCGCCCTGCGGAAGGCCCCCCAAGCTCGGGCGCAGGAGCAACCGCAGAAGCTTGAGGCAGCGCCAGCCGACGAGTTGTAGCTTGGTCAACCTGGGGGGGCGGGGCCACCACCCCGGACGGTCCCGCCAACGCGTTCCGCCGCAGGCCCGCGGTGGCTGAGAACGGCACCATAGGTGTAACCGCATGGGAGCCCAGCAAGTTCGGCAGCCTGGCCGTGGCCTGCTTGATGTCAGGTGGTGTGACGAGGCTCGGTTTACGCTCCGGCGTCACTGGCATCGCCGGTTGACGTGCCGGTTGATGCGCCGATGTATGCTTCGCTCGCGACCGCGCCCGAACGCTCGGCGCTCTGCCCTCAACTGCTCGAAACGACCGAGTAGGTGGGTAGTAGGTGATAGACCTGTGGAACGCATCTCGCTGCGGGAGCAGTATTACCGATACCCATACTTTGGATTGGCCCCATACGAACAAAGCCATTAGCAGCAAATGCAATAGCATTGACTCCAGGAACGAGGACCAGGAGGCGCCGGAGGGGACGAAAACGTCGCTCCAGAAAGGTGCAGGCCGTGAGGTGATAGGGATCTGCGGGACTCGCCGCGACAGGAGCAGGTCCGCCAGATTGCGCAAGAACACACGATGGCGCGGTTCCAGTTCGATCAGCAGCCTGAGACGGGGTGCGGGCGCTGAGCGCTGAACTCTCTGGCTTGCGATCAAAACCCCAGGGGCTTTGTCCATGGATACACGCTGGCGGGGGAGAAAAACTAACCCGATTATAGCGCCATTTCACAGCAACCGCCGGGTACCAGGGTCACTGGAGTGGGCCTGGATCTGGGAGATCGATCGAGTTCTGACCCCGCTTCGACCCAGCTCTCACGGTTTGGCACACCGCGCAGGTAGTGAGAGTAAATGAGAGTTGCGATAAGAAAACCCCATCCGTAGCGCCAGGCGACCCCGAACGACTGGCACACGATCCATTGCTCGGCCATGCTTCGGAGAACCGGGAGCTCATCCTCTATCACACCTGCAAATCGCGAGCCTGCCCGAGTTGTGGGACGAGTTGTGCCGCGAGCGGCCAAGAACTTCAACCGGGCTACGGCATCCCGAATCTAAATAGAAGCGCGCTTTTATTCTCTTCCGGCATAATCGTCGTCTGAGTCTTAACAGGATAGAAGTGTTTCCCAAGGAGTGTGTCGTTATGCTCTTCTCAACTTGCCGTTCGAAAGGTCGATTTCGCATTTCGCTTTTTGCTCTTGCTGCGTCGCTTTGCTGCCTGTGGCTTACGGCGCCGAGCTTTGGCCAACAGGTGGCGCCGCAAGCACCGGCCGGCGCCGGCGGTGAAACGGCGAAGCCTGACATTGCCAAAGCCAAGGCAATCGGAACCCGGCCAGCAGAACCGCCAGCAGTGCTGCAGCAACTCAATTCCGCGATCGAGCAGCTTACCGCCAGGATTTCTCCTGCGGTGGTTCAAATTCTGGTCACCGGCTATGGAGCTCTGGAAGAGAACAGTCGCGGTCAAACGGCGCTCATAACCCGCGAGCATGCGATCGGTTCCGGAGTGATCCTGGACCCGGACGGCTACATCATGACCAATGCCCACGTGGTGGAGGGGGCGCAGCGCATCCACGTCACTCTCCCCACGGCTTCGGTGGATTTTCCCGACCAGATTTTGCCCGTGGGCAAACAGCGAATCGTCGAGGCACGACTCATCGGCCTCCACAAGGAGACTGACCTTGCCTTGCTCAAGGTTGAGCAGACTGGCTTACCCACACTTTCGCTGGGCAGCCACCGACCGGTGCATCAGGGACAGTTAGTGTTCGCCCTAGGCAGTCCCGAAGGACTGGAGAACTCGGTGACCATGGGCGTAGTGAGTTCAGTTGCGAGGCAGGCAGATCCGAGCCGTCCGATGGTTTACATTCAAACCGACGCTCCGATCAATCCAGGCAATAGCGGCGGCCCGTTGGTGGATACGGACGGCTACGTAGTGGGGATTAACACTTTCATTCTCTCCGCAGCGGGTGGGAGCGAGGGACTCGGGTTCGCCATCCCCGCGCGAATCGTGAGTTTCGTATACCAGAGCCTACGCAAGTATGGGCACGTGCATCGCATCGAGGTCAAGGCGGGCGCTCAGACCATTACTGACACCCTGGCGAAAGGATTGGGGCTCGCGCAAAATTGGGGGGTCGTGATCGACGACGTGATACCGGGAGGTCCCGCTGAGGCAGCTGGCCTGAAGATTGGCGACATTGTAGTAAGAGCTGATGGCCGCCTCATCGGTACGTTGCCGGCGTTCACCGGCGCTCTCTATCTCCATCCATTGGATGAAGTGCTTAAGCTCGAAGTTCTCCGGGGGTCCGAACGGAAAACACTTTTCATCGCGGCGCTGGAGATGAAAGACCCGATGGACGCGCTGCCTGATCTAGCCAATCCACGCGACAACTTGGTTTCCCGGCTGGGGATACTGGCGCTTACCTTGGACGATCAGTTGCGTTCCATGTTGGACACGCTGCGCAATCCCTCCGGCGTCGTCGTCGTGGCACGAGTCGCGAATTTCATGAGTTCTGCGACTGGTCTGCAGACTGGAGATGTTATCCACAGCGTAAACCAGACATCGATCGACTCTTTGAGCTCTCTCCGTGCGGCTCTGAAACAGATCAGGCCGCACGATTCGGTCGTACTGCAGGTGGAGCGCGGAGGGGGATTGCAGTGGCTGGCGTTTGAGATGGAGTAGTTTGTTCAGATGCGATATATAAGGTTAGTGCCGCATGACACGCAAACTGTTCTCCAGGGTGCCCGAAGGCTCAACGATGGATGACCGCACTCCGTATGGGTGCACTGGAGACATGCGCGCCCAGGCCCACCAGAAAGAAGGCTATCTGAAGGTGGAACTCTAGTGGAACTCTTTGAGCGGCTGCCGCCCGATGTTCTGAAGATTGTCCTGGTCTTGTTCTTGTCTTTCCTGATCGGACTGGAGCGGGAAGAGCACAAGGCGGCAGGGGGTTCTTACTCCTTCGGAGGAGTGCGCACATTCCCGCTCATTGGACTGATTGGCTATTCGATCGCTCTTCTTTCGGGCGCACAACTGCTGCCGCTGACGGTCGGCTTTCTGGTAATCGCCGGATTCTTGCTTTTGTCTTACTGGCACAAACTTTCCTCTGCTGAAGCCGCCGGTGTCACCTCAGAAATGTCCGGTCTCACGACATTCCTTGTGGGCGCGCTCGTCTGTTATGGACATTTCTGGATCGCTACCGCGCTCAGCGTTGCCAGCCTGCTATTACTCGATCTCAAGACCGCTCTAGAGAAGCTTGCCGTTCGCATCGCCCCGCAAGAGATTCTTACTTTCGCGAAGTTTCTGCTTTTAACCGCGGTCATTCTGCCCGTGCTGCCAAATCAGGAATTCAGCCGCTTCCACATCAACCCCTTCAAGACTTGGCTCGTCGTGGTTGCGGTCAGCACGATCTCGTACGGCAGTTACGTTCTGCAGAAGGTGACGAAGGGACAGGGCGGGGTCGTACTGGCAGCGTTGCTGGGCGGGGCGTATTCATCGACAGTCACTACGGTCGTTATGGCGCGCCGAGCCGCTCGTGAACGGCATCCCCATCTCTTCGCCGGAGGGATTTTGATCGCCTCCGGCGTCATGTACTTGCGACTGGTCGTGCTTCTGACTCTTTTCAACCGACAACTGATGTCTTTGCTGGTGCTCCCGTTTCTGGTGCTGGCCAGTCTGGCAGTCGGCATCGGTTGGCTTTGGACGCGCCGGGCGGATCCCAGTGCTCAGGCGGTGCAGCGCGAGTTCGAACCCAAGAATCCACTCGAGTTGCTGGCAGCTTTTCTCTTCGCCGTGTTGTTTCTGGCAATGCTGATAGCTACCCAGTTGGCCGTGACTTATCTTGGAAAAGCGGGAGTGAATACTCTAGCCGCCATCATGGGGGTCACCGACGTAGATCCCTTCATTATGGGGATGACCCAGGCAGCGGGTGCACTCACGCCTCTGAAAGTTGCGGCGGGTGCGGTTCTAATCGCCGCCGCCAGCAACAACCTCGTGAAAGGGATTTACGCCTACAGCCTGGCCGACCGGAAGACCGGATTGCAGAGCCTCGCGCTTCTGACAGCTCTTGCCGCGATGGGTCTCGCCCCCTTACTTTGGCTAGGATCGTGAACGAGTCCCATCGCCAAGAGATCCCATGATGCCGGAATTCATCTTTGACCGTGAAGAAGAAAGACAAGGCATCAGGCACCGCCTGGCGAAGAAGCGTCCCTTCCTTATTCATGGACCCGCGGGTGTTGGCAAAACCCTTCTGCTGCGCAGCTTGCTGCCGGAATTTCTGTCGATTCTATACTGTGAGGATTCCGCGACGACA
>Ga0116220_10000457_pt1 | contig 15996 bp, 15 predicted proteins | sample Sb_taG_10_FD_88967 | JGI IMG/M metagenome (GOLD analysis project Ga0116220, IMG submission 88967) | Peat soil microbial communities from Weissenstadt, Germany - Sb_50d_7_NC metaG | ecosystem: Environmental > Terrestrial > Soil > Wetlands > Peat | place: Germany: Weissenstadt | collected 2010-09-21
AGGACACGGGCGAGCGCGTGGTCGCGCTCGTCGGGACGGGCGGGTACGCCGAGTACGCGACCGCGCCCGAGCAGCTCGTGTTCGGAATCCCCGACGGGGTCGACGAGGGGACCGCGCTGGCGCTGATCGTGCAGGGGACGACCGCATGGCACCTGTACAAGACGTCGGGGCGCGTAGCCGCGGGGGAGAGCGTGGTCGTGCACGCGGCCGCCGGAGGCGTCGGCTCGATAGCGGTGCAGCTGGGGCATGCGCTGGGCGCCGGGCGCGTGATCGCCACGGCCTCGAACGAGGACAAGCGCGGGCTGACACTGGAGCTCGGCGCCGACGTCGCGATCGACCCGGCGCCGGAGGGGCTGACCGAGCGCCTGATCGAGGCCAACGAGGGCGAGCCGGTGGATATCGTGTTCGAGATGGCCGGCGGCGCGGTGTTCGGCGCCTCCTACGACGCACTGGCGCCGTTCGGGCGGATCGTCGCGTACGGGATCGCCGGCCAGCAGCCGAACGAGGTCTCCACGGGGTCGCTGCTGCGCCACTCGCGCGCGGTGGTCGGGTTTTACCTGTTCCACTGCCTGACCCGGCCGGGGATGTTCACTGACGCCCTGAATGACCTGTTCGCGCGCGTCGGGCGCGGTGAGCTGAAGGTGATCGTCGGGGGAACGTACCCCCTGGGCGACGCCGCCCAGGCGCATATCGACCTGCGCGAACGTGGCACGATGGGCAAGCTCCTGCTCGATCCGTCCGCGTGATGAACGGGACGAACCGCCGGTCCGCCGGTCCGCGATCCCGTGCTGTACGACGGCTCGGGCCTGAGCGTTCCGAGCCCGTAAGCTGCATCGCGCAATGAGCAAGACGTTCGCCGAGCTCGGCCTGTCCGAGAAGACCCTGAAGGCCCTGCGCGACGTCGGGTATGAGTCACCCAGCCCGATCCAGGAGCAGGCGATCCCCTCGGTGCTCGAAGGCCGGGACGTGATCGGCCAGGCGCAGACGGGGACGGGGAAGACGGCCGCGTTCGGGCTGCCGATCGCCGAGTACATCGACCCCGAGCTGCGCGAGGTGCAGGCGCTCGTGCTGACGCCGACACGCGAGCTGTGCATCCAGGTGACGCAGGCGCTGCGCGTGTACGGGGCGCACGCGGGGGTGGACGTGGTGGCGGTGTTCGGCGGCGCGCCGATCCGCACCCAGCAGGCGCAGCTGCGCGCGGGCGGGCACGTCGTCGTGGGGACGGTCGGGCGCGTTTTGGACCTGATCTCACGGCATTCGCTGGTGCTGCACGACTGCCGGTTTGTCGTGCTCGACGAGGCCGATGAGATGCTCGATCTCGGGTTCTTGGAGGATGTCGAGAAGATCCTCTCGCTTACCCCCAGCGGCCGCCAGACGGCGCTGTTCTCGGCGACGATGCCTCCGCCGATACGCAAGCTCGCGGACAAGTACATGTACGACCCGGTGACGATTGAGGTGCAGGCGGCGACGCTGACGATCGACACGGTGGCGCAGTTTCAGCTGCCGGTCGAGACGAAGGGCAAGCCCGACAAGCTGGTCGAGGTGCTGCGCGCCGAGAAGGCGGTGGGGGTGGAGGGTGGGGACACCAGTCAAACGATCGTGTTCGTGCGCACCAAGATTCGCTGCGAGCAGCTGTTCAAGACGTTGCGGGACCGCGGCATGAACGTCAGGGCGCTGCACGGCGACATGACCCAGGGCGCACGCGACGGGGTGATGCTGGCGTTCAAGGGGGGGAGGGTTCCGATCCTCGTGGCGACCGACGTGGCCGCGCGCGGGCTGGATATCTCGACTGTGACGCATGTGATCAACTACGACGTGCCGACGAGCCCCGACACGTACGTGCACCGCATCGGGCGCACCGGGCGCGTGGGCCGCTCGGGCCGGGCGATCACTTTCGTTGAGGACCGCCAGAAGCGCGAGATGGAGGCGATCGAGCGCCACATCGGCATGTCGATCGAGCCGTGGCAAAAGGGCGCGGTGGGCGCGCCCACGCCGGTGAAGGAGCGCCCACGCAGGCACTCCAAGCCGCGCGTGTCCAGGCACGCGAGTGAGGACGAACGCTACGTGAAGCTCGTGCTGGGCGGGGGCAGGCAGGCGGGGCTGCGGGTCGCGGACATCGTCGGCGCGGTCACATCCTCCGCGGGCCTGGACGGCGAGGCGGTTAGGGACGTGCTGGTGCTCGACCGCTTCTCCTTCATGTCGGTTCCCGAGAAGGAGGTCGACAACGTGATCGGCGCGCTGGACGGCAAAGAGATGCGCGGGAAGCCCCTCAGCCTGGAGCGGGTAGGGTAGGCACATGTCCACTGCCACGATGCAAACCACAGAGGGTGCGATCACGTTCGAGCTGTTCGACGGGGACGCGCCGAAGACGGTCGAGAGCTTCAAGAAGCTCGCCGGCGACGGCTTTTACGACGGGCTGGCGTTCCACCGCATCATCAAGGACTTCATGATCCAGGGCGGCTGCCCGCAGGGGACCGGCACGGGGGGACCCGGGTACACCTTCGAGGACGAGATCAACTCCCACAAGATCGCCCGTGGCGCCCTGGCGATGGCCAATGCGGGGCCGAACACGAACGGGTCGCAGTTCTTCATCGTCACCGCCGCCGCCTGCCCGTGGTTGGACGGTAAGCACACCGTGTTCGGGCAGGTGAGCGAGGGCATGGACGTGGTGGACAAGCTGGAGGGTGTCCCGACAGACGGGTCCGACCGCCCGACCGAGATGATCGGGATTACCACGATCGAGCTCTCGGAGTAGCCTCTTCTGTTACGAGCTAACGAGGAGGATCAGAATGGCCACCGTCGAGCAGATACCCCAGGCCCATAACGGCGTCGCGCACGCGAGTGTGGAAGAGATCGCCGTCGAGAACCCCGCCACCGGGCAGATCGCCGGCACGGTGTCCGACCTCGGCGCGGAGGCGGTCGCGGAGATGGCGCGTCGCGGGCGCCTGGCTCAGCCCGCGTGGGAGGCGTATGGCTTCGAGGGGCGCGCGCATGTGCTGCTGCGCATGCAGAAGTGGCTGATGGACAACGCCGATCGCGTGACCGAGACGATCGTCTCGGAGACGGGGAAGACCTACGAGGACGCGCGCCTGGCCGAGGTCGCCTACGGCGGCGGGGCGTTCGGATTCTGGGCGAAGAACGCCGAGAAGTATCTGGAGGACGAGCGGGTGCATTCGGCCGCGGTCGCGGTGAAGGGCAAGAAGCTGATCCTCCGCCACCGCCCGCTCGGGCTGATCGGCGTGATCGGGCCGTGGAACTACCCGCTGATGAACTCCTTCGGCGACTGCATCCCCGCGCTCGCGGCCGGGAACAGCGTGATCTGCAAGCCCTCGGAGGTGACGCCGCTGACCTCGCTGCTGCTGGCGGAGGGACTGCGCGAGAGCGGGCTGCCGGCGGACGTGCTGCAGATCGCCACCGGGCGCGGCGAGACCGGCGCGGCGCTGATTGAGCAGGTGGACATGATCATGTTCACGGGCTCGACGAAGACCGGGCGCAAGGTGGCCGAAGCCGCGGCGCGGCGGTTGATCCCGGCATCGCTCGAGCTCGGGGGCAAGGACCCGCTCCTCGTGCTGCGCGACGCCGACGTGGAGCGCGCCGCGAACACCGCGGTTTGGGCCTCGATGATGAACGCGGGGCAGACGTGCATCTCGATCGAGCGCGCTTACGTCGAGGCGCCCGTGTATGACGAGTTCGTGGCGAAGGTCTCCGAGAAGGTGCGCGCGCTGCGTCAGGGGCCGAGTGGCGCCCCGGGCAGCGTGGATGTCGGCGCCGTGATCTTCCCGCCGCAGCTGGAGATCCTCGAGGACCACATGCGGGATGCCGTCGACAAGGGCGCACGCGTGCTCGTCGGGGGCGAGCGTGGCGAGGGCGCGGGGGACTTCTTCCAGCCCACCGTGCTCGTGGACGTGGACCACTCGATGAAGTGCATGACCGAGGAGACTTTCGGACCGACGCTGCCGATCATGAAGGTCGCGGACGAGGACGAGGCGGTGCGGCTGGCCAACGACTCGATCTACGGCCTCAGCGGCTCGGTCTTCGGGCGCGACACGGCTCACGCCGAGTCGGTTGCCCGGCGGCTGGACACGGGCGCGGTGTGCGTGAACGATGCGCTCGTGAACTACTTCGCGATGGAGCTGCCGATGGGCGGTGCGAAGGCCTCGGGCCTGGGCTCGCGCCACGGCGCGGGCGGAATCCGCAAGTACTGCTCTCAGCAGGCGCTCCTCGTGACGCCGCGCGCGCTGGCGCGGAAGAAGGACCTGTTGATGTTCCCCTACAAGGCACGCACGAGCAAACTGGTCGCCGCTGGCCTGAAATTGCTATACGGCCGCGGCAAGCGCGACTAGGACACGCCCTCGCCCGCGGGTTCGCGCAGGGCGATCCCCAGCAGGCGCTCGAGCTCGGGGATCGTCGTCTCCGCGCTCGTGTGGTGCACGGTCGCCATCCCCAGCTCCTGAGCGGGGGTGAGATTGAACGGCAGGTCGTCCACGTATACGCACGCCTCGGCCTGGACGCCTGCGCGCTCGGCCCCCAGTTCGTACATCCGCCGCGCGGGCTTGCGGATCCCCTCTTGGCCGGAGATCACGATCCCGTCGAAGATCTCGGAGAACAGCTCGTGCGGATAGCGGTGGGTGCCCCACGAGTTGGACACGAGCGCCGTCCTGACGCCCGCCTCGCGCGCGCGTCTGACCGCGTCGATCATCGTCGTGTCGGGCCCCACCCCCGCGAACAGCCCGTCGATCAGCCCTTGCGGCTCGACTTCCAGCAGCTCGGCGAAGCGCAGCTCGAACGCGGGCTCGTCAAGCTCGCCCTTCTCCAGCGCGATCAGCAGTGCCCTGAAGTCGGGGTCGGCTTTGAACCGCCCGCCGAGCGCCTGCGGGTCGATTTCGGCTTGGACGCAGTAGGCGTGGAACGAGGCGAACAGGTTGCTCGTCAGCACCCCGCCCCAGTCGATCAGCAACGCTGTGTGCGGGCGGTCGTTCGGGGTATCGCTGGGCGTCGCCTCGCTGTCCCGAGCGTCGTTAGTCGCCACCCAGTGCCACCCCCTCCGCTTGGCGCGCGAGCTCCAGCACGCCGTCGCCGAACTGCTTCAGGTACGGGTCGTCGGTCGCGCCCGCGATTGCGCGCTTGTAGTTGCCCTCCATGAACACGACCGACTTCCACAGGGCGAGCGTCGTGTACCAGCGCAGATCCGCCATCGAGCGCCCTGTGCGCCGCTCATACATATCGATCAGCTCCCGCCGCGTGGGGAACCCCTCGCCGCGGGTAACCCCGCCCAGGTACTCGCGCATCCCACCGGTCGGGTCCCCGCCCTCGGTCCACATCATGCACAGGTATCCGAGGTCTGCCAGCGGGTCGCCGATCGTGGCCATCTCCCAGTCGAGCACCGCCTGAAGGTGCGCGGGGGGCGTGGCCGCGAAGATTGTGTTGCCCAGGCGATAGTCGCCGTGCACGATCGTCGCCGGGCCGGACGCGGGCATGTTCTCGCTCAGCCACGCCCCGACGCGCTCGACGGCGGGGATCTCGCGCGTGCGGTTGATCTCCCACAGACCCCCGAACCGGCGCACCTGGCGCTCCAGATAGCCCGTCGGCTTGCCAAAGCCCTCCAGGCCCGCCGCGCGCCAGTCCACGGTGTGGATCTCCGCGAGCGCCTCGATCAGCTGCTCGCCGATCCTCCGCCGCTCTGCCGGTGCGTCCAGGGCAGGGGGCACGCTCGAGACGATCACCTCGCCTGCGATGCGCTCCATTATGTAGAAGGGGCAGCCGATCACGCCTGAGTCGTCGCACACCGCGAGCACGCCGGGCACGCGCGCGGGGGTGGGGGCGAGAGCCGAGAGCAGGCGCGCCTCGCGCAGCACGTCGTGCGCGCTGGGCGGCAGCGGCGGGCGGGGCGGGCGGCGCAGCACGACCTCGGCGCCCGAGCGTTCGATTAGATAGGTCACGTTCGAGTGCCCCTCGCCGATCGGCTGGGCCTCGATCTCGCCTTCTCCGATACTGTGCTCGTCCAGGAACCGCTCGAGCGGCTCGATCACGAGCAGCGGCGGGCGGGCGTTGTCCGCCGCCTCGGCATGGGTGGCGACTATGTCGTCCGGTGCGACTGCTGCACTCATCGATTCGCACGGTATCTGAGCCTGCTTCAAAAAGCTTGCGCAACCGCAACCTCTCCAGCCTTGAGGTGTCTTAAGCGACCATGCTCCCAAACAAGCTTCCCCTCATCCCAGCCCTGCTTTGCACCGCCGTTCTCGCCGCCCTGATGAGTGTCCCCGCAACGGCTCTGGCCTCCCATAACGAGGCGGCGTACTTCGAGGGCTCCACCGACCTGCTCAGCCCCGTCACGCGCCCGCACGCGATCGCGCAGCTGCAGGCGCTCGGCGTCAAAGCCCTGCGCGTCGAGCTTGCTTGGCACGACGTCGCGCCCGGCGCGAACAGCGCCACCAAGCCCGGCTTCGACGCGACCAACCCCGGCGCCTACAGCTGGGGCGAATACGACGCGCTGATAGGCGAAGCGGTGCGGCTGCACTGGAAAGTGCTGCTGACCGTCACCTCGCCCGTGCCGCGCTGGGCCACGTCGAACAAGAAGGCGCCGTACGTCACGAGCCCCGACGACCTCGACTTCGAACAGTTCATGACCGCCGTTGCTCGCCACTACGGCTCGGAGGTGTCGCTGTTCTCGATCTGGAACGAGCCCAACCACCCCGCGTTCCTGCGCCCGCAGTTCAACTCGCATGGCCAGCCCGCTTCGCCGCGCATCTACCGCGGTCTTTATCAGGCCGGCTACGCGGGCCTGATGGCGGGCGGGCTCGCGCATCCGCCGGTGCTGATGGGGGAGACCGCGCCGTTCGGCTACGACAGCGTCAACGTGCGCCGCATCGGGGTGCTGCACGATGTCGCCCCGCTGGCGTTCCTGCGCGGGATGCTGTGCCTCAACAGCCACTACCGGAAATCCGGTTCGTGCGGCCCGTTGCAGGCGGTCGGTTACGCACCCCACGCCTACACGCTGCCCGCCGGTCCGTTCTACAAGCCGTCGAGCCGTACCGAAGCCGACGACGTCACGATCGGCGTGCTCTCGCGGCTGACCAACGCGTTGAACAAAGCCGCCGCGGCCCGCGCGATCCCGGCGGGTCTGCCCGTGTATCTGACCGAGTTCGGGGTGCAGAGCGTGCCGAACAGGGAACTCGGCGTGTCGCTCTCCCAGCAGGCCCAGTTCGACGCGATCGACGAGCACATCGCCTGGAGCAACCCGCGCGTGGCGGCGTTCTCGCAGTACCTGCTCAAGGACGACCCGCTCGGCGGGCGCGCCGGGGCGAGCGTCAACGGCGGCTTCATCGGCTTCCAGTCGGGTCTGGAGAACGTGAAGGGCACGCCCAAGCCGCTCTACTACAGCTGGCCGCTGCCGCTCACGGTCACCAAGCGCGGCCACGGCTACTCGCTGTGGGGCCTCGTGCGGCCGGCGAGCGGATCGACCAAGCTGACCGTGCTCGTGCGGCGCAAGGGCGCCAAGCGCTACAGCACTCTGTTGGCTGTGAGCACCAGCTCGCTGGGGTACTGGAGCTCGAGCTCCTCCACGCAGGGCACGGCTTGGCGGGTGCGCTGGGTCAGCCCGAGCGGGGTCAAGTACGAAGGATCGCCGATCGCCGCCTACTAGCTCCAGGCGGCCGTGGACCAAGCGGAGCACGAACGCAGGGAGCGTGGTGTGCTTTACACACGAGCGACCGAGGACAAAGCTCCGCGCCGCCGTCCACGGTCGCCTGCCTACGATTGGAGACGGTGCCCGAGTTACCCGAGGTCGAGATCACCGCGCGCCTGCTCGATGGCGCGCTTCGCGGTGCCCAGATAGCCTCGGCGCTCGCCCCGGGCATCAACGCGTTAAGGACCTTCGCCCCACCGCTGTCCGCGCTCGAGGGCTGGACGATCGCCGGCGTGCGCCGGCGGGGCAAGAACCTGATCGTCGGCGTCTCGCAGTCCGGCGGTGCGGCCGGTGAATCCGCTGACGCCGAGAGCTCGAGCGGACCGCTGGTGCTGCTGATCCACCTGATGTCCGCCGGGCGCCTGCAGCTGTATGACAAGCGGGCCGGACCGCGCGATCGCACCTCCCGCCTGCTGGTGCGAGTGCTCGCGGAGTCCGGAGAGGAGGCGGAGCTGCGACTGCGCGAGTTCGGCTCAAAGCAAGCGGCCTGGGTCAAGGTGCTGCGCGCGGACGAGCTCGAGCGGGACGAGGCGATCGCCAAACTCGGTCCCGAGGCGTGGCCGCAGGTGCCGGCCCTACAGGAGCTGCTCGGCGCTCCCCGTCCGCTTCACCCGTTGTTGCGCGATCAGCGCGTGATCGCCGGCATCGGGCGCTCGTGGGTCGATGAGATCCTCTGGCACGCGCGGTTGTCCCCTTACAAGCGTGGGGCGGACCTCGACGCTGAGGAGTGTGAGCGGTTGCGAGTGGCGATCTTTGAGACGCTGGGCGGTGCTATCGCCCACTATCAGGAGGCGATCACGCTGCCGATTCCCGACAAGCTGCCGATGCCCCTGCAGGTTCACCGCCGCGAGGGCCGATCGTGTCCGCGCTGTGGCAGGACACTGGAGGCGGTCCACTTCGAGGACTATGTCATCGCCTACTGTCCCGGCTGCCAGACCGAGGGGCGCGTGCTCAAGGACCGGCGGATGTCGCGGCTGTTGAAGTAGGACCAACTATGAAGAGAGCAAAGAAAGGATCAGCCGATGATCGAGCAGGGACAAGCGGCGCCGGATTTTGAGCTTCCAGACCAGGACGGGCGAGCGGTGAAGCTTTCGGACTTCCGCGGCCAGCCGGTGGTTGTCTACTTCTATCCCAAGGCCGACACACCAGGATGCACGACCCAGGCCTGTGGCGTGCGCGACCATCAGGCCGACTACACGAAGGCCGGCGCGGTGGTGCTGGGTATCTCCCCGGACCCGGTCGCTAAGGTCAAGAAGTTCCACGACAAGCAGGCCCTCAACTTCCCTCTGCTGGCTGACGGGGATCACGCGGTCACCGAGAGTTACGGCGTCTGGGTGCAGAAGAGTATGTACGGGAAAGCTTATATGGGGGCGGAGCGCACGACGTTCATCGTCGATCTCGGCGGCAAGATCGCCGAGGTTCTGCGCAAGGTCAAGCCGGCCGAGCACGATGCGCTGGTCTTGAGCGCGCTTGCCGAAGCTAGCCCCTGACTGGCGCGGAGATATGGCTGCGATGGCGGAGACGGCACAGCCGCGCTCCGGTCACTCAATGGTAGGCGCCCATTCCCCGCATTGCGTGTCCCATTGTCCGTGGGCGTGCCCGGCGAGCACGGGGTCGAGGAAGGCGGCGGCGCGAGCGAAGGCAGCGGAGAGGTCGCTCTCGACTTCAACCGTGGTGGCGAGGCGTTTGTAGGGGTCGGTCCAGGTGGTTGGGGGCGGCGGAAGGCTGGAGGGTAGGGGCTGGCGGGCGCGCTCCGCGAACGTGCTCTGCAGGGCGCCGTGCAGGTCCTCAGCGGTGATAGTCGCTGAGCTCTCGATCAGGAGGATGTCGACGAGGTCCTTTGGCCGTGTGCTGGGCTTGCGCGATTGTCCGTAGGTGCGGGTATAGGCGTGCACCTTCTCGGCGAGATGCTGTGGGATCGGGATCGCCGGAAGCGCGAGTGGCGCGATGCCGGCGAAGGACAGCGACTCTGAGGTGTGGATCGTGTCGGGCGTCCAGGAGATCCTCTCGCTGAAGCCAATGTCGACGAGGAACTGCTCGAAGGTCCGGCCGGCGAGCTGGGCAGTGACATGGAAGCGCACCGCGGAGAACTCGTCGGTGTCTTCCAGCTCGTCGGTTCTCGCGGCGGCGAACGTGAAGTAGTCATCCAGCGCGAGTTGCTGGGCGGCGGTAATGTCGCGGATCGCGGCCTGCTCGTCATCGTCGCGTCCGAGGTCGATGTCCTTGGTGGAGCGGGTGGCGATGGCCAGGCGGAAGTTCAGCGCGAGCGCGCCCTTGAGCACCCAACGATCAGGTGCCACGACGAGCAGGCGGCGCAGGAACAGCTCGAACGACACACGCTTGCGCAGCCTTGCCAGCCCGAGGCCGGTGCTGGCGGCTTCGTTCTTCAAGCGCTCCTCGAGCGCTTGGCGAAACGCGGCAGCGCTCGTGTACTTCATCGGTGCGTCTCGCTGGTGAGGAGGGCTTGGATCGTGTGCTGTTGGCGGCGGCGGCCGGCTTCTTCTTGGAGTTGCTTGCGCGTGAGTAGTCCTCGGCGCAGGGCCTGTCTGACCGCCATCGAGAGCTGCTCGGGCTGGAGGCGGTCCGCGACATCGAGCAGTGTTCGTGCCGGGGCGGTGAGGGGCAGTCCGTCGCGCCAGACGGTCGCCACCTCTTCATCGTCAGGGCGGGTATGGAGGGTGACGCCTGCAGGGCGGCGCAGCCCGCGGCGCCGGCGCGGGACGAGCAGGTGCACCCCATCCGGGATGTTGTCGCTGAGGTCCAGCAGCGCGAGGGCGCTCTCGTGGGAGAGCAGCGCATCGCCGGCACCCACGGCCATCCACGCCTCACGCAGATCGTCGTGTTCGGCGGTTGGGAAGCCTTGGATGCGGTACAGCCCGCGGCGGATACGCGTGAAGCGCCCGCGGCGCACGTGGTGATCCAGGAGCTGGCGGCTGACCCTATGCGCACGGGCCTGCCCGGCAGTGAAGTAGCCGCTCTGCTGGTAGGCTTCGGCCTCCAGCTGCCGCATGCCAGGGTATACCGCGTCATTCATAGGACAAGTATAGCTTGACTTTCGCGGACTATGAGAGTTACAGTAAAATCTCTCAGGCGATGTACGGGAAAGCTTATATGGGGGCGGAGCGCACGACGTTCATCGTCGATCCCGGCGGCAAGATCGCCGAGGTTCTGCGCAAGGTCAAGCCGGCCGAGCACGACGATTTGGTGCTCGCGGCGCTGGAGGAGGTCGGGCCGCCGGTGGTGTAAGTTCGCGGCCTGGCTCGTCCGAGCGTGAACCGAGCCGCCTCCTCCGCTACCCGGCCCTGAACCTAGCTGCCTCGTCCGCTCCGCCGGTTGCGTCGCCCGCGCTGTAGGAGTGCGCGCCCGCGCCTGCGAGCTTGCCGCCGTCGACGATCAGGTATTCCTCGCGAATCGGCTGCTCATCAAACCAGCACTTCAGGATCTCGCGTACGCCCGCGGCATAGCGGGCCTGCGCGGAGAGGCTAGTGCCGGAGGTGTGCGGCGTCATGCCGTGGTTGGGCATTGTGCGCCAGGGATGGTCTTTCGGCGCGGGCTGAGGAAACCACACGTCACCGGCGTAGCCCGCGAGCTGCCCGCTCTCACACGCACGTGCGACCGCGTCGCGATCACAAATCTTGCCGCGGGCAGTATTCACGAGATAGGCCCCGCGCCTCATCTTGGCAATCAGCTCCGAGTCGAACAGGTTCTCCGTCTCCGGGTGTAGTGGCGCGTTGATCGTCACCACGTCGCACGCTGCAACCAGCGACTCGACGCTCTCATGGAACGTCACGCCGAGCTCCCGCTCGATCTCGGGCGCCAGGCGATGGCGGTCGGTGTAGTGCAGCCCGACGTCGAACGGCTTCAGCCGGCGCAGCACTGCCGAGCCGATCCGCCCCGCCGCGACCGTGCCGACCTGCATTCCCTCCAGGTCGTACTCGCGTGCGGCGCAGTCGGCGATGTTCCAGCCGCCGTCGATGACCCACTGGTGGGAGGGGATGTAGTTGCGCACGAGCGCGAGGATCATCATCACAACGTGCTCGGCGACGCTGATGCTGTTGCAGTAGGTGACCTCGGCGACCGTGATCTCGCGCTCGATAGCAGCCTGCAGATCGACGTGGTCAGACCCGATCCCGGCCGTTACGGCGAGCTTCAGATGGGGCGCCTTGGCGATCCGCTCGGCCGTCAGGTACGCTGGCCAGAACGGCTGGGAGATCACGATCTCGGCCTCTGAAAGCGCGTGCTCGAAGGCCGAGTCCGGACCGTCCTTCTCGGAGGTGACGGTCAGCTCGTGACCGCGCTCCTCGAGAAATTTCCGCAACCCCAGCTCGCCCGAGACGCTCCCCAGCAGTTCGCCGGGAGTGAAGTCGATCGCCTGTGGCGTAGGCGTGCTCTGCCCGTCGGGATACCGCTCGATCCGCGGAATCTCCTCGCGCGCGTACTTCGGCGGATAACCATCGACCGGATCGTCATACAGCACGCACACCACGTTCGCCATCGTCTCCACCCTTCATCGGTTTCGCTCGCTCGGCGGCGAGCCTTCGCCCGCGGGTGCGGACGCGCACATCATCGATGTTCGACGATCCCTTGTCCAATCGCCGGCCGCAGGTTCTATCATCGGCCGCGCTCACCGGTCGATAGCAAGAAAGGAGGGCCGAGATGCCGCTGAGCGAGAACCTCGAGATGCCGAGCATGAGTTCGACGACGACTGGGAAGACGACGAGGAGTTCGGAACCGATGGCGAGGAGCTCGAACTGGACGAGTTTGACGACATCGACGCGGACGACGACGACGAGATCTGAGCGCGGGCGAGAGTCCCCGTACGCTTGAAGCTGTGCCGGCGCTGCTTGCATCGACCTCGATCGGCGACAGCCTCACCACGTTCCTCGACGCCGCCGGGCAGTTCTTCTCGGACCTGGCGGCCATCCACTGGGGTGCGCTGGTGCTGGGGTTGGTCTTCTTCGGGCTCAACCTGACGCTGCGCTCGCGTGCATTCTTCAACAGCCTGCGCGCCGCCTACCCGGCGGTCAGCTTCCAGTGGCGGCGGATCTGGGGCGCCTACTGGGCGGCCGTCGGCTTCAATAATGTGGTGCCCGCGCGCGGGGGCGACATCATCAAGCTGTTCCTCGCGCGCTCTTCGATCCCCGGGTCGAGCTATCCCACGGTGGCCGCTGCGTTCTTCGTCGAGTCGATCTTCGACATCTGTGTGGGTGTGCTCGTATTGGTCTTCGCATTCACCCAGGGCGTCTTCCCAAAGCCCCCGGACTTCTCCAAGCTCAGCTCATTCGACATCTCCTACCTGGCCGAGCACTTCAGGTTCACGCTCTTTCTGATCACGGCGCTGGCGGTGATCGCGCTGTTCGCGTTCGCGCTGCTGTCTGTGCGCGTGCGCGCGTTCTGGGCGCGTGTGCGTCAGGGCGTGACGATCCTCTCCGACCGTCCCCGCTACCTGCGTGAGGTCGTCGCCTGGCAGGCGGTCGCGTGGATGTGCCGCTTCGCCGCGTTCTGGTTTCTGCTGGACGCCTTCAGGGTCGGCGGCTCCGTTCAGAACGTGCTGCTCGTGTTCGCCATCAATCAGGTCGCGGGCGCCGTCCCATTCACGCCCGGCGGCGCCGGCGTGCAGCAGGCGCTGCTGGTGAAGGTCTTCGCCGTCTCGGCGCCTACGGCGGTCGTGGCCGCCTACTCGGTTGGCCAGCAGATCGCGATCGCCGCGTTCACCGCGATCGTCGGCCTTGGCGCGGTGGTGTTCATCTTCCGGTTTCGTTCCTTCGGCGAAGTGCTTCACGCCGGTCGCGCTTCGCGCGAGGCCGAGCGCGCCGGGATGGTGCCTGCCGAGGATTATCCGTACGAGGACGACCCTCCGCCTCCGGCGGCGTCTCGCCCGCGCGGGTTGGGCGCGCGCTACTGAGCTACTGAAGCCCCTCGCGCGCCTCGCGCACGAGCGTGACGGCCTCGGGGAACACCCTTGCTATCACGGTTCTGATCTGCTCCGCCTGGGCCTCGGCGTTGCCCTGCAGGTTGATGCGCTCCACGGCCGCGACGGTCATGTCGACCGCGAGCTTGATCGCATTGTCGGCCCACGCCAGGCGCTGCTGGCCCTGCATCTGCTCGGCGAACTCCGCCAGCCTGCGCTGGAGCTCCTCCGGATCGCCGAACAGATCTCCGAGACCGCCGCTCTCCATGCTCGCATCATAGACTGCCCTGCTCATGCCCTCGGCAGATGAGATCCGTCAGCAGGTGGAGCGCGAGTCCGCGCGCCGCGGGCGCCTGGGCGTGCCCGCCTTCGCCGGCGGCTTTCTCTACTTCCTCAGCGCGATCGTCGTCACCGCCACGCTCAGCTCGGCGCCGACGGTCGGCCTGGTGCAAGGGCTTGCCCCGGCGCTGTCGGGCGAAGCCAACCCGGCTGTCAGCCCGCGCGCGTCCGAGGTCAAATACATCAGTCATCACGCCCTGACGCTGATCGCCGGCAGCGTGATCAAGTCACTCGCCCTCGTCGCGCTGACGCTCATTTTGCTGCTGCTGCTCGACGCGACGCGCTTTCGCCGCCCGCAGACGTGGTCGGCGGCCCGCCCGCTCGTGCTCGTCGGGGGGATCGGACTGGCGGTGGTCAACGTCGCTCACCAGGTCGTCGGCGCGATCCAGGCGCACAACTTCGCGGTCGGCCACGACTTCTCCAACCACGCCGTCGAACAGGCGCTGACCAAGGGCGCTGTCAATGTGGGCAGCCAGTACCTGGACCTGCTCGCGGCGCTGTGCCTGACGGCGGGCATGATCGCGGTGTCGGCAGGCGCCATCCGTGTCGGCCTGCTTACCCGCTGGATGGGGGTGATCGGGATCTTCTCGGGCATCCTCATCTTCCTGCCGATCGGGGGCGCGACGCTTGAAATCGTGCCCGCGTTCTGGATGCTGGGGATGGGCATCCTCTATATGGGGCGCTGGCCTAACGGCGATCCGCCCGCGTGGGCGGCCGGGGAGGCGCGCCCGTGGCCGACACAGGCCGAGCGGCGCGCCGAACGCGAAGAGCAGTCTCCGGGCGGGCGCTCGGCCAAAGGCAAGCCGGCCCTGGCGTCAGGGCCCGACGTGGCGCCGGCGCCCGAGCAACCGGCGTCGGCGGGCGGCTCCTCGCGCAAGCGCAGGCGCAAGCGCCGCTGATGTCGCTCGACCACGAGCTCGCGGAGCTGCTGGACGTCGAGCGCTTCGAGCCCTCGGCGGAGTTTTGCGAGCGCGCGCTGCTGAACGACCCTGCCGTCTACCAGCGGGCGGCAGCGGACCCGCTGGGCTGGTGGACAGCGCAGGCGGAAGAGCTCGACTGGTTTCAGAAGTGGAACCGTGTGCTGGACGACGATGATCCTCCGTTCTACAAGTGGTTTATGGGCGGCACGTTGAACGTCTCTTACAACTGCCTGGATCGCCATGTGGTAGCTGGCCGCGGCGAGCGCGTGGCGTTTCACTGGCGCGGGGAGGCGGGCGATGAGCGCGACGTCACCTACGCGCAGCTGCTGGCGCAAGTGGAACGCTTCGCTAGCGCCCTGAAGGATCTGGGGGTGCAGACGGGCGACGTGGTGGGGATCTACCTGCCGATGATCCCCGAGGTCGTGGTCGCGATGCTGGCGTGTGCGCGCATCGGCGCTCCGCACAACGTCGTCTTCGGCGGCTTCTCCGCCGAGGCCGTGCGCGAGCGGATGGAGTTCTCTGAGGCGAAGGTGCTGATCACCGTCGATGGCGCCGCGCGCAAGGGCAAGACGGCGCCGGTCAAGGACCGCGTCGATGAGGTGATGAGCGACCTCGAGACGCTCCAAAAGATTGTCGTCGTCAGGAGCAAGGGGACGCCCTGCCAGATGCGTGAGGGTCGCGACGTCTACTACGACGAGATCGTGGCCGCCGCCGACTCGGACTGCCCGGCCGAGCCGCTGGACGCGGAGCACCCGCTGTTCATCCTCTACACCTCGGGCTCGACCGCCAAGCCGAAGGGCATCCTGCACACCACCGGCGGCTACCTGACGGGCGTGTCGGCTACGCACCGCTACGTGTTCGATCTGAAGCCTGACGAGGATGTTTACTGGTGCGCCGCGGATGTCGGCTGGGTCACCGGCCACTCCTACATCGTCTATGGCCCGCTCTGTAACGGAGCGACGTCGGTGATGTGGGAGGGCGCGCCCGACTATCCCAGCAAGGGGGTCTGGTGGGAGCTCGTCGAGCGCTACGGCGTCACGATTCTCTACTGCGCCCCGACGGCGATCCGTGCGTGCATCAAGTGGGGCGCGAAGTGGCCCGGCGATCACGACCTGTCCTCGCTGCGTCTGCTGGGCAGCGTG
>Ga0116220_10000459_pt1 | contig 15906 bp, 15 predicted proteins | sample Sb_taG_10_FD_88967 | JGI IMG/M metagenome (GOLD analysis project Ga0116220, IMG submission 88967) | Peat soil microbial communities from Weissenstadt, Germany - Sb_50d_7_NC metaG | ecosystem: Environmental > Terrestrial > Soil > Wetlands > Peat | place: Germany: Weissenstadt | collected 2010-09-21
ACGCGCCGGCGAACACGTCGTAGCAGTGCAGTCCCGGCAGCCGCCGCACCCCGTACCGGGCGCACAGCTCATCGAGCGCGCCGTAGGTGCCGCAGTCGGCGTACGCCAGGGCGACCGTGCGGCCGGACCGCTGGGCTGACACCACGTACCGTTCGGCCAGAAAAATGATCTTCTGCGGCCGGTTGTGCAGCACGGCGGGCAGGGCCCGTACGGCGGCCGGCCAGCCGCGCCGGGCCACGATCTCCCGGACGTGCCCGGCCAGCGCCCCGCAGGCGAGGACGTCAAGTTGAGGGGAAGTTGAGTTGTTCCACGAAGCGGTCGTTGAAGTCGGCGCGGTCGGAGAGCTCGACATACCTCACCTCCTCCAGCAGGGCCAGGCCGCCCGCCCGCTCGCGCAGGCTGAGCAGTGCCATCTTCGCCCCCTCACCCGCCACGTTGCCGGCCGGCACCACGCGCTGGACGGGCACCTTGGGCACCAGGCCGATCCTGATCGCGGCGGCCGGGGACAGGTAGCTGCCGAACGAGCCGGCCAGCAGGACCTGCTTGACGTCGGCCTGGGTCAGGCCGGCCTCCTCGAGCAGGATGTGCCAGCCGGTCGCGATCGCGGCCTTGGCGAACTGCAGCTCGCGGACGTCCCGCTGGGACAGGTAGATGCTGTCCTCGGGCGCCTTCCGGGGCCCCCGCCAGTGCAGGACGAACACCCGCTCCTGGCCGATCCGGGTCAGCCGCCCGGCGAGTCCCGGGGCCTTGACGGCAGCGTCCTCCTCGGTCGCGAACCGGCCGGAGGAATCGAGCAGGCCCAGAGCGACCAGGCCGGTCACCGCATCGACCAGGCCGGACCCGCACAGCCCCTGCGGCTCGACGTCGCCGATGACCCTCATGCTCAGCTCGTCCGGGGTCATGCCGACCACCTCGATCGCGCCGTCGGCGGCGCGCATGCCGCACCGGATCGCGGCGCCCTCGAAGGCGGGGCCGGCCGGCGCGGCGGTGGCCAGCAGCCACTCCCGGTTGCCCAGGACGATCTCGCAGTTGGTGCCGATGTCGACGAACAGCCGGACCCGGGCGTCCCGGTCCATGCCGCTGGCCAGCAGGCCGGCCGTGATGTCGCCGCCGACGTAGGCGCCGAAGGACGGGAACACCACCGCGCGGGCCCGGGGGTGCACGACCCCGGCCAGGCTCAGGTCGGCCGCGAGCACCTCGGGGAACAGCCGGGTGGACAGGATGAACGGCGCCATGCCGAGCGGCTCGGGGTCGATGCCCAGGGCCAGTTGGGTCATGGTGGCGTTGCCGGCCAGCGCGACCTCGTACACCTCGTCCGGCCGGACGCCGCCGTCCGCGCAGACGGCCCCGGCCAGCTCGGCCAGGGTCTCCTGGGCCAGCTGCTGCAGCTTGTCCAGTGCGCCGGGGTCCATCATGGTGGCGCTGATCCTGGTGATCACGTCGGCGCCGAACGGCTGCTGCTTGTTCAGCGCGGAGGCCACCGCGACCGGGGTGCCGGTGGACAGGTCGAGCAGGGTGGCCACCACCGTGGTGGTACCCAGATCGAAGGCGATGCCGAACCGGCGGCCGGTGGTATCGCCCGGCTCGACGGCGATCAGCACATCGTCCACCACCACCGCGGTGACCTTGTAATCCGCGGCGCGCAGGGTCTGGCCGAGCGTCTTGAGCACCGGCAGTTCGGCCCGGGGCTCCAGGTCGTCGAGATGGGCCAGCACCCGCTCCAGGTCGCTGGCCTGGTCGGCCAGGTCCGGCTCGGCCAGTTCCAGGTACCGCTTCTGCACCGCCGGGCGCAGGATGACCTGCCGGCCCACGCCGACCGTGGCGGCCTTCGGCCGGGTGGTCAGCGGGGGCACCTCGACTCTCGTGTCACGGGTGGCCGCGGTGCGGCAGGCCAGCCGCCAGCCGTCCTTGATCTCCTGGGGCGTGTAGGCCCGCATGTCCAGGCTGGACGGCGCGGGCGGGTCGCCGGCGATCCTGACCCGGCACTTCTTGCAGGTGCCGTGGCCGCCGCAGGTCGAGTCGATCGCGATCCCGTTCCAGCTGGCGGCGTCGAACAGCGTCACGCCGTACGGAACCCGCACGGCCCGCTCGTTGAAGAGCAGATTTATCCGAACGGGCCCGGGTGCCTGCTCCTCGGTAACCGTCACGTGCTGCCCTGGCCTTGCGCCGCTGCTTCTGCCTTTTCCCTGGCCTGCTGGGCACGATGGGCTGCGATCCAGTTCGCGCCCCACTCGTCCCGGTTCAGCACCAGGTCGGCGGCCTTGACCGCGCGGACGATCTGCGGCGAGCGGGCGTCCATGATCGCGCTGGTCAGGCCGTGGCTGATCGCGATGGGCAGGAACGCGGCCGCGATCGAGTGCCGGTCCGGCATGCCGAAGCTGACGTTCGAGGCCCCGAACGTCATGTTGACGCCGAACTCGGCCTTGATCATCGCGATGGTCTCGAGCGTCCTGGCCGGGTGCAGGGTGTCCGCGCCGACCGGCATGGCCAGTGGGTCGATGACGATGTCCTCGATGGCGATCTGGTACTTCTCGGTGGCGACACCGATGAGCTTGCGGGTCAGCTCGAGGCGCCGGGCCGGCTCCTCGGGGATCTCCTCCTCGTCGTTGGGCAGGCCGATCACCGCGGCGTCGTACCTCTTCACCAGCGGCAGGATGGCCTCCAGGCGTTCGTCCTCGGCGGTCACGGAGTTGACCAGCGCCTTGCCCTGGTAGGCGGCCAGGCCCGCCTCGAGCACCTCGATGATGGAGGAGTCGATGACCAGCGGCAGGTCGGTGAGCTGCTGTATCAGCGGGATGGCCTTCCGCATCAGCTCGGTCTCGTCGGCCAGCGGGGCGCCCATGTTCACGTCGAGCAGCATGGCGCCGCCGTCCACCTGCTCCCGGACGTCGATCTCGACCCGGGACAGGTCGCCGTTGCGCAGCTGGAGCTGGAAGATCTTGCGGCCCGTCGGGTTGATCCGCTCGCCGATGATCGCGAACGGCTGGTCGTCGCCGATGCGTACCGTCTTGCTCGCCGAGGACAGGATCGTGTGCACTTGGCTGCTCCTGGGGTGCTGCTGGGGCCTCCTGGGGACCGCTCAGGCGTTGACTGGCGCGCGGCGTTGCGCGAGCAGTTCCTTGGCCCGGACCACGGCCGCGGAGGCGTCCGCCGCGTAGCCGTCCGCGCCGACCACGTCGGCGTACTCCTGGGTGACCGGGGCACCCCCGACCATCACGATGACCTGCTCGCGCAGCCCGGACTTCTGCAGTGCGTTGATGTTCGCCTTGAACATCGGCATCGTCGTGGTCAGGAACGCGGAGAACCCGACGATGTCCGGCTTGTGCTCCTTGATGGCCTCGATGAATTTCTCCGGCGCGACCTGCACGCCGAGGTCGATGACGTGGAAGCCGGCGCCCTCGAACATGATGTTGACCAGGTTCTTGCCGATGTCGTGCACGTCGCCCTTGACCGTGCCCATCACGATCGTGCCGATGGTCTGCACCCCGGTCTCGGCCAGCAGCGGGCGCAGGATCTCCAGCGCGCCGGCCATCGCCTTGCCGGCGATGAGCATCTCGGGCACGAAGAAGTCGCCGCGCTCGAACCGGGCGCCCACTTCCTCCAGCGAGGGGATCAGCGCCTCGTAGAGCAGCTCCTCCGGGCCGATGCCCACGGCCAGGCCCTGCCGGGTCAGGTCCAGGACGGCCGGCCTGTTGCCGACCAGCGTGTCGTCGTACAGCTGGCTGAGCAGCTCCTCACGTGTCACGCTCTATCCCTCCCGCCATTTTGGTCATCCTGCTTTCCTGGTCTGGCGGGCCGCGCGCTGGCGGTAGCCGAGAACCGCGGACAGGCCCGCGGCCTCAGCGACGCAGTGCCCGGCGGCCGTGGTCAGCCGGTCCCGGGTCATCCTGGTCGCGGGGGCCGAGACCGACAGCGCCGCCACCACCGCGCCGTCGAACCCGTGGACCGGCGCGGCCACCGCGATCAGGCCCGGCTCGAGTTCCTCGTCGGTGATCGCGTAGCCGCGCGCCCGCACGCCGGCCAGCTCGGCCCGCAGCGCCGTCTCGCTGGTGATGGTCTTGTCCGTCCGCCGTTCCAGCTTCCCGGCGGGCAGCTGGCCGGATAGCTGCGCCGCGCCGTAGGCCAGCAGCACCTTCCCCAGCGCGGAGCAGTGCAGCGGGACGGAAAGTCCCACCCAGTTGGTGCCGCCGATGAAGTAGGTGCTGTCGACCTGGGCGATCTGCTCCACCATCCCGCCGCTGGCCACGCCGAGGTTGACCGTCTCGCCGGTCGCCTTGCCCAGCCGCTCGAGGAAGGGCTGGGCCACCGCGACCAGGCCGGCCTCGGCCCCGCCGCGCCAGGCGAAGCTGACGAACATCTCGCCGGGCAGGAACCTGCCGTGGTCGTCGCGGCGGACCAGCCCGTTGCGCTCGAGCGCGAGCAGCAGCCGGGACGTGGTGGATTTGGCCAGCCCGGTGGCCGCGCTCAGCCCGGTGAACGTCATCGGGTCAGCCGCGTGCACCACCTCGGCGAGCAGGCGAGCCGCCCGGTCGACGGCCTGGGTGCCGCTCTGGTTGCTCATCCGGGGTTTCTCACTCCTGGGATTCACGATGTCCTGGGTTCACGGTGTTCCACTTTATGGGACACAGTTCTACTATGTGATCGTAAGACGCGGTCTAGTATCGGTCAAGTTCCTGCTCTCTGGCTCGAAGGCCCGGTTTCGGCGAGAACGATCACGCGATCTGAATGACGCGAACTGAAGGAAAGGCCGAGTGAAAGCGGATGTTCGTCAACACGATGCCGAGGTACGAGATCCTCTCCCCGGACGCGGTCGCGGTACTCGACGGCGGCTGGCGCCGGATCGTCTCCGAAATCGGCGTCCAGTTCGCCAAGCCGGAGGCGGCCGAGCTGTTCGCCAAGGCGGGCCAGCGTGTGGACGGGGAGACGGTATACCTCGACCCGGAGTTCGTCCTGGAGCAGGTGGCCAAGGCCCCGCGCGAGTTCGGCGTGCAGGCCCGCAACCCGGCGCACACCGTGCACATCGGCGGCGACCACATGGTGTTCAGCTCGGTCTACGGCTGCCCGTTCGTGCGCGAGGGCGACGTGCGCCGGGACGCCACCCTGCAGGACTTCCGCCAGCTGTGCATGCTGTCGCAGAGTTTTGATGAACTCGACTCGGCGGGCGGGGTGATCTGCGAGCCGAACGACGCCCCGCTGGACTCCAGGCACCTGGACATGATCTACACGCTGGCGACGCTGACCGACAAGATCTACATGGGCAACGTGGTCTCGGGCCCGAACGCGGCCGACACGATCGCGATGACGTCGATCCTGTTCGGCGGGCGTCCGGCTATCGAGCAGACGCCGGCCACAATCTCGCTGATCAACTGCAACTCCCCGCTGCGCTGGGACGACCGGATGCTGGACGCGCAGTTCGAGTACTGCGCGGCCGGCCAGCCCGTGGTGCTGACGCCGTTCCTGCTCATGGGGGCGATGTCCCCGGTGACGATCCCGGCCGCGCTGGTCCAGCAGCTGGCCGAGGCGCTGTCCGGCATCGCCCTGGCCCAGCTGATCCGGCCGGGCTGCCCGGTCATCTTCGGCTCGTTCCTGTCCAACATCGACATGCAGTCCGGCTCGCCGTCGTTCGGCACGCCGGAGTCCGCGCTGGGCCTGCTGTGCACCGGGCAGCTGGCCCGGCACTACGGGCTGCCGTTCCGGACCGGCGGCGGGCTGAACTCTTCGCAGACGGCCGACGCCCAGTCCGCGTACGAGGCGCTGATGACGCTGCTGCCCACCTTCCTGGCCGGCACCAACTTCGTCATGCACGCGGCGGGCTGGCTGGAGGGCGGCCTGGTCAGCTGCTACGAGAAGTTCATCATCGACATCGAGCTGCTGCGCCAACTGCGCGTCGAGTTCACCCCGCTGGAGATCAGCGAGCAGTCGCTGGCCTTCGGCGCACACCAGGAGGTCGGCCACGGCGGGCACTTCCTCGGCGCCGCGCACACCATGGAGCGGTTCCGTACCTGCTTCTACCGCCCGATGCTGTCCTCGACCGCGAACTTCGAACGGTGGATCAAGCTGGGCGGCAAGGACACCGCGGCCCGGGCCGGCGAGATCTGGCGGGCCAGGGTCGACGCGTTCGAGCCGCCGCCGCTGGATGACGCGATCCGGGCCGAGCTGGACGACTTCGTGGCCCGCCGCCGCCGCGAGCTCGGCGACTGATCATGGCGCTCAGCGTCTTCGACCTGTTCAAGGTCGGCATCGGCCCATCGAGCTCGCATACGGTCGGGCCGATGAAGGCGGCCCGGATGTTCGCCGTGGGTCTGCGCGACGACGGCCTCATGCCCCGGGTCCAGACCGTGCGAGTCTGCCTGTACGGCTCACTGGGCCTGACCGGCAAGGGGCACGGCAGCGACAAAGCCGTCCTGCTCGGGCTCGAGGGCGAGCAGCCGGCCACCGTCGACGTCGACGCGATACCGGCGCGCCTGGAGGCCATCGCGCAGCGCCAGAGCCTGCGGCTGCTCGGCGAGCACGAGATCGGCTTCACGGTCGCCGAGCATCTGGAGTTCAACCGCAAGAAGAAGCTCAGTTACCACCCCAACGGCATGCGCTTCACCGCCCGCGACGTGGGCGGGACGGTGCTCCGCGAGCGCGCTTACTACTCGGTGGGCGGCGGCTTCGTCGCGGACGAGACGGACACCAAGCCGGTCGCCGCCACACCGGGTGGGCTCCTCCTGCCCTACCCGTTCACCAGCGCCGCCGAACTGCTGGCCCACACCAGGAGCAGCGGGCTGCCCGTGTCGGGGATCATGCTCGAGAACGAGAAGGCCCTCGGCCGCACGGCCGCGCAGGTAGAGGACGGCCTAGCCGACCTGTGGCAGGTCATGCAGGCCTGCGCGCAGCGCGGCTGCGCCACCGATGGCCTGCTCCCGGGCGGGCTGAAGATCCCGCGCCGGGCGCCGCGCCTGTTCCGGCAGCTCACCTGCGAGCCGAACAGCGATGACCCGCTGCGGGCCATGGACTGGGTCACGCTGTACGCGCTGGCCGTTAACGAGGAGAACGCGGCCGGCGGGCGGATCGTCACCGCGCCGACCAACGGCGCGTCCGGGATCATCCCCGCCGTCCTGCACTACTACGACCGGTTCGTCCCCGGCGCGTCGCCGCGCGGCGTGACGCGGTTCCTGCTGACCGCGGCGGCCATCGGCGTCCTGTTCAAGGAGAACGCGTCCATCTCCGGCGCCGAGGTCGGCTGCCAGGGCGAGGTCGGGTCGGCCTGCTCCATGGCGGCGGGTGCGCTGGCCGAGGTGCTCGGCGGCACGCCCGAGCAGGTGGAGAACGCCGCGGAGATCGGCATCGAGCACAACCTGGGGCTGACCTGCGACCCGGTCGGCGGGCTGGTCCAGGTGCCATGCATCGAGCGGAACGCGGTGGCGTCCATCACCGCCATCAACGCGGCCCGCATCGCCCTGCACGGCGATGGGCGGCACTTCATCTCGCTCGACAAGGCGATCAATACCATGCGCGTCACCGGCCGCGACATGCTGGACAAGTACAAGGAGACTTCGCGCGGCGGCTTGGCCGTCAACGTCATAGAGTGCTGACGGCTCACCACGATCCAGCGTCGAAGCGCTAGCGGCGGGCGAGGAACGCCCGCCGTACCACGGGACCAGTCGCGGGACGTCAGCCCACCAAGCTCGCCAGGAAACGCTGCGTCTCAGCGTCCGTCGAAAAAAGGACGGTTCCCATCATCCCGCGGGTGAGGAGCACCTTGTAGGTGTTGCGGATCAGCTGGTCCGCCTGGGCATCGCTCACGCCCCCCCTAACGAGGGCCGGGTCCTTGCTGGCGCTCCTCACGGTCACCACCTGCCCGTCTCGGTATAGCAGGTCAGGGCCGACGATCACGCCGTTCCAGTCGTACTCGAAGCCCTGCGCGGTGTAGACGCAGCCGACCTGATCGAAGCCGCCGTCGAGGGTCGCCCACAGCGCGCTGGGTGGCGCGCTGCCTACTGACCGATCGCCCTTGGCGTTCCACGGCCGGGCCCAGTCGCCGATTACCACGTCGGGGAGGAGCCGGTCACCGTCTGGATTGCTCCATCTCCAGCAGAAGCCGGCCGTCATGCGAGCGGAGTATCCCGCGTCTAGCCGGTCACGTAGCACCGCCTCCAGCTCATAAGGTGACTCGGTGACTGATACGTCGAAATGATCATCTCCGACCCAGGTGACCGGATCCTTCCCATCGAGGCTGAGCAAGCTGAGCACCCAGTTCTCATACAAGCGACTGCCGCCGCAGCGGAACTGTGCATCAAGGTCGACCTGCTGCACCTTCACTCCCTTAGCGACCGCACGATGGCTGATTTCTTCGACCGTCCCGATCTCACCGGGCCGCACCACCTGGTGCTCGTCGAGCAGGAACACCGGCACTCGGGCCGCATCGAGCAGTTCATCGACCTGGAGACGCCCAGTCCGGTTCCGGGCCGGGGTGTACCGGTTGGCGGAGAACTGCCGGATCCGGTGCGCTTCGTCGCAGATCAGGACGTCTAGCCCGTTCGGTCGCGCGTCCACGAAGTTGTTGAAGTACTTGAACATGCTCTTGACCGCGGTAGATCCTTTGCCGACATAGCGGCGCATGGTCTGCGTGAAGGACTGCGAACCAGTCGCATGCAGTACCGGCCGACCCTGCCGGGACAGCTCTCCGAGGAGGGCGAGAGCGATCACGCTCTTGCCGCTGCCAGGACCGCCGGTCACGATGACAGCAGTCTTGGAGTCCCCCCTGTGAGCCCGGTCAACGGCATGCAGGACGAGTTCGTAGGCGAGTTGCTGTGCCGCCAGGAGCACGAACTGATTCTGGTTCTTGATTTCGGCAGCGGCCGCCTTAAGTAGCTGACGTGACGGCCTTATGTCGCTGGATAGAAATCGGTCGGCAGCGTCGGCGCCTGATCCCTGCGCAAAGCGGTCCTGAAGATAATCGACGAACGCGCCCCTGGTCGTTTGCGTGAAAAGCCTGGTCCGGTCGTCCTGCATCAGGTCGTAGAGGTCTGCCACGTCGGACTGCGCGGCATTGTGCAGGTAGGCGACGCCGTGCAGGGCGTGCTGGCTATCGCGGAGAACGCTCATGTAGCCGGACAGGTATTCGCAGTATCCCTTGACCTGGAGGACTGGATGGAGCTTCGGGCCGCCGCTCATGTGCTCGACAAGCACCAGTTCTGGATCTTCCTCGAAAAGCTCGGCATGGCTCCACTGCTTCAGTTCGACAACTACATATGCGTCGCCACCGGTGCGGCGGTCCTGCCCCGCCAGCACAACATCGGCGCGTTGGCTGGTGAGGGGGAGCTGGTATTCGATGAGCATTTCAACCTGGCTCAGCCCCGCCTGCACGAGATCGTGGGCAAGGACAGGAAGACTGCGATCCCATGACCTACGTTCTGCAGGTGACGCGTTAATGCCAGCAGCCATACGCAAATGTTCTGCCAGCACTTCGCTAAACCGCCGCTCCATCGGCGAGGCGAGCGTCCCAGCAGTCCGGCGGAAGACCGTCACCGACTGACCCCCAACGCAGCACGAGTTCTCGTGCGGATGGGGGCATGTCCTCGATCGGCAGATCAGCTAATCGGCGGAAGCCCGGCGGACCGCAATCATGTAATGAGGCGAATACTATCGCTCACGCAGTGGATTCATCTTAGGTAACGCGGGTGCCTTGCGTCGGCTGCCGCGGTACGTTGCGGCGTCATACCGGCGCTCGTTTTCCTCGAGCTTGTCCGCTGCCGAGCCCAGCAGGTCTACCCCGAGAACGTCGGCGAGCCTGGTGAGATAGAGAAAGACATCGGCTATCTCTGAGCGGACCTGGCAGGCGGCCTGCGGATCAGCCATGATGCCCGCCGCCTCCTCAGGCGTCAGCCACTGGAACTCCGCGAGGCTGATCCACTTCACGCCTCCTTCGCTCCAGACGTTACGAACTTCGGTCCCGGAAGTCATTCAGCTGACCCGGCCTGTCCGGGCACGGGCGGCAGCGAGCCGCCGCGCCGGGCCGAGGTTGCCGATGACGTTGCTGATCAGAAAGAGTGTCCAGGTGGATAGTCAGCAATGGGACGAGCGCTACTCGGGTACCGAGTTCGAGTGGACCATGCAGCCCAATCAGTTCGTCGCCGCCGAACTGGCAGGACTGCCGCCCGGCCGCGCGATCGACCTGGCTGCGGGCGAGGGCCGCAACACCGTCTGGCTGGCCGAGCGCGGCTGGCGGGTGACCGCCGTGGACTTCTCCCGGGTCGGACTGGACAAGGGCCGCGCGCTGAGCGCGGCCCGCGGCGTGCCCGAGGAGCGGGTCGACTGGATCCTCGCCGACCTGAGCGACTACCGGCCTGAGCCCGGCGCCTACGACCTCGCGCTCATCGCCTACCTCCAGGTCGGCCCGAAGGTGCGGGCCACCGTGCTGGCCCGGGCCGCCGCCGCGCTGGCCCCGGGCGGCACGGCGTTCATCGTGGCCCACGACCTGGCCAACCTCAGCGAGGGCACGGGCGGGCCGCGCGACCCGGAGGTGCTGTACACCCCCGAGGCCGTCCGGGCGGAGCTGCCGGGGCTGCGCATCCTGCGGGCCGAGCGGGTGCGCCGCACCGTGGCGCGGGAGGACGGCCCGGCGACCGCCGTCGACACCCTGGTCCACGCCATCCACGAGGCCTGACGTGCCGGCTAGGGTCTCGCTGCTGCTCCTGGGCCTCGCGGCCGGGGCGACCGCGCTGGACTCCCGGCTCGGCCCGCACGGGCCGTCAGGCGATCTTGCGCGCGCCGGGACCGGGCACCGGAGTGACCTCCCGGGCTGAGCCGAGCACGTGTCCGGCGCGGCAGGCCAGCTGCAGCTGGACCCGCTCCCCGCAGTCACGGTGCTCGAGCAGGACCTGCGGGCCCCCCGCACCGACCGCGTGCCGGTCGCCCCATTCCATCAGCGCCACCAGCACCGGGTAGAGGTCCAGGCCCTTCTCGGTGAGCCGGTACTCGTACCGGACGCGCTGACCGCTTTCCCGGTAGGGGACCTTGCGCAGCAGGCCCTCCCCGACCAGGCGGCCCAGCCGGTCGCTGAGCACCTGCCGGGGCATCCCGGTGCGGCGCTGCATGTCCGCGAAGCGCCGGACGCCGTTGAAGGCCTCGCGGAGCACGAGGAACGTCGGGCGCTCCCCGATGAGCCCCACGGTCGCGCCGATGGCGCAGTTGGCCGAGTCATAGTCCAGGATCCAGGCACGTCCCATACCGGCATGCTAAATCTATTTGACAGACTCAGCAATCCGGGGCCACTCTGAGTTCGTGAACCGAACCCAGGTTAGAGAGCTGGGATGGGCCGGCGGCCGTGCGGCCGTCGCCATCAGGCAGGCGCAGCCAGACGATATGCCCGCGCTGAGCGACTTCTTCGCCGGGCTCTCCGCGCACACCCGTTACCTGCGTTTCTTTGGTCCCGTCACGCCGGGCGCGGCCCTGCTCCGTACGCTGTCCGGCTGCCCGGACAACGTCGACGCCCTGGTCGCCATCCGCGGCGGCGGCAGCATTGTCGGGCATGCCATGGCCGCGGACCGGGCCGAACCACGGGGCACCCGGGTGACCGATATCGGCGTCGTGGTGAATGACGCCTGGCAAGGCCGGGGCGTCGGCTCGGCGCTGGTGCGCGCGCTCCTCACCGGTGCCCAGGCCCGAGGCGTGACCACGCTGGAGATGGACGTGCTGGACGGCAACCGCCAGGTTCTCGCCATGGTCACCGGTCACTGGCCGGCGGCGCGCGTCGAGCACAACTCGGACGGCTTCGCCATCCGCGTCCGGCTGCCGCAGGTCCGCTCGAACCCTCCGGCGGTCGCGCCACGGCTGGCCATCGGGTAGGGCCTCCGGCCAGAGGCCGAGGGCGGACTGGCAGGCCGGTGCCGGATCCTGGGCGTCAACCGCCGGAACGGGGGTAGTCAGCGGCCAACGCAGACGACACCTAAGGCGGCACCGACGTGTGGCATGTGCTCGAGCACCGTGAGATGAAGCGCCTGGCCCGCGGCCGCGACACCGCCCGGCACGGATCGCGTCCCCGGCCCGGCCAGCCGACCGGGACCGACCTCCTGCCGCAGATCAGGCACATCGTGGTGCTGATGATGGAGAACCACTCCTACGACAACTATCTCGGCATGCTGTCCGGCCGCGGCGAGGGCTTCCCGCTCGCAGCCGACGGCCAGCCCGACGTGTCCAACAGCACGGCCGACGGGGAGACTATCCGCGCGTTCCCGCAGCCCTCCCCGGTCCAGCGTCACGGGGTTCCGTCCCAGAGCTGGCACGCGAGCCACCAGCAATGGGGAGAGGGGAAGTGCGACGGGTTCGTGACCGGTGCGGAAGCGGTGCAGACGGAGGCCAGGGCCGGTGCCGCGTCCGACGTCGACATCACACCGGAGGCGGCTACCGTCGGGATGGGTTACTGGTCCGAACGGGACCTGCCGTTCTATTACGGGCTGGCCCGGACGTTCCCGCTGGCCGATCACTGGTTCAGTTCGTGCCTGGGTCCCACCTTCCCCAACCGCCGCTTCCTCATCGCGGGTACGGCGCACGGCCTGATCGACGACTCGCCCTGCAACCTGCTCGACTATCCTCCTGCGGGGACCGTCTTCGACCTGCTGACCGAGTATGGGATCTCCTGGGCCAACTACCACCCGGTGGCCGGCGGGCAGCCCCGGTGGCGGCACTATGCGCGGCACACTCGCAAGATGGCCCGGCGCCGCCTGACCTCCGCAAGACGCGCCGTGCCCGCCGTGACCCACGGCGTGCAGAAGGACATCCAGTTCACGGCCGACGTCTTCCCGCTCGGGATCGGCCGGTACATGCAGCACGTCCGCGGCCTCGACCAGTTCTTCGCCGATGCCGCGCGGGGAAAGCTGCCGGCCTTCAGTCTCGTGGATCCGGACTTCAAGGCCTACTCCGAGGAGAACCCGCAGGACATCAGGAAAGGCGAGAGCTTCGCCGCCGAGGTGATCAACGCTGTCCTGCATGGCGCCGGGTGGCCGCACACGTTGCTGATCTGGCTCTACGACGAGCATGGCGGATACTACGACCATGTGCCGCCGCCGCCCGCGATCCCGCCGGATGACGTCGAAGGCGGGAGCCTGCTCGCGAGCCGGAACGGGCTGACGGCGGTCCTCCGGCGGCTCCGCCCCGGTCTGGTCGAAAACAACGAGAACCTGGACCAGGGGCCGCGCGGGTATGACCGGTACGGGTTCCGGGTCCCCGCCGTGATCGTGTCGCCGTACGCGCGGCCCGGCTATGTCTGCTCGGAGATCTTCGACCACACCTCCGTGCTCAAGCTCGTGGAGGAAAAGTGGAATCTGCCCGCGCTGACCGCGCGGGACGCCACGGCCAGGGCGCCGCTGGACGCGCTGGACCTGGCCGGGGCTCCCGCCTTCCTCGAGCCCCCGGTTCTGCCCGAGCCCAGCCTGCGCTGGGGTGCCTGGTAGGCGGCAGCATCCTCCATCCGGCCGTCAGTAGTGCCCGAAGCCCCAGTTCAGCACCTTAGTGGCGACGGGGCCGGTGTCGGAAATGTCGTTACCGGGGGTGCCCAGCGTCACGCCGATCAGGGTCAGGCCGCCCCGCGTCGCCTCGAACAGCAGGCAGTTGCCCGCCGCCTTGGTGTCGCCGGTCTTGATCCCGATCGCCCCTGCGTACTTGCCGATCAGCGGGTTGGTGTTCTGCCACCGGTACGCGTGGTGCCCGTCACCGGCTGGGAGCGAGTAGCTGGTCTGACTGACGATGGACCGGAACACCCCGTATCTCATGGCGTGCCGCCCCAGCGTGATCAGGTTCGCCGGGGTCGACCAGGTCGAATGCTCGCTCGGCCACGGCAACCCGTCGAAGTTCGAGAAATACGTGCTGGTCAAGCCCATCTGCTGGGCTTGGGCGTTCATCTTGGCGATGAACGCGTCCAGCCCGGGTCCGTAGGCCTCGGCGAGCGTGTAGGCGGCGTCGCAGCCCGACGGCAGCAGCAGCGCCTCGAGCAGTTCCCGCGCGGTCAGCTTGTCGCCCGGGATCAGGCCGGCGGTGCTCGGCTGGTCCTGCTTCTTGAGGTAGGCCAGCACCGACTTCGGCACCGTGATCGTCTGATCCAGGTTGCCCGCCCTGAGCACGACAGCGCCGTCATGACCTTCACGATGCTGCCGATGGGTCGTTCGGTGCTGAGGTCCTGGCTCCACAAGATCTGGCCGGTCGCCGCGTTGGCCAGCGCTCCGGCCTTGATCCGTAGTCCGGTCGGGCCGGAAGCGGATTTCGGCGTGGCGGCCACGCGTGCGGTCGCCACGGATTCCGCCGCCACCGGGGCCCCGGTGGCGGCGTAGACCGGAAGGGCCCCGGCGCCCGCTATCGCGAGGGCCGCCGTGGCGACCAGGAACGTCCGGGCAGCGTGCTTGAGCGAAGGCCGTCGCACCACGGGGACCTACTCTAGACGCGTCCCGGGCCGTTGGTCGCGGACTCGGCAGCTCGAGGGCATTTGCTCCTTCGCCCGCGCAGGCTGGCCTGCCGTCGGAACGGCGCGGTTGCTGGCAGCCCCCGGCACCGCAGACCGGCCAGGCGCCGATGCCCTGGGCCGCGAGAACCCGCTGGGCTACGGCGATCTGCTGCGCCTGGGTGGCCAGGTTCGCCGAGCTCGCGTACTGGCCGCCGCCACCGATGGTCACAGTGACCTTGGCAGCCGCCACCCATGGTCACAGTGACCTTGGCAGCCGCCCTGGCAGCCTTGGCCTCGCGGGTGGCATCCGCACCAAGTCCCGCGGACTGAAGAATGCGCCGGAGTCCGGGCGCCAGAGCAGCCAGACGGCAGCGGCGCCGACCAGCCAGGTCAGCGCGGGGAAGATCACGCCGAGCACCGTCACGCCGAACACGATCCCGGTGCCTGTGGTCGCGTCGGTCAGCTCCAGCGTCGCCAGGCCGAACAGCACCGTGGACAGGATGCGGGCCCAGTTCCGGCCCCGGCCGTTCGCCCGTGCCATCCACAGCCACAGCGCGATCACGACCACGCCGGGCACGATCGCCCCCAGCGCGATGAACGTATACACCTCGGCCGCGCGGCAGTGCCCGGCGGAGCAGCTGCCCATCCCGGCCAGGCTGAGGTGCGCCTTGCGGATCGCGTCCTTGGTACCGACGAGGTAGGCCAGGTAGGCCAGCGAGGTGATCAGGTTGACAGCGCTGACGGCGGCGCCCGCGTACATGAGCTTGACCGCGGTCAGCACCGGCGCGGGAGCAGAAGGCCGCTCCGGCTCGGCCGGCTGGCCGCTGGACGGGTAGGGCAGGTACATGATGACCTCTGCATGGTGAAGGCGCCGAGCGACGCAGCCCGGTCGTGCCTACCGTGCTTGGGAGCATAGTGCCAGCGCGGCATTGACCCGCGATTACGGCGTGATTGCGCCACCTGCCAGCCAGTGAAGAACCTGGTGGACATAGACGCGAGGTCGCGTCGCGTCCAGCGGTCCTGGCCGGAAGCGCGGTTGGCATCGTGACCGGAGCAGCGCGTTGGCCGTCTGGCTATTCTCAAGGTGTGGACTGGAGCCTGCTCGGCTGTGCCAGCAAGGGGCATGTGACGTACGCGCCGGACGAACCGGAGCTGCGGGACCGGCTGATGGCTCCGACGGCAGGCGGAACGGCCTGGCGGTGCCTGCGCTGCGGTGCGTTCGTGACCGGCGGGCAGCACGGCAGCGGCCCGGTCGCGGCGGCGCCGATGGTCCGCCGGGGCAAGGAACTGCGCAGCGAGCTGATCCTGCGCGTGTTCGCGGTGGAGCGGTTCCTCCGCTTCCTGATCATCGGCGTCGCGGCCTACGGGGTGTGGTGGTTCAAGTACGACCAGGCAGGCATTCAGCGGGCATACAACAACGCTCTGCCCGCCATCCGCGCTCTGTACCAGGACCTCGGCTTCGACGTCAGCCACTCCAAGCTGCT
>Ga0116220_10000466_pt1 | contig 15784 bp, 10 predicted proteins | sample Sb_taG_10_FD_88967 | JGI IMG/M metagenome (GOLD analysis project Ga0116220, IMG submission 88967) | Peat soil microbial communities from Weissenstadt, Germany - Sb_50d_7_NC metaG | ecosystem: Environmental > Terrestrial > Soil > Wetlands > Peat | place: Germany: Weissenstadt | collected 2010-09-21
CGCAGTCCGGGATCCGGGCAGGGTTGGGTCGGGTCACTACTCGAAGACGAAATGACCTTGATAACGCCACGTGAAATTTGTCCCCGGCCGGTGAATTCGTTGGACGTGAGCTGTTTATTCACGGATTCCGAAAGCAGACCGTCTGAGGTGACTGTGCAGGCGCAGCACGAGCGCAACTCCTGGCTGTCATCGAACACGTAGATCGCCGCCCACAGGGTTCCGTTTTCGACTCCCTCTGGAGCTGCAGTTGCATTGCCGCCATCGTTGATGAGCCGCAGCACTGAATCCGGAGCACCAGTGGTATTTGCATTGGAGTAGTAGGTGACGAAATAGAAGCTATTGTCACCTCCCAGTGATATTGACGAACTTTGAGCGAAGGCATTTCCCCCCAGCATCAGGGTGATTGCCAGTATTGGAAGCAGCAACAATCCGAGCTTTTTCATTAATTGGATCCTCCTGTTGGTTGTACGCACGGTGCTGGGGGAGGGTCAGCTCTCGGCGCTGACGGAACTCTCAACCTTTTGTGAGTTCTTTACAAGTACCCACGTGGCTTAGTCAAAAACACTAAGGTCGGGAAGCTACTACTTATGGAGTAGTTCATCCGGCACATACGGTAGAGCAACTTTGCGGGGACGATCCGCCCAGTTGCCCGAAGGCTCTGGGATATATAAGCGGCGCTTTGCGGCTGCGGCCATCGTGTGGCTATTGTCGTCATTGTGGGGGTTGCCCACGTAGCTGTCGACTAAAGTCTTTCATCATTTGCTCGCGAACATCTGGAGGTATCGGCTCCGTCGGAGGCGCCATAATTGGCGGCGGGAACACAACCGGTGCGGACGAAGCATCTTCTGGACGTGTAAAAAGCAGAGACGCGCTTGGAGGTTTCCAAAGCACAGGGGAGCTGGTCTTCGGTTGGGCAGAAGCACTGACTGTCTGATCGATGCTTGGTGTCGCTGCTTCATGCAGGAACAGCAAGACCTGCGTCGGATCGTGCGGGGGTTGCAGAGAACTCACGATGACGAAATCGAAAGGAGAACCGTTGAGCAGCGACGCCAGCACAACTTCTGCTCGTCCCGGCCCCGTGTGTTCAACAATGCGGTCAAGGCCAGTTCCGGGCGGAACATCGATCTCGGCCCCAGTCTTCTCCGCCACCAATTTCAGCACCTCGGCCAGAGTTGAGGTCTCCGCATCAATCGTGAGTTGGCCATCCTGATAGGTGACCACGGGCGATTGCGGTGTGCCGACGCCCGTTCCAGCGCGGGCCGCAGCAACCTCATCCGGCAGCTGCGGTAATGCGGCGCTGTGGGCGACGTTCTTTCTTCCCACTGGGGCTGCGGCAACCGCATACGGCAGCGGCGGCAGTTCGGCGCTGCGGGCGACGTTCTGTCTTCCGACCACGGGGGCTGCGGCAACCGCATACGGCAGCGGCGGCAATTCGGCGCTGCGGGCGACGTTTTGTGTTCCCACCACTGGGGCTGCGGCAACCGCATCCGGCAGCGGCGACAGTTCGGTGTTGCGGGCGACGTTCTGTCTACCCACCACTGGGGCTGCGGCAACCGCATCCGGCAGCGGCGGCAGTTCGGTGTTGCGGGCAACGTTCTGTGTTCCCACCACTGGGGCTGCGGCAACTGCATTCGGCAGCGGCGGCAGTTCGGTGCTGCGGGCGACGTTCTGTTGTCCCACGACTGGGGCTGCGGCAACCGCACCCAGCAGGAGCGGCAATTCGGTTTTGCGGGCAATGTTCTGTCTTCCCACCCTTGGGGCGGCGGCCACCGCATCCGGCAGCGGCGGCAATTCGGCACTGCGGGCAACGTTCTGTCTACCCACGACTGGGGCGGCGGCCACCGCATCCGGCAGCGGCGGCAATTCGGCGCTTCGGGCGACGTTCTGTCTTCCGACCACTGGGGCTGCGGCAACTGCATCCGGCAGCGGCGGCAATTCGGCGCTTCGGGCGACGTTCTGTCTTCCGACCACTGGGGCTGCGGCAACCGCATCCGGCAGCGGCGGCAGTTCGGTGCTGCGGGCGACGTTCTGTTTTCCCACCACTGGGGCCGTGAACGGTTGCGTTTTCCCGGTGGAGACCTGGGCAGAAGTAGGACTCACAGTAGCGGTGACGGCATCCTCAAGCCGGACCTGCGTCAATACAGAGTAGTTGGGGTCCGCAACTAGAACGGCTTCCAGAATAACGACTCGCGGGTGCGGAAGTGAAGACGGCGTCCGGTAGACTCCCTGTTTGTCGATGGTCCCGCAGGCCGCGCCGAAACAGCCGATCCCCGAGACGTTCCAATGTACGGCAACGGGTCTTCCTTGAGCGTCCGTAACTTCGAAGTGCTGAGTTTGATTGGCTGCGACGGTGGCTCCATCTGGATGGACGATGAATTTGTGCGGAACGGCACGCGTTGAGCGATGAACGGTCAACCCGCCCGGAACGGGAGGCGTTGAGGCCCAGAGTCCTTCCAATCCAAAACAGGCCAGCAGGCCGACTGCGACTGCGATGCGCGTGCCGCCTCGAATGCAAGTGAGCAATTCGAGAATAAACGGTCTTCGCGAACCACCTATGCCGCGACCGCACCTTGCTGGCGTATCTCTGAGCATAACCGCCCCCTCACTTCCGTTTCGCAGCTATTGACGGCTGCCAACGGTCGCGCGCAAATTCACTTCGTGGATGCGGCTTGCGCCACCGCCGGGGGGAAGGCCGCGTTGGCAAACTAGATACATACTACACCTCCCGCCATTTTGCGGGCTCGCGGTCCAGCGCCAGATCCGGTTTCAGGGCAGGATCAGGATCGTGCTCGCATTTGCGATGCGCTGCCTGATGACTTCGTCGCTCGGCACCGAGCGTCGGCAGATCCGGTCTGGCATGGCGCGTATTCGGGCTCTGACGACTGAACGTCCTCCCCCGGTGCTTCATGGAATTGCTGCCCTGAGCACACCCAGTTAACTACGGAAATCTTCTTGGCAGCAATGCCACGATTGGGCTAGCCAATCCGTTTAAGACAGGGCGGGTTAATCCTTCTGGGCTAGGACAAATGGAGTGACCCAAGAGAGGGGGGGCCATCCCTCAGACGTGGCCCCATCCCTCCTTGACAAAGCGTGTTTCATGAAGGAAACTAGTAGCGCTGTCTTCGGGCCATAGTAGTGTGGCTGATCGAGCGCCACTCCCCCACCTAAAGCCCGGAACCCAATTTAAGGAACGTCCGCTTGATCGTGGTTTCGACCGGGATGTGTCCGGTCACGCCCAGCACAGAGAACTCCGAGTGAGAGTTCGGGGCGTGACGGGGTACGCCGCTTCGAACCACAGGAGAACACCGTGTCGATGGCTCCGAGCACCAACGGCTTCTTGCTGCTAGATGTTGGATTGAATCTGATTGCAGCGAACGATCCCGCCCTTCAAATCCTCTGCTTCCCCAGCGGGGCGGATCGGATCAAGCAACCCAAGGTCTTTCTTGCGGATCGGGTCCGCACCACCCTCCTCGACCATGGGAATCAGGACGCACCGGCTTTCGTCAAAGAGTTTAAGTCGGGGAAACGCCGCTACGTGTGCAAGAACTTTCGAGTCGACTGTAACGGACACTATCCCCTTCAGCCCGCTTTCGCTGTGCTGCTGGAGCGGACTGCAGCGGGCAGTACTGGGCTCACAGAAATCTCTGAACAGTTTAATCTGACGCAGCGTGAACGTGAAACCGTAGAGTTACTCCTCCAAGGTCTCACCAGCAAAGAGATCGCAACCCGCATGAAGATCAGTCCTAATACCGTAAAAGCGTTCCTTCGCTTGGTAATGGTCAAGATGAAAGTTTCAACACGTTCTGGAATTGCTGGGAAGGTTGCAGGATCAAGGCCAAACGCTTAAGTTTGCCGCATTCGAAGTTAAAAGCGAATTAGTTCGATTGAAGAATTTACTGGGTTCGCAACTTCGGGCATCATGCGTTACTGTGACCTATCCCTCAGATCGAGAACGGCGCCAGCATGAGCGTTACCCGCAGGTGCTTGAAGTGCATGCACGGAGTTTGCTATCGGGTCAGACGGCGAGTGCCCCGGCAAAGGAATTTGACGGTCGCATTCACAATCTGAGCCACGGCGGCGTTTGCATCCTTAGTTCATGTCCGCTGCAGACGGCCACGTTCCTGTGCTGCGATTTACCTGTGTTCGATGGCCCGGTTTCGATTCCAACGCTCCTGCAGGTGCGATGGACTGCCAAGCGCGGAAACAAGTCTGCGAGCTACATTAGTGGCCTTCAGTTTGTTGTCTAGCGACGCGACCCCTATCGTCTATCGTCGGAAAACGGCCGGCTTTAACTTGCTGTTCGACCTGCGCCGATATGCTATCCAAATGGGTTAGTACGATTTGAGAATTTTCACAGAATAGTCCCGTCGATATAGTCTATTTGGTTACTTCGTGCCCTGCCCTCCCCCCGAGTTGCCCAGGAGTCCGCCATGCAACTTTGGCCAGCCGGTCGTGCGATCAGTGCTCTTAGTGTGATCATATCCTTTGGATTGTTCTTCAGCTGCGGAACGGGGAGCACAGGCCCCGCAAGACTCACACAAATCAAAATTGCTCCCGCTAACCAGACCATTGCGAAAGGCGCAACCCTACAGCTCAGCGCTACGGGCTATTACAGTGATGGGACGACGCACGCCTTAGGCGCTTCGGTGACTTGGCAGACGACCCAGTCAGCCGTGGCCACGATCAACACTCAAGGCGACGTCACTGGCGCGGGCGTAGGCGTCGCGCAAATATCCGCGGCCTATGAAGGGGTAACCGGCACCACGTCGGTCACCGTCGGACCACCCGCATTGCTTAGTATCACGGTCGGTCCAAACCAGTCCTCTTTGCCAGCAGGTGAATCCGCGCAGTTCACCGCGACCGGGAACTTCTCCGATGGAACTGTTCAAAATCTGACTCAATCCGCGACGTGGAGTTCATCGGCTCCGGGTGTGGCGACGATCACAGCGGGAGGTCTGGCGAGGGGTGTGACAACGGGCGCCTCGAGCATCAGCGCGACGATGAGCAGTATTACCGGCTCAACCACGCTGACGGTGATGGCGCCGGTGCTGGTGTCGATTGCGGTGACGCCAGCGAATGCTTCGATTGCGGTGGGAAGCACGCAGCAGTTCACGGCCACGGGCACGTACAGCGACGGGAGCACGCAGAATCTGACGAGCACGGCGGCGTGGAGTTCATCGGCTCCGAGCGTGGCGACGATCAGCAATGCGTCTGGCTCGCAGGGATTGGCCACGACGGCCGGCTTAGGCACGACGACGATGCAGGCGACGTCGGGCGCGATCAACGGCTCGACTGCGTTGACCGTCACGGCAGGCTTTGTTTTGACCGGCAGCCTGACGACAGCACGCGCCTCACATACCTCGACGGTGCTGAACAATGGCATGGTGCTGATTGCAGGAGGCTATAACGGCAATGTCTTAGCCAGTGCCGAGCTGTACAATCCCGCGGCCGGAACCTTCACCCCCACCGGCAGCCTGAATACCGGGCGCCTTTATCACACGGCAACGCTGCTGGACAACGGCATGGTGCTGATCGCGGGAGGCTCCGATAACAACGGCAAGATCCTAGCCAGTGCCGAGTTGTACAATCCCGCGACTGGGACCTTCACTCTCACCGGCAGCCTGAATACCGCGCGCGAACTCCAAACGGCGGCAATGATCAACGGAACAACGATCAACGGAACAATGATCAACGGCATGGTGCTGATTGCGGGAGGCCAGGGCTCCGGCGGCGCCCTAGCCAGTGCCGAGCTGTACAATCCCACGACCAGGACCTTCACCACCACCGGCAGCCTGAACACCGCGCGCCTCTATCACACCGCAACCCTGATGAACAATGGCATGGTACTGATTGCGGGAGGCTATAACGGCAGCGATTTAGCCAGCGCCGAGCTGTACAATCCCGCGACCGCGACCTTCACGCCCACCCTCAGCCTAAACTCCGCGCGCTATAGGCACACGGCGACGCTGCTAAACGACGGCATGGTGCTGATTGCGGCAGGCGAGGACTCCAATGGCAACGCCTTAGCCAGTGCGGAGCTGTACAATCCCGCGACCGGGAGCTTCACCCTCAACGGCAGCCTGAATACCGCGCGCTTCCTCCACACGGCGACGCTGCTGAACAGTGGAACAGATCTGATGGCCGGCGGCTACGGCTCGAGCGCTTATTTGACCGCTGCGGAGCTGAACGATCCCGCAACCGGGACCTTCGACCCCACCGGCAGCCTGAACATCGGGCGCTATCTGCACACGGCTTCTCTGCTGAACAACGGAATGGATCTGGTTGCAGGTGGCTATAACTCCAGCGGTTATCTAGCCAGTGCCGAGCTGTACGAAACGGCCACTCTGACTCCGCCGAACCTCGTTTCCATCGCGCTCGGTCCGAGCAGCCCGACGGTTCCTCTCGATACCACGCAGCAGTTGATCGCTACGGGCACCTTCAGCGACGGCAGCACGGAGCAGCTTGCTTCGGTGACCTGGAGCTCCTCAAACACCGCCGCCGTCAGCATCACCGACGATGCCAGCAACATGGGTGCGGCCTATGCCCTGGGCGCGGGCGGCACGGCAACGGTGAGTGCGTGTGCGGGCTCGGTGTGTGGCTCGACGACGGTGACGGTTGGGCCGCCGGCGCTGGTATCCATCGCGGTCACTCCGGCAAACGGGACGGTCCCGGAGGGCGAGACGTTACTTTTTCATGCCACGGGGACATACAGCGATGGCAGCAAGAAAAATCTGACTTCATCGGTGACGTGGAGTTCATCGGCTCCGTATGTGGCGACGATCGCAGCGGGAGGTATGGCGTCAGGTTGGGGGATGGGCACCTCGAGCATCAGCGCGACCGCCGGATCCGTGACCGGAACTGCAAACCTGACGGTGACTTACGCTGCGGTGATCGGCTTGAACATCACCCCGGCAACACTATTCATGTCCGTGGGGAGTAGCAGCCAGCTCCTGGCGATCGCAACCTTGAGCGATGAATCAACGCAGGAAATGAGTGGACACGTAACGTGGAGTTTGCAAGGGGCAGGCATTGCTACCGTGAGCAGCAAGGGAATGGTGACTGCTAACCAAGTTGGCGCGGCGACGATCCTGGCACAGACCAGTGGCTTTACTGCGTCGGCTAGTCTCTCCGTAGTGCCGGTCAGCGCTTTGAACATCGTCCCCGCAACACTCTCCCTTGCCCCGGGGAGTAGCAGCCAGCTCCAGGCGATCGCAACCTTGAACGATGGAACAACGCAAAACCTGACAGGAATCGTAACGTGGAGTTCGACGCAGCCAGGCATCGCTAGCGTGAGCAGCGGCGGACTGGTGACTGCTGAGCAGGCTGGCTCGACGGCGATTCTCGCACAGGGCAACGGGTTTTCTGGGTCGGTTAGTCTTACGGTAGTGCCACCCGCCGCCTTGAACATCATCCCGGCAACATTATCCATGGTCTTGGGGAGTAGCAGTCAGCTCCAGGCGATTGCAACGCTGAGCGATGGAACAACCGAGAACATGACTGGAACGGGAACCGTAACGTGGAGTTCGGCACAGCCGGGTATAGCGAGCGTGAACAGCGGCGGACTGGCCACTGCCAACCAAGTGGGCTCGACGACGATCCTCGCACAAGCCGGCGGTCTCACTGGATCGGTTAGTGTCACCGTAACGCCACTCCTCCTCGTGAACTACTATAATGCCGCCTATGCCAAGACATCAGGTTATGACGGCACCGTTCGGCTTACCAACCCAGGTCTTACGGGCGGAGACCTGTGCGCAATGGTGTACGTATTCGACCAGCATCAGATATTGAACGAGTGTTGTGGATGCTCGGTGTCGGACAGTGGGTTGCTGACATTGTCCTTGCTCAACGATCTCACGGCAAATACTCTGACCGGGAAACTACCGCAAGCGGGAATCATCGAGGTCGTGTCGTCGGATCCCACGCAGAATCCACAATGTGATCCCGGCTCCTTAGCCCCGACTGGCGAAATCCTTGGATGGGAGACTAACGCTCAACCCAACGGCGACGGTACCTTCCAAGAAACGGAAACAAGTTTTGCCCGGGGACCGCTGGGCGGGGAAGCGATGGTTCTGGAAAATGAGTGCGCCTACTTGAAGCAACTGGGAAGCGGCGCGGGCATTTGTACCTGCGGAAGCGGCGATTAGGCCTTCGCGGAGGGTGTTGCCCGTAGATGGACCAAGCTTCGTCCCCGCAGCGTCCCCGCTGCTCACGTCTCAAGATTCGAGAACCTGGAACTTCTTTATTTTTTTGGCGTCCCCGGCGGGATTTGAACCCGGGTTACCGCCGTGAACGGGCGTAATTCTTCCCACAATTTAACGACTTAGCAGAACTAGCGGCGCACGGGCTGCGAGTTGTCTGGCAAACTGAGGCACTGCCATATTCTTGCTAGGCCCGGTCTCAGTCCGGGAAACGAGTGTGATAATTGTCATGTAAGCCGGATGACGATCTCCACTAGCGTCCGATCGCGTGCGGATTGAGTACGGATGCGGGTCGTTTCGGGGCAGATCGTGCGAGGTGGCATTTTGCAGGGTCGCAGGCAAGTTGTCGGAAGCGGACTCATTCGTTTATCCTTGAGGCCTACTTGGGCTAAGTTCGCCCGTTGTCCGTCACGCCGCGTCTTCCCCTGGGTTCAACCATGACTTTGAGCCGATTTGTCACCAAGAACGCCCTCCGCAACAAGCGCCGCAGCATTCTGACGATTGCGAGTATCGGCGTTTCCCTGCTGCTGCTGACCTTCATGATGACGCTGTGGCACGGCTTTTATATCGACAAAGGCAGCGCCGAGTCGACCCGCCGGCTGATCGCTCGCCACCGCGTTTCGCTGACCAATTTTTTGCCCGGATTCTACCGCGAAAAAATCCGCGCCGTGCCCGGAGTGGTTGCGGTTGTGCCCCTGTCCTGGTTCGGCGGCCTATATAAAGACAACAAGCCGGAGAATTTTTTCCCGCAGTTCGCGACCGATCCCGACGAGTTCCCGAAAGTCTATCCGGAGATGCAGATACCGGCCGATCAGCTTGCCGCCTGGCAACGCGACCGTGCCGGCGTGATCGTGAATGACGAACTGGCCCAGAAATATGGCTGGAGAGTGGGGGATCGCATCGTTCTGCTGGGCACGATCTATCCCGTCAACCCGGAGCTCACCATTCGCGGCATCTTCCATGGGCCGACGACGAACAAGACGGTCTACTTCAACGCGAAGTACGTGGAAGAGGCAGTGAGCTGGTTCAAGGGCCAGGCCGGCACTTTCAGCATCATGTCCGGCTCCTCCGACGATGTGGCCAAAATCGCCAGCACCATCGACGATATGTTTCGCAATTCGCCGCAGCCCACCAAGACCGAGAGCGAGAAAGCCTTCGGCCTCAGCTTCGTTAACATGCTGGGCAACGTGAAAGCTTTCATTCTCAGCATCTGCATGGCTGTGGTCTTCACCACGCTTCTGGTTTCGGCCAACACGATGGCGATGTCGATTCGCGAACGGACCCGCGAAGTGGCCCTGCTCAAGAGCCTGGGCTTCGAGCGGCAGACCATCCTGGGCCTTTTTGTGGGCGAGGCTATGTCGCTTTCGATTGCGGGCGGACTCTTTGGCTGCGGCTTCGCGTGGTTGCTCCTGACGATCATCAAACAGTCGCCCATGGGCTTTTTCCTGGCCCAGATGCAGGTCACGCCCGGAACGCTGGTGGTGGCTTTGGTGGTGGCGGCCCTGGTCGGATTCTTCAGTTCGCTCGTGCCGTCCTACCACGCGTCGCGGGTGGAGATTGTGGAAGGGCTGCGGCACATAGGCTAAATCATGACGTTAGGCAGTTTTGTGGTTCGCAATACGTTTCGCAACAAGCGGCGCAGCGTACTGACGATGGCGAGCATCGGGTTTTCCTTGTTATTGCTGACGCTGATGATTAGTATTTGGCGCGCCTTTTACATCGATCAGGTGGCTCCCGAGGCGGCGAAGCGGATGATCACGCGCGACCGGGTTTCACTGGCGTTCTTCCTTCCGGCGTACTACCGGGACAAGATTCGCGGGATCCCCGGAGTGGTGGCCGTAGCGCCGATGACATGGTTTGGGGGCCGCTATAAGGATGACCGTCCAGAGAACTTCTTTGCGCAGATCGCCACCGACCCGGATGAGTATCTGAAAGTTGCATCCGACAAGATCGTTCCACCGGATCAGGTACTGGCCTGGCAGCGCGACCGCGCCGGCGCCCTGGTGGATGTAACGCTAGCTCAAAAATATGGCTGGAAAATCGGCGATAAGATCACGCTGCAGGGGACGATGTTTCCGGTCAACCCGGAACTGACAATTCGCGGCATTTACCACCGGGATCCGCCGCAGAACTCGCTATATTTCAACGCCAAGTATCTGGAAGAGTCCTGGGGCTGGTTCAAAGGAAAAGCAGGCTGGTATTCCACGCGGGTGGCCTCGGGAGAGGATGTGGCGCGAGTCTCGAGCGAAATCGACGACATGTTCCACAACTCGCCCGAGCAGACGAAAACTGAGAGCGAGAAAGCCTTTCAGCTTTCGTTCGTGGCCACACTGGGAAACGTGAAGGCTTTTATTCTTGGCATCTGCGGTGCTGTGGTGTTTGCAATTCTCCTGGTATCAGCCAATACCATGGCCATGTCGGTTCGCGGACGAACGCGCGAAGTGGCCGTGTTGAAGACGCTGGGATTCACCCGACGGCGCCTGCTTTCGTTGTTGGTGAGTGAGGCCGTCGGCTTGTCCGTTGCGGGCGGAGCGCTGGGCGTTGTGGTGGCTATTCCGGTGATCCAGGGGTTGACCCGCCGCTTCGTCGCGCTGGGAGTTCCGTTCGACATGAAAATCACGCTGCCCACCGTGGTCCTGTCCTTGCTGGTCGCCGCGACGGTGGGATTCGTCAGCGGTTATTTGCCCGCGTACAAAGCTTCCCGCATGAACATCGTGGAGGGTCTGCGTCACATCGGCTGAGTTTGAGAGTTCACTTATGGCGATACCGATCAGCTATAACGTCCGCAATTTGAAACTTCGCAAAGGGCTCACCATCATGACCGCGCTGGGCATCGCGCTGACGGTTACCACCGCGATCTTTCTGATGGCGCTGCTGGCGGGATTGAAGCGCGCTTTCGTTTCGAGCGGCAATCCGCAGAATGTGCTGGTGCTGCGCAAAGGATCGGAGGCGGAATTGTCGGGCGGCTTTGATGCTGCGCTGTTTCCCACCCTCAAGGTTCTTCCCGGCATCGCGAAGGACAGCCACGGGGAGCCCCTGGTTTCGGGCGAGTGGGTTGTGGTCATCGTGCTCCCCCGCAAGGACGGCACGGGCGAAGTGAACGTCACGGTGCGTGGCATGATGCCCGACGGCCTCGAACTTCGACCCAGCGCGAAGCTGGTCGAGGGACGCTGGTTCCAGACCGGCCAGCGCGAAGTGGTCGTCAGCAAATCCATACGCGACCGCTTCTCCCACGCGAACATCGGCGACAGCATGGAGTTCGGCAAAGGATCGTGGAAGGTCGTGGGAGTCTTCGACGCCGGCGGTTCGGCCTACGAGTCCGAAGTTTGGGGTGACGTGAATCAGATGGCGTCGGATTTCGATCGCCAGGGAGGCTATGCCTCGGCTTACTTGCGCGCGACCGATCCCATGGCCGCGGATGCACTGAAGAACCGGGTCAGCGATGACCAGCGGCTCAAACTCGAAGGAATGCTGGAGACGGACTACTACGCCAAGCAGACCAGTTCGGGGGCGCCGATCGAGTACATCGGAATCGTTGTGGCCGTGATCATGGCGATTGGATCCAGCTTTGCCGCCATGAATACGATGTACGCTGCCGTGGCCTACCGCGGACGTGAAATCGCGACTCTGCGGGTGCTAGGATTTTCCCGTGGAGCGATCTTGACATCTTTTGTATTGGAATCGCTGATGTTATCCCTTCTGGGCGCCGCGGCGGGAATTCTGCTGATGCTGCCCTTCAATGGAATGCAGACGGGAACGTCGAATGCGGTGACGTTTAGTGAGGTGGTATTCAGCCTGCGCATTACGCCGCAGGTTGCGGGCTACGCGGTTGCGTTCGCGCTGATCATGGGATTGCTCGGCGGATTTGCTCCCGCCTGGCATGCGGCGCGGCAGAATATTCTCACCGCGTTGCGAGATTGATTGGTCGTGCTTGGGAAACCAGATCAGCACAAAGTTCGTACTCATTCTTATGCCGATTGACGCGAAACACGAAGACCTGCAGAGTTTGCGAATTGACCGCACGGAGCGCGGCGCGAGCAATGGAGAACCGCCCGCCTGGGCACGCCGCTACATCGTTATTGGGATCGTGATCGTAGCCGTGCTGAGCTTGTCCGCGCTGGTGTACCGCGCGCTTTCGCGCGATGTGCCAGAGGTCGAAGTGGCACGGGCTTCCGCGGAGAGCAGCGATGTGGGCGGCACGGTGCTCTCGGCCACGGGCTACATCGTGGCTCATCATACGATCAACGTGAATTCCAAGGTCACTGGACGCCTGGCGTGGATTGGCGTGGAAAAGGGCGACAAGGTGAAGGAGGGTCAGGTACTGGTGCGGCTGGAAGATCAGGAGTTCCGCGCAGCCTATGACCAGGCGAAGGGCGCGTTGGATAATGCCCGCGCTTATCTCGAGGAACTTGAGCACGGGTCCCGGCCGGAAGAGATTCAACAGGCCCAGCATAACCTCGATGAAGCCCGCGCCACGCTGGTCGACGACAAGCTGACTCTGGACCGCACCAAGGAACTTTCATCCGCCGGCGTAGTTTCCCATCAGGCGCTGGACGATGCCACCGCCAAGTTCGAGTCGGACCAGCAGCGAGTCAACTCTCTGGACAAGGCTTTCCAACTGATGAAGATCGGGCCGCGGCAGGAAGAGATCGCCCGAGCCCGCGGATCGGTGGCTCAGGCGCAGGGACAGTTCGAATACGCCAAGTCGCAACTCGACGCCACGGTGATCCGCGCGCCCGTCACCGGCACGATTCTCGACCGGACCGCGGAAAAAGGTGAACTGATTACGGCGCAGTTTGCCAGTGCGGCGGCTGGCGGCCCTCAGGGATCGGTGGTGTCGTTGGCGGATTTGAACGATATTCAGGTCGAGCTCGATATTGCGCAGTCCGACTTCGCCCGGCTCGGTCCCAAACAGAAAGGCATCGTTACCGTAGACGCTTATCCCGATCGCAAGTACAAGGGAGAAATCGCGCAGATCTCGCCGGAGGCCAATCGGCAGAAGGCCACGGTACAAGTGAAAGTGCAGGTGCTAAATCCGGACGAGTACTTGCGGCCGGAAATGAACGCCACGGTGAAGTTCCTGGCGGATGAGCAAAAAGCCGCCAGCACGCAACCGGCGGGAGCGTTTGTACCGGCCAGCGCGGTGCGGGATCATGAGGGCAAGAAGATCGTGTTTCTGGCCTTCGACGGTAAGGCGCGCATGCGTGAGGTTCACGTGTTGAGCCAGCGCACCGACGGCTTTCTCGTGGACGGATTGGTGGGGGGTGAAAGCGTGATCAGCAAGGGGCCGCAAGACCTGAAAGACGGGGACACGGTCAAAATCAAGGGGCAATCATGAGTACAGTGGCTGAAAACAAAGTCGCTACCGGAACCAAAGTTGTTCAGGCTCACAACGTCAGCAAGGTTTTCAAGCGCGAGGCTTTTGAAGTGAGGGCTCTTGATGAGGTCTCGATTGACATCGCGGCCGGCGAATTCATGGCGCTGATGGGGCCCTCGGGCTCGGGCAAGACCACGCTGCTGAACATGATCGCAGCCATTGATCGGCCGACCTCAGGCGAGTTGCTGGTGCAGAATCAGAACATTTTCCGCTTCACCGACTCGCAGGCGGCCCACTGGCGCAATGAGCACATCGGGTACGTCTTTCAGACATTTAACCTGATCCCGGTGCTGACGGCGTTTGAAAACGTGGAACTGCCGCTTCTTCTCACCCGCCTCAACCAGCAGCAGAGGCGCGACCACGTCATGACTGCGTTGAAACTCGTGGGGTTGGAAGATCGGGTCAACCACCTACCCAAACAGCTCTCCGGCGGACAGGAGCAGCGCGTGGCGATCGCTCGGGCCATTGTGAGCGACCCCACGCTTTTGCTGGCGGATGAGCCCACGGGCGACCTGGACAGTCACTCCGCCACGGAAGTTTTGGAGATCTTGAAGCGACTGAACGAGGACTTCCACAAAACGATTGTGATGGTGACGCACGATCCGCATGCAGCTTCGTATGCGCACGTTACCCGGCATCTTGAAAAGGGGATGCTGCTGCCGCCGGGATAGCTGTAATCACTGCTGCGCTGGCACCGCCAGCCCCGGCGTCAACTCAGAACTTGAGGGAAGATCGGCCCGGACGCCGTTTAAGCATTGAATTATTGGCGTCCCCGGCGGGATTTGAACCCGCGTTACCGCCGTGAAAGGGCGATGTCCTAGGCCAGGCTAGACGACGGGGACGCTTCTGGGTGAGAGGGTTGTTTGCCGCCGAACATCATAGTAACAGGGCGTTTTTCCCGCGTCAAAAGTAGATGCGCTCACACAAACTTGACCATCGAACCGAACCCGACTGCGATTTAGAATACTGCCATGGGGGATTCGCTTTATTTGAGCCTGTGGTTTCCCAGCTTTGATGAGTCCGAGATTCTGCCGCGAACGGTCAGCGTAGTCCGGCAAATTCCGTTTTCTCCGGCGCGGGACGGGGTGACCTACGCGGCGATCCAACCGGTCTCGTGGAGTGAGCCGACGATTCTGGAGCGCCGCTTCCGTCCTGGCGTTCCGCCGGAAGAAGCAGCGGAGGTGGTCGCGGAGCTTCTCCACGACGATTATGCCTACATTTTCGAGGCTTATTGGGATTTGTGGACTCCTCCTGAGGGCGCGGAGAAATGGGTGCTGGAGCCGTCGCTGGTGCGTCTGATTGCGCAAGGGATGGAATTTGAAGAGCGCGCAGCGGAAGAAACCGGGCACATTCAAATTGATTTCGGTTTGGACACGTCCTTCCTACACGAAGAAGTCGAGTTTACTTCCGAGGCGGAGCGGAACGTCCGGAGCAACGTACATAAACTGGTCGAGTTTACCGCCAAAGTGGAGAAGAACTCCGGGGCAACGGGGCGGTTGCTTTGGTCCGAGTCGGAGGAGAATCTGGCGCAGAAGCTGATCGCGCGGCTGCAGCGGACCAACTGATTAAACGCCGAGGTCGCAGAGAGTTACGCGGAGGTCGCTGAAAGGCCAAATCAAAATCCATTTACTATTCGCGTGATGTTTGAGCCTTTCTCTATCTTTCCCAGCGACCTCAGCGCGAATTGTCTCCGCGGCTTCTGCGTTGATCACTTCGTTCGTCCCGAGTCAATCTGCAGCTTCTCGCTGGCCGCAGCCTGCGCCGCCGCGAGTCGCGCGGTTAGCACACGGAACGGGGAGCAAGACACATAATCCATTCCCACCCGATGGCAGAACTCCACCGACGATGGCTCGCCGCCGTGCTCGCCGCAGATGCCCACCTCCAGGTTCGGACGCGTCTTCCGTCCCCGTTCGATCCCGATCCGCACCAGTTCGCCCACACCGTCCTGGTCGATCGCGGCAAACGGATCCTGCTTCAGAATCCCTTCCGCCAGATACGTCGGCAGAACCTTGTTGATGTCGTCGCGTGAGAAGCCGAACGTGGTCTGGGTCAGGTCGTTCGTGCCGAACGAGAAGAACTCCGCTTCCTTGGCAATCTCGCCCGCAACCAGGCAGGCGCGGGGCAACTCGATCATTGTGCCCACCAGGTAGTGCACGTGCCTTCCCTTTTCTTTGAACACTTCTTCCGCCACGCGCCGGACAATCGCCCC
>Ga0116220_10000469_pt1 | contig 15712 bp, 16 predicted proteins | sample Sb_taG_10_FD_88967 | JGI IMG/M metagenome (GOLD analysis project Ga0116220, IMG submission 88967) | Peat soil microbial communities from Weissenstadt, Germany - Sb_50d_7_NC metaG | ecosystem: Environmental > Terrestrial > Soil > Wetlands > Peat | place: Germany: Weissenstadt | collected 2010-09-21
CGAGGGTCGCTCACGCCGGTGCGGACCGCGCCCAACATCATGATCGGGATCGTCGGGTTCACGTCACGCATCGGCGCTGACCGTCCGAATCGTCAGGGTCAAGTGCTCTTCGTCAACGGTCGGCTGATACGCAATCCGGCGCTGTCGGCGGCGTGGTCGACCGCGTATTCGGGCAGCATGATGACGGGGCGGTATCCCTACGGCGTGCTCATGCTCTCGCTTGCGCCCGGGGACGTCGACGTCAACGTGCATCCGACGAAGATCGAGGTACGCTTCCCGAGCGCGGCGTCGGTGTTCGACGCAGTCCGCCACGCAGTCAAAGACGCGCTTCGATCCGACGCCGGCGCAGATGGATTCACTCCCCCGCTTCTCCGTCCGGCCGTGCCGCCGCTCGAAGGAGCGAGCGGCTCTGGGCTCGCTGCACACGTCATCCCGGCCGCATCGCTGCTCGCCGGTGCGAGCGGTCCTGCGCCGCTGCAGCTCGAGGATGCGAGTTCAACCGCTCAGACGGCACGAGCGCTCGGTCAGATCGACCAGACCTTCATCGCCATCAGCGACGCGAGCGGCATCGTGATCGTCGATCAGCACGCGGCCCACGAGCGCATCGCGTTCGAGGCACTTGAAGATGGAGCCGGCGAGCGAGTGCCGTCAGCACCGCTGCTCTTGCCCCGCATCGTCGAACTCACCCCAGACCAGGTAGCCACGCTCGAGACGTGTCAGAGCGAGCTGCAGGCGCTTGGCGTGGAGATCGAACGCTTCGGCGACGATGCATATCGCATCAGCGCCCTGCCGAGCGGCTACCAGCAGCGGCGCTTCGACGTCGTCGGCATGCTCGACGACCTTGCTGAGGACGTAGGCACGGCGACCGAATCACAGCCGCAGCGATTGGCAGAACATCGCCGGCGACTTCTCGCCACGATCGCGTGCCACTCGGTCGTGCGCGCGCACGAGCCGCTCAGCCTGCAAGAGCAGCTCGCGCTCTACGAGCGCCTGCGCACGTGTCGAGATCCACATACCTGCCCGCACGGCCGGCCGACGACGTTGCGGCTCGACGCGGCAGAGCTTTCCAAAGCGTTCAAGCGGACGTAGAAGAACGGGCGTGTCAGGCGCACTCATCATCTGCGGCCCGACATCGTCGGGAAAATCAGAGATCGCTCTCGCCGTCGCACGCGAGCTCGGCGGCGAGATCGTCAATGCGGATTCGCGCCAGATCTATCGCGGCATGAGCATCGGCACAGGTTCGCCGCCGCCATCCGCCCGCGAGCGCGTGGCGCATCATCTGTACGACTTCGTCGATCCGGCGCAGCGCTACAGCGCGGCGCGCTACGTGCACGATGCCGACGCGATCATCCAGGAGATCGAGAGCCGCGGTCGGGTGCCCATCGTTGTGGGCGGTACGGGTTTTTACATCGAAGCGCTTGCTGGGACGATGCCGCTCGACCGCCCCCCGGGCGACGATCATATGCGCGCGCGGCTGCGCGCCGAGGCGCACATCCACACCACGGAGGTGCTCTGGCAGTGGCTCGCCGCCATCGCGCCCGCACGTGCTGCGCAGACCAAACGTGGCGACTCCTATAGAATCCTTCGCGCGCTCGAGGGCGTTCTTAGCGCTCGGACGGAGCGCTCGGACGGCGGTGCATCGCCGGCGCGACGAGCGCAGCTGAGGTGCGAGATCGTGGTCTTGCGCATAGCTCCCGGCATCCTCCGCGAGCGGATCGAGCAGCGCGTCCGCGGCATGTTCGAGCACGGACTTATCGCCGAAGCCGCAGCGGTGCGCGCGCATGCCCCTGACGCGCCCGCGCTGTCCGGGCTCGGCTACGCTGAAGCGCTGGCCTATCTCGATGGGCGTGCGACGCAGCTTGAGGCGCTAGCGTCGACCATTCACAGGACGCAGCGATATGCAAAGCGCCAACAGACTTGGTTCCGGCGCATCGTTCGCGCCCACGTGGTCGACGCGGAGGATGCGCACGCCGCGACGCGCGCGATCGTCGCACTGGCAAGGGAAAAGCTCGCGCCTGCGTGAACATCTGGTCACTGCCTGCAACGGTGGGGTTCTCGCATGGCGCAACGCCGCGAGAAGCATTGGAGAAGAATGGCGTGAAGAACAACTTGCCACTGCAAGACGCTTATCTGTTGGCGATCAAGCGTGAGAACGCGCCTGTCACCATCTATCTGCGCAACGGATTCCAGCTGCGCGGTCACGTCCGCGGTTTCGACAACTTCACCATCATCCTGGAGTACGATAACAAGCCGCACCTCGTGTACAAGCACGCGGTCTCGACGGTTTCGCCGCAATCAGCGGTCCAGTTCTCGGGGGCTGAGATCGGCGTCGGCGCTCGACCGGCCGCGGCGACTGAGGCCGAACCGGCGCTTGTCGCCGACGGCGCGGTGAAAACCCCCGTCGCACAGTAGCGCAACCAGCAAGCCGCGATGGCCCTGATCTCGGTCACGAAGTGCCACGGGACGGGGAATGACTTCATCCTCGTCGACAACCGTGCCGGCCCGGATATGCCCTATCCGGAGATCGCCAAGGCGCTATGCCCGCGCCGGCTGGCCGTCGGCGCTGACGGCCTCCTCGTGCTCGGAACACCGGAGTCGCCTGAGGCCTGCGCCTCTATGCGCATCTTCAATGCGGATGGAAGCGAGGCCGAGATGTGTGGCAACGGCATCCGCTGCGTCGCACGCTATCTGTATGACGAAAACCCAGAACGGACCGAGTGCACCATCGAGACCGTCGCCGGACCCATGCAGACGACGATCGTCACCTGGGAGGGAAAGCCGGGTGTGCGCGTGGCCATGGGCGAGCCCAAATTCCTCGGCGCGGTCGGCGGGAAGCTTGAGCGCACGCTGGCGCTCGATGGCGGCGCGGTACCGGCATATGCGGTCTCCATGGGTAATCCTCACGTCGTGATGTTCGTCGACCGCGATCCGGCACGGCTCGATCTTGAACAAGCCGCCGCCAAGATCGCAGCGTGGAAGGCATTCGACACGGAGCCGAACGTCGAGATGGCGCAGGTGGCGGGCGACGAGATCCGCATGCGCGTCTTCGAGCGTGGCGTGGGTGAGACATGGGCTTGCGGCACTGGGGCCTGTGCGGCAGCTGCGGTGGCGATCGCAAGCGCAAAGTCCACATCGCCCGTGACCGTGACGACCCCTGGGGGCTCCGTGCGCGTGAGCTGGCAGGGCGCAGGACACCCCGCGTATCTGACCGGCAATGCCGAGATCGTATTCCGCAGCGACGTGGAGATCGCAGTGCCTCTTGGGCTCCACGCTCCAGCACAGCCGTGATGCAGCACGGCATCCAGGGTTTGGGACCATGGACGTAAAGAGCGCGGCGCGTGCCTGGGCGGACACCTGGTCGCAGGCCTGGCCCGCTCGCGACGCCGACGCGATCGCCGAGCTCTACGCCCCAGACGCGGCATACCGTTCGCACCCGTTCCGCCAGCCGATGACGGGCCAGACGGGCGCACGTGAGTACGCGCTATCGGTGTTCGCGGAAGAAGAAGACATCGAATGTTGGTTCGGCGATCCGATCGCGGCCGATGCGCGAGCGGCAGTCCAATGGTGGGCCGTGTTTCGATCGGAGGGCAAGCAGTGGACACTCGCCGGGACGAGCATCCTCCGCTTTGCGGCTGACGGCAAAGTCGCCGAGCACTGCGATTACTGGGTCATGGATGAAGGCCGTCGAGAGCCGCCACTGGGGTGGGGCAGATGAAGGTCTTCGCTGCAAACCGATCGCGGCCCACGACCCGCGCCAAGAACGCAGGCGCGTTGCGTGCGCTCTTCGCCCGGCCCGACGGCACGGTGCTCGATCTCCCGGGCGTGAGCGCAGCCGCAGACGACGGTGTCATCGTGCAAGCCGTCAGTGCCGACTTCATCCCCCTTCCTGAAGGGTCGCTCTTGCTCACCCTACCTGCGCGCAGCGTGGTAGGGTACGAGGGTTCGCGAGCGCGGGAGATCGCCGACGTCGAGGGCACGCAGGTCTGCGCGGTGGCGGCCGCGCTGCCACTAGGCTACACTCGCGTAGCGCTGCCGGCCTACGCCGAGCGCGCGGGGGCGCCCGCGCTCCCGCTGTATGGATACAGCGCAGTGGCGTGGAGCGACTCCGGGTTTCGCGTCGCCGCGATGCGGACGGACGAGCTTGAGAGTTGGACGCCGCAGACGCACGGCGAAGAAGAGGTGCGCGAGGGCATCGCGCTGCGAACGCTTGAGTTCCCGGGCAACGCGCTCGTGCAGCAGCTCGCGAGGTGCGCCACCGAGTACGGCTGTTTCACCGCTCAGAACGTGTTCTTGCGCCAGGGCGAGGCCGCGCTGCCCGTCTCGCCGGCGTGCAACGCACGCTGCATCGGCTGCATCTCAGAGCAAGAACCGGATGCGCAGGTGAAGAGCGCACAGGAGCGCGTGCGCCGCCGGCCGACGCTCGACGAGATCTGCGAGCTCGCGACCGCCCACCTTCTGGCTGTGAAGGGCGGGATGATCTCGTTCGGTCAGGGATGCGAAGGAGAACCGCTGCTCGCGGCGCCGCTCATCGAACAGGCGATCCGGCGGATCCGCGCCTCGACGAGCGCGGGCACGATCCACTGCAACACCAATGCGAGCAATCCGAAGGCGCTCGCCAGGCTCATCGACGCCGGGCTGCAGTCCATCCGGGTGAGCCTCAATTCGGTGCGTCCGGAGGTCTATGCAGCGTACTACCGGCCTCGCGGGTATACGTTCGACGATCTGCTGGAGAGCATACGCGTCGCCGCCGCCCGGGGCATCTCCATCTCGCTCAATCTCCTCACGCACCCGGGCGTCACGGATGCGGCAGAAGAAGTCCGCTCGTTCGAGCGCGTGTTGAGAGCATTCCCGATCGCCATGGTGCAGACGCGAACGCTTAACGTGGATCCGGCGATCTATTTCGCAGCCATCGGCCGTCCGGCAACGCGACCGATGGGGATGCGCGCGTGGCTCGCCTGGCTGCGCCGCGAGTTCCCAAGCCTGCGCGTCGGGAACTTCACGCGCGGCTTCGGCTAGCCGGCGCCGACGAGCTCGGAACGCAGCTCTTTGGTCGCGCCCGGCTGCATGACGATGAGCATGGCGTCGCCCGCACGCACGGTCGTCTCGCCGTCAGGCACGATGACATCGCCTTCGCGCTCGAGCGCGACTATCACGCAGTGCTTGGGCAAGCGCAGGTCGGACAGCCGCTTCGCGTTGGCCGGTGACGTCGGCGGAAGCGATAGGCGCACGAGTTCGAGGTTGCCGCCGCGGAACGTCATGAGCGGCGCGACGTCCTTGACATTGACCTCTTGTTGCACGATGCTGAGAACGATCTCCGTGCCGGAGACGACCGAATCGATGCCCAGCTCCTCGAAGATCTGCTTGTTCTTCGGATTGTTGACCCGCGCGATCGTGCGCGGCCGCGCGAACTTCTTCTTGGTCACGAGGCTGATGACCAGATTATCCTCATCATCGCCTGTATCGGCGATGACGACGTCTGCCCGCGCAACCCCGGCTTCCTCGAGGACCTGCGGGTCGCAAGCGTCGCCGACCCGCGCGATCTCGCAGTTGAGGAACTGGCACAGGCGAGCTGCTTTGCGCTCGTCTTTTTCGATGACGACGACTTCGTGCTTCTCTTCGAGCAGCGCCTTGGCCACGTACGTGCCCAGCTTTCCGCCGCCGCACACCACGATGAACATCGTCTGCTAGACCGCCTTGGCGAGCGAGCCGCCGAACAGTTTGCGGAACTCAACCACGAAATCCGGGCGCACGATGGCCACGGTTCGATCGCCCTTTTCGAGCTTGGTCTCCGGGGTGGGGATGATGCTGTGGTTTGAGCGGACGATCAATGCGACTTGGCTTTTCTCCGCCACGGTCAGGTCGCGCACGAGTTTGCCGGCGCTCTCAGGCCCCACCGTCTGCTCGACGATCTCCGCATCCGCCTGGTCGAAGAGCAGCGACGAGAACTGGTCGTCCATGAGCGCGCCACCCATGAGCCGGGCTCCCACCGTCGTCGGACACACGGTCGAGATGCCGAAATCGCGGTACATGTGGGAACGTTCGGGGTCGTAGATCCGGGCAACGACCCGCGGGATCTTGAAGTGCTGCTGGGCGATGAGGGCAGCCATGATGTTGCGGTTGTCACCTTGCGTGACCGCAGCAAAACCGTCGGCTGTCTCTGCGCCGGCGCGACGCAGCACGTCGACGTCGATGCCGGTCCCCAGCACGAGCTTGCCAGGGAAATCGCGCCCGACGCGCCGGAACGCCGCTGAGCTCTCGTCGACGACGGTGACGTCGTGACCCTCACGGGCAAGCCGCTTCGCCAGCGTCGATCCGACTCGGCCGCAACCGACGATGAGATATCGCATGTCGTTTGTTTGGCTCCGGTTGAAAGCGACATTCGGCTTCGTGGCGGCGTAGGATGATTCCCGTACGCAGTTCTCGTTCAAGGAGCCCACCGAAAACCAGCAGAACCAGACACAACAGGCCATCGCGGGGTGTAGCTCAGCTTGGTAGAGCGCTCGGTTCGGGACCGAGAGGTTCGCAGGTTCAAATCCTGTCGCCCCGAGATTTCTCCCGCTGCATGCGTTGCGATGTCGCGGTCTCGAGCCGGCTCATATGAGCTGCAACCAACTTGTGGTGGGAACACCCGCCCGCGGTGATTGATAAGCGATGTTCTCCCGGTTCAGCCCTGCGGCGCGCGCGGTGATCACGCTCGCAGAACAAGAGTGCCGCAACGCCAGCCACTACTACCTCGGCACCGAGCATCTGCTGCTGGCGATGGCTATCGCGCCCCCGCCCGACGTCGCCGCGCACTTCGAACGACTCGGACTCGTGCCGTGGCAGGTCAAGCGCGCGCTGCGTGACGCCATGACGCCGAGCGACGAACATCCCTGGGACGGCATCATCCTCACGCCGCGCGTGCAGCAGATCCTGACCATGGCGCTGTCGTCGAAGGCTGCACCGGAGAGCGTCCAGCCCCTCGATATCCTCGATGCCATCGTCGCCGATGGCGGCGGCGTGGCAGCCCGCGTTCTCGAGCAGCTCACCGCGGCGCAAACCGCAGGACAGCGCTAGCGCCGCATGCACGCGTTTGAGCAGCATGTGACCTCGTGGATCATCGGGGTCATCTCGCACCTGGGATATGCCGGACTCTTCGGCGGCATGCTCGGCCAGGCCGTCGGCGTGCCGCTGCCCAGCGAGATCATGCTCGCCTTCTCGGGATACCTCGCGTCGACGCACGTGCTGGAGATCATCCCCGTGATGGTCGCCGGCACGGCGGGCGACACGTCCGGCGCGATCATCGCCTACCTGGTGGGCTACTACGGCGGCCGGCCGTTCCTGTTGCGCTTCGGCAAGATGTTCTTCGTGCGCGAGCGCGAGCTCGAGCGCGCCGATGAGTGGTTCGCTCGCTACGGAACGCGCGCCGTGCTCATCCTCAAACTGCTTCCCGGCGTCCGCGCCTTCGGTTCGTTTCCGGCGGGCGTGACGCGGATGCGGGCCGGGCCGTTTCTGGGATACACGCTGTTGGGCTCGATCATCTGGAGCGTGCTCTTCTCCGGCATCGGCTACACGCTCGGCAAGAATTGGGTGCTGCTCGGCGCGTACGCGCGTCCGGCATCGTTCATCCTGCTGGCACTCGTCGCCGCGGCCATCATCGGCTGGCTCTGGGTGCACTTCCGAGCGGAGCGGCGCGGCTCGCACGTGTAAGAGGGCCGCAGGGCCGCCTCCCGCAAGACATCCTCGTGAATCCCACCGACCTACCGCCACGCCTGCAGGAGCAACTCGACCGGCTCCCGGCCGAGCCCGGCGTCTACCAAATGCTCGACGCGACCGGCGCCGTGCTCTACGTTGGCAAGGCCATCGACCTGCGCTCGCGCGTGCGTTCCTACTTCCAGCCCGGTAGACCGCTCGAGCGGCGGCTCGACGCCATGGTGGAACGCGTCGCCGACGTGCGCACGATCCTCGTCCGCAACGAGAGCGAGGCGCTGCTGCTCGAGTGCAATCTCATCAAGCAGCACAAACCGGCTTTCAACATCAGGCTCAAGGACGACAAGAAATATCCATATCTCCAGGTCACCCTGGCCGAGCCGTTCCCACGCGTCATCTTCACGCGCAAATTGGTGCGCGATGGCAGCAAGTATTTCGGCCCCTTCAGCAACGCCGGCGGCCTGCGCGACGTCATCGATCTCATCCGTAAGGTCTTCCCGCTACGCACCTGCAAGTTCGACGACATCGGCGTCAACTACCGGCGTCCGTGTTTGCAGTACCACATCAAACGCTGCCTTGCGCCGTGCGCGTTCCTGCAGAGCGCCGAGGACTACGCCGCCACGGTCCGCGACGTACTGCTCTTCCTTGAGGGGCGCCACGCGCTCTTGGTCGACCGGCTCAAGCGTGAGATGGAATTCGCCTCCGAACAGCTCGCCTTCGAGCATGCCGCGCGCCTGCGCGATCGCATCGCGGATCTCGAGCGCGTCATGGCGCGCCAAGAAGTGGTGTGGAAGAGCCAGGTGGACATGGACCTCATCGCCAGCGCTCACGGTCAAGGCGTCTCCAGCATGGAGGTCTTCTTCGTCCGCGGTGGCAAGCTCATCGGCCAAGACAACTTCCTGGTCGAAGGCACGGAAGGACGTTCGCCAGACCAGGTGCTGGCCGCGTTCGTCGAACAGTTCTACGCGGCGTCGCCCGCCATCCCCAAAGAGATCATGCTCGAAGCCCGCATCCCCGACATGGGTGAGCTCGAGCGTGCGCTGTCGGCGGTGCGCGGCAACCGCGTGCGCATCCTCGTGCCCGAGCGCGGCCAGCGCGTGGAGTACATGCGTAAGGTGGCTCGCAACGCCGAGCAGCACCTGGCCGATCATCTGGCCAAGCGCGATGTGGCCGACGAGCGCGCCGCCGCCGCGCTGGAAGAGCTCGCGGCGAGCTTAGGGCTGCCCGCGCTGCCGCAGCGCATCGAGTGCTACGACATCTCGCACGTGCAGGGGACGAACGTGGTCGGCTCGATGGTGGTCTTCGAAGACGGCGTGCCAAAAAAAAGCGAATACCGGCGCTTCAAGATCCAGGGCGACGAGCGCAACGACGACGTCGCTAACATGCAGCAGATGCTGCGCCGCAGGCTACGCTATCTCACGGCCGATGCGCTGCCGCCCGCTGCCGGCAAGGAGCGCAAGTTCGCCAAACGGCCGAGCCTCGTGCTCATCGACGGCGGTCGCAACCAGCTCAATGCCGGGCTTGCGGTGCTCGAGGAGCTCGATCTGGTCGCACTGCCGATCGCGGCGCTCGCCAAACAGTTCGAAGAGATCTACGCGCCGGGAGAGGACGAGCCGCTCGTCCTCGCGCGCAACTCACCCGCACTGCACCTCGTCCAGCGCATCCGCGACGAGGCGCACCGTTTCGCGGTCAGCTATCACCGCGGATTGCGCGGCCGCGGGCTCACCACGTCGGCGCTCGACGGAGTGCCCGGGGTCGGACCGGCGCGCCGCCGGGCGCTGCTGCGTGCGTTCGGGTCGGCGGCTGGGGTACGGCGCGCGAGCATGGCTGAACTCGAGGCCGTGCCGGGCATCAGCCGCGAGCTGGCCGAGGTCATCAAACAAGCTCTAGAACGCGAAGCCTCCGCATCCTAACGTAGCAACGGACCTTTCGGTCCGTTTTTGGCAGGGCCGCGCCGCCGCCGCGCCGCACTTGTAGGCCCATGAGTCTTATCATTAGACTGCTCGTCAACGCGTTTGCCTTGTTCTTGATATCGAAGTTCAACTTCATGGGGATCCACGCCGACACGGTGTGGGATACGCTCATCGGCGCTTTGGTGCTCGGAGTCGCCAACGCCGTCGTTCGCCCGCTCCTCATGGTCTTGAGCTGCCCGCTCGTGATCCTCACGCTCGGGCTGTTCACGCTCGTGATCAACGCCATCATCTTCTATTTCGTGCTCAAGTGGCTTCCCGGCTGGCACATCCCGCCGGGCATCTGGCCGGCCTTCTGGGGCTCGATCGTGATGTCGCTCATCTCGTGGATCGTCAGCGTGATCATCAAAGACGTCTCGGCGGAGAGCAAGCGCTTCTCGCCCTAGACGAGGGTCATCTCGCATCCTCTGTAGGGGCCCGCCCGCTTAGGCAGGCCCCGCGGGTTTGTTCTTGTCAGCAACCTGCCGATGGTGTAAAATATAGGGGTCACGACGGACCTTTGGGTCCGTTTTTCGCGAGGGGGCGTCACGGTTTCGACGGGATGTGCTCTGGCGAGAGAAGCAGGCGGAGTTCCGAGCCCTCATAAAAAGATCGGACAACGTATAAACGCGAACAGCGAATACGCACTGGCAGCCTAACTAGGCTATCACGCTTGCGGGGCAACGGCTCCGTCACGGGCCCGCAAGTGTCACAAAGCACGGATACCGGGTGCAGACGCTTCGATGCGTTCGGGAAATCAACTGGAGCTGGCGGCGCGGCAATCCCGCTCGGGGGAGTACGCGTCGCGAGTGAAAATCCCGAGATAAGCCTGTAGACGCTTTCGTGGGAGTCATTTCGGACACCGGTTCAACTCCGGTCGCCTCCAAAAGAATCAGAACGGACTATAAAGGCCCGTGTCTGGAAACAAACAGATAAAGAGGGGGAACGAATCATCCGTTCGAGGTTACGCTGGACGCGCGCCTCGGCAGCCGTGCTCGCCGCCACGCTTGTCATCATCGGCTGCTCCCGCCATGTGACCGTCCCGACATCACCCAAGCTCACCATCTATTACTGCAAAGCCGGCAGCGACGATCTGGTCGGGTTTCCGTTCAGCGTCGATCCGAAGCTCGGCGCTAGCGCCGTCGCGTCGTACGCGCTCAATCAGCTCATCGCAGGGCCGGCGGTCGGCCGCGACTCGCTCGTGCTGTTCCCAGCGGGGACGCAGGCGTCAGTCACGATCGACGGGGGTGTGGCCACGGTCGACCTGCACGGTCCCATCGCTCGCTCGTTCCAAGGCGGTGGCGGCGATGAGTCCGGCTTGTTCAAATCGCTCACCTATACGCTCACCGGTCTGCCCGGCATCAAGAGCGTGCAGGTGCTGGTCGACGGACGCAACCGAGCGGCCTTGCCCGGCGGTCAATTCGAGATCGACGAGCCGCTGACGAGGGAAACTTTCGCCCAATGATGCGCCGCCTCGCCGTGGCGCTCGCAGCCTTGAGCATGCTCGTCTGGCCACCCGCCGCCCACTCGCAATCCATCGCGACGCCCGTCGCCCGCCTCTCGGATCAGGTCTTCGTCTTCGGTCGCGAGGTCGTCTTCGAGCATCTGGGCACGTCGCGCGGCGTTGCGGTCGTGCGCGTCGACGACGCGGGCTTGACGGCCATGCTCCAGATCGTGGGTGCGAGGATGCAGTTCCAGCCGGGAACGCGCTTCATCGTTTTCACGCGTGCCGACGGCGAACCGATCACCTTCACGGTGGGCAGCAATGCCGTGAGCATCGACAACGCGTCGGTTGCCATCCCCTTCGGCCCGTTCTACGAAGGCACGCAGCTGTGGATCCCGCTGCCCGCGCTCACCGAGGCGCTGGGCCTGTGGGCCCGTCACGTCCACGATAGCTACGCATTCTCGCCGCAGATCGTCTCCGTGCAGCGCCATATCGGCCAGCACCGCACGATCGTCGAGGTGCGGGCCACAGCGCCGCTCTCCTGGCGCGCGAGTTTCGACGGCCCGCCCAAGCATCCGACCCTGACCGTCACCTTCGCCGGATTCGCTAACGCGGCAGATTCGAAGGTTGATCTTGGTGGACGCGAGGCCAAAGCTGCGACCATCGGGCAACAGGGTCCGCCTGGGTATCCGATCACGTCGCTCTCCATCGGCGTCATGCACGGTGTGAAGTTCGCCGCGCATCGAACGTCGTCGGGCGCCGGCATGGACCTCGTGCTCGCGCGCAATGAGGGCGATCTGGCGCTCGGCCCGACGCTCGCGACGCCGTCCGTGCAGATCTCCACCCTGCCCAAGGCCGCTCCGACACCCGTACCGACCGCCGCTCCGACGGTCGTGCCACGCGTCGACGGCACGCTGGCGCCCGCACCAAACGTGTCCGCGCAATCTGCTCCTGTGCCGACGGCAGTACCCGCGCCGGAGGTCACGGATAACGGCTCCGCTGTGCTGGGCGCGAGCCCGAGTCCCGGATCTTCCGGTGGCGAGCCCAGCCCAAGCCCGTCGCCTCTGGAGAAGATCACCGACGTCTTCGTCACTGACGCCGCCGACGCGAGCCGTATCACGCTTGCGCTCACTGGCCCCGTCTCGTTTGAGTGGCACCGCCTCGCCCCGCCTGATAACCGGTTCTGGATCGACATATCGCAGGCTGCGCTCGTCGGTCCGGCACGCGACGTCTTTGTCAAGCTCGCGTTAGTCCGATCGGTGAAGATCAGCCAGCATGAGATCACGCCCGATCATGTCGTGCGCCTCATCATCGATCCGTCGCAACCAGTCGACATCGCCATCGGAGCGATCGAAGGCTCGCCCAACTCGCTCGGCATCGATATCCATGCGAGCCCGCCGCCGCCCGACGCACCAGCGAGCGGCGTCGGCATGATGCAGGCAGTGCAGCAATCGCCGCAGCCGGTGGCGCAGGTCACGCCGGGACCGGCGCATCCGAACCTCATCGTCATCGATCCAGGCCATGGCGGCAACGATCCCGGCGCGATGAACCAGCAATACGGACTGGTCGAAAGCCATCTCACGCTCACCATCGCGCAGAAACTCAAGGCGGACCTCGAGCGGGCCGGATGGCGCGTGGTCCTCACCCGCGATGGCGACTACGAGGTCGGTGACCCCAATGGCGACGACCACCAGGAACTGCAGGCGCGCTGCGACGTTGCCAACGCCGCCGGCGCACGGCTGTTCATCAGCGTGCACATCAACTCATCGGTATCGAGCGAGCCGAGCGGCCTGACCACCTATTTCTGGCGCGCAGCGGACCGCTCGTTGGCTCAAGCGATCCAGAGCGCGACGGTGCACGACACCGGCGCTGGTGATGACGGCGTCAAGCGCGAGGAGTTCTACGTCATCCGCCACACCGATATGAACGCCGTGCTGGTGGAGAACACGTATCTGAGCAATGCACACGACGCGTCGTTGCTGCAGCAGACCTGGTTTTTGGACCGCATCGCTGCCGGCATCGCGCACGGCGTTCAAGACTACACGGGCGGGCCACCGCGACCGTGACGCATGGCGCTGCCCGCATCGCCATGTTCGACTCGGGACTCGGCGGGCTCTCGGTCTACACCGAGCTGCGCAGTGCCCTTCCGTCAGCGGAGGTGGTCTACGCCGCCGACACGGCGCGCATGCCGTATGGCGACCGGCCGCTCGGCGAGGTCGAGCACTTCGCCCGGCAGATGATCGCCCGGCTTCGCCCGGTCGAACCATCGCTGCTCGTCATCGCGTGCGGTACGACCTGCTCCGCCTTCGATGCATCGGGGTACGTGCCGCCGAACCTCCCGACACTGGCCATCGTGGACTGCGGCATCGCCGCCGCGCTGTCGCGCAGCGCGAGCAAGCGCATCGGGGTCATCGCGACGGCTGCGACGATCGCAAGCGGCATCTTCGAACGCAAGCTCGCGGGGGCGTGCACCGGCGTGCAGGTGACGTCGGTCGCCGCGCCTGCACTCGTGCCGCTCGTCGAAGCAGGCGTGTGGGCCAGCCACGAGGCGGAGGCGGCGGTCGACCGATACTGCGAACCGTTTCGCGCCGCTGCCTGCGACGTCGTCATCTTGGGCTGCACGCACTATCCGCATCTGCGGACGTGGTTCGAACGCAGCCTGGCTAGCGGCGTTGCCTTAGTCGATCCGGCACAGGCGTGTGCCGAAACCGCCGCGCGCATGCTCGCCGGCTACGCCCCGGGGAACGGTTCGCTGACGGTTGAGGTCTCCGGAGATCCAGAGATGTTTGCCCGTCGCGCATTCGAGCTCGCCGGGGTGCGCGCCGCCGTGACGCGTCAGATCGACTTCTCAGCCCAAGTGGAATAGGCGGAACACGTAGACGGTCGAGACCACCGCGAGCGCGGCGCCGGCGAGCACCTGCGCGAGCGTGTGTGCCCGCAGATAGACGCGCGCCCACCAGACGAGCGGCACGACGAGGACGTACGGCAAGGGCGTTGGGCCGAAGAGCAGGTACATCGCCGCGAATGGCCCGGTGATGCCAAAGGCGTGCGTGCTGATCTTCCACCACCTGGTGATGATCATGATGGCGACGGTGGCGCCGAAGTAGCCCCACGCGATGGCGACGAGCTGAACAGGTGCGTGCGCGAGGGTGAGCGTGATCGCCGCTGCCAGATCGATGACGACGAAGGTCCAAAAGCCGCGGCTGCGCTCGATCCGATCGGACATGTCGAAATCGGAGATGCGGCCCGACAGATACAAGTAGAAGATGCCGATGACGGGTGCGAGCGCATAGAAGAAGACGCCGGCGAACGACAGCTCCCAGTAATGCAGGGTGGATGTGGAGTAGGCGTGCGAGACGATCAAGAAGAGTGCGGTCGCGCACACAAACGGATTGAAGATGGTGGAGAGGGTGCGCGCGAACTCGACGACGGCGCGATGCTCGCGGATGACGACGACGTCGCTGCGGTTCTCGAGCGCAGAAGGGCCGCTCGGAACCTCAGACCGCGACGTTTCACGCATAGGTCCCATTATAGCGGCCGGACGCAGAGGTGTAAAGGCACGCCGGCGCACATAAAACAGGATATGAGCGAAGGCTTCATGCCGGGTGCCGAACCGTTCGAGCTTGCCGGCGCCGATGCGGGCGTGTTGCTGCTGCACGGCTTCTCCGGCAGTTGCTCCGAGATCCGCGGATTGGGCCGCGCGCTGGGCGACGCCGGCTATGGGGTCGTTGCGCCCGTTCTCGCCGGGCACGGCACGTCGCCCGCCGATCTCGAGCGCGTCACGGCGGCTGATTTCTTCGCTAGCGCCGACGCCGCATATCGCGAGGTGCGCAAGCGCTATGCCCGCGTCTACGTCGTGGGCTTGTCGATGGGTGGTGCGCTCGCGCTCCATCTCGCTGCGCGCAACCCGCTCGAGGGTCTCGTGACGATCTCGACGCCCGTCTTCATGTCGCCGATGGTCGCGCTGTCCGTGCCGTTTGCGATGCGCTTCATGCCGCAGCGCAGCGTCATCAGCAATTACGCCGCCTGGCGTGGCGAGGTGGTCGGCTATCGCACGACGCCGATCTCAGCGCTCAGCGTTTTCTTGGACGTGATCGGCGCCGTCAAAGAGGATTTGCCGCGCGTTCGTGCACCGCTGCTCGTGCTCCACAGCACGGGCGACAAGACGGTTCCCGTCGCCAATGCCGCCTACATCGCCTCGCGCGTGGGCAGCGAGCATACGGCGAAGCGCGTCTACCGGGGAGGTCGGCATTTGCTCACCCTTCCCCCGCATCTCGACACCGTCCAAATGGACGTCGTCCGCTTCCTGCACTCGCGGGAAGCGCCGTACGTCACAGGGCCGACCGCTCGCAGCAGAGGGGGGGCTGCGTAAGCGAACGAAATCGCTCTGTATGCTTTCTTTTGTCGTCGCATTGCTCGGCGCCGCGGCAGGCGTTCCCACCCCCAAGCCGCTGCCCTCGCTCCCGGCCAACTTCCAGTTCCAGCAGGAGACCTTCGGGTCGACGCACCCTGCGCTGCTCGCCATCGTGCAGTGGCTCTTCATCGTCTCGGCCATCATGCTCGTCGGCCTCATGGCGGTGCAGACCACGAAGAACGAGGGGCTCTCGGGCAGCATCGGCGGACGCGCCGA
>Ga0116220_10000472_pt1 | contig 15682 bp, 14 predicted proteins | sample Sb_taG_10_FD_88967 | JGI IMG/M metagenome (GOLD analysis project Ga0116220, IMG submission 88967) | Peat soil microbial communities from Weissenstadt, Germany - Sb_50d_7_NC metaG | ecosystem: Environmental > Terrestrial > Soil > Wetlands > Peat | place: Germany: Weissenstadt | collected 2010-09-21
GCCCGCGGGCGATGGCGAGCCGGCCATCGCGCTCGGGCGGCGCCGGGGTTCCGCCCAGAGGTACTAAGGCCTCCTGCCAGGAGCCGGCTGACGACCTGAGGCGGCTTATTCGCTGACCTCTTGCGAAGCGCGGCTCGGCGATCGCATAAACGCCGCTCATGGCGCGCCGAGAGGCGCCCGCGCGCTCCGCAAAGAGCGCGAACCATTAGGACTTGCGCTTTTCGGCGCGCCATCCCCTCGTCATGCGATGAGGAGGAGAACCACAAAGCCCGGACGAGCGAAGCGTCGCGGGAGCACCACTGCGCGCCCAAATCACGTTCGTCATGCCCGGCCTTGTGCCGAGCATCCACGAATTTCAGCCTCCAAGCGCCAAAGGCGTGGATGGCCGGGACAAGCCCGGCCATGACGGAGGAGAGGGCGATGACAATGAGATAGCAGGGCCTTATACGGAGCCTTCGATTCAGCGCCACCGACCACAGGATTCAGCCTTGCTCGACATCAAATGGATTCGTGAGAACCAGGACGCCTTCGTTGAAGGGCTGGAGAGCCGCGGGTTCGAGAACCCCCAAGAGCTGTTGAATCGAATACTGAAGCTCGACGAAGAACGCCGCGGAACGATTCAGAAATTGCAAGGTCTGCAGGCGCGCCGGAATGCGGCGTCGAAGGAGGTCGGCCAAGCCAAGGCCGTCAAGGACGAGGCGAGCGCAATGCAGCTGATGGACGAGGTCGCCGCGCTCAAAGGCGCGATCCAGCTCGATGAGCTGACGGCTGGGCGCCTTGATGCTCAGCTGCTTGAGCTAATGTCGAATTTGCCCAATTTGCCCCTTGATGACGTTCCGATTGGGCCCGACGAGACGGCCAATGTCGTGCTGCGCGAGGTTGGCACCCCGCCGGAATTTGACTTCCAGCCCAAGCAGCATTTTGAGCTGGGCGAGGCGCTCGGGCTGATGGATTTCGAGACGGCCGCGAAGCTGTCGGGCTCTCGCTTCGTGGTGCTGAAGGGGCCGTTGGCGCGGCTCGAACGGGCGCTGGCCCAATTCATGCTCGATTTGCATACGAGCGAGCACGGCTACACCGAAGTGAACCCGCCGCTGCTCGTTCGCGACGACACCATGTTCGGTACCGCGCAACTGCCAAAGTTCGCAGAGGACCAATTTGCGGCCTCGGCGATTAAGAAAATCGACCTGCAAAAGTTTTTTGACCAGGGCCCCGAGGCTGACAAAGCGATCAAACGCGTCATAAGGGCCTACTTTAACGGAGACATACCGGGCTTGCGCGAGGCTCTGGCTGCACTTCCAAATTTTGTAAAAGGGCACGAGGAATTGGTACGCCAGTTCACCGAAAAGGACTTCTGGCTCATCCCCACCGCCGAAGTCCCGCTGACCAATCTCGTTCGCGAGTCCATCGTCGACGAAGCGAAGCTCGCTTTACGCGTTACCGCCTGGACGCCCTGCTTCCGCGCCGAAGCGGGTGCCGCCGGCAAGGACACCCGCGGCATGATCCGCCAGCATCAATTCTCGAAAGTCGAGCTCGTCTCCATCACCACGCCGGAACAGTCGGCGGCCGAGCATGAGCGCATGACAGAATGCGCCGAGACCGTGTTGCAACGACTCGAAATTCCCTATCGCGTCGTGGTGCTCTCGACCGGCGACATGGGCTTCGCCGCGCAAAAGACCTACGACATCGAGGTGTGGCTCCCCGGGCAGGGGGCTTATCGCGAGATCTCGTCCTGCTCGGTCTGCGGCGACTTTCAGGCCCGCCGCATGAATGCGCGCTACCGCCCACAAGGCGCCAAGGACACCCGCTTCGTCCATACCCTGAACGGCTCCGGCGTCGCCGTCGGCCGCGCGCTGATCGCCGTCCTGGAGAACTACCAGGAGGCGAATGGAAGCGTGCGCGTGCCCGACGTGCTCCGGCCCTATATGGGCGGGCTCGCCAAGATCGAACGGATAGCCTGATCATGCCCGAAACCGATGTCAGCTCCTTCAACCGCGAAGGGGTGAAGCTCGCAGGGGTGTTGAACCTGCCCGAATCCGCAAGCACCTCTTCGGCGCTGGCCGTGCTGCTTTGCCAGGGGCTCTCGGGGGTGAAGCACCTCGTTCTCCCTGAAATCGCCGCGGGCTTCGCGTCGCAAGGGCTCGCCTCGCTGCGTTTCGACTACGCCGGCTATGGCGAGAGCGAGGGCGACAGCGGCTGGATCGATCCACCTGCACGCGTCAACGACGCGCTTTACGCCTTTGCCTGGCTGAGGAGCCAGCAGGGCATAGACGCCAGTCGAGTCGGCGTTTACGGCCACAGCTATGGAGGCCCGGTGGCGATCACCATCGCCTCGCGGGAGCCGAAGGTGCGGGCGGTGGTGTCGGTTTCGGGACCTGGGGGTGGCGCTTGGATGCTTTCCTCGATCAGAGCCTCATGGGATTGGATCGCGTTCAAGGACTGCATCGAGCAGGAGTGCGCCAAGGTGGCCACGACGGGGCAGTCCACCTTGGTCGATATCGGCGAGATCTTTCCGTTCAGCCCGGCGTTTCTGGCGGCCTATGCGAAGCTCAAAGCCGCGGCCGGCGGCACGAGCGCCATGGCATCGGGCAACTCAGCCAAGTTCAAGCTCGCATCCGTCGACGCCATGCTCGACTTTCACCCCGAGGATGCCGCTCGGAGATTTGGACCGCGCCCCCTGCTGCTCGTGCATGGCGAAGCTGACGATGTCGCCACCATCGAGAGCATCGCGCCGATCTATGCGAACGCGCCCGGACCTAAAAAATGGATCATCGTGCCCGGCGCGGCCCATAACGACCTCGACTCCGGCGCAGGGCTCAACCACGCCATCGGTCTCGCCGCGGAGTGGTTCACCGAGCATCTCGCCGCAACCGCGGGCATCGCGTCCGCACGCTGATGCGCGTCCTGATCACCAATGACGACGGCATCGAGGCACCCGGCCTAGACGCGCTCGAGCACATCGCGAGCGAGATCGCCAAGGATATCTGGGTGGTGGCGCCGGAGACCGACCAGAGCGGCGCCTCGCATTCGCTCACCCTCGCCGAGCCCTTGCGCATGCGCGAGCTTGGCCGTCGCCGTTACGCGGTGAAGGGCACGCCCACCGATTGCGTCATCATGGGCGTGCGCTATCTGCTCGCCGAGAAGCCGCCCGACCTCGTGCTGTCGGGCGTCAATCGCGGCCAGAACCTCGCCGACGACGTCAATTATTCCGGCACCGTCGCCGGCGCCATCGAGGGCGTGTTGCTCGGCGTGCCCTCCATCGCGCTCAGCCTCGCCGTTGGGCAGAACGAGACGGGCCAGCCCCTCTGGGACACGCCGATGCGGCATGGCGCCGAGCTGCTGCGCAGGCTGCTCGACGCCGGCTGGCCCGAGGGCGTGGTGCTCAACGTCAATTTCCCGGATTGCGAGCCCGACGCGGTCAAAGGCATGGCCGTGACGAGCCAAGGCCAGCGCAATCCCGACTTCCTGCGCATCGAGGACCGGCTCGATACGCGCGGCAAGCCCTATTACTGGGTCGGCATTGAGCGGCGGAAAGCCCGGCCGCCGAAGGGCACCGACCTCTGGGCGGTGCAGGCGGGGCGCATCTCGGTGACGCCGCTTCAGCTCGACTTCACCGACCAAGCGGCGCGGGCGAAGCTCGCCACCGCGCTTGGCGAATAGGCGCTTCGCAAGGCTAAGACATCGCTCAAGAATCGTCCGATACTCAGAAGCAACGCCTCGGGAAAGGAGGCTCGGATTCTTAATGGCGAGTGAGCCAGACCAGATCGGCCTGATCATGCAGCTCAGGCGTCGCGGCATCCGCGATACCAATGTGTTGCGTGCCATCGAGCGGGTGCCGCGCGAGCTGTTCGTCGACCCGGCCTTCGCCGATCACGCCTATCAGGACATCGCGCTGCCGATCGAGTGCGGCCAGACCATCTCGCAGCCCTTCGTCGTCGCCTTCATGACCGAGAAGCTCGAGCTCGACGAGAGCCACAAGGTGCTCGAGATCGGCACGGGGTCTGGCTACCAGGCGGCGGTCTTGTCGCATCTCTGCCGCCGCGTCTACACCATCGAGCGCTATCGCGAGCTGCAAAAGACGGCGGACCGGAGATTTGCCAAGCTCGGCATCACCAATGTCACCACCATCATCGGCGATGGCTGGCTCGGCTGGCCGCCGCAGGCGCCCTTCGACCGCATCATCGTCACGGCGGCGGCGCCCGAAGCCCCTGAAGTCCTGGTCGACCAGCTGAAATCGGGCGGGCGCATGATCATTCCGCTGGGGGAGTCGCGCGACGCGCAGTCGCTGGTGCAGATCGACAAGGCGGATGCCGGGATCGCCGCGAAACCCCTGCTCCCGGTGCGCTTCGTGCCGCTCGTGCATGGCCGGGTGAAGCGCTGATGGCCGCGAAGCCCGCTCAAGCCATTGCCGGGAGAGTCTTTTTCGACCCGCCGCAAAGATCGTTAACAGCTTGTTTACCGATCCCGCGCTTAACTCTGCCTGGCGGATTGTCATAGGGGTCGTGAGGGGGTTTGAGGGATGCAGGCGCGCGTATTGTGGTCAGGGATTGGCCGTTGCGCTCTAACGTCCATGGCCGCATCGATGCTGATTTTCCTGGGCGGTTGCAGCTCCGGCGTCTCTCGCTTCGATTTCCCCTCGCTGAGCCTCACCCGGTCGCAGGATGCGCCGCTTGCCGACCCGAACACCACCGCGTCGATACCGGTCCCGCAAGAGTCGGTCTATGCCTCGGGCAGCGCGAGCGACTACAACAGCGCGCAACTTTCCCGCAGTAATCTGCCGCCGCCCCAATCCTACGCGGCACAAGGAACGCCCGAAGCCTACACGCCACAGATGACGCCCGCGTCCTATTCGCCAGCCCCGGGCCTGCGGCCGCAAAAGGTCGCCTATGTTCCGCCGAGCCCCGCGCCGCGGGCCAAGCCAGCCGTGCTGCGCGCGGGCACCCAGCCTGCGCCGAGCCGGAGCGTCACGGTCGCGCAAGGAGATAGCCTTTACACCCTATCGAAGCGCTACGCCGTCACCGTCCAGGCGCTTCAGGCCGCCAACAACCTTTCCGACACGCGGCTGCATCTCCGGCAAACTCTGGTCATTCCCGGAGCCGGCTATGCCGCGGCTGAGCCGTCCCTTGCGGCGGACACCTATAAGGTGCAGAAGGGCGACACGCCCCATCTCATCGCCGAGAAGCTCGGCGTGAGCGAGAAGGCCCTGGTCGAACGCAACAAGCTCGATCCCTCGCGGCTGCATATCGGACAGGTGCTCTTGGTGCCCAACGGCGCCCCTGGCAAGGGCAAGAGCCCTGTCGCGGCGCCAGCTACGGCGGCAAATGAAAGCAAGCTGCCGGCGAGCCCTGCGCCCGACATCCGCGTGGTCAAGACGACCACCATCCCGGCACCGGGAAGCGCAGAGGGCGCGAACCACGCTCAAGGTGGCGCAAAGGCGCCGGTCGCTCCTACGGTTCCTGCCTCAACAGAGGTCACGGGCCCGAGCCATGGGCAAAATGCGCAAGTGGCAAGAGTCGATCAGCTTCCCAACCCTGAGCCCATGTCGGGCAACAGCTTCCGCTGGCCGGTGCAGGGCCGCATCATTTCCGAGTTCGGCACGAAGCCCGACGGCGGCCACAATGACGGCATCGATGTCGCCGTGCCGCAGGGCACCTCGGTGAAGGCGGCCGAGAACGGCGTCGTCGCCTATGCTGGCGACGAGCTGAAGGGCTATGGCAATCTGGTACTGATAAGACATTCGAATAACTGGGTTTCCGCTTACGCCAATAATGACGAGATCCTGGTCAAGCGCGGCGATCAGGTCCGCCGCGGCCAGATCATCGCCAAGGCCGGCAAGACGGGCCAGGTGAGTCAGCCGCAGGTTCATTTCGAGCTGCGCAAGGGCTCGCGGCCCGTAGACCCCACCAAATACATGACGAGCGCGCAGGCGAGTTCGGACTAGAGCGTCAGCCCGCGCTGTCGAGGCGGACGCCCAAGCGTCCAGCGACATCCTGGATATATTGAAACGCCACCCGGCCCGAGCGGGCGCCGCGGGCGAGCGCCCAGGCCAATGCCTCGCCCGCGAGTTCGTCCCCGGCCACGCCGAGGCGATAATGCGCGGCATAGGCCCGCACCATCTCGAGATAGGCGTCCTGGCTGCAATTGTGAAAGCCAATCCAGAGGCCGAAGCGGTCGGAGAGCGACACCTTCTCCTCGACGGCTTCGGACGGATTGATGGCGGTCGAGCGTTCGTTCTCGAGCATCTCGCGCGGCATGAGATGCCGCCGATTGGAGGTCGCATAGAACAGGACGTGCGCGGGCCTTCCCTCGATGCCCCCCTCCAGCACCGCCTTCAGCGATTTGTAGGAGGTGTCGGGCGCCTCGAAGGACAGGTCGTCGCAAAACAGGATGAAGCGCATGCCCTTGGTCTCGCGCAAATGGCTCAAGCAGCGGGGCAGCGTCCTGATATCCTCGCGATGGATCTCGATGAGCTTGAGCTCGCCCGCATCCGGCTCGCGTCCCACCACGCGGCTCACTTCCGCATGCACCGCCTTGACGAGGGAGCTCTTGCCCATGCCCCGCGCCCCCCACAAGAGCGCGTTGTTGGCGGGAAGCCCGCGCGCAAAGCGCAAGGTGTTGGCGAGGAGCACCTCGCGCATCCGGTCGATGTCCTTGAGCAGGGTTAGCGGCACGCGATTGACCTCCGCCACGGCCAAGAAGGCCTCGGGCTCGGCCTGCCAGATGAAGCCTTGCGCGCGGTCGAAGTTGGGCTTTCGCGGCGGTAGGGGCGCGAGACGTTCAAGCGCCCGCGTGATCCGCTCGATCAGGCCTCCCAACGGTTCTTGAAAGTTCATGGCCGCGTCATCCACGCTTGGAGCAGCCCGTTGCAAAGACGAGGCGGGCCGCTATAGTCGCGGCACTTTCGGCGTGCCAATCCCGCTTATCGGACCTCAGCGAGCCTGATAGGGCTTAAGGGCGGCCACCTTTAAGCCAAGCCAAGGACAGGAGCAATGATCGGAACCGTCTACGCTCAAGCCGCCCCGGGCCCCTTCGACGCCCTGAATAGCTTGATCGTCCCGACCGTGCTAATCATCGGCATCATGTATTTCCTGATGATCCGGCCGCAGCAGAAGCGGTTGAAGGAGCATCAGGCGATGATCGGCGGCCTCCGCCGAGGTGACACGGTGGTCACGGGCGGGGGCATCGTCGGCAAGGTGACTAAGGTTGAGGACCAGGAGTTGCAGGTCGAGATCGCCGACGGGGTCCGGGTCAAGGTCCTGCGCGCGACGGTCTCGGAGGTCCGGACCAAAGGGGAGCCGGCGAGCGCCAAAGCCAAGGCAGCGCCGGAATGAGTCAAATGCGCTTGGGGCTAAACGCCTGGCCGATGAGCCAAATCTGGAGTCGATAAGCGGCAATGCTGCATTTTCCTCAATGGAAGCTGATTCTGGTGATCGGCATCGTTGTTGCCGGGATCGTGTTCGCCCTTCCCAATGTGTTCCCGCGCGCGACGATGGAAAACATGCCGAGCTGGCTTCCGCATAAGCAGGTGCATCTCGGTCTCGACCTGCAAGGCGGAGCCCATCTCCTCTATCAGCTCGACGAGAACGAGATGACCGAGGATTGGCTCGGCACGATCCGCGATGACGTCCGCGAGACGCTCCGCAAAAACCGCATTCCCTATATCGACCTGATGCAGAATGTCGCCGAGCGGACCGTGTCGGTGAAGATCCGCGAAGGCGGGGATTTCGACAAGGCCTATAGCGAGCTGCGCAAGCTTTCCGTGCCGGTGGGTGGAACCCTTGGCGGCTTCTCGGGCGCTCATAACTTCGACGTCGATCAGAGTGGCGACAACGGGATCGTGCTGAAAGTCACCGAGGCCGGCCTCACCCAGCGCATGAACTCCGCCATCCAGGCCTCGATCGAGACGATCCGGCGCCGCGTCGACGCCTTCGGCACGACCGAGCCGAGCATTCAGCGCCAGGGCCGCAACCGCGTGCTCGTCCAGGTCCCGGGCATCAGCGACGTCGAGCGACTGAAAAAGCTCATCGGCGAGACTGGCAAGCTTGAGTTCAAGCTCGTCGATCCTTCGGCGAACGCGGCTCAGTTGGCGGAGAGCAAGCAGGTCCCTCCCGACGATGACCTGCTCTATTCGACGTCAACGCCGCCCGTGCCTTACGCGATCAAGAAAGAGACGCTCGTCAGCGGCGAGAGCCTGGTCGACGCGCAGCCAAGCTTCGACCAGCGCACCGGTGAGCCGGTTGTGACCTTCCGTTTCGACGCTACCGGCGCCAAACGCTTCGGCAAAGTGACGCAGGAGAATGTCGGGCTTCCCTTCGCCATAGTCCTCGACGGCAAGGTGATCTCGGCCCCGGTCATCCGCGAGCCGATCCTCGGCGGCTCGGGCCAGATCAGCGGCCGCTTCAATGTCCAGGAGGCGAACGATCTCGCCGTGCTGCTGCGCTCCGGCGCACTGCCGGCTAAGCTCACGGTGATCGAGGAACGGACCGTGGGCGCGAGCCTTGGCGCCGATTCCATTGCCGCCGGCAAGAAGGCCGCGCTGCTCGGCCTAATGCTGGTGGTGCTGTTCATGTTTGCCGCTTACGGCCTGTTCGGCTTGTTCGCCAATATCGCGCTGCTGATCAACATTGCGCTCATCTTCGGCGTGCTTTCCCTCATCGGTTCGACGCTGACCCTGCCGGGCATCGCCGGCATCGTACTGACCATGGGCATCGCGGTGGACGCGAACGTGCTCATCAATGAGCGCATTCGCGAGGAGATACGCGCGGGCAAGTCGCCCTTTGCCTCGGTCGAGGCGGGTTACACGCGGGCGATGTCCACCATCGTCGACTCCAACGTGACGACCTTGCTCTCGACGCTCGTCCTGTTCTGGCTGGGCTCGGGCCCCGTGCGCGGATTTGCCGTGACGCTGAGCATCGGCATCCTCGCCTCGATGTTCACCGCCGTGACCGTGACGCGGCTGATGGTGGTCTATTGGATGCGCTGGGCCAGGCCCGCCATGGTACCGATTTAGAGGACAACGACATGTTCACGGGCTTCCATTTCATCCCACCGGATACCAGGATCGGGTTCGTTAAATTACGGACGATCAGCTGGGTTATTTCGGCCTTGCTGACGATCGCGCCGCTTCTGCTCGTATGGAAGGTAGGGCTGAACTACGGCATCGACTTCCAGGGCGGGACGTTGATGGAGATCCAGACCACGGAGAGCGCCGCCAACATTGCCGACATTCGCGCCAAGGTTCACGGGCTCAATCTCGGCGAAGTGCAGATCCAGGAGTTTGGAGCGCCAAACGATGTGCTCATCCGCATCGCCGCCCAACCGACGGAGAAGGAGCAGCAGGACTCGATCGCGAAAGTAAAGCAGGTGCTGGGCGACGACGTCGAGTACCGCCGCGTCGAGGTGGTCGGGCCAACGATCTCGAGCGAGCTGATCTCAGGCGGGACGCTCGCCGTAGTGGTCGCCATGGGTGCGATCCTGCTCTACATCTGGTTCCGCTTCGAATGGCAATTCGCGGTCGCGGCCATCGCCTCGCTCGTGCATGACGTGACCGGCACCATCGGGCTCTATTCGGCGCTCCAGCTCGAATTCAATCTGTCGAGCATCGCCGCGATCCTCACCATCATCGGCTACTCGCTCAACGACAAGGTCGTGATCTTCGACCGGATCCGAGAGAATTTGCGCAAATACAAGAAGATGCCGCTCACCGAGCTGCTCGATCTCTCGATCAACGAGACGCTGTCGCGCACGGTGCTGACCCATGTGACGACCTTCCTCGCCATGATGGCCTTCGTCATCGTCGGGGGTGAGGCGATCTATGGCTTCAGCCTGGCAATGGTCTGGGGCATCGTCATCGGCGCCTACTCGTCCATCTATGTGGCGGCGCCGCTGCAATTGATACTGGGCGTCAGGCGCGAGGGCGGCACGGCCACCGCGCCCGCGAAGGCAAAAGCCGCCGGCGCCGCGGCGCGCGCTTGAGCCAAGCGCGCCCGGCCGTTCTTGACGCATGATCTTGTCCGAAAAGTCCGCAGCTTTTCGGGATCAGGCACTAGGACGGGAAAGCCTTGGATGAGCGCGAAGGCGAGATCGCGGTCCGCAAGATCGCTCGCGAGGGCGATCCCGACCGCTATGCGAGCGCCTTGTTCGCTCCCGGCCGATGCCGCGACCACCTCTTCACTCTTTACGCCTTCAACATCGAGCTTGCCCGCATCGGCGAGCAGGTGCGCGAGCCCGGGCTCGGTGAGATCCGACTGCAATGGTGGCGGGAAGCCGTCGAGCGCGCCGCTTCGGGCGAGCCCACCGGACACCCGGTCGCGGACGCCCTAGGGCGCACGGTTCGGGAGTGTGCTCTGTCGCGGGTGGACCTCGCCGGGCTGATCGACGCCAGGAGCTTCGACGTCTCGGTGAGAATCATGCCGGACTCGGCTTCGCTTGAGACCTATCTCAACAAGACCGCCGGCGCGCTGTTCCTGCTCGCCTCCGAGATCACCGATGGGGCCCCTTCGACACGGGACCTTGCAGCGCTGGAGCCTGTGGCTCTAGAGCCTGTGGCGAGAGTTGTAGGCTTGGCCTATGGCCTGACCGGATTGATGCGGGCGCTGCCGGTCCATGCGGCTCGGGGCCGTGTCGACCTGCCTTCCGACGCGCTGCGCCGTCACGGCATTTCGCTAGACCGCCTGCTTGCTGGCGAGACGAGCAAGGGCCTCATTGAGCTGCTCGCGGCGTTGCGCGGGAAAGCCAAGAACGCCTTGGACCAGGCTGTGCGCCAGGTCGCAGCGCTTGCGCCCCCCGCGCAGACGGCCTTCCTGCCGCTCGCGCTGGTTGACCCTTATCTCGCAGCATTGGCAAAACACGACCCCTTGCGGCAAATCGCTGAGATCAACCCGCTCTATCGTCTATGGCGGCTGGGCACCTATAGGTTTCGCGGAGCGGCATGAGGAAGGGACGAGATGACGAGAGCACAGGCGCTGGTCGTGGTGAAGCTGGCTGCCGGATATCGGCGCCGCCTTCTCGCGCTTTCCGCTCGCGGTGATCCTTGCCGCACTGCTCACGCTCTATAAGCTCTCGGTGGACAGCCCCGGCGAGGCCGATCTCAAGATCCTCGGCACGCTCGCCGCCTCCTTCCTGTGGGTCGTCGCTGTCGCTCTCTTCTCGGAATCGCATGGCGGCGCGCGCGCGGCGCGTGTCCTCGCCTGGATCGTTGGCACCGCCGCGATCGCGGTCTTGTTCAAGTTCCAATGGGAGGCCTGGCTTGCGGTTCCGCTGCTGTTCGCCGCGCTGATCCTGGCAATCGGCTTGTCCGGCCATCTCGTCCGCGGCGAGCGCAACGCATCCTTCTGGCTGTTCAACCACCGGCTTTGGATTGCCGCAGCGCTGGCGCTGCTCGGCGCGGGCCTGTTCGGGGCCGGCCTCTCCATCATCCTCGAGACGCTGAATTTCCTGTTTGGCCTCGGGCTCCCCTCGAAGTGGCGTGAGCATATCTGGACAGTAGCGCTATGTTTCATGGCCCCCGTGAGCTGGCTCGCGCTCGCGCCCCGGAGCTTCACGGAGCCGCTCGGGGAGCAAACGGAGTTCACCACCCGCGCCGTCGCCGGTCTGGTAAAATTCGTGCTGGTGCCGCTTCTCCTCATCTACACCGCCATACTCTTCGCCTACGCCATCAAGATTGGGCTCGCGGCCACGCTGCCCAAGGGCACGGTCGGCAGCATGATCGTCGGCTATCTGCTGACCGGCGCCGCGACGCTGCTGCTCGCCTATCCAAGCCGCGACAGCAGCGGCGTGCTCGTGCGCCTGTTCTGGCGCTATTGGGTCTGGCTCGCGCTGATGCCGGTGTTGCTGCTCTTTCTCGCGGCTGCACGCGCATCGCGGCCTATGGACTCACCGAGCAGCGCTATCTGATCGTGCTCATCGGCGTCTGGGCGCTCATTCTCGCCGTGCTACGCATCTGGCGCGCAAGGAGCTTCGATCTCCGGCTCGTACCCGGGGTGCTGGCCATTCTTCTCCTTGCCGCGTCCTTCGGGCCTTGGGGCGCCATCGGCGCTTCAGTCTCGAGTCAAAAAGCTGAGCTTGCCGGCATCCTTCGCGCCAAAGGCCTCCTCGCCGACGGCAAGATCGTGTCGCGCCCGGCCGGTGGCGAAAGCGCCAACCCTCTCGGGCCGGAAGCGGCCCGCGTTCGCGGCATCGAATGGTATCTCAACACGCACCATGGGCTTGGCCGACCGGCACCTTGGTTCGAGGGCCAGGACCCAAATCCTTTCGCCGAAGGCAAGACGCCGGAGGAGACCTCGCGCGAGATCCTCGCGGCGCTGTCGCTCCGCGCCGATATTCCGAACTCGGCGGGCGTGGTCTATTTCACCCATTACTCTGACGTGCCGGCGGTCGTATCGCTTGCCGGCAACGGCCATGTGATTGGCCCGGTGGTGTTCGAGGGCGGCGGCCCGGTTCCCGCCGCCATTCCGGGCAAGTCGGTGACCGTAGGAGGTCTCGGCACGGTCCACCTCGAGATCGCCGACAATATGCTCGCTGCGCGCGTGGAGAACGGCCCCGAGCTTCGCTTCAACATCATGGAGGCCGCGCGGGAGCTCGCCAATCCGCTCAGCAAGGAGCACCACCCATTGCGCCTCGACGCCTCGAGCGGGGGCCTCACGGGCGTTCTGCTGATCGACAATCTGAACGGCACCTATAGGGAGCCGGACTTCGACTTTTCGCTCATCCGCTTCTGGCTAGTGCTTAAGCGCGCCGGGTGAAGGTCGCTACTCAGCGGCAACCGAGGCAGGCCTCGCGAGCCACCGGTCGAGATCGGCGAGCGCTCTTCCGGCAAGCGCGTGCTTGCGGGCGAGCGTCTTGCCCCCGCGTTCGCCCTTCGCCCGTGCCGGCTCGCCGGCCGGGAGCAGCGGAAACAGGCCGAAATTGACGTTCATCGGCTGGAAGCTGCGCATGCCCCCTTCGCCTCCGCTCAAATGGCCTGCGGTGATGTGATGCAGCAGTGCGCCGAGCGCCGTGGTCGACGGCGGATGCGACACGCTCTTGCCAAGCCGATCGGCTGCGGCGAAGCGCCCGGCGATGAGCCCAATGCCCGCGGATTCGACATAGCCCTCCACGCCCGTGATCTGCCCCGCAAAGCGGAGGCGCGGGTCGGCCTTCAGGCGAAGATCTTGGTAGAGCAGCACCGGGCTGTTGAGGAAGGTGTTGCGGTGGAGACCTCCAAGCCGCGCGAATTCCGCCTGTTCAAGGCCAGGGATCATGCGAAAGATGCGTGCCTGCTCCCCGTGTTTGAGCTTGGTCTGAAAGCCCACCATGTTCCAAAGCGTGCCGAGCGCGTTGTCCTGCCTGAGCTGCACCACGGCATAAGGTCTCACGCCGGGGCGATGGGGATTGGTGAGACCCACTGGCTTCATCGGCCCGTAGCACAGCGTCTCGCGGCCTCGCTCGGCCATCACCTCGATGGGCAGGCAGCCCTCGAAATAGGGCGTCGACCCCTCCCATTCTTTGAATGCGGCCTTCTCGGCCGTGAGCAGGGCCTCGACGAACGCGTCATAGTGAGCTTTGTCGAGCGGGCAATTGACGTAGTCAGCGCTGCCGCCGCCCGGCCCCACTTTGTCGTAGCGGGATTGCAGCCAGCAAATATCCATATCGATCGAGTCGCGATGGACGATCGGCGCGATGGCGTCGAAAAAGGCAAGTTCCGCTTCTCCGGTCAGGGCTTGGACGGCTTGGGCGAGCGCGGGCGAGGTGAGGGGACCCGTCGCCACGATGACGCTGTCCCAATCCGCCGGCGGCAGCGCGCCAACCTCCTCGCGGAGGATGCTGACCAGGGGGTGGCTCTCAAGCGCCTGCGTCACCTCTCCGGCAAAACCGTCCCGATCGACGGCGAGCGCTCCGCCTGCCGGGAGCTTGTGCCGGTCGGCGGCGGCCAAGATCAGCGAGCCAGCGCGCCGCATCTCCTCGTGCAATAGGCCGACGGCATTGGTCGCCCATTCGTCGGAGCGGAAGGAATTGGAGCAGACGAGCTCGGCGAGGGCGTCGGTCTGATGCGCCTCAGTTCGCCGCACCGGGCGCATCTCGTGGAGCACCACCGGCACGCCGGCCGATGCGAGCTGCCAAGCGGCCTCGCTGCCGGCGAGCCCGCCGCCGATCACATGAACCTGGCCGACCATGATCGCTAGCTAGCCCGCCACTCTCGCGGTTTCAAGCGGGCAAGATTGGGGGGCAGCTCGCGGATGCCCGCCCCATCCAGCAAAATTCCAGGTTTAAAGCCTCTGTTGCCGCAATACCACAGAGCCGGACAAATCGCCTGGGGAGAAAGCGTGCGCTGGCCTCTCTTTGGGGGGCGATGCTATAGATCAAGGCCCGCCAACTCAAATTTCGGCTGATTTTTCAATGCGGTAAGGGCGCGTGCTGTTGAGCTTGCTTGTCGTGGCCGTGAGCCTCGCCGCCCGCACCCATGAGCGCAGCGGTGATATTCGCGAGCACTATGCCGAATTCGTGGCGCCGCCCGACGGCGATGCGGTGGAGGTCTGCCACGCCTACACCTGCCGGATGAAGACGACCTTCTACTTCCACCAGGAGGACATTAACGAGATCGTGACGACACGGCCTTCGAGGAGCGCGGCGCCATCGCCTACGCCATCGCCGATATCGAAAAAGGGTAGGGGCCAAGCTCGGCATTACCGACAGGGCCGGCATGGATTACGCAGGGTCCGGCGACCCGACCCAAGAGGATTGCGTCGACGAGGCAATCAACACCACGAGCTTCATGCTCGTGCTGCAGGCCCACGGCTTGCTCAAGTACCACACCGTGCAAATTCCCTTCTCCAAGGGCGATTTGTTGAAGGCCACGCTCGAGGGCGATCCGGTCAAATATTGGCCCCATTGGACCGCGGTGATCGAGGAGAAGAAGACCGGCCAGAGATATGCCGTCGATCCCTGGATCTACGCGAATGGCGAGAACCCCGCGGTGGTGAAGGTGGAAGACTGGTACATCAAGGACCTCGCAAGCCTTCCGAGATCGACATACTGACGCCGGTCGCCCCGAGTGCGCCTCCCACGCTGGGAATCCAGGCTTTCCTGCCTCCCCTCAAGGCTCCAAAGCGCTACGAATTCTTCCTGCGTTGCGCAAATCTGAGGCACGGCCTTGTAGGATTTGGGCAAAATTGTGAAATGCATGTTCAAATGGTCCCCGTCTTCGACTATGATTTGGGCGGAAGCCGAATCGGTATGGCGTAAAAATAGGCTTCGCTCCATAGAGCCGGTGGACCGCCGGCAGTGCGGAAACATCCACCCGCTCTCTAAACCAAAAGGGGGGTGAGATGTCTTTGAATACAGCTTTAGCGATTAGTCTTGGCGTCCTTGGCGCCGTCGCCGCGTGGCTCTTCCTTGGGCCGCTCGACGGGAAGCTCGCGATCTGGGCCGCCTTCATCGCCTGGGGATGCTTCTTCCATAACGGTGGCAAGGAATCCGGTCTGCAATCGACCATCCTGAGCAATGACGCTGGCGCCATCATCGCCGGCATTACGCTGATCGTCGCAAGTGCAAGTATCGGCGCCAGCCTGCCGGCGGCAGTGTGGGTCGCAATCTGCGTGGGCCTCGGCGTGGCGGCGATGGTACTGCTCGCCAATGTCCCGCTCTTCGCGAGCATTCCGGCGCAGGTCTGTGGTTTTGCCAGCGTCGTCGCATTGGCCCTTCTGCC
>Ga0116220_10000478_pt1 | contig 15602 bp, 14 predicted proteins | sample Sb_taG_10_FD_88967 | JGI IMG/M metagenome (GOLD analysis project Ga0116220, IMG submission 88967) | Peat soil microbial communities from Weissenstadt, Germany - Sb_50d_7_NC metaG | ecosystem: Environmental > Terrestrial > Soil > Wetlands > Peat | place: Germany: Weissenstadt | collected 2010-09-21
GATCGCGGCGGCATGCACATTGAGCATGGGGTCCACGGTGGGCGCACGGTTGTGGGTGAACACAACGGAGCGCGCGTCGTGAACACGGGACGGCACGGCGGATACGTGCAGCGCAGCTACGTCAACCGCGGCGGCCACTCCTATTATTCGCGCACGTACTATGACCACGGCCACTACAGGACCGGCGTATATCGCGGCTACTACTACGGCGGCCGTAACTACTACGGTTACTATCCTGGGTTCTACTACAATCCCGGTTTCTACGGGTGGGCCTATAACCCGTGGGCGTCACCAGTTGTCTGGGGTATAGGGGCGTGGGGTTGGGGAGGAGCTCCGTGGTTTGGCTTCTACGGCGGGTTTTTCGCACCTTATCCCGTCTATGCTTCGCCGGCGTTCTGGCTGACGGATTACCTGATTGCGGCGAACTTGCAGGCGGCCTACGCGGCCCGGGCTGACGCAGATGCAGACGCCGCCGCGGCGGATGCGCAGGCGAGCAGCGGAGGCGGCGGCCAGATGGCACTGACTCCCGAGGTCAAGCAGGCCATCGCCGAAGAAGTAAAGGCGCAGTTGGCCGCGCAACAGGCACAAGCGGGGCAGAGTAGCGCGCCCGCCGCTCCAGCAGCTCAAGCAGCAGCACCGGCGAATGCCAGCAACGAAGTTCCGCCGGCCCTGGATCCGGCAAGGCGCACCTTTGTGGTGGCCAGCGATCTCACCGTAGTGTCGAACGGGCAGGAATGTGCCCTGTCGGCGGGTGACGTGATCACGCGCATCACCGATACTCCGGATGCGGATCAGATGGTGAACGCCAGCGTTTCGGCGAGCAAGAAGTCGGAATGCGCGCCCGGACAAACTGTAGCCGTTAAAGTGGACGACTTGCAGGAGATGCAAAACCACTTCGCGGAACAACTCAATAACGGCTTGGGCGAACTGGCGAAGAAGCAGGGTACGGGCGGTATTCCGAAATCGCCAGACACGGCCACCAAGGCCTCGGATGTACCGCCTCCGGCGCCGGATACCACGGCGGAAAAAACTCTGCAAGACCAACAGCAGGCGGCCGACCAGACCGACGCGCAGGTCAAGCAGGAGGCGGGATCGTCCGGCGGCGGGCTGTAGAACGACCGCTTGTAAAACGGCGGTTTCACCGATCAATCAAGCACAGGGAGCGTCGGATGACGACGCTCCCTTGCAATGAAATGGCGAGACATTCCCTGACTCTGCGCTCACTGTTCAGCGCACTGCTCGGAGTCGAACTTTGGGAAAAGCTGAACCGGAGGTTTTTACGATGTCGCAGAAATTCCACGCTCTGATTCCAGGGATTGTGCTTCTGGCTGCCACGATCTTTCCGCTGTCGCTGGCCAGTGCCCAGGCGGTTTCTCTACAGGAGCAACTGGCCGCGCAGTACAAGCTGGTGAAGATGGGGTCGGACACGGGCGGATATTCCGTGGTGGAGGCGGGCACGCTGCTGGCCATCCAAAAGGGCGGAATTCTCGGTGTGCCTTATTCCGACCAGACCGTTCTCGCCACCAAATATGAAGGCGGAACGGTGCACTCTCCCAGCAGCTTGCTGGTGCAGGGAAAAAAGTCTCTTCTGGGACATTTTTCGCAGACGCAGTCGCAGGGACAGACCACCCACTTGTTTGCGGTGGGAGACAAGGTCTATCCCACCAAGATCGAAGTCAACGTGGCGAGCGACAAGGTTTCCATGGGAATCGTCGCTTGCGACACTTGTAACAAAACCGATCCGCCGACCTACAACAAGGCGCAAGTGGTTTTCCAGTTCCCCAAGGGGGCTTTGGCAAACGCGAGCGCCGGTCAGGTGGAAGATGTCATCGGGCAGCTTCTATCGATCAGCAGTGACGATGCGCAGCAGGGCGGCGGGCAGGGTGGAAACGACCAGCAAGGCAACAACCAGCAAGGCGGCGACCAGGGTGCAGCTCAAGGACAAGCGCAGCAACAAGCGCCCCCGCCCGAGCCTCAGCAGATAGAAAAAGGGCAAACGCCCGATCAAGTGAAAGCCGCGCTCGGGAACCCCGACAAGATCGTCAATCTTGGCTCCAAGCAGATCTTTGTCTACAAGGACCTCAAGGTTACGTTTATCAACGGAAAAGTGTCCGACGTGCAGTGAGCAACATTCCTCATCAGGAATTGTCATCCCGAGCGAAGCGAGGGATCTGCAGTTTGCGGCGAACTGCAGATCCCTCGCTTCGCTCGGGATGACAACTGATAGAGGTTGCCAACAGGTTCCTACAGTATCTTCTTCCCAAAAGCCGAGAGCGCCAACTCGACGGCTAAATCGGCGGTCTGGTTGTGCTCGTCGATGACCGGATTCACTTCGACGATTTCGAAGCTCAGCATGCGCCCGTGATCAGCGATGATTTCCATGGCAAGATGCGCTTCGCGATACGTGGCGCCGCCCCAGACCGGAGTGCCGACTCCGGGCGCGTCTTCGGGATCGATCCAATCCATGTCGAGTGAGACGTGATAGCCGGCAGTGCCGTGTCCAGCCATGCGGAGAGCTTCCTCCATCACGGAGCGCATGCCGCGCTCGTCGATGTCGCGCATGGTGAAGACTTCGACTCCGGATTTGCGGATGTTTTCTTTTTCAAAGCTGTCGACGTCGCGGATGCCGACGAGCACGCAATTCTCCGGCTGCACTTTGGGCGAGAAGTCGTAGATTTTGCCGAGCTCGACGGGAGGAAGGCCCATGAGCGCGGCAAGCGGCATGCCGTGGACGTTGCCGCTCGGTGAAGAGTCGGGCGTGTTCATGTCGGTGTGAGCGTCGATCCAGAGCAGTCCGATTTTCTGGTTCTTGCGGCGGTAGAACTCGGCGACTCCTGACACCGTGCCCACCGCAACGGAGTGATCGCCGCCGAGGATGAGGGGAACCTTGCCGGCTTCGAGCGTCTTCAATACCATATCGGCGCTCTTGGTGCAGGTGGCGGTGATTTCCTTGAGGTATTTGGAATTGGCCGCGCCTGCTTTTTTCTGCTCAGGGATGGCCACGGAAATGTTGCCGGCATCTTCGACAACGTGCCCGATGGCTTCAAGGCGCGCTTCGAGTCCGGCAACCCGAACGGCGGAAGGGCCCATGTCAACCCCGCGGCGGGATTGGCCAAGGTCAAGAGGAACACCGATCACGCGGATCTGGCGCGGCGTGATGCTGCTGTACGTCGTGCTGCGTTGAGCCATACGCTTCCTATTCACCGCCGAGACGCAGAGGGCGCCGAGAAAACCAAACTCTTGATTTATTCTGCTTGCGGCGCTTGTCTTTTCTCCCGCTCGGGGTCTGGGAATTCATTCACGATTCGTTTCAAACCGTTCTTTAGAACTGGGACGTGGAAGTTCATCAGGAGGCCTACTCTCTTCTTCGCCAGCCTCAAATACGATAAGAGCTGCGCTTCGTGAATGGGAAGTAACTTTTCGATTGCTTTGATTTCGACGATGATTTCATCTTCCACGACCATGTCAAGACGATAGCCGCAATCGAGTTTCACTTGTTTATAGACGACTGGCAGCGTTTTTTGCTCTTCCACTTTCAAACCAAGCTGCTTCAGTTCAAAAGCCAGACATGATTGATAGGCAGATTCGAGCAAGCCCGGTCCGAGATGTCGATGAACCTCGATGGCCGCGCCGATGATGCGGTGTGAAATCTCATCAAGCCTGTCATTCTCTCGCATTTCCCTTCTCGCATTTCTCGGCGCTCTCTGCGTCTCGGCGGTGAAAAGTTCTACGGATACAGCCGATGCAGCATGCGCGGGAAGGGAATCGTCTCGCGCACGTGCTCCAAGCCGCAGATCCAGGCTACGGCTCGCTCGATGCCCATGCCGAAGCCGGAGTGGGGGACGCTGCCGTATTTGCGGAGATCAAGATACCACTTGAAAGCTTCTTCGGGCAGATTGTGCTCGTGAATGCGCTGCAGGAGCAGGTCGTGCGAGGCCATGCGCTGCGATCCGCCGATGATTTCGCCGTAGCCTTCGGGAGCTAACACGTCCACGCAGAGAGCAAGTTCGGGGCGCTGGGGATCGGGCTCCATGTAGAACGCTTTCACGCTGGCCGGATAGCGATGGACCATGACGGGCCGTTCGTAGAGCGACGAGAGATAGGTTTCGTCGGGCGAGCCGAGGTCTCCGCCCCACTCGAATTTGTTTTCGAGCGCGCCCTGCGCATGGCCTTCCTGCAATTTCGTGACGGCTTCGTCGTAAGTGATGCGCGGGAACGGCGCCTCGATTTTCTCGAGCTTCGCAAGATCGCGGCCGATGGTTTCGAGGTCAGGGCGGCGGCGCTCCAGGCAGCGTTTGACGAGGGAAGTCAGCAGGCCTTCGGCGAGTTCCATCATGTCGTCGAGCGTGCCGTAGGCGACTTCGGGTTCGACCATCCAGAATTCGGTCAAGTGGCGGCGGGTCTTCGATTTCTCCGCGCGGAAGGTGGGACCGAACGAATAAACCTTGCCGAGCGCCATCGCGGTGGCTTCGATGTAGAGCTGGCCAGACTGCGTAAGGTAGGCCTGCTCTTCGAAGTAATCCACGGGGAAGAGCGTAGAGGTTCCTTCGCAGGCGGCGGGCGTAATGATGGGCGGATCGGTGAGGGTAAATCCGTTGCTGTCGAAGAAGTCGCGCGCGGCGCGAATGATTTCGGCGCGCACGCGCAGGATGGCGGCTTGGCGCTGGGAGCGCAGCCAAAGATGGCGGTGGTCCATCAAGAAGTCGACGCCGTGTTCTTTGGGAGTGATGGGGTAGGGATCGGTTTCTGGGACGCGCTGCAGGACTTGGACGTTCGCGACGTCGAGTTCATAGCCGCCGGGGGCGCGCTTATCGGCGCGCACTTTTCCTTCGACGATGACGCTGGATTCCTGGGTGAGGCCTTTGATGGTGTCGAAGACTTCGGGCGGGACCGCGTTTTTCGGCACTACGCCCTGAATGATGCCGGAGCCGTCGCGAAATTGGGGGAAGAGGAGCTTGCCGCTTTCGCGGAGATTGTAGAGCCATCCGCGGATGGTAACCGACTGGCCTTCGTGGCCGCCGATTTGTGCGATGGTGCTGATGGGTGCGGGCATAAGAATTTTGCCGAGCGCGGATTTTGCGGCACGCGATGCTACAGCGACCCAAAGAACTTCCGCATGCGTGCCAGGCCACGGTTGAGTTCGGCCATCGAGGTGGCATAGGAGACGCGGATGTTTTCCTTCGAGCCGAAGCCTTCTCCAGGAACAGTGGCGACGTGCACCTCGCGCAAGAGTTTGCCGGCGATATCGGAGGCCGAGTTTATCCCGCTACGCCCGAAAAATTCCGAAACATTGGGGAAAGCATAAAACGCGCCTTCCGGCAGCGTGCATTTCACGCCCGGTATGGAGCGCAGTCCTTTCACCACGTGATCGCGCAGCTTGATGTACTCCGCCCGCATGTCTTCCACGCATTGCTGTGGGCCTCTGAGCGCTACCACCGCCGCTTTCTGCACGATCGAGGTCGGATTCGAAGTGGACTGGCTCTGCAGTTTCTGAACGGCGGTGATGATGGCCGCCGGGCCCAGCGTGAATCCCAGACGCCAGCCGGTCATAGCGTAGGTCTTCGACAGCGATCCCACTACCAGGAAGCGGTCGCGATACTCGCGCAACGAACCCACCGAGAAGCGCTTGCCCGTGTAGTTCAGATAGACGTAGCACTCATCGGATATAACCCAGATGCCGCGCTGGTGGGCCAGCCGCACGACTTCGGTCATGTCTTCCGCGCTCATCACGGCTCCGGAAGGGTTGGAGGGGGAATTCAGGATGATGAGCTTGGTCTTCGGCGTCACCAACTGCGCCACCATGTCGGCAGTGACGCGAAACCCCCGCGCCTCGTCACTCTGCAGGAGCACGCAGTTGCCGCCGGCATAGCGCACGATGTCCTTGAACGAGACCCAGTACGGAACGGGAAGAATGACCTCGTCGCCATGATCGACGAGCACGGAAATGACGTTGAACAGCGCATGCTTGCCGCCCACCGAAGCCGCGGCTTCTTCCCGCCGGTAATCCGAATCGAAGTCCACGGCATGACGGTGCACGATGGCGTCCTTCAGTTCGGTGGTACCGCCGACGGCGGTGTACTTCGAAAAATTCGACTGGATCGCGGCGATGGCGGCATCCTTGATGTGCTGCGGCGTGGAGAAGTGGGGCTCGCCGGCGCCGAAATCCACGACATCAATCCCCTGCTGGCGCAGCTTGTCGGCCTCGCCCACCACCACCAAGGTCGCGGAGGGCTCAATGCGATTGATGCGTTCCGTCAGGCGGACGGGATGAGTGACAGGGGCCATTACTGTGCTCATGTTTACTATGGTCAAGCTTTCTTTTTTCTGGATTTGCTCTTGCCCTCGGGCTGCTCGCGGTTCTCGAATTTGTGAGCCACGTCTATTTTCTCACGAAGCTTCTGCTCGACGAGTTCAGGCACCAGGCATTTAATGGATCCGCCGAGCTGCGCAATTTCGCGCACCAGACGCGAACTCAGGTACGAATACTGTTCCGCGGGCAACATGAACACCGTCTCCACACCGGGCTGGAGTTTGCGATTCATCAGCGCCATCTGGAGTTCGTACTCGTAGTCGCTGATGGCGCGAATACCGCGCACAATGGCGTGGGCCTCGACGCGCAACGCGTAGTCCACGGTGAGGCCGTCGAAGGTGTCCACCGAGACGTTGTCAAAGCCCGAAGTCATCGCCTCCAGCATCTTGCGCCGGTCGGCAACGCTGAACAGCGGGTCTTTTTCGGGATTGCGAAGAATGGCGACCACCAGTTCGTCGAAGATCTTGCTGCCACGCTCGATCAGGTCAAGATGTCCGTTGGTGGGAGGATCGAACGATCCGGGATAAACGGCTTTGATGCGCTTCACGGGGCCCTCAGTCGAAGAAACAAGATTGTATGCGGGGGGAAGCGGGGATGGCAATCGGAAGGTGACGGGGTCGGGCGATTGAAGCGAGATATGGAGAGCCGGGCATCCCCGCCCGGCAGACGGGCGAGAAGCCCGTCTCTCCATCGACTAATAAGTTGCGCTCGCGGATTACCGTCTGGCCGCCGGCACCTTCCCAGCTTCCGCCGCCGTCGGCATCGTCGTGACCCGTCCCTGCGTACCGGTAGCTTGCGCCGGAACCGCAGCCGGAGCCCCCGATGCCGCGGCTGGGGTCATCCCCAGCGCTTTGCGCACTTCGGCATCGAGCTTCACCATCGTGTCTTTGTTTTCCTTCAGGAAGGTACGCGCATTCTCTCGTCCCTGCCCGATGCGCTCCCCTTTGTAGCTGAACCACGATCCCGACTTCTCCAGGATATTTTGCGCCACCGCCAGATCGATCAGGTCGCCTTCGCGCGAAATCCCTTCGCCATAAAGAATGTCGAACTCCGCTTCGCGGAAGGGCGCTGCTACTTTGTTCTTCACGATCTTGACCCGCGTGCGTGAGCCCGTGACCACGTCTCCTTCTTTAATGGCCGCAATGCGCCGGATGTCAATGCGCACCGACGAATAGAACTTCAGCGCGCGTCCGCCGGTCGTGGTTTCCGGGTTGCCGAACATCACGCCAATTTTTTCGCGGATCTGGTTAATGAAAATCAGACAGGTGCGCGACTTGGCGACCGTCCCCGTCAGCTTGCGCAGCGCTTGTGACATGAGGCGTGCCTGCAACCCCATGTGGCTGTCGCCCATCTCTCCATCGAGTTCCGCCTTCGGCACCAGCGCCGCCACCGAGTCCACCACCAGCACGTCAATGGCGTTCGAGCGCACCAGCGCTTCCGTAATTTCCAGCGCCTGTTCGCCATAGTCGGGTTGCGAGACCAGCAGGTTGTCGACGTCCACACCCAGCTTCTTGGCATACCCCGGATCGAGCGCATGCTCGGCATCGACGAACGCCGCCATGCCGCCCGTCTTCTGCGCCTCGGCAATCACCTGCAAGGCGATGGTCGTTTTGCCGGACGATTCCGGGCCGAAGATTTCCACCACGCGCCCGCGCGGCACCCCACCTACGCCCAGCGCGGCATCGAACGAAATCGCGCCCGTAGAAATCACCGCGATCGGGACGATGGCTTCCTTCGACCCCAGCCGCATGATGGACCCTTTGCCAAACTGCTTTTCAATTTGTGCAAACGCGAGTTCAATTGCCTTGTTACGCTCGTTGTTGCGATCAATGTTGCGCTCTTCCGCTCGGCTACGCTCTTCGGCCATAATGGCTGCTCCTGTTTATGAATCTGGAATCCGGGGTACGAATCCCGGTTAGCCTACACCCGCGGGCTGGAGCGGGAAGTGTTGGCTGTCACATCCGTTTTGGTCAGTTTAGCACGAAGCGAATAAAAGGCGAAGCGCGAAAGTTGATGGACGTGGTTCGCGAGCCAGCTCAGGCGAAGACCGCCGATTCCTTGCTAGACTTTCGGCATGCGCAAAAACAAAGACAAAGACACCCAGAGTGGCACCAACTTCGAACGCGACGCAGCCATTGCAGGCCCGTCGCTCTATCTCGTCGCCACGCCCATCGGCAATCTCGAAGACATCACCCTGCGCGCTCTGCGCGTGCTCAAAGAAGTGGACCTGATCGCCTGCGAGGACACCCGCCAGACCTTGAAGCTGCTCAGCCATTACGGCATCCAGACGCGATTGGTCAGCTATCACGAGCACAACGAGATGACCAAGGCCGCCGAACTGGTCGTCGACCTCGAAGGCGGCGCCAAGATCGCTCTCGTCTCCGACGCGGGCATGCCCGGCATCTCCGATCCCGGATTCCACCTGATCGCGCTCGCCATCCGGCATCACGTGCCGGTGGTACCGATTCCTGGTGCGTCGGCGTTTCTGGCGGCGCTCGTCGCCAGCGGCCTGCCCACCGATTCTTTCCGCTTCAGCGGCTTCCTCCCCGCCAAGTCAGGGCAACGCCGCAAGCTGCTGGAAAGCGTGAAAGACTCTCCGCGCACGCAGGTGTTCTACGAAGCTCCCCACCGGCTGCTGCAGACGCTGGCCGATGTGGTCGAAGTTCTGGGAAACAACCGCCACGTAGTAGTAGCCCGCGAGGTGACGAAGATCCACGAAGAATTCCTCCGCGGGAGAGCCACAGAAGTGCTGGATCAACTGAAGTCGCGAGGAGACGTCAAAGGCGAAATCACGCTCCTGATCGCGAAAGCCGAAGAGGGAGCAGCTCCCTCCGCATCCGAGACCATAAGTGTTGCCCAGCGTGTGCGCGAAATCATGGCCGAAGAGAAGGCAGACGAAAAAGCCGCGCTGAAGAAAGTTGCGAAAGAGCGCGGGATTGGCAAGAGCGAAGCGTATCGGGAGTGGCAGCGGGGCAAGTGACCCCTACTTCCCAGCCAATTCTTTCTTCACCGCCTCGCTGACCACCTTCCCATCCACGCGCATGCCCGCTGCGGCGAAGCGGGCCATGGCGGCCTTCATCACCGTTCCCATATCTTTCATGGCGGGAGCGGGCGTCATCTCGGCAATCGCCGCGCGGACTCCGGCTACGATTTCTACTTCGCCGGCGGCCTTGGGCAGGTAGGTTTCGATCAGCTTGATCTCGGCGGCTTCCTTGTCGGCCATCTCCTGGCGTCCGCCTTTGGTGAACTGCTCGACCGAGTCCTTGCGCTGCTTGATCAGCGTGGAGAGCACTTGCTGCGATTCCTTGTCGTCGAGCGGCGCCATCTTGTCGATCTCGCGATTCTTGAGCGCGGTCTTGACCATGCGCAGCGTGGAAAGGCGCTGCTCTTCGCGGGCCTTCATGGCCGCGACAATGTCTTTCTGGATCTGGTCGATTAAGGGCATGAGGGGATTATAGAACGCGAAGGGCTGCGAGCTTCGAGCCGCGAGAGATGCGGGTTGCCCTAACTCCGCTCACGCTTGGAGTTTCGAGGGATTAGTGGGATTATTTAGAACAAAACGTAGAGAAAGGGCGGGAATGAATAAACCATTAGTGATAATGCTGAGTGTTGTTGTTCTTGCATCGTCCCATATTGTGGCCCAGTCAAATCCCTCGTCCCTAAAACCGAGCCACTGCTCTGTCGAACAAAAAAGTAACGCGGCGCTCCCGTATCCTGACTCACTTAAAGGGAGCGGCGTCCAGGGAGCGGTATTGATAGGGGCGATCATTGGCGAGAATGGTTGCACGCAAAGCGTGTGGGTGGCCCGGAAACTACATCCGACGCTCGACCGAATTGCAAAGCAGACAGTAAATTCGTGGAAGTTCTCGCCAGCCACAAAAGATGGCAAGCCCGTTAAGGTGATGGTCCAAATAACAGTCGACTTTAAGGATAAGGACAACTAATTTCACAGCAGCTCACTAACCGCCTCTCATTCACTTTCCGAATCCCGTTGCTTCGCATATTCTGGTTTATTCCCATGATCAAGAAAAACAGGCTCTTCACTCCCGGACCGACGCCACTTCTTCCCGCCGCGCAGACGGCGATGGCTTCCTATGGCGCACACCATCGCACCGCCGAGTTCCGCGCTCTGTTCACGCGCGTGCTGGCCGACGTGAAGGAGTTCATCGGCACGAAGAACGATGTGCTCGTGCTGACATCCTCTGGCACCGGCTTCATGGAAGCCTCAGTCTCGAACCTGACTTCTCCCGGCGACCGCGTGCTGGTGTTGACCGCTGGCAAGTTCGCCGAGCGTTGGACCGCGCTGGCCAAGGCGTTTGGCTGCGCCGTCGAAACTGTGGCCGCTCCCTATGGCGAAACATTTTCACTCGACGAAGTGCGCCGCAAGCTGACGCCCGAGATCCGCTGCGTTTATGTGCAAGCGACCGAAAGTTCCACGGGCGCGCGCCATGACGTCGAGGCCATCGCGAAACTGGTGCGCGCTTTACCGGATACTCTGTTTGTCGTCGATGCGATCACCGGACTGGGCACAACCCATCTCGACCCAGACGCCTGGGGAATCGACATCATCCTGGGGGGCTCGCAAAAGGCGCTGATGATCCCACCCGGATTGGCCTATGGCGCCATCAGCGAGCGGGCGTGGCAGCGCATGGAGACGGCGCAGTCTCCGCGCTATTACTTCGATCTGCGGAAGGAGCGGAAATCGGCGGCCAAGGCGGAAACGACTGCCACGCCCGCCACCGCTCTGTTTGCCGGGCTGGCCGCGGCGCTCGACTATGTGCGTCAAATGGGAGACGGCAATCTCGCGGCGGGGCGCGACGCGCTAATCGCGAACGCCGAGTTGTGCGCGGCCATGACGCGAGCCGGCGTCGAAGCGCTGGGATTGAAATTATTTGCGCCGCGTTCTCCAGCGGCCGCGCTGACTGCCGTCGCGGCTCCGTCCGGCGCCGATTCCACGGCCATTTGCAAACGCTTCCGCGAGCAGTTTGGCGCGGTCGTGGCCAACGGAAACGCGGAGATGAAAGGACAGCTTTTCCGGATCGCTCACATTGGCTACTATGATTATCTGGACACGGTGGGAGTGCTGGCCGCACTCGAACATGTGATCGCCGAAACCACGGGGAACGCGGTCCACTTTGGATGCGCGGTGCGCGCGGCGCAGGAAATCTACGCGAAGGTCAGGTAAGAGGTGTCAGAGGTCGGATTGCAGAGGCTAGAACCCAAGCGCGCACACGGCGTCGACGAACTTGGGATTTTAACCTCTGCAATCTGACCTCTTACCTCTGACCTTCCTAGGAGTCCAACGCTTCCCGGCGCAATTTGCGGCTTTCGGCTAAGAGCGACATGGAGTGCATCAGGTTCTGCAGGGTGACGATTCCCACCAGTTGCTGTTCGTCGACCACCGGGATGATGCTGAGATTGTGGGCGGAGAGCTTGCGGAAGGCGGAGGCCAGCGACTCCTGTTTGGCGGCTACGTCGAAAATGCGGTTCATCACGGCTTGCACGTAGCCGTTGCCGTCGGCGCGCAGCGCTTCCAGAATTTTTTGCCGCGAGACCACGCCCACCATGTCGCTGCCGCGCACCACCGGAAAATCGTCCTGCAGCGTGTGCACGGCTTTTTCGAGCGCGTCTTCCAGCGTGTCGGCGGGCGAGAGTGTCGCGAAGTCGGTGAGCATGACTTCTTCCAGGCGGACGCTTTGCAGCACGGATTGAAATACCGCCGAGCGCTCTTCGAGTTGTGCGCCCACGAAGAGGAAGAATCCGATCATCACCAGCCACCAGTTGCTCATGAGCATTCCGACCATCATGAACATGACGGAGAAGACATGGCCGATGCGGACGGCGCGCTGGGTAGCTCGAACCATGTCGGCTCGGCGCGAAAAAATAGCGCGCAAAACGCGGCCGCCATCCATGGGATACGCTGGCAACAGGTTGAATAACCCGAGGTAAAGGTTCGACCAGACGATGCTCCGCAAAAGGGCGCTCGAATGGAGAAGCGGCCTCGCGGTGAGCGAAAAACCGGGTATGGCAGCGAGCAAAACAAGCGCGGATAAGCCGGCGATGAAGAGATTGACCAGCGGTCCGGCAACCGCGATGCGGATGTCACGCTTCCAGGCGTTGATCGGGTCGGGAATGGCATGCGCCTCGTCGAGGATGGTGATTCCGCCGATCGGCAGCAGAATGATGCCCTTCGCCGGAATGCCCGAGCCGCGGGCCACCAGCGCATGACCCAATTCGTGCAGCACCACGCTGCCGAAAAGGATGCCGAACAAGCCGAGGACCCGGAAAGCGGCGGTCGCATCCTGAGCGGCGGCTTCCGTGCTAAACAAGAAGAACAGCAGAAACAGGAAAGTCAAATGAATACGAATTTCAATTCCGAAGAGACGTCCGACCGGGATGGACCAACTGCGCATCGACAGACCTGCCAGTATTCTATCTGCTTAGACACCGATTGACGCCGCGGAGATGCGAAAACGCGAATCGGAAGGGCTGGGTCGAAAGATGAAAGATGAAAGTTGCATGAAGCCTAACCTGTAGAGACGCAGCTTGCCGCGTCTCCCGGCCGCGGACAAGAAGACGGCAAGCCCCGCCTCTAGAGGGGAAACCTACGCTATGAGAGTGATTGCGGGACAATACCGGCGCCGGACGTTGCGGTCGTTGCCTGGCCTCGAAATCCGTCCGACGGCGGACCGGTTGCGCGAGACGCTGTTCAATGTGCTGTCGTCGGGCGATCCGGCTGCGCTGGCGGAGTCGGCGTGGCTCGATTTGTATGCGGGGACGGGTGCGGTCGGCATTGAGGCACTGAGCCGCGGTGCACGTATCGTGTACTTCGTCGAGTCGTCCAAAGCAGCGGCCGAATTGATTGTGGCGAACTTGAAATCGTTGGGGATTGCGGACAGGTTCCAGATCGCGAAGGTCGAGGCCGGGAAAGCCTTGCGGCAATTGGAGGTGGCGGGGTACGTTGCCGATTTTGTGTTTCTCGATCCGCCCTACTCGATGCCGGACGAGTACGCGAAGACGCTGGCGGCTCTGGCGCAATCAAAATTGTTGGGCGAGCGGACTGTGGTCATCGCGGAGCACTCGAAGAAGCTTGATCCGGGAGAAGTGTTCGGGGAATTGCGGCGATATAGAAAGTTGGTGCAGGGAGACGCGGCCCTGAGCTTCTATCGGCGGCAGATCTAGGGATTCTCAACCTTCCAAGATTTTGTCATCCCGAACGAAGTGAGGGATCTGCATCTTGCGGCGAACTGCAGATCCCTCGCTCCGCTCGGGATGACAATTTATGAAGGGTGTCTCGGGTGCACAGCTGGCCCCGGCTGTCGCACGGGCTTGGCAAACGCCACAGGTCGTTATAATCACTACGCATGGCTAACTTTCCACCGGTTGACGAACAACTGGCATACATCAAGAAGGGCGCGGCGGAGATCGTCAAGGAATCCGAACTGCGCGCTAAGCTCGAACGCTCGCTTGCTTCGGGCAAGCCGCTCCGGGTGAAGGCGGGCTTCGATCCGACCGCGCCCGATCTGCACCTCGGCCACACGGTGCTGCTGCGCAAGCTCAAACATTTTCAGGATCTCGGACACACGGTCATCTTCCTCATCGGAGATTTCACCGGAATGATCGGCGATCCAACAGGCCGCTCGGCAACGCGGCCGCCGCTGTCGCAAGAGCAGATTGCGGAGAACGCCGAAACCTACAAGAAACAGGTCTTCAGAATTCTCAACCCGGAAAAAACGGTGGTCGATTTCAACAGCCGGTGGTTTTCGAAATTTTCGGCCGAGGATTTCATACGTTTGACGGCGAAGTACACGGTCTCGCAGATGCTCGAGCGCGAAGAATTCCACAAACGCTTCCATGATGAGAAGCCGATTTCCATGCACGAACTGCTGTATCCGCTGGCGCAAGGATATGATTCGGTTGCGCTCGAAGCCGACGTGGAATTAGGCGGCACCGACCAGAGGTTCAATCTGCTGGTGGGGCGTGAGTTGCAGCGAGCGTATGGGCAGGAATCGCAGGTGGTGTTGACAACGCCGATCCTCGAAGGTCTCGACGGCGTAAACAAGATGTCGAAGTCGCTCGGAAACGCGATAGGAATTAACGAGCCGCCGCTAGAGATGTACGGCAAAGTAATGTCGATTTCGGACGAGATGATGTGGCGCTATTATGAGCTGCTGACCGATGTATCTTCGCAATGGATCAAGAGCCGCAGGCTCTTAATTGAGCATGGTGACAATCCGATGGTTTCGAAGAAAGAGCTGGCGCACATGATCGTGCGTGACTTCCATTCAGAGCCCGCAGGGGCGAAGGCCGCGGAGGATTGGGCGAAGCAGGTTCAGAAGGGTGAAGTGCCAAGCGACGCACCACGCATCGCAGTAAAGCTAGAAAAAATCGCTGTGGTGGGAGGGGCAGCTGAGATTCAGCAAGAGGGTTCTACGCACTTTGCGCTATGGCAGACGCAGATGGAGCGAGAAGGGATATCCGTTCCCCGGAGAATCGAGGCTGTCAGACTCGATAAAATGATTTTCGAGGCAGGCTTTGTCGATTCGCGAACGGAGGCCTCCCGAAAGATCAAAGCTAGAGCCGTGCGCGTAATGGACAAGGTGATTGCAGTTCCCATTGTTTCGGTAATGGTGCCATGCGACCTGCCCACGTCTCTTGGTCGCCAAGCGAAAGTCGTATCGATCATCGAGTGAGCGCCGCCCTTGTTAAGAGTTGATCGGCCATGGCATTTTCTCGTGCCACTCCGTCGCTTGCTCATAGGCATGCGCCGCCTGCAGCACCACGTCCTCCCGCCAGGGAGCGGCGGCCAGTTGCAAACCGATCGGCAGGCCATCTTTTGTGAATCCGCATGGAATGGAAATCGTTGGAATCCCCCACACATTGAAGGGCCGCGTGTTGCGCAGCATGATCAGCTCTTGCGGACGCAGGTTGTCGGGATGCTCACGCAGATCGGCGATCACGGGCGGCGGAATCGGAACGGTGGGCGTTAGCAGCACGTCCACTTCATCTTCATCAAATATTTTTCGGATGGCGTGACGGCTCGCCTGGAGGTCGCGGCTGGCACGGAGCGCATCGGATGCGGAGATTTTGGCTCCGGATTGGATGCGCGCGAGTGTCGAGGGCTGGTAGAGCTCTGGTGAGCTGGCCACGAATGGCTCGTGATAGGCATAGGCTTCGGCGCTCGCGAGCTTGCGGTCGGTGGAGACTTCAAGTTTGACGTCGCGAATCTCAGCATGGAGTTCGCGAAAAATCTCGATTGCTTTTTCGATTGCGGCGGCGACCTCGGGATGGA
>Ga0116220_10000482_pt1 | contig 15571 bp, 10 predicted proteins | sample Sb_taG_10_FD_88967 | JGI IMG/M metagenome (GOLD analysis project Ga0116220, IMG submission 88967) | Peat soil microbial communities from Weissenstadt, Germany - Sb_50d_7_NC metaG | ecosystem: Environmental > Terrestrial > Soil > Wetlands > Peat | place: Germany: Weissenstadt | collected 2010-09-21
AGCTTGGTGCCGGATTTCGTCAGCATGATGTTGCCGGGCTTCAGGTCCCGATGCGTGACGCCGTTGCGGTGCGCCTTGTCGAGGGCGCTGGCGAGCTGGATCCCGTACTCCAGCACCTGCGCCGTTGGCAGCGGCCCTTTTTCCAGCCGCGCCGCCAGCGTCACGCCCTCCACGTATTCCATAACAATGAAGTCAACGCCGTCTTGCCGGCCGATGTCGTACAGCGTGCAGATGTGGGGATGATTCAAGCTGGAGACGGCTTTGCCCTCGCGCTCGAAGCGCTGCCGGCGCATCGCATCGTCCGAGAGATGCGACGGAAGAATCTTGATGGCGACAGTACGGTCCAGGCGCGTGTCCAGCGCCCGATAAACCTCGCCCATTCCGCCCGCGCCGAGCGGCGCGATAATTTCGTAGGGGCCGAGTTTCGTGCCAGAGGTCAGGGCCATGGATAGGGCCGATTATATAGGCTCCCAAGAAGTGCCACAGCAAAACAGGTCACCGCTGCCTGAGACAAGGCTTGCGGGTTGCCGTTCGACTGTTCGACTTGGCCTGCAGCGAGAGTGGCTTGGCTACGCTACTGATGCACGCGCCCTCGGGATTGTGCCTGGATCACGGGCAACCCGGAAGTTGACCGGAACAAAGCCGACTTCTGAGGACTAATCTCGCCGTGGAAGCCGGATAGCTTCCGGTTAGCCGACCACTCGGGAGCTGTCGCGTCGTGGCTCCAATCAACCGCGGGCGACCACTTCTCTGAGTAGATGAGAAGTCTATACCCGATCACAGATCGCGTTATGCTTTCGGTGATTGACGCACTCAAAGGTACAATCGGCAATGTTGAGATCGTCATCCGGTTGATTCTGCTAGTTCTTCAAGAGTCCACCGCGCGACTGGCTTCGCTCCAGTCAATTTTATGATCAAGCTTCCAGAGTTTAGCGCTGTGAGGTTTCGCGTGATGCGGGTCTTCCGCCCAGGTACCAAGTTGGGCCGTACCACGCTATGGCTTGGCGGCTTGAGCGTCCTTCTCCTCGTTCTACGCTGGATCACCGGTTCTGCCTCAGGATCGAAGCTGAGTGGCTGGGCGACATTCATTACTGTTGTTTTCACATTCTGTGCATTCTTGCTTGCCTTCCGTTGGGCCCGGCCGCATCTCATGTGGCGGCTACGCAATCGACTGAGCGTCACCTATATCTTCATCGGCGTCATCCCCATCTTGCTGTTGTTGGTCATGGCTGGTGTCGGCAGCTATCTGTTTGCTGGGCAATTTGCAGCCTATAGCGCGATCTCGAATTTGCAGTCGGAGTTGCAGCATCTGGAAGCGGCGAATGATGCCCTGGCAGCGCAATTGAGCACTCTGGAGCGCTCGGGCAATCTAGATGAACAGATCGCAGGGAAACTCGCCACCGTTTCGGGAGAGAATTTCCCGCAGCGGACCGTCACCGTGTGGCGAGGCGAAAAGGGTTTCGTACTCTCCACTGGAGGCGATCTCTTCGAGGCTCGCCCCGCTAAGGTGCCTGATGTTATCAAGGGAAATTTCACCGGTTTCGTTATTGATCGGGACACTCTGCATCTGCGCGTGGTGAAGCGCTACGATGGGGGCAGACTACCGCTCACCGTGATCTCCAATGTTCCGATCACGCCGGAACTGCTTCAGACGTCGACTTCACGCTTGGGCTCGGTAACTTTGATTCCGCCCGACCGGGAAGGCAAGCTTGAACTCCCGCCTCCGGCAACAGCCAGTCCAACCGCACGCAAGAGCGTGGATGCCGGGCGCGTTCCGCCGCCTTCCAACAGGTTCGACCGGACAATTCGCTTTTACACGCTCTTCAATGCAGTTGACTGGGAAACGGGGAGATCACAAACCGCTGCGATAGGTGTCGTCACCCGGCCGTCGATGCTTTACACCATATTGTTCGCCACGCTGGATGACGAGGCGACGAAAATCTTGCGGTATGGACTGTTCGGCATTGCGATTTTCTTCGGACTGATTGAGTTGGTGGCGCTCTACATTGGGATACAGCTGTCCCGCAGCATGACACTGTCTGTGGCGGAACTCTATAGCGCCACGGAGCATGTAAATCGTGGCGATCTCACGCATCGCATCCAGGTCCGCAGCCACGACCAGATGGCAGCGCTGGAAGAGTCGTTCAACTCCATGACTGAATCGCTGGCCAAGCTCGTTGCTGAGCAGAAGGAGAAGCAGCGACTAGAGAGCGAACTTGCCATCGCCCACGAAGTGCAGGACTTGCTCTTCCCCCACGAGTTCACCGGCCTTGCCTCATTGGAGGTCTACGGTGTCTGCCGTCCTGCGCGCTCGGTCAGCGGCGACTACTATGACTTCATTCCCCTCGGTACCCACAGGCTGGTGCTGGCGGTGGGCGATATTAGTGGAAAAGGAATTTCGGCGGCTCTGTTGATGGCCACTGTGCATGCGTTCGTTCGCGCGTATTCGCTGGAGCCGAATATGGTATTGACGCCGGTGGCGTCGGGAGTTGGAGCATTCTCCAGCGGTGATTCTCGCATGTACTACCGGGGAGACGGCATCACCCAATCGCAACTTGCTCCGGGCATGTTGATGACGACCTTGAACTATCAGCTTTTTCGCAGCACCCCGCACGAGAAGTACGCGACCATGTTCCTGGGCTGCTATGACGCGACCGTCCGCGAGTTGAAGTATTGCAATGCCGGCCACTTGCCGCCAATCATGCTGAGGGGAAATGGCGAGGTCTCCCGCCTCGAAACCTCCGGCACCGTCGTCGGTCTTTTTGATGGGGCGACCTATGACGAATCCACGATCGCGATGCAACCGGGCGATATCTTCGTCGCATTCAGCGACGGCGTCACCGAACCGGAGAACGAATCCGGCGAATTCGGCGAGGATCGCCTGATTGAACTGATCCAGGAGCATCGCCACCAGCCACTTTCCCGCATCGGTGATGTGATCACCGGCTCCGTGGCGGACTGGATCGGCGATGCCGAACAACCGGATGACGTGACCATCGTTCTCGCCCGCGCCCGTTGAGCAGTGGTTGCAAATGCATCGGTTCACTTCCAGGCGCCTTCCTCCCGAGTCACGGGCAATTCGGAAGTTATCGGTTGGTCCGTCGGATTAGTACTGACAAACGCCCTTGTAGTAACCGACAGTACTAATCTCGCGATTGCGGGACCGGGCTACTTCCGGATTGCCGACCACACGTCCAGAATCGTCGCATCCTCTGTAACGCTCAGGCTATAATGGCGCCCACGGATGGCGCTCACTTCTGGCACTAAACTCGGGCCCTATGAAATCCAGTCGCCCCTGGGCGCAGGCGGCATGGGCGAGGTGTATCGGGCTCGCGACACGCGGCTGGACCGGATTGTGGCCATCAAAGTCCTCCCCGAACAATTCCAATCTGATTCCGATCTGAAAGTGCGCTTCGAACGCGAAGCCCGAGCCATTTCCTCGCTGCAGCATGAGCACATTTGCATGCTTTTCGACGTTGGTCATCAGGACAGCATCGAGTACCTTGTCATGGAATATTTGGAGGGCGAAACCCTAGCAGCCCGCCTGCTGAAAGGGCCACTTCCTCCGGATCAGGTTCTTAAGACTGCCGTCGAGATCGCCGACGCCCTCGATAAAGCACACCGGCACGGCATCATTCACCGGGACTTGAAACCCGGCAATATCATGCTGACCAAGTCGGGGGCTAAGCTGATGGATTTCGGTTTGGCAAAGGGACAAGGGCCTTCGGCGGCAATGGCGGCAGGCACAATCGGTGGGCCGCTGACGCCCTCCATGCCAACCATGAATGTGCTTTCGCCTACCTCGCCCGTATCACCGCTCACGCAAAAAGGCATGATCGTAGGCACGTTTCAGTACATGGCGCCTGAAGTACTGCAAGGAGCCGAGGCGGACGCCCGCTCCGATATTTTCAGTTTCGGGTGTGCCATTTACGAGATGACCACGGGTAGGCGCGCGTTTGATGCAAAGTCGCAGGTTGGGTTATTGGCCGCGATTCTTGAAAAGGACCCGGAGCCTATCAGTGCCTCGCATCCCATGACGCCGCCTGCTCTGGAACATGTGATCCAGCGCGCGATGGAGAAGAACCCGGAAGACCGCTGGCAAAGCGTAGCCGACATTCGGGGAGAATTGAAGTGGATCGTCGAGACTGGCAGCCCGGCAGGTGCGCCTGTCCCAGTGAAAGCGCGAAGGGGGAGACGGGAGCAACTCGCTTGGACGGCGACGGTAGTGGTGGCAATTGCGGCTGTGTTGTTGGCTATTGGTTTCATTCGTCGGGCACCTGTGCCTGCCCGCGTACTCCGCGCCACCATCCCCGCCCCAGAGAAACGTTCTTTTGAACCATTCAGCTTTGCCCTCGCGCCGGATGGAAGTAAGCTGGCCTTTGTAGCCTCCAACTCCGAGGAGGGGACGCAGCTATGGGTACGTTCCCTGAGTTCCTCTTCAGCTCAACCACTGGCAGGGACGGAAGACGCCAATTTCCCCTTCTGGTCGCCAGACAGCCGGTACATCGGTTTTTTTGCCGCAGGCAAGTTGAAAACCGTGGACGCCGGCGGGGGTGCCGTCCTTACACTTGCAGATGCTCCTCTGGGCAGGGGCGGCGCCTGGGGACCGGACGGCACTATTCTGTTTGCGCCAGCAGCGTCCTCCGCCATTTTTCGCATTCCGCATAGTGGAGGAACACCAAGGCAGGCAACGGTTGCCGATAAAACCACGCCCATCTCTCAACGCTGGCCTTCATTCCTACCCGATGGGCGACACTTCATTTTCTGGGCACTAACCATAAGCAATGGCGCCCTGTACTTGGGCTCACTGGATTCTCCGGTGACCACACAGATAGTGCAATGTCCCGCGCGGGCACAATACTCCAATGGACGGTTAGCCTATATCCGCGACGGCAACCTGTTGGCGCAGGCGCTCGACTTAAAGAAGCCAGGGCTGGTGGGCGAGCCGGTTTCCATTGCCGAGCAGGTGGCGATGGACGACAGGGGAGCGGCGGCCTTTTCGCTTTCGGGTGACGGCAAGCTGGCGTTCATTGGCGGAGGAGGATCTGCCTCCATCCTCGGCATTTTTGATCGCGCGGGCAAACAGATAGCTGCGATCGACCGCGGAACTTTTGTCACCGGCTATTTCTCTCCCGACGGCAAGAAAGTGGCGGCAAGCCGCAACAATCCGGGCCGTGGTATGGAAATCATGATTTACGACCTCGCGCGCTCGACGAAGACCCAGTTCACTTTTGCGCAATCACGGGACGATGATCCGGTGTGGTCGCCAGATAGCAGCAAGATCATCTTTGATTCCTCCCGCAGCGGCAAGAACACCGACATCTATGAGCGGCCCGCCGACGGCAGCCAGCAGGAGCAGCTCTTCTATAAAGATGAGACTGATAAATATCCAACTAGCTGGTCGGGAGACGGAAAGTATGTGGCCTATGAGGACTTGAGCGGTCAGGACATACATATTTGGGCTATACCAATGACGGGTGAGCGCAAGCCCTTTCCGGTACTGGAGGAAAAGTACGCGACGCGCTCGCCGGTGATTTCGCCGGACGGTAAGTGGGTAGCCTACTATTCCAACGAATACGGTAAGTGGCAAGTTTATATCACCTCTTTCCCTAAACCGGGCGGGAAGTTTATGGTGGGCGACGGAACCAATCCGGCGTGGCGACGCGATGGCAAGGAACTCTTTTACGTGGATTCGAGCAACCGGATTGTCTTGGTGGAAGTCACGGCACGGGGCGACAGTCTGGAATTAGGCCAGCCTCAAGTACTCAAGCAGCTTCCGCTGGATAGTGGCAACGTCTTCCACGTCTCCGGTGACGGCCAGCGTTTCCTGATGGCCGTTCCGCCCCAGCAAAATGCGACTGGTCTGAACCTAGTGGTAAATTGGCAGGCCGAACTCAACCGCTAAAACCAGAAGACTGATTGGGAAGCCCACATTGCACGCCAAATGTTCAGCAACCAGAATGTGACCTTTTCTAGTACCTTGACGGTTGTGCCCGTATCACGGGCAATTCGGAAGTTATCGGTTGGTCCGTCGGATTAGTACCGACAAACGCGCTTGTAGGAAGCGCCGAACCGGGTTCCCGCAAGCGGACAAAAGTCAAGCCGCTTTCGGCTCATCATCGGTTTGTGATCGCATTGCGTTCGCCTGATGGAGTCGTTGAAACCGGACTCCTCGGATGCCCTCCGGAGAAAAAGGCTGCAAAGCCTGCGTGGAGCATTGAGCAGGACACCTTCTCCGGTCCGGTTTGAGGGCAAGAGTTGCGGAATTGCGCCCATTTCCTGCAATTTCCAGAGCAATCCAGGCGGATTTCTCTGCACTTCAGACTGTGTGGCGGAGAGAGTGGGATTCGAACCCACGTTACCCTTTCGAGTAAACACGCTTTCCAAGCGTGCGCCTTCAGCCGCTCGGCCATCTCTCCGTCGCCGTTCGCAGCGGGTGTTTCGATTCTAACAGTGCTACGGACTGCCCGCGAACTGCAGATCCCTCTCCCTTCGGCTTTGCTCAGGGTCGGGATGACAACTGAGAGGACTGACTGCTGTTGCTAGCTTTCCCCGGGCTTGTGCAACTGCTGGGCCAGGTAGTTCTCGTAGGTCATCTCTTTAATCGCGTGCAGTTGCCCTTCCAGCCAGTCGATGTGATGTTCTTCATCGAGCAGGATCTTCTCCAGCAACTCGCGCGAACCGTTGTCGCCGGCGGCCACGCTGGCCTTGATCCCTTCGTTCAGGCGTTTCACGGCCGTGTATTCGAGCTGCAGATCGTTCTCCAGTTGTTGCTTCAGGTTTTGCCCAATATTGATCTTGAAATAGTCGGTCATGTTGGGAGCGCCATCGAGCAGCAGGATACGTTCCATCAGAATTTCGGCATGGTGCATTTCTTCGATGGATTCCTTGCGGGTTTGCTTGGCCATCCGTTCATAGCCCCAGTTCTCGCACATCTCGGCGTGAAGGAAATACTGGTTGATGGCGGTGAGCTCGGCTTTCAGCGCTTCGTTCAGAATGGCAATGACTTTTGCGTCGCCTTTCATAGTTTGCCTCTCTTGGGGACAGTTCTCAGTTCCCAGTTCTCGGTGAAAAGCTCAGCAGTTCTAACTGAGAACTGAAAACCGGGGAACTGAACTTGCGCGCCTGAACACTCTCCGGCCCAACAGCCATTCGGCCGGCAATCAGTCTGCGACAGAGAATTGTACTAGAAGAAGAGAATCAGGAGCGGGATCCCGAAGCAGCGGCCGAGGTATTGGGCGTTTCTGGCGACGCTGGAGCGTGGCCGTTGGGTGGCTGGGCGGGCTTGACCTGAGCCGTGCCCTCAACCACGCGGTGATTCAGGCAGTAGAGCGCGAGTTCCAGACGGTCGGCCACTCCCAGTTTGTCGTAGACTTTGCGGAGATAATTCTTGACCACCTGCTCGGTGGTGCCCACCCGGAGGGCAATCTCTTTGTTCTTCATCCCCTGCGTGACGCAGGAGACGATGAGCGACTCTTTGGGGGTGAGCGAAACTTTGGGACGTGACCCTGCCGGACGCAAACCTTGCGTGCGATATGCCTGCATTACCCATGCGACCGCGCGGCTTTCAAGCCAAGGTTCACCCTGGGCGACTTTGCGCAGGCATTCCACCAGCATTTCGGGCTCAACTTCGCGCCAAACGATGCCATGGGCGCCGCGCCGGAACAAGTCGAGCGTCATCTCCTGGTCGGGCTCCTGCAGCACGACGACCAAACGGCAGCTCGCACTTTGCCGGAGAAGATCAGAAACCGTGTCCGCTGGATTCGGAGCCAGCGCCGCCTCGAAGATCACAATATCGGCGGAAAACTTCTGAATGGCGGTAACGGTCTGATCGAGGCTCTCGGCCTGGCCGACAACTCTTATGTCGTCCTCGAGCGCAAAGATCTTGCGCAGCCCGGCCCGGAAAATGGCCTGGGTATCCGCCACAATCACGCGGATCGTGCCTTTGCCGTCCTCAGGCTGAACAACTTCGCCTGGCCCGACATTGACCGGAGTGCTGACCGAAGTGCTGCCCATACGTCCTCTTTTCCCGCCCTTCCTGTCACGCCCTACCTGCGCGGCCGACCTGCGCAGAAACTACCTGCGCTCAAAGCGGTACTCGTCAATCACCACACCGACACCACGTCGGCCGCCATCCGCAAAACTGCGCACCACTCGTCCGCGACAATCGACCTGCACGTCGGCTTCTGCACCCACGACGTCAGCGGGTAGAGAAATCGTAAAATCGACAGCCGAACCTACGGGCACATCGGCATCCATGCGGAACAGGACGCCGTTGGCGGAAATGTTCTCGGTCTCGACCGTCTTTCCCGTGATTCCAGACGGGTTGACTGCCGTCTTCAACGCGACCGGCAGTTTGATGGGAAAGCGCGGCGCGCTTTGCACGTCCGTATAAACCCTTCGATTCTTGCTGACATCAGCAACGGTTCCTTTGGCGGCTTCAGACACGTTTGCGACGACCTTCCTTCCGGTTCCTGCCGTGCACCACTCCGCTTGAGCAAGTGCACACTTCAGGGGCGAGATTACACCCCAGCATCGGCAATGCAAAGTTACGGAAGTCATGGAACAAAGGCGGCGAAGTGTCGGTGGTACAGGGACTTAGGGGCGTATCTCACTGGATGTGTCGACCCTACACTCAGCAGTCGGGTCGAAGCATTTAGCTCTTAGCAGTTAGCTTGGAGCGACGCTAGGGAAGACTTCCGCTGTCTGTCCAGGTGGGAAAGGGCTGAGTTGCTCAGAACTTCGTCGCTTCCGTGAAGTTAAACTCTTTTACCTTCATCGCCGGAACTACCATGTCGAACGATTCCTCTCCGCTGGCGCGAACCGGGGCGCTCATCGCTTCCACATTTGACAACATCGAAATCAGGCTTTCGTTCAACCGGAAGTTTCGCAGTCCGCACTGCACCTTGCCGTTCTCCACCAGGAAGGTCCCGTCGCGGGTCATACCGGTCACGATCTTCTCGTACGGATCCACTTCACGGATGTACCAGAGGCGCGTTACGAGCACGCCGCGCCCGGTGGAGGCGATCATTTCTTCTACGCTTTTCGGCTTTTCTGGCCCCGCGAAAACGATGTTCAATGGCATCTCGCCCATCTCGTTCGGCAAGGGGAATCCATGCCCGGTGGGTTCGATGGGGCCGACCTTGCCCGCATACGCCGAATTCTTCATCTTCTGTGCCGTGCCGCGCGCATACACCACGCGTTTCACCACGCCGTTCTCGACCAATTGCACGCACTGGCGCCGCATGCCCTCGCCATCGAACGGCGAACCGGCCTGCAGCGGATGCGCGGCGAAATCGCAGATGTTGATGTTCTCCCCGAAAAGTTTGGTGCCGATCCGATCGTTGAGAAACGATCGCTGGTCGAGAATCGCCACACCGCTGTAGTCCCAGAACATGAAGCCAACAATATCGAGGACAGCGGCCGGTTCAAGAATTACCGTGTACTTCCCCGGCGCAATCTCTCGCGGATGGGCGGACTCGACCGCCTTTTGCGCAGCCGTCTCCGCCAGCCGCGCGGGATCGAGGTTACGCACATCGGGTGAATTCAGCTTCTGCCAGCCGGAAGAATCCTCGGCCAGCATGGTGATGGAAATTTCCGCCAGCGTCTGGTGATGCCAATTCGCCAAGCCGCGAGAGTTAAAGATTCCTTCCCCGGATTCGGAATTCGAGTAGATGCCCGCCGTCGTCAGCTTGTGCTTGCCGGCAATGGACACGATGCTCTTGACCACCTCCGCGCGATCGGCTGGAGTGACGGCTGCGGTCTCGTCAAAAAAACGTGTGGCGCCGACATTCTCGTGCCCGGAATTTGCCTCTGCCGCTGTCGGCATCGGCAGCAAGTCCGGGTCCGGCGCCTGCACTCTTGCGAAATTCTCCGAAGCAGCAACGGCCCGCTGCAAACTCTCGTCGTCAAATTGATTGGCGGTAGCGCGCGCCGTCCGGCCGGCAAACTTCGTGCGGATCGAAACGATGGAGTTCTCTTCCTCCACATTCTGATGAATGGTGTTGTTGGCGAACCGGGTCAGGGCAAGGCGGGAGCCGGTGAAGATAGCTTCGACCTCGTCGGCGGACGAGAAGCGACGAATTCGGTCGAAGATGTCGGCGGCTTGTTCTTTAGCCAGCATTGATTGTGATTTCCTGTAGAGACGCGGCTTGCCGCGTCTCTCTCGCCGCGTGAGACGGGGCAAGCCCCGTCTCTACGGAACAGTTCCGTCAACTTCCCTGGTACGCCGAGCCCGCGCGAATATTCCGGAACCGCGCCGGGCTTGCGCCATGTCCGGTGCCCACGACCTGCTGCGGCTGGCCTTTTCCGCAGTTTGGAGTTCCCCACAGCGTCCACTGGTCGCGCGAGCAGATCGCGTCCATCGAATTCCAAAACTCCGTCGTGATTCCGGAATAAGAAGGATTTTTCAGCATCCGCACCCGCTTACCGTGCTTGATCTCCCACGCGATCTCACATCCGAACTGAAAGTTGTAACGCTTGTCGTCAATCGACCAGGACTTGTTGGTCTCCATGTAGATGCCATGGTCGGTCGCGGCAATGAGCTGTTCCAAACTCAGCGGCTTTTCTCCGGGCAGAATGCTGACGTTGGTCATGCGAATCATGGGCAGCCGGTTCCAACCTTCGGCGCGCAAAGTTCCGCCGGAGCGCGCGGCGCCGATGGTGTGGGCGGTTTCGCGCGAACTCAGATACCCGGTAAAGAGTCCGTGCGTGATAATGGGCGTCGACTGCGCAGCCACACCTTCGTCGTCATAGGCGAACGTTCCCAGGCCCGGTCCGTGTTCCAGCCGCGCATCGGCCACGACGTTGACCAACTCGCTGCCGTAGCGCAGCTTTCCCAGTTTTTCCAGTGTGAGGAACGATGTACCCGCGTAATTTGCTTCCATTCCTAGCACACGATCCAGTTCAATCGGATGCCCGATGGATTCGTGAATCTGCAAACCCAGTTGCGATCCATCCAAAATAATTGTGGCCGTACCCTCCGGGCATTGCTCCGCGTGGTGCAATGCGACGGCCTCTTCCGCCACGCGGCGGGCATTCTCCACCAACTTCATTTCTACGATTTGTTCGTAGCCGCGGTTTTGCCATTGTCCGCCGAACGAGTTCGGATAGGACCGTTTCTGAATCTCGGATCCGGCAAACGAGCACGCCGTGTAGCCCGTGCCGGTCGAATATTTTGTCTGATGTATGCGAGAGCCCTCGGACGAAAGAAACCACGACTCTTCGCGCTGAAAGTTCATTCCGGTTTCGGCGAGGGTGACGCCCGGAACGGCGCGCATCTCCGCGTCGACCTTCAGCAACAGATCGAGATTCTGTTCCACCGACGTGGTAAACGGATCGACCTTGAATGGTGTCGTCCACTCCGCTACCGCCGCAGGTTCGAGAGCCAGTCGAACATCTTCGCGTTTCACACGAGCCGAGGCTTTCGCAATTGCAACTGCCCGCGCGGCCGCCGCTTCCACCGCGGCACGGCTCAAATCCGCAGACGCGGCAAACCCCCACGCGCCTTCCGCGATCACGCGCACGCCGATGCCTAGCGATTCGGACTCCGAGGCATGCCCCACTCGTCCGTTCTTGGTGGTCAGCGAGCGGTTGCGGATCGACACCACACGCGCGTCGGCATACGTCACTCCGCGCACGGATGCCGCGTCCAGAGCCAGATGGGCTGTAGTCTTCATCCTGGAATCAAACGTACCACGATCAGTTGAGGATCGGGATCTTGTTGCGGATTGTCGATCAGTGCAGCCCCGGGGCAGCCACCGCCAGCGGTGCCCGTTTGCGCGAAACATCCAGAAAGAAGCGGCCGGCCCGCAAATGGTCTTCGTTCTTGTTCGTGCCGTCTTGGCCGCCGGAATCGGTCCACACCGCACCGATTTCGGCCTTGCCGTTGCCCGTGCCCGCTATCTTGGTGGGCTGCCGGCGCTGTTTCTCCACGTAGGCCTTGATCACTTGCGCCGTGGTCCTGGCGGCGAGATAACCGTGCTCCCCTTCTTCGAGCAACGTGCACACGACAATTTCCGGATCTCTCCTCGGCTCCACGCCCACAAACCAACCATTGTCCTTGAATTTTTTACCGCCTGCGCCCAGCTTCGCCTTCAACGCATTACTGATGGTCTGCGCGCTGCCCGTTTTGCCCGCAAGGTCAATGCCTTGCAGATGCGCACTGGGCGCCGTTCCGATCGGCGCGACCACGTTCGCCATGGCATCCGTGATCAGCTCCCAGTTTGCCGGATCCAAAGGCACCCGGATTTCATCGGGCGTGCTCGCTGCCGGAACCACATTCGGAGGCAAGTCGGTTGGATTAATGACGTGCGGACGCCGCACCACCCCACCACTGGCAATCGCGCCCAAGGCACGCGCCAACTGAATCGGCGTGGTCACCACGGCGCCCTGGCCAATGCCCACTGAGATGGTTTCTCCCGCGTACCACTTCTGCTTGAAGTTGCGGATCTTCCACTCTTCCGACGGCATCACGCCGCTGACTTCCTGCGGCAGGTCAATGCCAGTCTTCTGCCCCAGACCAAACGCGGTGGCGTACTTGGCGATGCGATCAATGCCCAGCTTCTCGGCCAGCGTGTAAAAGAAAACATCGCACGACTGATAGATGGCTTTGCTGATCTCGACCGCGCCATGGGTGCGGTGCTCGGAAAGCACCCAGCACTTGAAAAAGCGGCCATAGAAACTGGCGCCGCCGGTGCAGTTCACGTGCAGGGTTTGCGCGATGCCTTCCTGTAACCCGGCGGTCGCCATGATGATCTTGAACACCGACCCCGGCGCGAGCTGCGCCTGAATCGCCTTGTTCAGCAGCGGATGGTCGGGATCGTCGATCAGCTTGTTCCACTCGTCCCGTGAAATCTTCACTGCGAAATCATTGGGATCGAACGTCGGCCGGCTCACCATCGCCAGGATTTCGCCGGTGCGCGGATTCATCGCCACCACCGCGCCGTTCTTCCCCTCGAGCGCCTGCTCGGCCGCAATTTGCAAATCCAGATCCACCGTCAGCTTGAGCTGCTTGCCCGGCTCCGCGGGCGTTTCATCCAGCCGCCCGACTTCCCGCCCGCGGCTATTCACGATCGCGCGCCGCGATCCGTTCTTGCCCATCAGGATGCTGTTGTATTGCTTCTCGACTCCACTCACGCCGACCACGTCGCCGGGGTTATAAAGTTCGAACTGCGGCTGGTTGAGCATGTCCTCGGTCACTTCGCCCACGTAGCCGATCAGGTGCGCCATGAAGCCGTTGCGCGGATACAGGCGCCGGTGCGCCATGATCGTTTCCAGTTCTGGAAGCTCGTTTTTGTGCGCCTCGATGAACGCCAGTTCGTCGGGTGTGATGTCTTCTTTCAGGAAAATCGGCTGGTACTGCGGCATCGACGAGAAGCGCCGGATGCGCTGCCGCACTTCGTCGGGGTTCAAGTGCAGCCCCTTGGCGATGGTGTCCGCGTCCGCGTTCAAATCTCGCGGAGAATCGCGCAGCAGCAGCGCGGAAAACGAGGGGTAGTTATCGACAATGATCCGGCCTTCGCGATCCAGAATTTTGCCGCGCGGCGCCAGAATCGGCACATTGCGAACGCGGTTCTGCTCCGCCAGTTGCGCGTACTTGCCGCTTTGCATCACCTGCAACCGCCACAGCCCGTACGCCAGAAGCAAAAAAATGAACAGCACGATGTACTGTACGGCGGTGAGCCGGAGGGCGGAAACTTTTTCTTCGCGGCCGAACATCAATTCCTCAGTTCTTGCCAGCAGGCACAGGCGCCCCAGCCTGCATCGAAATCGGCGATTGCGATGGGCCTGGAAAGCTACTGGAAAAGTTAACTGTATTCTAACCCCTGGCCATCCTGCCCGAACTATTGAACCGGAAACGAAAGTTTTCTGCGCGAATACTGCTAGTATCTACTAACGCGACCGCACGCGAATCCAGTGGAGGCACGGGCGTATCGCGAGCCTGCCCTGAGCGCAGTCGAAGGGTCCAACCGGGCGGGGACGCCCGGCTCTCCACCAGGAAGCGTGGATCGACAGGAATCGGGGCTATCGTCTCAAGCGTTTGGAGCCAATCGGGGGGTCATGTCCAACCGTGGATTGAACTTGGCACTTCCTCGGGCAACAATACAGGCATAAGTTAGGTCTAAGCTTACTTCCAGCCAAGGAATTAAATGCGGATTCGCAGTTTCATCATCGCTTACGCGCTCGTGCTGGCCATTCTGCTGTTTGCCGACCGGCGCCCCGGTTCCACGGAACAGGATCGCTATTCGCACGTGGTGGACCTGACCGACGGGCAAAACGGGACTGGGCAACATGCCGCGGCTGCGGGATCCAGAACGCGTATTATTGCTCCCGGTGCGCTCATTCCCGGGACTTGGGCCGCTGGGCAGATTCCGCCTGAGCGCCTCGTGGCTCCGCTGGTAGTGATGGATTTGAACGCCGAGCTCGATGGCCGCCCGCAGATTTCTCTCGACGATATCGCCGCGTGGGAATCGCATCACGGCATGATTCCGCAAGGAGCCGTCGTCGCCATCCGCCGCATGGGCGCGTGCGATGATCTGTCAACCACGCCGCTTCCTATTGCCCGCGATGCGGCTCAGTTTCTCGTCGATGCTCGCTACACCATCGGCTTTGCTGTCGAGACGCCCGTGAACCTGACCTCCGACCGCACGCTGGCGCGCCAACTCGCCCTCCACGGAACCTATGTGGTGGAAGGAGCCGCGCGCTTTACCTCGCTGCCTGCCACCGGCTCGCTCATCATCGTAGCCCCGGCAAAAAACAAGAAACCGGGCGAGACCCCAGTCCGCATCCTCGCCATGGTGCGGTAGTCGTCGGGCGCTCTTAGCTCTTAGCTTTTGGCTCTTAGCCGATCACGAGGCGGTCTTGGTTTTTTCTGCACCACAGTTCACTTCGAAATCATCCACTCCTCCAGAGGGAACTTCATGTCTGACCCCCGCTATCCGATTGGAAAGTTTTCCTACCCTAGCCCGCTTACGGCAGAACAGAAACAGCAATACTTGACCGACATCGAGCAGACTCCCGCCCGGTTGCGTGCCGCCCTCCACGGACTTTCCGACCGGCAACTAAATACTCCCTACCGCGACGGCGGCTGGACGCCGCGCCAGGTGGCCCATCACGTCGCCGACAGCCACATGAACTCTTATATTCGCTTCAAGCTGGCGCTCACCGAAGACGCGCCGACTATCAAGCCGTACATGGAAAATCTCTGGGCCGAGTTGCCCGAGGCCAAGCACGCCCCGATCGAAGTGTCGCTCGCCTTGCTCGATTCCCTGCACCAGCGCTGGATGCTGATGCTCCGCGGGTTCACCGACGCGGAATGGAATCGTACCTTCCGGCATCCTGGGCTGGGCCCGATGTCGCTCGAAAAAACTCTCGCACTCTACTCCTGGCACGGACGCCATCACGTGGCGCATGTCACGAGCTTGCGCCAGAAGATGGGATGGTAGGAAGTGGTCAGAAAATAGCGGATAGTGAGACCCGAGACCTTCCTACGGCAAACCGGCCTTCCACGCCAGATAACTCGCTGCCTCGCGCATCACCGCCGCGAACCGCTCCCAAAGAGGATGCGGGC
>Ga0116220_10000483_pt1 | contig 15540 bp, 11 predicted proteins | sample Sb_taG_10_FD_88967 | JGI IMG/M metagenome (GOLD analysis project Ga0116220, IMG submission 88967) | Peat soil microbial communities from Weissenstadt, Germany - Sb_50d_7_NC metaG | ecosystem: Environmental > Terrestrial > Soil > Wetlands > Peat | place: Germany: Weissenstadt | collected 2010-09-21
CCTGCGAAACCAGGTCCTTCGCGCCATCGGTGACCCGGCGGAGCGGTTTCGCGAGGACAAGCTTCGGCTGCTGCGGGCCATTCGATTCGCGGCCCGGTTCAACCTCGAAATCGAGCCGAACACGTTGCAGTCTCTCAGGGCGATGGCCGGCGAGGTCGTCGTCGTCTCCCCCGAGCGAATTGCCCAGGAGCTGCGGCGAATGCTCGTGCACGAGAATCGTGCGCAAGCCATGAACATGGCGCTCGAGGTCGGCCTGGTCGCCGCCATCCTTCCTCCCCTGGTCGACATGCGGGGACTGTTCCAGGGCAAGCCGGTCCAGCCCGAAGGCGACCTCTGGGATCACTCCATGCTGGTGCTCCGGCTCTTGCCCGTCAAACCCAGCTTCACGCTCGCGTTCGCTGCGCTGGTTCACGATGTGGGCAAGCCATTCACGCGCGCCAATCATCACGGGCGAACGAGCTTTCACAGCCATGACCAGGTCGGCAGCCGGATCGCCGATCGTCTGTGCAGAAGCCTGAGGTTGTCCAATGTCGAGCGCGAGCGGATCACCTGGCTGGTCGCTTTTCATCAATACCTGGGAGAGGCCAAGAAACTTCGCGAGGCGAAGCTCAAGCGAGTGCTGGCCCAGCCCGGGATCGACGAGCTCCTGGCGTTGCACCGAGCCGACGCCCTGGCTTCCACGGGCGACACCGAGCATGTCGATTACTGTGCTTATTACATCGAGAACCAGCCGGCCGGCCCGATCAACCCGCCGCCGCTGCTGACAGGCCACGACCTGGTGCGCCACGGTCTGGAGCCGGGTGCCCATTTTTCCGTGATCCTGGAGACGGTCCGAGAAGCGCAGCTCGAGGGGAAGGTCCAGAGCAAGCGCGAGGCACTCGACTGGGTTGACCGCTACATGGCGACGGGATCGTGGCCTGACGAGGAGAGCGGCTGAGTGCCTGCCCGAGATGATCCATCGAGCGACCATTCGCCCGGATGGCCAGGGCCCGGCAGTCGTCCGGCCCGCCATCGCACCAGGTTGATGGAGGGATGACGCCGGCCTACAATGTCTGCTCATGGTGGATCGCCGATCCGCATGCCCAACACTTGACCCGAGAGTTTGACCTTCTCCATGGCAGTCGATCGCGAGTCGGCCGTGGCCGTTTTGATGAGCGGAGGACTGGATAGTGCGGTCCTTGCCGTCGATCTGCTGCGGGTTCATGCCCGTGTCTTGCCGCTTTACATTCGCGGCGGCCTGCAATGGGAGGAGATGGAACTGGCGGCAGCGCAAGAGTTTCTTGCAGCAGTCCCGGCGCCGGGACTGGAAGTGCTGACCGTGCTGGAAGAGCCGCTTCGCGATGTCTACGGCCCACATTGGAGCACGGGCGCTCTTGACGTGCCCGACGCTGGCACGCCCGACGAGGCCGTCTACTTACCCGGCCGAAACGTCCTGCTCACGGTCAAGGCGTCAGTCTGGTGCCAGCTTCGTCAGATTGGTGCCCTCGCCCTGGGATGCCTGGGCTCCAACCCCTTTCCCGACAGCACCCCCGGTTTCTTCCATGATCTGGAGTCGGTCTTGAGCCGCGCGCTGGGAGGTACGCCCCGGCTGATTCGTCCCTTCGATCAGTACCAGAAGCGAGACGTCGTACTCTTGGGAAAGGACCTTCCTCTGCACCTGACTTTCTCGTGCATCGATCCGGTGAGCGGAATCCACTGTGGGTTGTGTAACAAATGTGCGGAGCGGCAGAAGGGATTCCGGGACGCCGGTGTTCGGGACAGGACCCGCTATTCGGCCTCGAGTGAGCCCTTGATCCGCGGGGATGGTGTGCGGATCTTGAATCCCCACTGATCAGACCAGGAACCGCGCCACGATGTTTCGAGTCACCCGCGAGATCCATTTCTGCTACGGGCACCGTCTGGTGAACTACGAGGGCAAGTGCCGCCATCTCCACGGTCATAACGGCCGGGCCTTGATTACCTTGCAGGGCACCGAGCTGGATGAGCGGGGAATGCTGGTCGATTTCAGCGAGATCAAGCAGAAGATTCAGCGCTGGATCGATGAGAACCTTGACCACAACATGTTGCTCTGCCGCGACGATCCCCTGTTGCCGTTGCTCCGAGAGCGCGGGGAACGCGTCTTCGTGATGGAGGCGAACCCGACGGCGGAGAACATCGCCCGGCTCATCTATGAAAAGACCCGTGACGCCGGTTTGCCAGTCGTCGAAGTTCTGCTCTGGGAGACCGAGAACTGTTTTGCCGCGTTCACCGCCGGGTTGTGAGCCGGGCCGCCTCTTTGCGTCCCCAGGATGGGATCAACCTCGCTTCTGTGCCCTGCCGCGTCGCTGCCTCAATGAGCATGCCCGTGGCCATCATCGACCGGCTTCTCTGGCAAGGTCGCGGTGGCAGGCTTGTAGGGATACACAATTTCCTCAACCCACCACTCGTAACCCTTCCCGCTTGCCGACGTGCCCTTGAGAACAGCCAGGGCATACTCCTCCTGAGGGAAATCTTTGGACTCGGGTCCATGCACCTCGAAGAGGGCAAGTGCTACCAGGGTCAATCCATCGCGGGCCTCGTTTTCGAGCCGGACGAAGTGAAGCTCCTGGTCTTTTGAAGAGTCTAGCCGCTTCTTGAGGTTACGGATCGAGGCGGTCCTCATATCGTACATTGCGGCTTCTTTCTTCTTCGTCGAGTGGGTCTTCTTCTCCACCTCCTCGGCCGAGACTGACTTGCGTTGAACCGGAGGGATTTCAAGCCACAAGAGATGAGCCAGATCTCCCGTCTGGAGGACTTCCGCATAGTAATTGGAGAAGCTTTCGGCGTTGCGAGTGCGGATGAAGCCTTGAACCGAGGACACAGTGAACACGGCCAGGCCGAAGATCAGGCCCAGCGCGGCCCCCGCCTGGGCCAGGCGCCGGCCTGTCAAGATGTCCGGATAGCGCTGGATATTCCAATCGGCGGTGAATCCGAGCACCACGGCCAGCACGGCGAAGATGTAGAAGAAGGAATTGGCAATGCTGAAGAGGGCCAGGATCCCGCACAGGAGGCTCAGGACCGCTCGAGAGCTGATCGCCCTGTAAGTGGGCAGCTCGTTCTCGATCGGAGAGCTCTCGGTGGGTTCGGACAGTACGCTGCTTGACTTGTGATCGGTCACCACGAATCGAATCCTCCCGGGGCCCTGGACGGTCGGGATGAGATCATGATCCAGTTTGAGTGCACGAAGCTGGGAGCTACCAGGGCGCGCCCGCGTTGCTATTGAAGCTAATCGGTGTGGTATCAACCGTCAAGGATCAGCGCCAGACCAGACCCGAGAGACCCGAAGCAGGCGCCAGAAACCACGACCCGACGGCCATGGCGACCCAGAAGACTCCCAGGGCCCAGCCCATGACGTTGGTCCAGGACCAATCTCGACTCGCCAGACCACATCTCCAGCCGGCCAGCAAGACCGCCAGCATGGCCAGCCCCATCGTGCGGTCGCCCAGGGGGGTCGCCCAGTTCAACCCTCGCGACGACCCCTGCAGCGCGGCCGCGATATCGAATAGCCAGACCAGAAGGCCGCCGGTAAGCCAGACAAGCTCTCCCAGGCTTCCTTCCTTGCCGCCGGAGCGAGCCAGGATCAGCGGGCCTACCAGGGCCAGGCAGCCGGCCAGTGTCGAGAGGCTGGACAGAAGAGCCAGCGGCGGCCAGGTGAGCCGCCCCCTTTGGATGAGTAAACTGAAACCCCAGCCCAGGGCCGCCGTGAGCAGAATCGCGTTGGTCACGGCGTGTTCCGGTGAGCTGGCGGCCCCGGGAGAGCTGCTGGCGCGTTTGGCACTCATGGGATCCTGGTCGTCGTACCGAGGAAATGGAGCCGGAAAACGCCCGGTCGGGACGGCAATGCGAGCCCGATCCGGAGGTGTGTGGACTCCTCTTTCCTTCGGTCCTTCGCCCTCGAAACCATCATGCCAAGATGCGGATTGCCAACGGCTGGCCCGATGCCACCCTTGCAATCGCACCGATCAATGCAACGCGGTGACCTGCCGTGCCGGCCCCGGTCCCGGGGCGGTCGCGTCGGCAATCTCCTCGGTAAAGGTCGCTTCGGAAACCAGCGGCGTCTCCTCATTGGTGTCCTGCTCCACCTCGGAAAGTACCGGCTTGAGCACGACCTGCTCTCCCTCGTGCAGTCCCTCGCTGATCTCCAGAAAGTCCTGGGTGCCTTCCCCGAGCTTGACCTCTCGCCGCTCCAGACTGTCCTCATGCGCGACGTAGCAGATCTCGCGCCCATCCTCGGTGCTGACGGCCTCTGCAGGCACGGCCAGTACATGGTCTCGCCGGTTCAAGGCGATCTCCACATGGGCGGTCATTCCCGGTAAGATTCCCCTGGGCGGGTTGTCCAGCTTCACCTTGCCGTCGAAGTAACGCACGTCGGACCACCAGTTGAAAGTGGGCAGCACGGCGATGTCGGTCACATGTCCCTCGAGCCTCCGGTTGGGCATCCCCTCAACCACGACTCTGGCCCGCATCCCCTTGGCGATCTCGGGCATGATCGACTCGTGCAGAGCGGCGACGACCTCCATTTGGTCCAGGTCGGGCAGATACATCAGGTCTTGCTTCTGGCGAACGTACATTCCCTCTTCGATGCGGATCTCGCGGCGCTCGTCATTGGCGTAGATCACGAATCCATCATGCGGCGCCCGGATCGTGCAAAGCTCCACCTGCTTTTCCAGTTTAGCCAGACGTTCAAGGTTGCGATTGAGCCTGCTCGTCTGGTACTTCAGGGTTGCCTCGGCGGCCAGGATATCATTTTGGAGAATCTTCAGTGCCCGAGGGGCCGTCCATTTGGTGAAGAGCCTGTAGGCGGCACGTTCCTCGCCAAGGTTGAATAATGCCTGCGCGCGGTTGAACTCCTCGCTGGCGACCTGGGCGGCGGCGACGTATCCCTTTTTCTTCATCCGCCGAACCCACTCCAGCCGGTCGTCGATGCGCGCCAGGTCAGACTCGGCAAGCGCCACGCTCCGCTCAAAATCCTTGATCGCCTCTGTCATGGAACCTTCGCGGAACTCGCTGACGGCCAGCAGGGCAATTTCATAATCAAGCTCGGCCTGGCGATGATCGGCGCGCGATCGCTCGACGGTGATCTTCTGTTGACGAAGCAATTCCTCATATTCCGACGAGTCCAGCACGGCCAGGATGTCCCCGCGGTGCACCATCGAACCTTCGGGAACGATGCTCAGGAGCACCGACGAACCACCCGCCCACAACCGCTCGCCCAGCACGCCGATCGTGATGTTCTCGAGTTCACATTCGATCACCGTCCGCGTCGAGCTCTCGACTTGTCCGCTGACCGTCAGCGCCGGGTAGAGATCGGTCCGGCACACGCTAGCCAGAGCATACTTCTCCGACGGCGGTCGCGAGGCGTGATGCAGCGTGGTCTCATACGCCAGGCCAACCGTCATCCCGGCCCCCACGACCATGACCACAACAGCCGCCAATCCGGATGGCCAAGTGTTCCTTCGCTGGCGCATCGAGCGGTCTCCTTGGTTGTTATAGACTCGGGCCAGAGCGACGGCCCGGGTTGCTCGAGGTCGTCCAGGGAGCGGTCGCAGACCTCGCGGTAAACAGCGTTTCGTGTCACCGAGGCACGGTATGCTGCCTCTCGTGCACCCAGAAGACGGGATTGTGCTGAAGAAATCGAGCGTGCCGGCGGGCACCGGGACGATCTTTGTCAGACTTCCTCAGCGAAAAAGCAGTGTCCGCGCTAGCCCTGATTCCTCAATCGGTATCTCGAAGGGCCTGCCCCGTATCTTTTATTATGGTATCTCTTGAGGCCGACTCCAGCACAAAAGGGATTGTAAAACAAAAAATCGACACCGGCAATCCCTGCACCGAGCCGGACCCCGGGCCGTTGAAGCTCTTGTTCAACGGCGCCTGGCAGCGATAATAGCGAAGAATCTGTTCCTCCCGAGAACGCGTACATGCCCAATCAGATTGAGCTCGTGCCAGGCCTGCGAATCGACGCGTCCGCGACCGCACCGGCGCTTCCGTCGGAACTCCGTTTGAAGCCGGAGCTGCTGTCTCCAGCAGGAGATCGGACGTGTCTTCTGGCTGCCGTGGAAAATGGCGCCGATGCCGTCTATTTCGGTCTTCGTCGGCACAACGCCCGCATCCGGGCGATGAACTTCGACGGGGCCGATCTGGCCGAGGTCATGGCGCTCTTGCATCGTCGGGGCGTCAGGGGATATGTCACGCTCAATACCCTGGTGTTTCCGGACGAGCTGGCCGACGTCGAGACCACGGTTCGCGAGCTGGCCGCGACGGGCGTCGATGCGGTGATCATCCAGGACCTGGGGCTGGCCCGGCTGATCCGGGCCGTCAGTCCCGGCCTGGAGATTCATGCATCGACCCAGATGTCGATCACCAGCGAGGAAGGGATTCGCCTGGCGGCCGAACTGGGATGCTCCCGCGTGATCCTGGCCCGGGAACTTTCGCTCGACGAGATCAAGAGAATTCGCAGTCAGGCCCGATTGCCGGTCGAGGTCTTCGTGCACGGCGCCCTCTGCGTGGCCTATTCGGGCCAGTGCCTGACCAGCGAGGCGCTGGGCGGCCGCTCGGCGAACCGCGGCGAGTGCGCCCAGGCCTGCCGGATGCCCTACGAGATCCTCTGCGACGGCCAACCCGTGGATCTCGGGAAGACTCAGTATCTTCTTAGCCCCCAGGATCTTGCGGCTTACGACCTGATTCCGCGACTGATCGAGCTAGGCGTCTCCAGCCTGAAGATCGAGGGCCGCCTCAAATCTCCGGAGTACGTGGCCAACATCACCCGGCATTATCGCCAGGCGATCGACGCGGCCTGGGCCGGGCAGCCGGTCGCGTTCACCCCGAGCGCTGTCGAGGAGATGCAGCTCTCGTTTTCCCGCGGGTTCAGCCATGGCTTCCTCGACGGCAACAACCACAAGGTGCTGGTGCGTGGCGACTACGCCAAAAAGCGCGGGATCTTCGTTGGCCGCGTTGCGATGGTTTCCGTTGCAGGGGTCGTGATCTCCTGCTCCACGATCGTCAAGCCGGGCGATGGCGTCGTGTTCGATGGCGACGATGTGGCGGGCGTGCCCGAACAGGGCGGGCGGATCTACGAGGTCCTGGCGGCAAGGTCCGGCCGGGTCGAGCTCCGTTTCGGCCGCGCCGCGATCGAGCTGGGGCGGCTCCAGCCTGGTCAAGGAGTCTGGAAGACCGACGATCCCGAGCTCACCGCGCGACTGCGCCGATCGTTCGAAGGTTCCCCGGCCCGGCTCGTCGATCTGGACCTGGCGGTCCAGGCCGAGGCCGGCGTGCCGCTCGAGGTCGTTGCCATCACGGCGAACGGGCATCGCGCCAGCGTGCGGACCGAATCTCCGCTCGCTCCGGCCCGATCCCAACCCGCCGGCCTGAACCTGCTGCGTGACCAGCTCGGCCGGCTTGGAGGGACGATCTACCGTCTGCGCGATCTGGCAGCCACGATCCTGGGCGCTCCCATGATTCCCAAGAGTCTGCTCAACCAGGTCCGCCGTGATCTGGTGGCTCAGCTCGACCTTGCAGCCGCGGCCCCACCCCCTCGAGCGATCGCACCCGAGGCCGCGCTTCCCACCCTGCTGACGCCGATCCACCAGGAACGACGGCGACAACGACAGCAACAGCAAGCTGAGCGTTCCGCAGCCTCCGACCTTGTGTCACTGTCGGTCCTCTGCCGCCGGACGGACCAGATCGAGGCGGCCGTGGCGCTGGGGATGTCGACGATCTACGCCGATTACCAGGACATCAAGGAGTATGCATCCGCCGTCGCCGCGGCCCGGCGCGGGGGCGCGGCGATCTACCTGGCCACACCGCGGATCGAGAAGCCCTTCGAGGCGAACCTGTTCCGCTACCTGGCGAAGCTGGGGGCCGACGGCATTCTCGTCCGCAACGCGGGCGGATTGTACTTCTGCGCTGAGCGATCGATCCCGTTCGTCGCCGACTTCTCGCTCAACGCTGCCAATCCCCTGACCGTCGAGCTCTTCAAGAGTCGGGGGGCCATGCGAGTCACAGCCTCGTACGATCTCAACTCCGCCCAGCTCTTCGACCTGATCGACGCCGTGCCGCCAGATTGGCTCGAGGTGGTAATCCACCAGCAGATCCCCATGTTTCACATGGAGCACTGCGTCTACTGTGCCTTCCTTTCTCCAGGAGCCGACAAGACCAATTGCGGCCGTCCCTGTGACCATCACGACGTCAAGCTGCGCGATCGCGTTGGCGTCGAGCACCCTCTGAAAGCCGATGTCGGCTGCCGGAACACCCTGTTCAACGCCGTTCCCCAGACCGCAGCCGAGTACCTCCCGCGCCTTATTGCTCATGGAGCCAGACACCTGCGGATCGAGTTCCTCGATGATGACGCCCAGCACGTGGAGCGGATCATCGGCCTCTACCAGGCGGCTCTCTCTGGCCAGCGCGAGGCGAAGACCTTGTGGCGAGATCTGAAGGCGAGCAATCAATACGGCGTCACCCGAGGGCCGCTGAACGTCCTTTGATCCCCGCAATAGGAGCAACCACGGAACGCACGGAGCGAAGATGAGCTCCCAAACAACCCCGGACCAAGATCCAGCACCAATAGGTCACTTTGTTCATCATCGTCAATGGAGCAGGTGATCGCTGCTGGCGAGCCGGGTCGAACCGAGCGGTTCATCCCAGAATCGCGTTGGGTTCGAGGTAATGGGTTCCGACGCTTCTCAGTCTGGCTGAGCCGGCTTCTTCTCCTCCACTTCAGGTACAGTGAAATCCCCACTCGCGCCAGCAGCGCGGAGACAGATCACTATTCCAGCGAAGTCGATCGAGCCGGGCACGTCCGTCCTGATGTGCCAGCGCCCCGTGGACTCTTTGTCGAATGAATGTACGCCTGGAAGGACGACGCGGTGACCCGCAGTTCAAAGAAAGCCACAACCCGTCTCACTTGAGCATCCACCGACGAGGTTTCGCCACATCTTCCCTCCTGAATCCTCGAGTCCGGCCTGACTCCCAACGTGATTCACGACCTTCCATGCCCCGACCGCAAGGTCGATAACCAAGACATGGTCTCCCTGAGAAGCCAGTCGGGCAGGTGACGTGGCGTAACCGGATGCCGGCGCTACTTGATTGACGCCGGTCAACCTCTTCGCGCATCGCATCAGTAGTGAGCGGTCATGGTCGCGAGGGTCTTCTGCAACTCCACGATGAACCGCTCGAGCTGGGTGGCCGCATTTCGATCCCTGGCTTTCAGGGAAGGAAGCCATTGCCGTGCCAGTTGACGATCTGGGGACCGATCCAGAGTCCGGGAATCGTTTTCTTGGGGACGGATAAGAGTCCCGGAGTCGTTTTCTTGACTTTCGGAGCGACTGTCGCTATCTTCCGGTCATGGCTCGACGCGCGCGATCGATTCAAGGCGGCCTCGTCTACCATGTGCTCAATCGGTCCAATGCGCGCGTCGAGATGTTCTCCAGCGAGGACGAGTATGCCGCCTTCGAGCGCGTCCTCGAGGAGGCGTTCCGGCGCGAGCCGTTGCGCATCCTGGGCTACTGCGTGATGCCCGATCACTGGCACTTGGTGGTCTGGCCGGAGGACGGGAAGGATCGGCAGGTCTCGGAGTTTCTGCGCTGGCTCACCGGGACGCACACGCAACGCTGGCACGCCCAGCGTCAGACGTCGGGGACGGGCCATTTGTACCAGGGCCGGTTCAGGTCGTTCCCGGTGGAGTTGTCTGAGCACCTGTACTCGGTCCTCCGCTACGTCGAGCGCAACCCGGTGCGTGCCAATCTGGTACAACGGGCTCAGGATTGGCGCTGGTCAAGCGCCTGGCGGCGTCATTGTGGCGACAAAGAGGCTCGCGGGCTACTGAGCCCCTGGCCGATGACGCGACCGAGCGACTGGTTGCGGCGGGTCAATCGTGCGCAGGGTCGAGGGGACCTCGAGGCGTTACGGCGCTGCGTGCAGCGCGGCCAGCCGTATGGCAGCGAGCCTTGGCGCCTCCGGATCACTGCGCAGCTCGGCCTGGAATCGACCTTCCGTCCTCGGGGAAGACCTCGTAAGCCCGAACGATGAGCCCCAAAACGAGTCCCGCCCCCTTATCCACGCCGGGGCGGGCCGCGGCGTCAGGCCGGACTGAGCTCCCAGACGGTCAGCTCGGGCGGGCAGTAGAACGAGAGACGTTTGAACCGCCCGAGCCCCCGGTTCACGTAGAGCCGCGACCCGTCGGGGCGGTCGAAGAACCCTGCCCAGGCTCCGCGGCGGGTTTCCAGAAAGGACTCTCTGGCCACGGGCTCCAGGGCAGGCACTTTCATCAACAAGGGCTTCAGCAAAGGTAGGATCTTCGGGGCGGGGATAGTGCCGAGCAAGGTCACCTGCCCCCCGTGGGTGTGCCCTGAGAGCTGCAGTGTGACCGGCACGTCGTACGACCAGAAGGAGTCGGGCTGGTGCGCCAGCAGGACAATACCCACTCCGGGCGGGACGGTCCGGAGCACCTTCCGCGGCTCGTGCGGCCACCGGCTCAGGTCGCCGACCCCCGCGACAGCGATTCCGCTCACCCGCGACCAGGCGTTGCTCAGTACGGTGACGCCCTTGCCCACGAGCGCAGCCTTCACCGGTGGGGAGTCGTGGTTGCCCATCACGGCGAAAACGCCCTCGCGCGCGTCGAGACCGGCGACCCACGAGGTGGCCTCCTCGATCGAATCACCCGGCCGGGTGATGTAATCGCCAGTGGCGAAGACCCAGTCGGGCGACTCACGGCGCACCGCCTCCGCCACTCGCTCACGCAGCTTGAGGGAACACGACCCGTCCTGGTCGGCGTGCAGGTCGCTTACCTGGACCACCCGGGTCACACGGTCCAGGCGAGGGACGCTGACCGCGTATCGCCGCACCTCCAGCCAATCGGGGTCGTACCCCCACGCGGCCGCGGCGAACGGCGATACCACAAACGCGCCGGCCCCCGCCAGGATCGCCCGGCGGCTGATCCGGCGCCGGCCCATCTTTCCGGAATCCGTCATCGGTTGGCTCGCCGCAGCCAGCGGTCCCGCTCGCGCCCTGGTGGCACAAGCGGTCGGATGCGTACCAATCGTGGTCATCCCGGTAGGCAATGAACTCTCCAGCAGCCTGTTCGCAGGCCAGATTGCGCTTGCTTCCGATCAAGTCCGGGGACTCCAGACTCTCGAGGGAGTGGTCACCACGCCAGTTGCAGAGATCGTGCGGCTTTCCCATCCCGGCAGCCATCGGAAGCCCTGATGACGGGATCTGCCACTGCAAGGCCGGCCAGCTTGGCGGGACTCGGTTCTTTGCCTGGCTGGCGGCCCCTGTACCCAGGCACGATACCTTTGAGGGCATCGATTACCTCCTCGGCAGGGCTGTTGACCACAGCGGCCAGGCCCTCGAGCTGAGCTATTAAACGGTTCGGGTCGCAGGGGTGATTCTGAGCCCGAAAAATCTTGGGGTGTGGAGTACGAAGTTGCTTTTCCTTCGCATCGTACAGCTCCTCGAAGAGCTTCTCGCCCGGCCTCAAGCCCGTGAAGACGATTTCGACCTCATCTTCCGGCTGACCGGAAAGGCGGATCAGGTCGTTTGCCAGGTCCAAGACCTTGACTGGTTCACCCATGTCGAGAACAAAAATCTCTCCCCCTTGGCCCAGGGCACCAGCCTGGAGGACCAGCTGCGCCGCCTCGGGGATGGTCATGAAGTAGCGGGTCATTTCGGGGTGCGTGACGGTCACCGGCTCCCCGCGGCGGATCTGCTCCTGGAACAGCGGGACAACGCTGCCATTGGATCCCAGGACGTTGCCGAACCGGACCGTGACCATGCGGCTGGAGCATCGCTGAGTTTGGGCCTGCACATACATCTCAGCCAGACGCTTGCATGCGCCCATGACGCTCGTCGGACGCACGGCCTTGTCGGTGGAGATCATGACAAACGCCTCGACACAGGAACGGACCGCCTCATCGACCAGGGTCCGGGTCCCGAAGACGTTATTCTTGATTGCCTCTCCCGGATTGGCTTCCATCAACGGCACATGCTTGTGGGCGGCTGCGTGGAGAATCACGTCGGGCCGGAATTTTCCGAAAGCGGAGCGAAGGCGAGACGCATCCCTGATCGAAGCGATCAGGGGAATCACCTCGGCGTCCGAGGCCAGTGCGTCGAGTTCTCGCTTGAGGTGGAACAGACCGTTCTCGCAATGGTCGAGTAGAATGAGCCGTCCGGGTTGGAAAGCCAGTACCTGGCGACAGAGCTCAGAGCCAATGCTTCCTGCTGCTCCCGTGATCAGAATTGCCCGGTCCCGAAGGAAGCGACCGACCGCCTCTCCGTCGAGGTGGACTGGATCGCGGTGGAGAAGATCCTGAATATTCACATCCCGCGGACGAAGTGTAACCGCACCACTCACCAGGTCATCAATTCCGGGGACAACTTGTACCTTGACGCCTATTTCGTTGCAGGCAGTGACAAGACTCCGAACCTCTCGTGGCGAGACGGCCGGAGTCGGAATCAGAAGAGTCTCGATCCGGTACTGTGAAGCAATGCGCTTGAGCTGGTCCGGGGATCCGACCACCTTCAGTCCCGCGAGGTAAGTCCCTCGTAGCGAACGATCGGAATCCAGGATGCCGATTACCTTGAAACCCAGCCGGGGCAGGTCATGGAGCTCTCGAATGAGTGCGACCGAGGCGTCGCCCGTGCCCACGACCAACGACCGCCGGGGCTGCTTGGTTGCGATCAACTGGCAGATGTCCTCACGGACAAGCCGCGCACCGGCACGAATCCCACCGATCACAATGAAGGTCGCCGCCCAGTCGATCAAAATGACGGAGCGCGGGATGGCGGAGCCGGTGAGGGAACAACGGCTCAGGACAAGGAGGGTGGCGGAGCCGAGAGTCGCTGCCTGCGCAAGCTTGATCAAGTCGGCGAAGGTGGCATATCGCCACCAACCACGGTGACTGTGAAACGCCATGAAGGCTGCCATTTTGATCCCGACCACGAGAGGCAGGCATGCGATCGCCGAACGCCACACTCCCGGCGGGATATGTAAGTCGAATCGGACCAGAAAAGCCAGCGGGTAGATCGCAGCGAAGACACCAACATGAGCCGCGATGATCAGGTCGATCCGGCGGCGAAAGCCGAAACGGAGAAGCCGTTCGTATTGTGCTTTCCACCAAAGTCCGCTGTCTGCGAGCTCTAAGCTCCCGTTGCTGCCGATCGCTAAAGTCGCGGAGAGCGACGGAGCCCCGTTTGTCGAATGATACAGCACGAACTTCCCCTCCACATTGAGGTCAGGGGTGTCAATTCCCAGACTATTCCCCGACCATGATGATCGAGATCGAGCCTCACTGCTCCCTGAGATTCTCATGCTTCCATGTCACTTCGGTAGGATGGCAATGGACGACAGTCCATGGATGGAATGAAGCCCTCGGAGGGAGCTCTCAGTCGCTCCTCTGACGTCATGATCGCTCGAGAACTTGGGGTGACTGAAGGCGGGGAGCGAACATCGCGGTGAGACTCGATCGACTCGGAGTTTCACCGCGGGAAGATGCAACGGAATTCGATTCCGTGAATCAGCCAGTTGTTGCCGGGCTCCGCGATCCAAGATCGCTGAGCAGCTCAAGGGGTGTGGCCGGCTTTCTGTGCACGCCGATCGCGGACTTCCCTATTCTCGGATCACGCGTTGCAGGCGGGGCGATGCTCGGCCGAAGGAGTACCGGTGCCGCCCGAGCGGCGGCCCAACGCGGTTACCGAACGGGCGTGGCGACCCCTCTTTCTTTCACGACAAGTGCCTGTATACTGTTTAGTTCCGTCTCGAAGGCCTGCGGAGGCAGTTTCGCCTCTATCGCTAGAAGGGCGTTGATGTTGTTCTGGATCATAGAAAAGACGCTCAACTCTTCATTGTAGAGGGTGGCAGTTTGCGGGATCATTTCCAGGGTGCTTAATAGCTGCATCAGAAACTCACCCTCTTGCATCAGAAACTCACCCTCGGCGGCCTCTTTTCCCAGGGAGCCTAATCCCCGCGTCCAAGGCTTACCATTTTTCATTTCGGGCAACCCCTGAAGGAACGTCAGGTAGTTTTGCGGAGACGCGGTGGAAACCGATTGAGCTCGGGCATTGGAACCGAGCACCATCATCGCGACCGCGACTGCAGTGACGCTCACTAGAGCTGTCCGTAGTCGGTTCATCATGTTGTCTCTCCGGCGGGAATCCAGGAGACGGCGACTTGATTGAAAAGACGCTCGCCCTGCGAGATCCTCGTCTCTTCTCTCACAAGTCTCGTTTTGCCAAGAGATCCCCAATAGAAGCCTTGTTTCGTCGAAAGTGAAGGAGACTCGGCCGATGACCTCCCCTCCTTCTGACACACCTTTGTGAACTTGCACTGTGCGACGCTTCGCTCTTTCTTTCATGTCCTCCTTCGACTAGCTTAAGAAGGTAACACACCAACGGAAATATAAAAGGCCTGTGATGGAAGCCGGACTCTGATCGGCGCGAATCCTCCGATCCCTGCTGGAAGGCATCTATCCCTAGCCTAGGACACAACAATGAGAAGTCGCCTCACCTTTTCCGAGATTATCGTCCTTGGCATGGCGTGCCTGGCTCCGTGGGCCTTTGGATCTGTCGATGCATGGGCGGAGCTCGCTCTTGCGCTGGGGATCGCGCTGCTCGGGACGCTGGCGATGTTCACCAGGCCGGGCATCAACCCGATGCGACGTCTGAACTGCTTGCCCAGTTTGGCCTTGGGTGGCCTAGCTATCCTCGCCATCGCACAGTCAACGTCTCTGCCCGCGGGTTTCCTGGGGTGGCTCGACCCGGTGACCGCGGCCCTTCGCGGTGATCTTTTACCAGCCCAACCCGAGGTCGTGCACGGCGATCCAGCAGCCCCCGTCGCGTTTCCTCCGCACACCATCAGTCTCGAACCAGGGATGACGGTCCAGGCAGCGGTCGGGCTGGCGGCGGCCTGGGTGTTATTCCAAGCAGTGCTCGGGCTGACAAGCGGCTTGGCGGGGCTGCGACGACTGGGGCTGGTACTCGCCGGGAATGCGACCCTGCTGGCCCTTGTCGGCCTGGTCCAGGCGCTAACCTGGAATGGCAGCCTGCTCTGGATTCGCCCTTTGCCGAACGGCAGCGCCTGGTCGTCCGGGGGACCGTTCGCCTGCCACAGCCATTTCGCCGAGTATCTCAACCTGGGGCTGGGATTCGCCCTCGGCTCCTTACTCGCTCTGGGCCAGGATGGTCTGCTCCGTGGTTCTGGGGGCCGTTCCCCTCAGAGTCTTCAGGTTCGTTTCCTGAATCGCCTGCGGGGCGGGAGCGGGGGGCACCTCTGGGCCGCCTACGCCGCGGGCGTGCTGGTTGTGGGTATCGTCACTTCGCAATCGCGGGGGGGGTTCCTGGCCATGACGTCCGCCACACTGACTCTCCTTGTGGGGCTTCTGATGCGCTCAGGTCGGCTCACGGCCTGGATTCGCCTGGCGGCCACAGTGGCCGTGATTCTGGCGATGTCTGCCCTGCTCTTACTGGTTCTCGGCAACTCGCTGCCGTACCAGGAGCGCCTCGCCACGATCCTGGAACCCGAGGGCTACTCGA
>Ga0116220_10000491_pt1 | contig 15485 bp, 18 predicted proteins | sample Sb_taG_10_FD_88967 | JGI IMG/M metagenome (GOLD analysis project Ga0116220, IMG submission 88967) | Peat soil microbial communities from Weissenstadt, Germany - Sb_50d_7_NC metaG | ecosystem: Environmental > Terrestrial > Soil > Wetlands > Peat | place: Germany: Weissenstadt | collected 2010-09-21
ACCCTCACCGTGTAACCATCACACCCGACCGCCACCGAGAACTTCTACGGCGAACGGGACAACCTCGGGGCGAACCCTGGCGCGGCTTCGTGAGGCGTACGAATCACTCCCCGAGGGGCTCGCGCAACGCCTAACCGAGGAGGCCGACCGGCTGTTCGGCGAGCTATACAAGGAGGTACGCGCCAACACGATGCAGTACCGGCTGACGCCCAAGGGTGTCAAAGTCGCGAACGCGGACCCGGAGACGCTCACCAACATCGACAACGAGACCTTGGTCGTCACCCTTGCGCGAGCCGTCCGCAACAGCTCGCACGGACTACTGGACCTACTGCGCGAGAGCAGCGACCGCTTCCTCTTAGCGATCAACACCGGCGACATCCCCGCTGAGTTGACGGCGCTCGCACCTTTGATCGCGCTCGGCTTGCTCGCCGACGCCAATGGTCTTATCGACGGAACCTGGAAGACGAAGCTTGTGAGCGGTGGTTGACTCCGTGGCTGCCGCGCCACCGATCGTGGTTCACACAACGGTCCACACGACCGTCCACACAGGCGACCTCGCGACGACGATCGTCGCGAGCCTCGGTGTAGCACTTGCGCTCGCCTCTCTGGCCTGGCAGGCGTGGAGCTTCAAGGCCACCGGAAGTCGCATCACCGTCGAGGTCGCGCGCGGTCTGAAACGCGGGAACGCAGTCGCAATGACAACTGCGGACGCGAAGCCAAGCGAGATCGAGGGACTCCGAAAGCAGGGCTTCACGGAGCCGACGGTGGCCGTAAGGATCTACAACGCGGGCCGCGGCTCCACCTCCATCGTCGACATTCTGCTTTCGGTTGGCGGCGGGTCCGGCGTCACCGATGCGAAGTTGGACCCGCCGCTCCCGTTCCGCCTCGAAGGCGAGAGCGAGAAGACTTGGCACTTCGACGCGAGACTCGTACAGGGAGTGGCGCAGGTCTGGTCCGAGGCTGCCCCCGACAGCTCGTGGGATACCGTGCACGCGGAAGTGCGTATCGGCGGCAGCAGAAAGGTGGTTCGCTCGGAGAACACCGTCCCCGTGGAGGCTCTCAGCCGTTCCGGGTGATACCGGTGTGAGTCGAAGCCGCAACGGGAACGTCCGCGGGCTTCTCCCCCGCAGCAGGGGCTGCGCGATCACGAAGGCGCCTGATGAACCTCGCGCCGGGGTTGATTGAGCGTCCACACGGCGTCGGCCTTGCGGCTGCGGGGCGGAGCGAGGTTAAGCCTGATCCTTGTTCGAGGCTCCGAAGTCCGTGGTTTCCATGAAATGCGTCAGCGTCGCGAGGATGCCTTCGGCTTCTCCGACCATTCGCTTCTGCCTCGTCGGTAGCTGCCGCGCAGTACGGGTAAATGTCCTGAGTGCATCTGGGAGCGGCGGTCCTCCAAAGCGGTCGTAGCCGGCGGCCTGCGCGTCGATACGGGTGAGAAGCCCCGTGGTTCTTGTCCACGTTCCCGGCTGGCCTACTCCAATACGTTCGGGTGGATGCTCGATCTCGAGCCGTGCGACGTCAGCGACTTCGCCGACGAGTTCCATGATTCGGGCAAGCTGACGAACCGGGGGCTCCTGGTCTGACGTTGACGCTGACGGTGCGGAGAGCCGGGCCGGGAGCGGGTCAGGAAGACGGTCTGTCGGCTCGTAGCCGACAAGGCTCGACGTCCACACTTGCCAAACGACGCCGCTGGTGCGCCCCGGGTCATCGCTTCGTCGGTCGCGGATCAGCATTAGCCCGTGACCCGCGATCCTGTCGTACTCCTCTTGAACTTCCGATGGGCCGGCGTCGATTACGTTCTCGAATTCTCCCCCGTCGACTCTTCGCTGTCGAATAAGGGTGTTGGTACCGTGCTCGTCCGCCAGCCGGTCACGGCCGAAATCACGTTCCCAGCGTTCAATAAACCTTAGCCCGTGCTCGGTGAGGACGCGGCGCTCTCCCTGCACCGTCATCACTGGTTCGCCGCCGCGGAAGAAACCCCCGAGGCCGCGCGGGTCGTAGTCGTGCGCTATTCCGAGGCGTGACCACTCCTCGGCATTCAGGTCGCCGCCGGCCTGCCGGACCGCGTGTAGGAGCCGCCAGATACGAGCGTAGTCACCACGCCACTGCGGCTCAGGAGCCGCCGGCGCGACATCGCCGACTCCGACGGATCCGAGGAGGCCGCCGAGTTCCTGGTGCAGCCGCAGGAAAGCTTGTACTTGCTCGGACGTCAACGCTGTGGACATCTTCCGGCTCCTGATTTGCTTTTGGATTGGAGAGCAAAATGGTAGCATTCCCGCCGATGACCCGGAAGCGCGACATCAAGCAGTTCCGGCAGGCCTGCAAGGAGGCCGGCTTGACCGTCAGTCAGCGCTACGAGGCTAGCCAGGCGCTGCACGCCGAGAAGGAAGCGGGCGGCGGGCAGGAGGACATGAGCTATGGAGAACTGCTCGCATGGCTGCGACAATGGAAGGAGTCATGGCGACGGTCGTAGCCCTAGATGCCTCACCTACAACTGTCCTGCGCTCGATGCGCGGGCCGGTCGTCGATGCCCGGATTGCCTATCCGGATGTCCTGCACGTTGAGGTGCGCGACTCGAGCGGAGGCATCTGGCGTCTCGCCACCCAGGACGCCGAGTTCTCGCCATCTGACCCCGCTCAGCTAGTCGGGCGCTCGATCGAAGACGCTGACATCGACGAGGAGTCGGGCGAGCTGCGTTGCAAGCTCTCCGACGGGGCAGTGCTCGACGTCAAGCCCGCCGCGGCCGAGGCAAGCGATGACCCGCCTTACTGGGAGCTGATCAGCCCCGCGGGCGTCGTCCTTGAGTTCGGCCCAGGAGTTCGCTGGCAGATCAGCGGCGCTGACTCGCCAGCCTCGCGTCGCTGAGCAGCGAAGCGGCCGATCGGTACCGCCTCATCGGCTCCGCTTGTACCTTGGGTCCTCGGCCTGAGACCTTCTAGTAGTAGCGATGCCAGAAAGAGGGTCTTAACATACGTGCGTATTAGATGGCATACACCTGGTATGGCGGGGCGAAACCCCTGGCATGGAGGCGGTATGGGTCCCCGCAAATCCCCCGCAGGCAGGCGAAAACCCGCATTGGAAAGCCAACTCTAACCGTTCGCCCCGATAAAATCTTGTCTGCGAAGGTAGGCGAAGCAACGTCACGGTCGAGGCGCGGTTACGCTTGGCGATCGTGGCCCTGTTCGCAGCGGCATTGACCGCCATCTTGATCCGCGCCTTCACACGCTCGGCGGGTATCTACTTAAAGATTTTTCAAGTAGAATTAAAGGCAGATGACCGCCGTGCATGTCGAGTCTGCGCTCAACGCGCCGCCCGAGGAGTGCGGCCTGCTACTGGCCGGCTTAACAGAGGACCAATGGTTCGAGCGGAAGTCGGCCAAAATCCAAGCACGCGATCTCGCTGACTATCTGATTGGGATGGGAAACGCGGACGGAGGCATCCTCGTAGTTGGTCTGCGTGCCGGAAAGGTCGAAGGAACCGATAGCTGGTCGGGCAATCGCAACGAGCAGATGCAGTCAAATATCGGCTTTTGCGAGCCCCCAGTCCGCGCCCGTCAGCAACTGCTTGACTGCATGAACGGTCGAGGAGAGCCGGATCACCTCCTTGTAATCGAAGTAGAGCCGAGTGATGTGGTCCATGCAAACAAGCGCGATGAGGTGTTCCTGCGCGTCGGCGACGAGAATCGCCGCCTGACGTTTCGACAACGACAGGAGCTCGTGTTCGATAAGGGCCAAGCCAGCTACGAGGCTCGCGTTCTTGAGGAGGTCACGGTCGAGGCCCTGAATCGCGAGCTTGCGACCAGCTATCAAGACGCCGTCAGTGCACCTGACCTGCTCCGTCTGTTGCAGGTCAGAGGGCTCGCCGCGGAGGAGAAGCTGACGATCGCGGGGGCATTGCTGTTCGGTCAGAACCCCCAAACAGTCTTCCCGGAGGCATACGTGCGAGTCTTGAGATATCGGGGTCGCGAGCGTGGCGCAGGCGCTCGTCAGCAGCTGCTGCAGGACGTGCGCGTCGAGGGTCCGATCCCGGTCCAACTACTAGATGCCCAGGCGCAGATACGCGAGCTGCAGCCGGTCCGGCAGGCCTTGCAAGTCGACACTGGACGCTTCGGCCCGGTTCCGCTGGTTCCCGAGGATGCTTGGCTAGAGGGTCTAGTCAATGCCGTGGTCCACCGGTCGTACAGTGTCGCCGGTGACCATATTCGTGTCGAGATCTTTGACGACCGCATTGAGATCTGGAGCCCAGGTCGCTTTCTCGGGCTAGTGGATCTCGGCGATCCCTCGAACGTCACGCGCTTCGCTCGGAATCCACGGATCGCCCGTGTGTGCGCCGACCTGCGCTTTGGTCAAGAGCTTGGCGAGGGGATCCGCCGAATGTTCGAGGAGATGCGGACCGCAGGATTGAGCGATCCGGTGTATCAACAAGGTTCCGGTGGGGTCCATCTGAGTCTGCTCGGAGAGCCGGTTGATCGTGTCCTTGATGCACGTCTATCCGAGCGTGGGAGGGCGATCATGACGATGCTGCGCCAAGGCGGTCGACTTAGTACGGGAGAGATCGCGGAGTCATTGGGCGGCTCTCGGCCAACCGTGCAGAGGGAGCTCAGAACGCTGCAGGAGGCCGGGGCAATCCAATGGATTGGCAAGTCCGCACGTGACCCACGCGCCTACTGGCAGCTGACATAGGACTCTTAGAAGCCTATTTGCAAGCCTTGATTGCGAGTACTTGCAAGTAGATGCTGGTTGAGGCTCTCGTGATGTTGGGTTGCGGGTGGTTTCTGCTGTTTATCGCCTATCGCTCCCGGCCATTTGAACGCATGTATGCGACCTGTCTCGCCGCGCTGGATCATCCACCGTAACGTACGTAAGTTCATCATGACATATGCCGGGCCTCGATCGTAGAAGCCCGGTATCACCCCCGGTACGACCGCCGCAAATCCACCGCAAGGGGCGCAAAAGCCCAGTGTTTACGGGTTTGAACAGGTCGCCCCGATATGACAGTGTTTGCGAAGGTCCGCGAACCGGCGCGAATGGTACGCGAAGCCTGGCGGACCAGGTCGTGACGAGCGAGATACTCAGATGGTTAGCCGTCTTGGTGCTCGGCCGTAGAGTCGCCGCTTGTGACCGAGGCCCGCTGTGTTGTTGAAGGCGGACTTGTTATTTGTGCTTCGCGAGCGGTTTTTCTTCCAGTTGGGTCCAGTCCTCTGGCGGTTGCCTCCGCTGAGCAGGGCATAACCCGACCCCCCGATTGGGGGAAGAGTCGCCAGCAGGACTGCCGATCGCCAGGGAGCACAACCGTCCCAAGCGCTCCGGCCCCTTAACTGCTACGGCAGGGCTTCGGGGTGAGAGCATGGGTCAGCTGTCGTCTCGCCGGCCCAGGAAGGGCACCGTCCGGGACTCAGCCGGCGAGCCCGCGCGTGTAGGCGTAGTGGACGGCCTGGGCGCGGTCGCGGGCGCCGATCTTGGCGAACAGGTGGTTGATGTGACTCTTAACCGTCGCTTCGCTGACCACGAGCGTCGTCGCGATCTCGGCGTTTGACAGACCGCGGGCGATCAAGGAAAGCACCTCGGCCTCCCTTCGGGTGAGCTCATCGGGCAGGATCGAGGGCGGGGCGGGTCGCCGGGCGGCGCCGGCGGCGGCGATCAGGTGGCTGTGGACGATCGGGTCCAGCAGCGCATGGTGGGCGGCAGCGGCATGGACGGCGCGAGCGATCTCGGCGATCCCTGCGTCCTTGGTCAGGTATCCGCGGGCGCCCGCGCGCAGCGCATTGAGGATCGAGTCCTCGTCGGCGTGGGTGGTGAGCACGACAATCTCGGTCTCCGGCTGCGCCTCGCGGATGCGGCGGGTGGCCTCGACACCGCCGAGCTTCGGCATCCGCAGATCCATCAGCACGACATCGGGTCGGTGGCGCGCGCACAGCGCCAGTGCCTCCTCACCATCGGCGGCGGCCGCGACGGGCGTGATATCCGGCGCAGCTTCGAGCAACGTCATCAACCCTTCGCGCACGAGCGCCTGGTCGTCGACCACCAGGACGCGCACCGAGCCACTCACGGCGCGTCCTCGGATGGGACGGTCACTGCCTCGGGGGAGGGAAGGCGCAGCTCCACACACCATCCGTTGGCTGTGGCATGTGCGCTCAGCGTGCCGCCGAGCAACTGGGCACGCTCGCGCATCCCCTGCAGGCCATAGCCGCCGCCGCTGCTGGCCAGCCCGTCGGGAACGGGCGCGGGTCCGGCGGCAGACCATTGGTCCTCTACGCGCAGCAAGATCTCGTCGCCCGGGTCCTGGCCGGCGTGGACGGCGATCCAGACGCGGGCGCCGGGGGCATGCTTGCGCACGTTGGTAAGCGCCTCCTGCGCAACCCGCAGCACGGCCTCCCCGGTCGGGCCTCCCAGCCGCGCCGGGTCACCGTCGATCGTCAGCTCGGCGGGCGCCTCGCCGCTCACGCGATAGTCCTCGATGAGCGCCTCGATTCCCGCCGGCGCCGAGACAGGACTGCCGCGCAGCGCCCCGACCGCTCGCCGGGTCTCCGCCAACCCCTCTCTGGCCAGCGTGTGTGCTCGCTGCACCCGCGTGCGGATGCGCTCGCGGTCGGCTCCCTGCTCGATCAGCGAAGCTGTCGCCTCGAGCTGAATCGTCAGCCCAGCCAGCGTGTGAGCCAGCACATCGTGCATCTCACGTGCGATCCGGGTCGACTCCTCGAGCCGTGTCGCGCGCAGCTGCTCCTCGTGCGAGCGCTGCGTCTGTGCGAGCAGCAGCTCCGCCTGATCGGCCCTCAGCAGTGTCTGACGACGATTGGACGCGGCCAGCAACGCGGCGGCAAGCCCGAGCGTGTAAGCCAGCAGTCCGATCCCGTTGCCATCGTAGATGAGCACCGCAACCGCGAGTGCCACGACGCCCACACCGAGCACTGCAAGTGCCCTGACAAGCTCCACGCGGATCGCGGCGATCACTACCGCCACGAACACGAACGCGCTCGCGGCGCTGTCTGGCGCCGCGCCCAGCAGCACGCCGCCAGCGCCGGCCAGCCCATACAGCTCCGGTGTGACGCCGACGCGGTCGCCATCGGGGCGGATCGTCCAGGCAAGCCAACACACGACACACATCGCCAAGCAGATCGTGACTGCGACGCCGCGTCCACTACCAGCCGGATGGTGCTTGGACGTGACTACAGACCAACCGATCAGCGCCAGGCCCGCGAGCCGTATCACGGTCGCGAGGCGGTGATTCACCCCAGAGAGCAGCATCGTCACAGAAGGTACGGGCTCACGTGGCATCGCTTCAACTCTTGAGAAGCTGCGACCGGATACGGCAAGCGGGACCCGCCGAACGCGGATCCCGCCACCGAACGCCCGCAGGGAGCTGTCGCTCCGTGCCCGACGATGGGACCCTCGGTGCTCAGGCAAGCTCCAATGTTGGTACATCCAGCAACTGCTGGCGGCGGATCGCCTGAACCAGCGTGCGCCCGCCGACCTCGAACACCGCCATCGCCAGCAACGCCACCGTCCACGCCTCGGCGCCGGTGATCGAATGCTCGGCGCTGAACCGCAGGATCGTGCCGCCGCCACCGTTGTTGACCCAGATCAGGAACGCGAACCGCGACCCCATCCCCAGCACCCAGAACAACGCCGACGCCCAGCCGGCCCGAACCAGCACCTCGCCGTCCTCGTCGCGGCGCATCAGAACCGTCTGACCACTGGCGACCCCGATCAGCAATCCAACCAACGCGAGCACCCCCACCAACACCAGATCGTTGCCCGCGGTGGGGATGCCATGCAGGTAATTGTCGACCGCCACTGCGACGATCACAAGCGGACGAACGAGCGAACGAATAGTCAGGCTGCGCTCCTTGATCTGAACAAGAACGAGAAGCACCAGAGCAGAATCGATGAGATAATCAGTAATTGTCATGGGCTCATCGTCGCCCCGATAGGCCCCCCGCACATCGGCGCCCGGATTGATCTGCGGGTGGAAATCGCGCCGGATCTCAACCCACGGGTGGAGACCGCGACGTCCACCGAGCCTCCTCGGCGCAGACGATGCCGGTCGCGGCTGCCAATGCCCTTAGGAGATCGCCACGTGTCGGAGGCCACGATCACGTTCGCGGCCTCCGACGTCTCAGCGCTCAGTCCGCTCGTCGGCGGCGAGAGTTGTGCGTTCCCGAGTAACGCTAGCCCACCCGACCGACCGTACCCACCGCCACGTCGTCGCGCTCGACGCCTTTGCGCCGACACCCGAACACGGGCTCCCGGCGTCAACTGCTCGAGGTCGCCCTGCGGACGTCGCGACCTTTCGCATCGCGGGTCCGCGATGGCACAGCTCCGGGTCCTCCGCTGCTCGGGCCGGTCTTTAGGCGATCCTGGCCAGTGCGGGGATGGGGGCGGGGCGGTCGGGTGGGACGCAGACCATTCCCTCGCTGAACCCGGCCGAGCCGATCCCGAACGCGGCGTTGAGCCGGTCGAGGTTGACGAGCGTCAGCAGCGCGGTGATCTCGACGAGCTGCGCGTCGCTGAAGTGCTCCTTCATCCGGGCGAACAGCTCGTCGGTGACCTCGACCGGTGTGCGCATCACCGCGACCGTGTAGTCGAGCGCAAGCTTCTCACGTTCGGTGAACAGGTCACTCTGGTGGTAGCGCGGCAAAGCGAGCAGCTCCTCGTCAGAGAATCCGGAGTTGCGGCAGATTTGCGAGCCGAGGTCCACGCAGAACTCGCACCCGATCATCTGCGCTCCCTTCAGCTCGAGGAGGTTCCTGAGTCGCTCATCGACGGACTTCCCCTTACGCACCGCCTGGTTGAACTTGCCCATCCCCATCATCATCTTCGGCTGGTATGCCCAGATCTCCATCGGCTCCATCCCGCTGCCCGTCTGCGCCTCGCGGCCGGTCAGCTTTCTCATCATCCTCGGTCCGAGCCTGTACACGAGCCTGACCATCGGCCCGGCATTGCGCTTCGATACTCCCTGGATGCGTGCCATCAGGCACCTCCTGTCACATTGGTTGGGGTTCGGGGGTCTATCCGGTATGACCCGCGAGACCCCGAAGGTGTGACAGCAGACATGAACGAACTCGAGCTCGCCAACAACTTCGACAGGCAACGGCCCCAACTGCGCGCGGTCGCCTACCGGATCCTCGGCTCGGTCAGCGAGGCCGACGACGCCGTACAGGAGGCGTGGCTACGGCTGGCGCGAACCGACGTGGGGCAGATCGACAGCCTCGGGGCGTGGCTGACGACGGTCCTCGCCAGGATCTGCCTGAACATACTCCGGTCTCGTCGCACCCGCGCGGAGCAGCCGCTCGATGGCTTCCTACCGGAGCCGATCATCGATGACCCGGCGGTGGGGACCGATCCCGAGCACGAGGCGCTGCTCGCGGACTCGGTCGGGATCGCGCTGCAGGTCGTGCTCGACACACTCGGCCCGGCCGAGCGGCTCGCGTTCGTGCTGCACGACATGTTCGCGGTCCCGTTTGACGAGATCGCGGCGATGGTCGATCGCTCACCGCAGGCGACCCGCCAGCTCGCCAGCCGCGCGCGGCGCCGCGTCCGCGACGCGGCGCCACCGCCAGACCCGGACCTCACCCGCCAGCAGGCGGTCGTCGACGCCTACTTCGTCGCCGCCCGAGAGGGCGACCTCGACGCGCTCGTAGCCGTGCTCGACCCCAATGTCGTGCTCCGCGCCCACCGCCGTGACGGGGATCCGGTCGAGCTGCACGGCGCCGACCGGGTCGCGCGCGGCGCGATGTCGGCCCGGCGTTTCGCGCCGTATGTTCGCCCGGCGCTCGTCAATGGCGCCGCCGGCGTGGTCGCGTTCGATGGCGAGCGGCCGTTCGCGGTGCTGGCGTTCACGGTCATCGGCGACCGCGCGGTCGCGATCGACGTGTTCAACGAGCCCGAGCTGGTCGCCAAGCTCGACATTCGCGGAATCACCGCCTGAACGGCACGCCTAAGCACCAGCCGGGACCCATGATGGCGGCACCGCTCGCCGATCGCTTGGGGCTCTCCGGACATGGGTTCCGCTCAACTGCCTGGCGTGGTCAGGAACGCGCGTGCCGGCAGCACGAACCGTCGTGCTGGCGCGGCCTGTAGTGGGGCGTCGGCGCGCGAGCCGTGCAGCCCGTGGCTGCGCGTGGACGGCGCGGTGGAGTCCGCGATGCCGTCGTGCTCGGAGATCCAGCTCAGGATCGCGGCCGACTTTGCGCCCTCGGCGAGGATCACAGAGCGCTCGATCACCATCCCCCCGGAGGCATGCGGACGGGCCAGGCGTCTGACCACGGCTTCTGTCGTGTCTGTTTCATCTGTTGCCGTCTGTGTCATCTCTATCTCCCTCTCGATCGCAGCTCGATGTGGCCGATGTCCGGCAGCTCGCAATCGCGGTCTGCGATCCGGGTGCAGGTCAAGCAAGGTGGTGAGCAGTTGTAGTGGGGTGCCCGCTGCCCATGCCTGGGGGCGGGAAGCGGTTGAGTAGGCGACGGGGACGGATGTGACCGCAGCCGGATAGCCGGCGAAGACCTCGGGCAGGCGGTGCTCGAAGTGCGGCGCCGCGGAGAGCATTGCGGCGGCGATCGTGACTGCTTGCTCGCGGTGGCCGTAGCGCGCGAGGCCGGCGACGATCAGCGAGTTCTCGTGTGGCCACACGGTTCCCGGTGTGGTAGCCGAGGGGGTTGTAGCCGGCCTCGCCGGCGCCGAGCGTCCTCACGCACCAGTCGGAGTACAGCTCGCTCTCGAGCAGACGGTCGGCCGTAGTGGCTGCCTCACGGTCGTCGAGCAGGCCCGACCACAGCAGGTGGCCGATGTTCGAGGTCAGGCTGTCGACCTGACGCTTCTCGCCGTCGAGCGCCACAGCGTGGCATCCGCGCTCGGGCATCCAGAAGTCGCCGTGAAAGGACGCCTGCAGGTCGCGCGCCTGCAACTCCAGGCGTTCAGCGAATGCGCGGTCGCCCCACACCTCGCGCGCCAGACGAGCCGCGCGACATCGCGCGTCGTACACGTAGCCCTGGATCTCGCAAGTGGCGATCGGGCCGCGTGGGAGCGTGCCGTCGGCGAACTGGATCGCGTCCCAGCTGTCCTTCCAGCACTGGTTGATGAGGCCGGTTACGGAGTCTCGGCGCGAGTACTCGACGTACCCGTCGCCACCGGCGTCGCCGCTGTCCTCGATCCATGCGAGCGCCGCGCGGGCGTCCGGCTCGAGCGCTCGCACCAGCTCGTCGTCGCCGGACCAGCGGTGGTACTCATCGAGGAGGATCAGGCACAACGGCGTGGCGTCGGCCGATCCGAAGTACGGCGAGTGCGGGCGCTCGCCCTTGGCGGTCAGCTCGCCGAAGCGCAACTCGTGCAGGATCTTTCCGGGCTTGCGTTCGTGAAAGTCATCGCGATCATCCGCTTGGGCTGCGGCGAGCACCCGCAGCGTAGTTGACGCCAACTCCGGCAGGTAGGGCTCCTGCTGGTCCAATCCGAGCAGCTCGAGCGGCTTCTCACTGGCCAGCTGTACCCAGCGAGATAGGAAACGAGTGTCCTGGCAGAAGAACCCGTGATCGCGGCCTTCGTCATCGCGCATGTCGCCGAGACGGTCGCTGACCACGAAGGTGCTGCCGTCGAGGACGCTGAAAGTGCGCTCAGACAAGCGCCATCGTCGCCTCTCGCGGGCGGGTGGCGGCACGGTAGGCGGCCTCGTAGGCACTGGCCACGACGTTGACGTCGCAGTGCTCGGCGACCCATGCCCGGCAGTCACGCGCGGAGATGCTCTCCAGACGCCCGACAGCCGCAGCCATCGTCGTCTCGTCCTCGACGAGAAAGCCAGTCCGCCCGTCGATCACTAGCTCGCTCGCTGCCCCCGCGGGGAACGCAATGACTGGAGTTCCGCATGTCAGCGCCTCGACCATCACCATGCCGAAGGGCTCCTCCCAGCTGATCGGCATCAGCAGTGCGCGGGCGCCGGCGAACACCGAGCGCTTTAGTGACCCGCCGACCTCGCCGAGAAAGCGGACACGGTCGCCGTCGATGTGGGGTGCCACCTCGCGGTCGAAGAAAGCCTGCTGGCCGGGTTGGATGACGCCGGCGAGCACAAGCGGCACGCCTGCCACGCGGGCGGCCGCGATGGCGCGGTGTGGTCCCTTCTCCACGGTCATCCGGCCGATCCAGAGCACGTAGTCCTGCTTGTGCTCCTGCATCGGCCATCCCTGCACGTCGATTGGGTTCGGGATCACCGCCACGCCGGCCAACCCCTCGGGCGCCGTGGCGCGCTGGGCGCGGCTGATGGCCACCAGCGTCGCCTTGGACTCGTGTCGGGTGTAGAACGCGGAAGTGGCCGGCGTGAACTGCCCGTGCAGCGTGTGCACCATCGGAGTGGCGAGACGGTCTGCCATGCCGAGGGCTGTGAACCCACAGTGATCGTGCACGACGTCGAAGCGCGAAGCGCCACACGCTTGATCGATCGCGGCAAACGCCCGCGCCACATGGTCGACCTCATAGAGCGACCGCTCGATCTCATCAGGGTGGGCCTCATCGAGCAGCGTCACCACACGCGCGTTCGATGTCGACCCGGGGGCACAGAACAGGGTCACCTCGTTGCCGCGCCGCACGAGTGCATCGGTCAAAACGCTCACCACCGACTCCACCCCGCCATAGCCCGGCGGTGGAACCGAGATCCATGGCGGGGCGAGCATCGCCACGCGCAGGTGCGGCCCGCCCTTACCGCCATCCCCGAGCGGCCGTGTGCGATTCGGTGCGCGCTCGGGCGGGACGCGACGTGGTCTGCGGCCGGCGAGGACTTCGGCAACGGCTGGCGGCGAGCTCACGCGCTGGCGGCTACCGGCCCGCGGCCTCTGAGGTTGAACTGCCAGTTGGCGAGCGGGAGCAGGAAAAGCGCAGCTCCGAGCAGGATCAGGATGAATCCGGCAAGGGTGGCGATGCTGCCGATGACCGACCAGCCCCAGGCGTTGAGCAATAGGCCATTCAACGTCTCGCCGGTGAACAGCGTGGTGCGTGGCTCATGCCGGCTCGTAGCGGCGGGAGGGGCTGACATGTCGGTAGGCGTCGCGCCGTTGCCGGTAGGCGCAGCCGACGGGTGCGGCAGAACTGAGCTTGACACGAAGAGTCTCGTTTCGATGGGTGCGCGTAGCTCATTAGTTGAGGCACGTCGCTATACGTACACGACCACCATAACATGAAATATGAATCTAGAGTTGGTAGTCTATCTTTATGGTGGTCGGAGAGACACGTTGGGCATTCCTAACCAATCACGCCCAGATCCTGGTCTGCATAGCCGATGAGCCTGGGGTCCGCCTGCGCGACATCAGTGAGCGCGTCGGGATCACCGAACGAGCCGCCCACCGCATCGTCGCCGAGCTCGCCGATGCCGGCTACATCACACGCAAGCGCACGGGTCGCCGCAATGCCTACCTCATCCACACCGACCTCCCACTTCCAGACGCGCATGCACGCAACCAGAAGGTCGGCGACCTACTCGCCATCCTCGCCCGCCCGAGCGAGCAACTCCATCCATACTCGAAAGCACCACCGGCTGAGGCCGTTGACGCAACCTCAGCCCGAGCGGAGTCTCGAGGTCAGGCGACCAGCTCGAGAAGGTCGGCCCAAGTCTGATCGAGCGGAGCGCCAACCCAGACGACGAGCGCGGCCTGCTCGTCGGACTGATCCTGGCTTGTTTGGAGCTCAGGAGCCCGTGGCGTTGTATTCATCGTCGGTGACGTGCTCACCCCATGTGACCACGTTGCCCTGTTCGTCTGCTTGTTGCATCGCGATGTGGGTCATGAAGCGGTTGGGTGCGGCGCCGTGCCAGTGGTTCTCGCCGGGCTCGAAGAACACGCGGTCGCCGGGGCTGATGATCTCGATCGGTCCGCCGTGGCGTTGGCAGAGGCCGATGCCCTCGGTGACGTAGATGGTCTGGCCGTTGGGGTGGGTGTGCCACGCGGTGCGAGCGCCGGGGGTGAAATGGACGCTGGCGGCCCCCACGCGAGAAGGCTCAGAGGGTGTGGCGACGGTGTCGATGTAGACGGCGCCGGTAAACCAGTCGCCAGGTCCGGGGGTGGTCTCGATGGAGTTCCTGGTGATCTTCACGTCGTTCTCCTTGGGTGTCGGGTGTTGCTACGCAGCTATGGCCTGCTCGTGAGTGCGGGCAACCGGGCAAGCCGGATTGTCGCTCGTCGGGGAGACTTGGTTGACGGTTGCCGCTCAGGGGCTTCGACGGTCTTGCGGGAGTAGGTGATCAGCGGCTCCACGCGTCGTTTGCGACAGGATGAGCTCACGCCGGTACTCGCTGACCAACAAGACATCAGGAGGACTCGTGAAGATAGAAAGGCTGAACGTCGGCTGGTTCACTGCGGCGGCCGGGATTTTCCGCGCGGGCGATGATATGGATCGAACGATCCGCTATCCCGTGCTCGCCTACGTGATCGAGACAGAGACCGAGCGGATCTTGATTGACACGGGGCTGAACCCCGCCGCCATCGCCGACCCGGCCGCGTACTACGACCGGCCGGATGTCTTCGCGGTGTCCACCCCCGAGCAGGAGCAGAGCGTCGCCGATCAGCTCGACGTGGGCACGCTGACCAAGGTCGTGTTGACGCATTTGCACTGGGACCACGTCGGCGGCTTGCGGCTGATCCCGGCGTCCGTATCCGTGGTGATCCAGCGCGCCGAATGGGAGGCCGGCCACGACGATGCGGCGGTGCAGCGCAACTTCTTTTTGCCGCGTGACTACGCCGAGGACAGCCGTGAGGTGATCCTGATCGACGGCGACCATGATCTCCTCGGCGATGGCAGCATCGAGCTCATGCTCACGCCGGGGCATACCCCCGGGCACCAGTCCGTCCGCGTCGGTGACCTCGTGCTCGGCATCGATGTCGCACACTTCGCATCGGGTTTGGACGACCACCGCTTTCCGGTCTTCGCCGACGATCACGAGCAGCAGGGACGCTCCGCCGAACGCTTGCGCGCAATGCGTGACGCCGGCTTCACCGTAATCCCCGGCCATGACCCCGACATTCTGCACCCGGGGGTCGTGACGGCTTGACGGCCCGAGCCGCCTGGACGACTCCCCGGAGACTCAGCTGGGAAACGGCTCGGGCACGCGTGCGCCGGGCACGTAGCTGTCCTCCGACTCGAGCATCGCGCGCAGTTGCGAGCGAAACTCTGGGTTGTCTTCGTGGCCGTGCACGGCGGCGGCGTGCGCTGCCGCGGTGGCGATGACCTCGTCCTCCTCGCCGATGATCGTCAGCGAGCAGTTGTTGTCGCTCTCGAAGCGACGGCAGTCAGCGATCATGCGTCCCATCTAGCTCACCTCTCAGTGGTGGAATTGAAGAAGATCCCGTCTCGTCGAGTACGTGGTGGCTCTGTCCTCGGTGGACCACATTGAGATGCCTCCTCGCTCGCGGGACGTCCTGCCCGCGCTATTCTTACCTACCAGTAGGTAGACTGTCAAGTCCGGCTCGAACTCCTATTGCCCTATCAAATCCCGGTATAGATAGATAGATAGAT
>Ga0116220_10000500_pt1 | contig 15356 bp, 13 predicted proteins | sample Sb_taG_10_FD_88967 | JGI IMG/M metagenome (GOLD analysis project Ga0116220, IMG submission 88967) | Peat soil microbial communities from Weissenstadt, Germany - Sb_50d_7_NC metaG | ecosystem: Environmental > Terrestrial > Soil > Wetlands > Peat | place: Germany: Weissenstadt | collected 2010-09-21
GTCATGCCGGCCTGCTTATAGCCGCGGGCGAGTTCGAACATGGCCAGGTTGAGAGCGTGGAATCCTGCCAGCGTGACGAACTGGAACTTGTAGCCCATGCTGGCGAGCTCGTATTGGAAGCTGGCGATGGTAGCGTCGTCCAGATTCTTCTTCCAGTTGAACGAGGGCGAGCAGTTATAGGCCAGCAACTTGCCGGGATAGACCTCGTGCACGCATGCGGCGAATTCGCGTGCTTCCTCGAGATCGGGCTTGGACGTTTCGCACCAGAGAATATCCGCATACGGCGCGTAAGCAATGGCGCGGGCGACGGCGATCTCTAAGCCGCCCTCAATGTAGTAGAAGCCTTCGACGGTGCGCTCGCCGGTGACGAATTCGCGGTCGCGCGGGTCGACGTCGCTGGTCAGAAGATTGGCGCTGTCCGCGTCGGTGCGGGCCATGATCAGCGTAGGCACGCCCTTCACATCGGCGGCGAGCCGGGCGGCGACCAGTTTCTGGATCGCCTCGGTGGTCGGCACCAGCACTTTGCCACCCATGTGGCCGCACTTCTTGGCCGATGAAAGCTGGTCTTCAAAGTGAACGCAGGCGGCACCCGCCTCAATCATGGCCTTCATGAGTTCGAAAGCGTTGAGGTTGCCGCCGAATCCCGCTTCGGCGTCGGCAATGAGCGGAGCGAACCAGTTCGTGCCGTTGTGGCCTTCGGCGTGATGGATCTGGTCGGCCCGCATCAGGGCCTGATTGATGCGGCGCACCAGATTAGGCACGCTGTCGGCGGGATAAAGACTCTGGTCGGGGTACATCTGGCCGGCATTGTTGGCGTCGGCGGCGACCTGCCAGCCGCTTACATAGATGGCCTTCAATCCAGCCTTAACTTGCTGGACGGCCTGGTTGCCGGTCATGGCGCCGAGCGCCGGGACGTAGGACTCTGCCTTGTCCTGCAGCATATTCCACAGCCGCTCCGCGCCGTGGCGCGCGAGGGTGTGCTCGATCTGGAACGAGCCCCGCAGGCGGTCGACATCGTGTTGGGTGTACGGACGGGTGATACCACGCCACCGCGGGCTGGTCTGCCAGTTGCTGGTTTGCCCGTTGAAATTCGTCATGTGTTTCTCCCCACGCAAGAGTTTTGCGTCCTTTATGCAGTAGACCTCTGGCTTGCCCTTTCGGACAAACCGCGCTGTCCGTCCGGTCCCACTGGTCCGAAATGACCTAGTGCGTAGGTCTTGAGGCAGGTTTGCGTTGGCACATCGACGTGGGATCACAGGACCTGCATTCGTGGCTGCAGGGGTCTGGCTGTGTTCCGATTCACAACCTGATGGAGGAGTTTTTGACGCTTGCCGGTTATGATTTATTGGACTAGAACGTCAACTAATGGTGATGGGCGCACGCAGGAGTCATTCCGCCAACCTGCAGATTGAAGCAGGCTTCCTCTCGCAGTTACAGGGACATGTTGCGGCGCGTGAGATCGAGCGCGGGATGGCGTGTCTTCGATCGCACCAGGACCTGATCGACAAGTTCGATCCCTGCCAGGAAAATGCCGCTCGCCTGCTGGCGCATCTTGCGATATGGACTGATATCGGATTCAGCGGGCCGCCACTCCGGGAGCTTCTGCAACGCTTTGAACGCTTTGAACCAGGATTGCGGTCGCAGCTCTCGATCGCCGACTACATCTGCCTGCGCATGACCGAGGGCATGGCTGCGATGGCAGAAGAAGCGGAGGAAACGGCGATTGCTCATTTTGACTTCGTCCTGAGCTTAGCGGAAGAGCTGGACGACCGGTTTCTGCTGGCTATCGTTTATTTCTGGAAGGGTCGCTGCCTGCGGCGAAGAGGCGACTACGACGAAGCCCTGATCTACACTGGCAAAGGAAGAGACCTGGCGCTTGCGTTAGGCCATCTGCGTATGGCGGCGGTGATGCAGGTGCTCGAGAGCTGGCTTTTGTTTCAGCAGGGCAAATGGAAAGAAGCCATGCGCATCTCCCATGCGGCGGAAAGCGCGCTGCGCGAGACCGACGACTATGTGACGCTCGGCAACCTTCAATCCTTCTACGGGCGAATGGCGCGCCGGGAAGGCCGTTTCGATAAAGCGATTGAGTTTTTCGAGAGCGCCATTGGTTATTATGGCAAGCGGGATCCACGCCATCCGAACCTGGCGCGATCACTGGCCAACATGGCGCTCGCCAAGCGCGGGATCGCTCTGCAGTTGCAGAAAAGAATCGACCGCGACGCCCAGCGGCGCCGGAAGACCTCAGCCAGCCGCCAAGGTAAGCCAGGCGCAGCGAGCCCTGAGACTCGCGAACAGGATTCGCGCAAGCATGACTATCGCGGCCGATTGGCCCAACTTCGCCGCGAAGCGCTGCAGCACCTGGAAGCCGCGCGGGCCATCTACCAGCAGCGCCCGAACCATCACGGAGTCGGCACGGTTTACCTGGATGCCGCCTACATCCACCTCGATAGCGGAGACTTTCAGCGCGCCGAGGAAGAAGCCGCTTCGGCGTACGACGTGGCCGAAGAGACGCAGGACTACATTCTGATGGGCCGGGCGCGTATTCTGCAGTGCATGATTGAAAATGCGAAGGTGGAGGAAGAGATCGGTGGGGGCGCCGATCCGGGAAGCCATGCGCGCCGCGCACTCGAGTTCAGTCAGGAGGCGATTGATCTGGCCAAGCATACCCAGCATCATCTGCTGCTCGCCAACGCGCATCTGTGGCAAGGATTGACACGGTGCAATTCGTTTTTCGATAATCCGGAAGCGGCGCGCGAGTCTTATGACCTGGCGCGGGCGTCCTGCGGGGCGAATCAACCCGACAACAACATGTGGCAGGATCTGCAAACGTTAGGCGCGAAAATTCTTCGCAAGGCAAGTATCCATCCGGCGCTGAAGGCGTGGTCGCAGGGTTCGGTGGGCGAGAAGACGTTCCGGCAAATCAGCGAAGAATTTGCGGAGATTGTGATCGCACAAGTCTGGGAGCGCGAAGGCCGCAAAGTATCTCGAGTGGCGGCTCGGCTCTCGATTTCTCCCAAAAAAGTGCGCCGCATCCTGGCGCGGATGGGACGGCGAAAGCCGCGTCAACGTTAGCCGGAACGACGTTAGCCGGCGCTTCGCCGACCGATTGGCAAACGATCCGAAGCGATCTGGCGTGGGCCGGAGCGGCTCACGCTCGCGTGTGATTTGCATCGCTTGATATAGACGAGTAAAGTAGTAGAGTTAATTGTGTTAAACGGCTCCGGGAAGGCTGACGCCCGGACCGCTGATTCCAAAAAGACCAAGAGTCGAATCGGATTATTGATAATCTAAAATCTATGAAAATCGCAAAGGATGTGACGGAACTGATAGGCCACACGCCTCTGGTGCGTCTGAACCGGGTTACAAAGGGAGCCGTTGCCGACGTGGTGGCGAAGCTGGAAAGCCAGAATCCCCTGGCCAGCGTAAAAGACCGCATCGGTGTCAGCATGATTGCCGATGCCGAGCGGGCCGGACGAATTCAGCCCGGGAAAACCGTTCTGATCGAGCCGACCAGCGGCAACACCGGAATTGCGCTCGCCTTCGTAGCGGCGGTAAAAGGCTACAAGCTCATCCTCACCATGCCCGAAACCATGAGCCTGGAGCGGCGCGTTCTGCTGCTGGCTTTGGGCGCGGAGATCGTGCTTACGCCGGGCCCCCGCGGAATGAAGGGAGCGATTCTGAAAGCCGAGGAACTGATTGCCAGCACTCCAAATTCCTACATGCTCCAGCAATTTGACAACCCGGCCAATCCAAAGATTCACTTCGAAACCACGGGCCCAGAGATTTGGGAGGACACCGACGGGCGCGTTGATTTTCTGATCTCCGGCGTCGGCACAGGAGGAACCATCACCGGCGTCTGCGAATACATAAAACCGAAGAAACCGTCGTTCAAGGCGGTGGCCGTGGAGCCGGCAGATAGCGCGGTCCTCTCCGGCGGACCCCCAGGGCCGCACAAGATTCAGGGCATCGGCGCCGGTTTTGTTCCAAGCATCCTGCGCAGGGATTGTGTTGACGAAGTCATCACCGTATCCAACGAAGACTCCATTGACATGGCGCGGCGGCTTCCGCTCGAAGAGGGTCTGCTGGTCGGCATCTCTTCGGGAGCGGCGGTGGTCGCGGCTTTGAAGGTGGCGAACCGCCCTGAAAATGCCGGGAAATTGATTGTCGTGGTTCTGCCGTCGTTCGGCGAGCGCTATTTAAGTAGTATCCTCTTCGAAGGACTCCGGAACCAGGCGTTGCAGATTCCGACGACGCACCTTCCGGCCTGATCTTTAATCTTTGGCCCATGCCGCATCTGTTGTCGCTAATTCGCGAAGACGTTGCCACCGTGCTCGAGCGCGATCCCGCGGCCAAGTCACGCCTGGAGGTTTATCTCTGCTACTCCGGCCTGCATGCGGTGTGGTTCTATCGCATGAATCACTGGCTGTGGAACCACAACTTCCTTGTGCTGGCGCGCTGGTTGTCGCAAGTCGCGCGCTTTCTCACCGGCATCGAAATCCACCCCGGGGCGCAGGTCGGCAGACGTTTATTCATCGATCATGGCATGGGTGTGGTGATCGGTGAGACCGCCATCGTCGGCGAGGACGTCACGCTCTACCAGGGGGTGACGCTCGGTGGAACCGGCAAGGAACAGGGTAAGCGGCACCCGACGCTTCTCGACAACGTGGTCGTCGGCGGAGGCGCGAAGATTCTAGGCAACATCACGGTGGGGAGCAATTGCCGGATCGGCGCCGGATCGGTGGTGCTTCGCAACGTGCCCGACGATTCCACCGTGGTGGGCGTGCCGGGCCACATCATTTTCCGAGAAGGCAAGCGCGTCGTCATCACCGACCCCAAACTGATCAACGACCCCCTTTCCGAAGCCCTGTCCGCAGTCGCATCTGAGGTGAACAGGTTAGCGGAACGAGTGCATCAACTGGAGGGCACGGGCGGACTTGAGCCGCTTTCCGCATCTCTGCAACGCATCATCGAAGATGTCGATTACCAGATCTAGCAGAAGTGTCGCCAGCGGACCGAAGTGGTGCGTCCCCAGGGAAGCGGCATTCTTTATCCCTATCCCCTACGAACAAAACCTGAGCCTGCGGCTTGACGTTGTAAAATGACGAGATGCCGTTACAGTCAGGAAGTCCCAACTTTAACAAGAAGCGCACGCCGCCTCCGGACGAGACGTTTGAAGAAGCGGCCTATCTCAAGGCGTTGGGGGAAAAGCAAAGGGTCGTGAGCCTGAAGCTGGCCGACGGCGAGGTGGTCCGCGGCTGGATTGAATACTACGACAAGAATATGGTGCGCGTGACGCGCGAGGATGGTCCGAATCTGTTCATCTTCAAGCACGAGATCGTGTATATCGCAGAAGACGGGAAGAAGAAGTAGTCAGCACCCAGTACCCAGCTCCTGGTCCCTCAATCCTGAAAACGAAAGTCTGGAAGTCGCATGACATCCCATCAATCTCTCGACCTGATTTCTCCGATGCAGGCGATGGCCCGTGAAGCGGGCAGCCTGCTGATGGACTACTTTCGGCAGCGGGTGAAGATTGAATATAAGGGCGACGTGGATTTGGTCACGGTGGCCGATCGGAAGTCGGAAGCGCTGATTCTGGAAAGGATTCGCCACCAGTTTCCCACTCATGACGTAATGGGTGAAGAGGGAGCGCGCATCGAAACCGGCGGCGAGTACAAGTGGTACGTCGATCCGCTCGATGGCACAACGAACTTTGCGCACGGCTTTCCGGTGTTTTGCGTTTCGCTCGCGGTGGAACGCCGGGGACAACGGATCGCGGGAGTGATTTACGATCCGACTCGCGACGAGATGTTCGCCGCCGAACTGGGTAGTGGCGCGCGGCTGAACGACAAGGCGATCCACGTGTCGACGACGCCGAACTTGGGGGAGTGCCTGGTAGCCACCGGTTTCCCGAGCCACAAGCGGCATAAGAACCCGAATGTTTATTTCTATCACCAGCTCACGTTGCGCACCCACGGGGTGAGGCGGGCGGGGTCGGCCGCCCTTGATCTGTGCAATGTCGCGTCGGGCCGGTTTGATGGTTTCTGGGAATTTAATCTTAATCCATGGGATACGGCGGCGGGCGTGCTGATCGTCGAAGAGGCCGGCGGGAAGGTCACGGACTTTTCGGGCGGCGCGTTCCAGATCGCAAGCCGCGAGACGCTGGCGTCGAACGGTTTGGTGCATGACGCGCTCGTGCACGAGTTTCAGGAGATCCTCGCAGGCCGGGGCTTGGAGCCGTTGCCCAGTCCGGTCACCTACGCCAACGATCGAAAGTTCTAATGGAGCGCCGGGCGTCCCCGCCCGGTCGCTTGGCTGCCCAAGGACGGGCGAGACGCCCGTCGCTCCACCGTCACGTTGCAAGCGGTACAATTACTCGCGTGATTTCCTCTCTGCTTGAACGCCAGATCGAAAGGCGTCCCGACAAGGTGCGGCTGCAAGGGCGCATTCTGTTTCTCACCGAAGACCCGGAGTTGATCAAGAAGCAGTTGGCGGGTTGGGATCTGCCGTGGGATACGAAGAACCCGGCCAACAATCCCAAACTCCGCGACGACATTTCGCCTGACGAGATACCTCCAGAGCACTACTGTTTTTAACTTGATATGCGGCTCGCCGAAATCCCATACGTTGGCTTGAGGTGCGGCGAAACGCTGCCGATTGGGCGCGGCGATGTGAAGAAAGGTGGCTTCGTGTGCTCGGTGAGCGGCAAGCGGCGCGGCAAAGGCTCGAGTCGCGAGCAGTCGCCGTATGCCGAGATGTGCGCCGGAATTCAAGTCGCGATTGGGGAGAACATTGAGCGCATCTACAAGCAGAACTGCCAGAACCTCGGGTTGCTGACTTCGACCAACTTTTCTTTGATCGACCGGATTCGCGCCGGGGAAGAAATCGCGCTCAGTGAATTCACCGCCGGGGAAGACGAGATCACGAAGCAGGTGATCGAGTATGGGGGCTTGTTTCCCTTCAACGTTGCACGCATGCAGAAGAAAGTTTTTCTGCCGCCAATCGCGGGCAAGAATGTTCAACCCACGCAGCCGATGACTCTGGCGGAGAAGATCCTGGCGCGGCACATGGTCACGCCCGAGGGCACGGTCGGCGTTGCCGCGGTCAAGCCGGGCGACACCGGCTTCACTCGCGTCGATCTGCGGTTCAGTCATGAGTACGTCACGCCCATGGCGTCCATTTTTTACGAGCAATACGTCGGCAAGAATGTTCCGGTGAACGATGCTTCGAGCATCCGCTTCTTCCGTGACCATCTCACCTTCCTCGACGAAGTGATTTCCGAAGAAAAGAAAAAAATGGGGCTGCTTGACTTGGCCACGCAGCTCAAGCTGAAGCAGGCCGATTTCGCAAAACAGCAAGGAATCGAGCTGCACGGCGAACTCACCGACCGCAAAGGCTCGGAGGGCATCTGCCACTCGGTGATGCTGGAGACCTATGCGCTGCCGGGGCAGGTGAACGTTGGGTCCGATTCGCACACGCCGCACGTCGGCGCTATCGGATGCATCGCCTTCGGCATCGGGACGACCGACGTATTCAACTCCTGGATTACGAAAGACGTTCGCGTCAAGGTGCCGGAGTCGGTCAAGATCGTCATTCGGGGCAAGCGGCATCTGAACGTCACGGCGAAAGATTTCATCCTGAAGATTCTTTCGCTCGATTACGTGCGCAGCGGCAAGGCGTTGGCGAAAGTGATGGAGTACGCCGGCGAAGCGGTGGAGGCGCTGTCGGTCGACGAGCGCGCCACCATGACGAATATGGCGGCCGAAATCGGAGGCTTTACCGGCATCGTGGCTCCGGATGAAAAGGTGGTCGCGTTTCTGATGGAACGCCGGGGTCTGCAACGCGCCGAAATCGAGAAGATGATCGCAGGCCTCGAGAGCGATCCGAACGCCGAATACGCCCAGGTGATCGAACTCGACGCGGCCGAGATCGCGCCCATGGTCGCGACGCCGGGCGATCCCGGCAACGGCAAGTACATTCGCGAACTCAACGCTCCCGTGCCGATTGAAATCGCCTATGGCGGAACCTGTACGGCGGGGAAGAACGAAGACATGGACATGTACGCGTCCGTTCTCGCCGATGCGCTGAAACAAGGCAGGCGAGTTTCAAAGAATGTCGAGTTCTGGATCCAATTCGGCTCCCAGGAAACGCGCGAGTACTCGAAGCGCAAAGGTTATCTCGAAATCTTCGAGCAGGCGGGCGCACACGTGATCGAGCCCAGTTGTGGCGCATGCATCAATGCGGGGCCGGGAGTATCGACGCGTCCCGATCAGGTCGTCATCAGCGCGCAGAACCGAAACTTTCCCGGCCGCAGCGGGCCGGGGCAGTTGTATCTGGCGTCGCCGCTGACCGTGGCAGCGAGCGCGGTGGCTGGGTACATCGTCGAGTACGAACCCTCGAACGCGAAAATACTCCCACTTCGCGTTGTGCCCCAATCTACCCTCCTGCCATCGACCTGAGTCGGGTTCCATCCTAAATGTCTCGATGCCCTCCCCTCCGGTTTACATCTAGCATGGCTCGATGCCGACGGACGGGAAATGTGGGTGCAAAGATCGGCTTCCTTATAATGAAGTTCTGGGGAGAAGCATGATCCGTCCGGACTACAAAGAGTTCGCCCGATTGTCACGCGGCGCCACGCTGGTTCCGGTGGCGAAGTCCATCTCTGCCGACCTGCTGACGCCGGTTTCCGCCTTTCTCGCCGTGTCTGAGGGAGAGCCGGATGCCTTCTTGCTGGAATCGGTCGAAGGTGGAGAAAAGATTGGACGGTATACGTTTCTTGGAGTGCGCCCGTTTCTGCGGCTGCAATCGCGCGGCAACGAGATCAGGATCGAACGTGACCGCATTAAGAAAGTCGAGCGGCGCACGGGAAATGTTTTCGCAGTCATCAAGGAATTGCTGCAGCAGCATCGTCCAGCGGCAATGGAAGGCTTGCCGCCGTTCACCGCCGGCGCCGTCGGTTATTGCGCGTATGACATTGTACGGCGGCTGGAGAACATCGGAGAGCACGCTTCGGATGACCTGGACGTTCCCGACTGTGTGCTGATGTTTTTCGACCGAGTGCTCGCCTTCGATCATTTGCGGCACCAGATCCATATCGTGGCGTCGGCGGATGTGACGGAAGCCGCGACGCGGGAAGCGCTCCGAGTTGCCTACGAACGCGCCGTGAAGGGCATCGCGCGCATCGAGAAAAAACTCGCCACGGGGTGGAAGCCGGCGCACTGGCGCAAAGCTGCCACGAAGTCGAAGCTGGCGGTGCGGGCGCGCACTTCCAGGGCGAAGTTTCTGGAAAGCGTCAGACGCGCGAAAGAGTACATCGCCGCCGGGGACATTTTCCAGGTCGTGCTTTCGCAGCGCTGGGATTTCGAACCCGGAGTAGCTCCGCTCGATCTCTACCGCGCGTTGCGGACGGTAAATCCCTCGCCGTATATGTACTTCTTGCGATTCGCCGCCGGACCTAAGAATTCCGCGGGAATGCACGTGCTCGGTTCGTCTCCCGAAATGCTGGTGCGTGCCGGCGGACGAAAGCTCGAATACCGTCCGATTGCGGGGACGCATCCGCGTGGTCGCGACGAAGCGGAAGACGCGGCGCTCGAAAAGAAAATGCTCGCGGACGAAAAAGAACGCGCTGAACACGTGATGCTGGTGGATCTTGGCCGCAATGATCTGGGCCGCGTCAGCGAGTATGGGTCGGTAAAAGTTCGCGCCCTGATGTACGTGGAGCGCTACTCGCACGTGATGCACCTGGTTTCGGCGCTCGAAGGGCGGCTGCGTCCTGAACTGGATGCGATGGACGCTTTTGCCGCGTGCTTTCCCGCGGGAACGCTCAGCGGCGCGCCGAAAGTTCGCGCCATGCAGATCATCGAAGAACTGGAGCCGACGCGGCGCGGAGTGTACGGCGGATCCGTGCTCTACGCCGATTTCGCGGGCAATCTGGATTCGTGCATCGCGATTCGCACTCTGCTAATGAAAGGCAAGAAGGCATACCTGCAAGCGGGCGCAGGAATCGTAGCCGACTCCGATCCGCAGCGTGAGTTTGAAGAAACGGAGAACAAGGCGCGAGCCGTGCTGCGGGCAGTGGAGATGGCCAGGAGCAGTGAATAAATAGCGGGCTTTGGGTAGGGTACGGCTTTACAACTTGCGGAAAAACTCGGAGTTGCACTTGACTTTGGGTGGCGCAGCGGAAGCCGCTCCGGGCAGCATAAGCAAGAGTTGGGCGGCCACAAATGAGGAGCCTACGATGACGGTTTCTGTCTTTATCGGCACCAGCCTTGACGGCTTCATTGCGCGACCGAACGGCGATCTCGACTTTCTGCCGGCCGGCGGCGGCGAACCCCACGGCTACGACGAGTTCATGGCCAGCGTCGACGCGCTGGTGATAGGCCGTAAGACCTTCGAGACGGTTCTGACCTTTGCCGCCTGGCCATATGGTGACAAGCGCGTAGTGGTCCTGAGTAGCCGGCCCGTCGACTTATCCGTGGCGCGCGGAGGCGTTGTGGAACAGATGGCAGGGCCTCCGGCTGAGATCGTTTCGAAACTCGCGGCTAGTGGTGCCCACCACCTCTACGTCGACGGAGGGATCACGATTCAAAGGTTCCTGCGCGCCGGCCTCATTCAACGTCTCATTATCACTCGCGTGCCGGTGCTCATTGGAGACGGAGTTCCTCTCTTCGGCACCCTACCGCGCGACATTCGGCTCCGTCACGTATCAACTCGGCACTATCCCAGCGGCCTGGTTTGCAGCGAGTACCACGTTGCCGCCTAGCAATCGCCAGGAACTGTCGTCGGCATCTGGTGTCTCTCGGTCGTGCTGGTGCTGATCGCAGACCGTCGGGTGCGCTCCAGATGAAAATCGTTGCGCAACGCAGCGTGCAGGCGAACCGAGTATATAATCAGTGCTGTTTTCGAAGCCGGAAAGGAAATTCCGACTCAAACACTTCAGATCGATGCGAATGTAGATTGACATGAGGCCAGTCATGAAAAGGTTGGCCCCATTCCTCGTCATCCTTGCAGGGGCGGGCCTGTTTTCCTCAGCCGTGAGAACGAAGCCGCCCCCGTATCGGGGATTTATTTCAACGCGGCAGAACCAGCAGCCAACTTCAGTCTGACCGATCATCTCCGGGCTCGAAGCGATAACCCACCCAGGGATCGGTCACAATGTAGCGAGGGGAATTGGGCGAGGGTTCAAGCTTCTTGCGGAGTTGCGCAACGAACACGCGCAGGTATTCGACCTGTTCTGTGCTTTCACCACCCCAGACCGCGCCCAGCAAGGCGCGATGCGTTACCACTTTGCCAGCGTGGCGGGCCAGATACGCGAGTAAGTCAAATTCTTTCGGCGTGAGGTGGACCGCGCGCTCCTTCACAAGAACGCTGCGAGCTCCGGGATCGATCTTGAAGTCGCCCGTTTCTATCGGCTCCAGTTCCGACTCTTCCTTCCGCGCGCGGCGAAGATTGGCGCGGACGCGCGCTAGGAGTTCCTCCATACCGAACGGCTTGGTCACGTAGTCATCCGCGCCCGCATCCAGAGCTTTGACCTTGGTCCGCTCCTCACCCCGCACCGAGAGCACGATGATCGGAATTTGCGTCTTCGTCCGCAGTTGCCGGCACAACTCCAGTCCGTCCATGTTGGGCATCGTTAGGTCGGTGATGACCAGATCCGGCGACCAGTCTTTCATGATCTCCAGCGCAGTCTCGCCGTCGTTGGCCACGCGAATGTCATATCCGTGACTGGAAAGAGAAGTCCGCAGCACCCGCGTGATCTGGGATTCGTCGTCCACCACCAAAATGTGTTTATGCTCCACCATACCCAATCAGCCCGGCTCCTGCGTCACGATGTGCACGTCCACCGCTGGGGCGTCGCGCAAGAACTGATGGATCGCCGAAAGATAGAAATATCGTTTCCAGCCCCGCGTCGCCGAGCGTCCGAAAACAACTTGCGTGATGTGTTTCTCGTTGACGAATTCCGCGACCGCCTCGGCCACGCTCTTCCCCTTCAACCGCGCGATCGATGCCCCAACGTTTTCCGCGAAGTGCACGTTCGCACTCAAGGTTCGCTGATTCGCTTCGCTGGTGTCCTGCCCCAAGTCGGTATAGACCACAAAGAGCTCGGCATTCATGGCCTGCGCCATGCGCGCCCCGCGGGCTATCAGGTACTGCGCTGCCGGGTTCGAGCTGATGCAGACCGCAATGCGTTCGCGGATGGCAACCGCTCCTCGATCTTTCTCTTCCTCTCCGCGGTGCTGTTCCAGGCTTAGATCCACCTGTTGAGCCACCTGACGCAATGCCAGCTCGCGCAAGGCGATCAAGTTCGTCTCGCGGAAAAAATTCTCCAGCGCCCGCCCCACGCGTTCCTGCGGATAAACGTCGCCGCGCCGCATGCGGTTCTGCAACGCCTCCGGAGTCAGATCGATCATCACCACTTCGTTGACTCTTTGCAGCACCCAGTCCGGAACCGTTTCCCGCACCTGGATCCCGGTGACTCCCTGCACCGTCGGGGTCACGCTCTCCAGATGCTGGATGTTCATGGTGGAGAGAACGTCGATCCCCGCATCCAGCAGTTCCAGCACGTCTTCATAGCGCTTGCGATGCTTGCTGCCCTCGATATTGGTGTGCGCCAGTTCGTCCACCAGCACGACCCGTGGCTGGCGCGCGAGAATGGCGTCTACGTCCATCTCTTCGAAAATCGCGCCCTTGTACTCGATCGCCTTGCGCGGCACGACTTCCAGATTCGTGACCAGGTCCGCCACCGTTTTCCGTCCGTGGGTTTCCACAACTCCGATCACCACATCCTCGCCGCGGCTGTGCCGCCGGATCGCCTCGGTCAGCATGGTGTGGGTCTTGCCCACCCCGGGGGCATATCCAAGAAAGAGCTTGAACCTGCCTCCCTTGTTCGTCGGCGAAACGTCCTCCAGCCACTGGTCGGGGGTCTTGGGCATCGCGATTATTGTCGTTGAGATATCGGGCTTTGTCGATGTCAGTTACAATCGCCTCGTGCACGCTGCGGCCAGATCCGGATCCGGATACCTGATCGCGGCGCTGTCTTTAACCGGAATTACTCTCGTCGGCTACCGCTGGCTCCATCTCAATCCGACCACAGTGGCGCTCGTTTTCCTACTGAGCGTCCTCGGGATCTCCGCTTCCTGGAGCTTGCGGCAAGCCGTTTTCATGTCGGTGATCGCCGCCCTCGCTTTTGATTACTTTTTCCTGCCTCCGATCGGCGCCTTTACCATTGCCGACCCGCAGAACTGGATCGCACTCTTCGCCTTCCTGGTCACCGCAGTAGCGGTCAGCGAGCTGTCGGCGCGCGCCCGGCGCGGGGCGCGTTCTGCCATCGAGCGCCGCCAGGAACTCGAACGCCTCTACGCCTTCAGCCAGTTGCTGCTATCGAGCGACAATCCGGCCGAGTTGTTGAACCTGATTCCCCGCTACATCGTAGATTCATTCGGCATCCGATCAGCCGCGATTTCGCTGTCCAGCCGCGCCGACGTTTATCGCTCCGGCCCCACCATCGACGGATTGGAATCGCGCGATCTCCAATTGATTTGCGTGCGCGGTGAACCGCGAATCGACGCTGCTCATCAACTGGCCTTTATCCCGCTCCACATGGGCATGCGCGTGGTGGGCTGCATGGGCGTCTCCGGTTCGGTGCTTTCGCGCCAAACCCTGGAGGCCATCGGCAGCCTGGTGGCCATCGCCATCGAGCGCGCCGGCGCCGTTGAAAAACTCAGCCGCGCTGAGGCCTCCCGCGAAAGCGAGCAATTGCGCTCCGTCCTGCTCGATTCGGTCACCCATGAGTTTCGATCTCCACTCACCGCCATCAAAGCGTCGGTGACCGCGCTTCTCGGTAGCCCGAGTCATTCGCCGGAGGAGAGACAGGAACTGCTGACCATCATCAACGAGGAAAGCGATCGCTTGAACCGGTTGATCGGAGAAGCCGCCGAGATGGCGCAGTTGGATGCCAGCAAAGTGGAATTTCGCTTCGCATCCGCGCCCATCGGCCCCGTGGTCGAGGAAGCGCTCGACGAACTGAAGCAACTCCTGGTCCAGCATCCCGTGGAAGTCAGAATCCCCGCCGGCCTTCCCAATGCGCACATGGACCCTGCTCACATCAAGGAGGTTCTGGTGCACCTGATCGAGAACGCCGCCAAATACTCACCCGCCGGTGCTCCGATCCGCATCACCGCGGAAGCCAAGGACAACGACCAGACGCTCACCATCAGCATTGCCGATCGCGGTCCCGGCATCGACGATTTCGAGCAATCGCTCGTCTTCGAAAAATTTTACCGCGGACGGAACCAGCGCGTGCAAGTCCACGGCACGGGCATGGGACTGGCAATCTGCAAAGCCATAGTAGAAGTCCACGGCGGCCACCTCGGCCTCACCAGCCAGCTAGGCCACGGGTCGGTTTTTTACTTTAGTTTGCCGCTGGGGTGATGCTGCAGTCGATGACTGAGGGTTTGGTGGGCCCGCCTGGATTCGAACCAGGAACCAACAGATTATGAGTCTGCTGCTCTAACCGTTGAGCTACGGGCCCGGAGTTTTCGTCGTGCAGCCCCTAAAAGGGGCGGTCGATGACAGGCGTTTTGCGGCATCGCTGAAGCGATGCCCTGATACGAAACCGATACGATACCAGACCTCTCCCGCGGCCGATCTAGTGCGCGCTGGGCGGCGCGGGCGGTACAGGCGGCGCTGCGGGAGCACTTTCCGCCGCCGCGCCACTGTTCACCAGATCTTTCAATTCCTTGCTGGGCTTGAAGAACGGGATCTTCTTGGCCGGAACTTCCACCCGGTCGCCCGTTTTCGGGTTCCGGCCCACGCGCGGCTTGCGCTGGCGCGTGCGGAAGCTCCCAAACCCGCGTATTTCGATCTTGTCGCCCACCCGCAGCGAACGCACCACGCTGTCAAAGATCGTATCCACAATCACTTCGCTGTCTTTGCGGGTGAGTTCCGCCAGCCGGGAAACTTCTTCGATCAGGTCAGCCTTCGTCATAAGCCTCTTTGCTCCCTTGGGGCCGGTTCCCTTGTAGAGATCCATGTGCCCGAGGGCTTTGTCGCCCCCGACGCTGCACTGCGCCTGCCTATAACCTTCTCAAATTTAAGGGGTTCTGTGCAAGTAGGGAAGCGGGCACCTATTTCCACAGGTAGTAAAAGCCGACTTGCTGCTCCAATAGCTTCTCCCGAGTGGGCAAATAATCGGAAACATCGTCAAACAGCAGATCCAGCCCTGACCGCCTCTCTTTCGGAGGCCACACCAGCGTCGGTTCGCCGGAGATATTCACCGCCCGGGCCGTATCCTTCACCGCCCCTTCAAAATCTGAAATCTGATCCACCAGTTTCAGCGAAGCCGCTTGCTCGCCGGTCCA
>Ga0116220_10000501_pt1 | contig 15327 bp, 13 predicted proteins | sample Sb_taG_10_FD_88967 | JGI IMG/M metagenome (GOLD analysis project Ga0116220, IMG submission 88967) | Peat soil microbial communities from Weissenstadt, Germany - Sb_50d_7_NC metaG | ecosystem: Environmental > Terrestrial > Soil > Wetlands > Peat | place: Germany: Weissenstadt | collected 2010-09-21
ACCCTGCTGGGCGTCATCGGCGCCAGCCTCACTGCTACGCAGGTGCAGACCTGGCACCTTCAACACGGCCAACGCCTGGCCGCCGTCCGACCCATCTACCTACGCGACCTTTGTCGCCTATCTCGCACAGCGCTACGGGACGCATCTGGCGGCGATCGAGATCTGGAACGAGCCAGATCAGATCAACGAAAACTACTTCGCCGGACCGGAAAAGGCGCGGCGCTACGCGACGATCCTGCGCGCCGCCTACCCCGCGATCAAGCAGGCCAACCCCAGCGTGCCCGTGATCGCCGGCTCGCTCGTCGGCTACAACGGTCTCTTCCTGCGCGCCCTCTACGCCGCCGGCATCAAGGGCTACTACGACGGGCTGGCGGTGCATTTCTACAGCCTGACGCTCGCGTCGCTGCGCCAGTTTCGAGAAGTGCAGGTCGCCAACGGCGACACCAAGCCCCTGTGGCTGGACGAGTTCGGTTGGAGCAGCTGCTGGCCGCGATACAAGATCCAGCAGGAACAGGCGTGCGTGACCCCGAAGGTCCAAGCGACCGACATCACCAACCTCTTCCGCTCGCTGGCACGCACCCCGTATATCGCGGCTGATACGCTCTATCAGCTGCAGGACTCCGGAACCGAAGACTTTGGGGTCCTGAAGGATAAGGGTGCCCGCAAGCCGTCGTACGCCGCGCTCTCCCGAGTACTTGCCTCACCCTTCGGCGCCCCCAGTCCCGTGACCCTCAGCCTGCGCCGGCGGGGCAGCCACGTCGTGGCCAGTGGCTCGGGACCGGTAGGCGACTACATGCAGCTCGAAGCCTTCCAGGGCAGCACACTGCGCTTCAGGGCGCTGTTCACGCTCAACCGCTTCAACCACTACTCGCTCGCGTTCCCATCGGTGCTCGGCACGAGCGGCCTGCGAGTGCGCGTCTACCAGGACTGGATGGGACCGAGCAGGGCTGCGCAGAAGAGCGTCTGAACCGCTGCGGGGCTCTCAAGCTACTCGCCGCTGCGGACCAGCGCCACCAGCGTCAGTACGAGGATCTTTACATCCAACCCCAGCGACCAGTGGGCGATGTAATAGTTGTCCCACTCCACGCGCTCGGCCAGCGAGGTCTGGCCACGTAGCCCGTGCACCTGCGCCCAACCGGTGATCCCTGACTTGACACGGTGGCGCTCGCCGTAGCGCGCGACATCGTGCTCGAACAGCTCTACGAACTCGGGGCGCTCGGGGCGTGGCCCAATGATGCTCATCTCCCCGCGCAGCACGTTCATCAGCTGGGGCAACTCGTCGATCGACGTGCGGCGCAGGAAGCGCCCGACGAGCGTTCGCCGGTCTTCGCCCTCCACTCCCCCGGGGGCGGTGTCCCCGCCGAGCAGGAAGTCGAGCGCGGTGTCGTCGTCGTCGCTCAGCGTGGTGCTCTGTGTCGGCCCCAGGCGCATAGAGCGGAACTTGTAGAGATCGAAGGCACGGTCGTCGCGGCCGATGCGACGCTGACGAAAGAGCGCTGGACCGGGAGAGCTCAACCGCACGGCCAGGGCAGCGCACAGAATCACGGGCGAGAGCAACACCAGCAGCACCAGCGCGAAAACACGATCGAAGGCGTGCTTGAGCGCGAACTGCCACCCCCTGGGATCGACCGTCGAGAAGGTCAGCAGCGGGGTGCCTCCGACCGTGTCATACCAAGCGCGCTGGTTCATCGTGTCGAACATCCGCGGCACCACCGACACGTCCACGCCCAGCTCCTGACAGCGCTGGATAAGGCGGCTGATGCGGGCATCGGCCGCCGAAGAGAACGCGACGATCAGTTTGCCCACACCAGACTCTTCGACAATCTCGTCGACGTCCTCGACCGTGCCGAGCACTGGCACATCGCGTCCGCCCACCTCCGTGACCGAGCGGGGATCGTCATCGACGAAGCCCACCGGGATCAGCCCGTACTCGGGGTGTTTCTCGAGCAGCCGCGCCACCTGCGAGCCGACCAGCCCGGCGCCGACGATCAGCACCGGCTTACCCACCAGCCGGCGTCCGCGCGCCCAGCGCTGGGCGCCGGACAACGCGACGCGGCCAAGACCCACGCCGAGCAGCGCGAACAACCACGAGCGCACCTCGTCTGACTGGCTCGGGGCCTGCCCATTGGCGAACAGCCCGATCGTCGCTACCGCCATCGCCGCAATCGACACCCCGCTGACGACGGGCACGACGCCGTCGAGCACGAGCGCGCGCAGGCGTGTGCGATAGAGCCCGCGCAGGTACAGCAGCAGCATGACCAGCGGCGGCAGCACCAGCAGCGGAGCCTGGATGGCCGAGACGTGCAGGGTCGCGTGCACACCGCCCAGCACAACGATCACCGCCGTACACAGCAGCACGAAGTCGACGGCCGGTCGCAGCACGCTCCAGCCTGCTCCTTCCAGCATCCATTGCAGGCGCCCGTCGAGGTCCCCTCGCAGCAGCGACTTCGGGCGCGGTGCGTCACGGGCGAGCTTGCCGGTGAGTGGCAGCGTGGTCGATGTCTGCTGAGTGATGCGCGGTTGGTCCATGATCTGAGGGCGTCCTATCCCTATTTGATTAATAACCTCGGGTCCTGCTGCCCGTCCCATTAGCGGTTGTCGTCTTCCGGTCCTCCAGTGCGCGCCAGCTGCCTGGTGAGCACGCCCGTCAACGCCAACCCGGCGAACGCCAGCAGGATGTACGGCAGGTCATCGCCGGACAGCCCCAACGTCTCCGGCGCCACCGCACTCGCCTCATTTGCCTTTCCGGCCGACGAAGCTGGATATGTGCTCACGCCACCGGCGGATGCCCCATCGGAGCCGGTCGAGCCCGAGGTGCTGCCGCCAGCGCCTTTGCGCCCAGAACTCGGCCCCGCCGAGCTGGTTTCTGAAGATTCCGTCCCACCAGACCGTTCACCATAACGGAATGGGCCCGTTGGACTGCCTGACCGGCCACCTGTCGAACTGCCACCCCCGCCTCCGCCTAGGAGCGCCGAGCCGAGGATCGCCTGGCTGCCCTGGCCCGGGCCTCCATACCCACTAAGCAGCGAGCTCGCCGCCGCGAGCGTCGGCATCCCCATCGGCAGGGCAGCGGCTATCGCTCCTGTCAAAAAGATCTTGCGATGACTTGTCATCCTTCCCTGCCTTAGATTCCCTTCTTCGGCCCGAGCAACGCTGCGGTCCACTCTCCATGCCACGTGCCAGGTTTTCGCCCTATCCCCTGCGGTCTGGCGCTGAACGCACCGAGGCACCGTGTCGAGGCCGGCGAATAGACCAGGCGTTTCCCCTCACGCTAGCGAAGGTAGGGCCAGATGTCGAGGGAAAAGCCACGATTCGGCTGAGGAATGTCCGCAAGTTCACATGAACTGCTGAGCTTTGAACAGGATTGAGCGGTTCAGTTCGTAGACGTTCACGCGTTCGCCTCTTCGAGCCTCACGCACGGCTCCGCGCGTGAGCGGGTCGCGAGGGTTCAGACGCACAGCCCGTTCCAGCAGGCTCAGAGCGCCGGCGCGGTCCCCGCGTGCCGAGGCGATCGCGCCACGCTCGAGCGTCGCGTAGGCATCGTCAGGAGTGCGCCGCAGCGCCAGCCTGAACTCATGATCGGCGCGTTGCAGATCACTGAAGCGCAGGGCGATGCTCCCAGCCACGAGATACGGTTCGTCGCTGAGCGGGTTCAGCCGCGCCGCGTCGTTCAGCCGCGCGTATGCCGTTGCAGGCGCCTTTGGCCAGATCCGCGCGGCACTCTCGATCTCCAGCTGGCTCAGCCAGGGCGCCGTCAGCGACGCTGCGGCCACCAGCGCCACGATCGCGCCCACGACGATGCCCAGGCGCCCGACGCTCAAACCGCGCTGGGTTGAGGACACGACCCGGCGTGGCGCCAGCGCGCAGGCGAGGCCGAGCAGCGCAAACGCGGGCGCGCCCAGGCCGGCGAACTCCCAGAACCAATCAAATGAACCGTGCACAACCCAGTAGGCAAATCCCGCCAGCGCGGCCGCAGCGACCGTGCGGCCCAGCGGATCGGATCCGCGCAGGGCGCGCCAGCCGGCGAGGAGCGCCGCCCCCAAACCGACGAGCGCCAGCACCCCGCCGCCCAGGCCGGTCTCGGTCAGCGTGCGCAGCTCGACGCTGTGCGGATATCGAGGGGTCTCTTCGCTGCGCCCGTGCCGGAGGTACTGCTGCTGGAAGTTGTCAGCGCCGATCCCGACGATCGGATGCGCCACGAATTCGTCCAGCGCCACCCGGTAGAAGTCGTAGCGATAGCTCCCCAAGCCGCTAATGAGGCGATTGCCGCTGCCATTGGCGCCGTAGCCGCTGCCGCTCTTGAATGTGTCCCAGGCGTGACGCGCCCGCGTGACCGGGTTGCCGGCGGCAGCCACACCGCCCACCAGCACAACAACGAGCGTGGCGATAGCGACCGCGCCTACCCCCCTGCGCACGCGCACGGCCGACGCCTGGCAGAGCCTGCTCCTGCTCTCAATCGCCGCGCCCGCCGCTACGACCAGCCCCACGGCCAGGGCTGCGAGGAATGTCGCCGTGGTGGCGGCGTGTATCGCGGTGGTGGCGTTATGTCCGTGTTTGATGCGTTCCCCTACGCGCAGCACCGACGGCGCGGCCGCGCCGATCCCGGCCGCGACCGGCACGAGCACGGCGAACGTGCGCGCACGGCTGGGCAGGAGCGCGAACACGAGCACGAGCATCACCGGCGTCGCATACAGCGAGCCCCGGCTGACGCTGAGCAGGGCAACCGCGGCCAGCAGCACCGCGCCGCCTGCCAGCAGTCCCCGCACGCTCCAGTGCATACGGGCCTCGCGAGCGAGCAGCAGCGCCGGCCAGAAAGCGATCAGCCACTGCGCCGCGTTAGCGTTGACATAATCCGCCGGATAGCTCAGTCGCCCCTCGGGGAGCAACGCTTGCAGGCCTACCGAGCTGTGAGCGGCGGCGTTGACGTGCAGCAACACGAACGCCCCCAGCCCGATCGTCGCCAACGTCCACGCGCCGAGCAGCAGCAGGGCGTTGCGCCCGCGCTGGGGCCAGAGCGCGAACAGCGCGAACACGAGCAGGTACAGCAGCGTCCTATTCGCGCCTTCCCAGGCGTCGCCCGGAACGCTCGCCCACAGGATCGAGGCGAAGCTGAGCGCTGTGTACGCCGCCAGGCAGCTGAGCGCAAGCTTCACCGGCGTCGGGATCTCGGCGACGGGCAGCCTGACGAACACCAAAGCGATCCCGAGCAGCACCATCACGATCAGCCCACCCGGCGCCCAGTGCGTGAGCGGATAACCAGCCTGGTCGGTCGCCCACACGACGAACAGCGCCAGCGCGGCCAGCGCCGGGATCGTCGCCGGGGCTTCGCGCAGACTGTCGATCAGTCTTCCCGCGGTCGTGCTCGCGGGGCTGTTCGCGGCTGGCGTCGAGGACATCCACCGGCGAGGCTACCGCGACGGCCAGACCTTGATAATCAATCGATGGACGATCCCGCTCGGCTGGTCCGCTTCTACGACGAGGCCTACACGACACAGGACCCCGCCGAGGCGGCGCTGTACGCGCGTTGGCGCGCGCTCGGAGCAGTCGGCAAGGCTAACCACGTGCTCGCGCTGTGCACCCGGGCGGGGCTGTGGGCGGGCGGGTCTCCTTTAAGTACCCTGGAGATCGGCTGCGGCGATGGGGCTCTGTTGTGCGAGCTGCACGTCCGCGGCTTCGGCGGGCGGCTGGCGGGCGTTGAGATCACCCGGGCGGCGGTGGACATAGCATGCGAGCGAACCGAGATCGACTCGGTCGAGCTCTACGACGGCCTAAGCCTGCCCGCGGGCGATGGCTCCTACGAGCTGGGCATCCTCTCGCACGTGCTGGAGCACGTGCCCGACCCGGCGGCGCTCCTGGCCGAGGCGGCGCGAGCATGCGGAGCGGTGGTGATGGAGGTGCCTCTGGAGGCCAACCTGTCAGCGAGGCGCTCATCCAAGCGCGAGCACGCTTCGGAGGTCGGCCACCTGCAGCGGCTGGACCGCACTGGCGCGCGAGAGATCGCCGCGCGGGCGGGCCTACAGATCGCGTGCGAGCTGGAGGACCCGCTCCCGCTCACCGTTCACCTGTTCTTCGCAACCACCCCCCTCGCCCGCACACGCGCGAGGGCGAAGTGGGCGCTGCGCACCGGCCTGCACCACCTCGCCCCCGGCCTCGCCAGGCGCCTGTTCACGGTCCACTACGCGTGCCTGTGCCTGCCGGTCGCGTGACCGCGGCGAACAGCAGCGACAGCACGCGGCCCATCAGCTCGTCGGGCACCGCGTCGGGGTCGGTGAGCTTCTGGCGGGCGATGCCGTCGGCGAGCGCGTCGATCGCCACCGCAAGGTGCTCGGCGGGGAGCTCCAGCTCCAGGTCGAACTCGCGCACCCCGTCGGCGATGAGCCGCGTCAGCAGCTCGCGCATCTGCGCGAACCGCGCCGCCACCTTCGGGCGTACGCTCGGGTCACGCACGCCGTAGGCCCAGAACTCCACGAACAGCAAGAGCAGCTCGGGCTCGCGCTCGATCATCGTCATCCACTGCCGCGCGCCGCCCGTCGCGCGCTCGGCGACCGAATGGCGAGTCTCCACGGCCGCTGAGATCTCGCGCGCGTGGGCGTCGATCTCGCGCTCCATCAGCGCCAGAAACAGATCCTCCTTGCCGTCGAAGTTCGAGTACAGCGCGCCCGTGGAGAACCCCGCCTCGGAGGCGATGAGCTCGACCGTCGCGCCGTGATACCCACTCCGCGCAAACACGGTCCGCGCCGCGTTCAACAACCGTTCGCGGGTGTTGGCCTTGCTCTGCTCGCGCGTCAGTCGTGTCCCCGTCTGCCCTTCGGCGCCAGCGTCGTCCTGCTCGTCCGGACCCGCCCCGGCGGCACCATGCTCTCGTGTGATCGGGACGACCTCCATCTCCTCCATCGTACTTGGCAGAGCCATCGCTATTACGATAACGTTCATTATTGGCTTGCGTCCGGCCACTTGGTTGTGGGCATGAGTCGGTGAACACGTCCGATGCCCAACACAGGGAGCAGCCATATGGCGACAGCAGTGACCTCCACCACCCCTACGGACTCCTCCTCGGCCAACCTGGCAAGCCTGCCAGCGGACGCGATCTCCTACGAGGACCTGTACGCGCGCTGGGAGCGCGGCAACTGGCAGGCGACCGAGCTCGACTTCAGCGAGGACGCCCGGCAGTGGCGCGAGGACTTCACCGAGTTCGAGCGCACGGCGGCGCTGTGGAACTACTCGCTGTTCTTCTGGGGTGAGGACGCGGTCGCGGACAACCTGTCCCCCTACATCGACGCGGCGCCGCTGGAGGAGCAGAAGTACTTCCTCACCACCCAGCAGGTCGACGAGGCCCGCCACGCCGTGTTCTTCAAGCGGTTCATGCAGGAGGTCTGTGGCATCGGCGACGGCTCGATGGACAGCGGGCTGCGCGCGATCAAGCCGCAGCTGACGCCCGGGTTTCGCAAGATCTTCGACCGCCTCGACCGGATGGCCGACGAGCTGCGCGCCGACCGCTCCCCCGCCCAGCTCGCGGCGGCGGTGACGCTCTACCACATCGTCATCGAGGCGGCGCTCGCCCAGCCGGGGCAGCACTTCATCTGCAGCTACCTGGAACGGCGCGACCAGCTGCCGGCGTTCAGGGAGGGGATGCAGAACATCGCCGCCGACGAGCAGCGCCACATCGGCTTCGGGGTCAAGCTGCTGTCAGACCTCGCCCGCGAAGACCCCGTGCGCGTGCCCAAGGCGGTCGCCGGGGTCCTGCGCGACGTGACCCGCTACACCGCCCAGGTGCTGATGCCCCCAGGCTGGGACGAACGCTACATAACCGTGTTCGGGGCCACCTACGACGAGGTAGGCCTCGAGGGGATCACCTCGATGACGACCAAGCTTCGCTCGGCCGGGCTCGCCACCGAGACGCTGCCCGGTCCTCCCCTGCTGCCGCCGGGCCTGACGCCGTTGGAGGTCACTCAGCGCGGGCGCTCGCTCGCCAAAGCCGGCGTGATCGGCGTCCGCGAAGGCCCGTCCAAGCGCGACCACGAGACCCTCGCCATGCTCTTCGACATGATCCGCCGTCAGGTCAACCCCGACCACGGGCTCACTCGCCCGACCACGTTCCAGTGGGAGTTCACCGACCCCGACGTCCCCGCGTGGCACCTCACGGTTAACAACGGCTCGAGCACGGTCGCCGAGGGCGCCTCGCCGAACGCGGATCTGCGCCTGAAGATCTCCTACCAGGACTGGGTGGACATCATCGGCGAACGCCTCGATCCTCGCCGAGCGATCTTCACCGGCCGGCTGCGTCCCGTGGGCAACCCGCTGGCGCTGAGAAAGCTGATGAAGGCCTTCCCGCGGGGCTGAGCCTACCCGCGGGCTGAGCGAGCCTACCCGCCGAGCCCGAACTCCCGCGCAGCGGCAACGGACGATCCGCCGCTGCCCTGCGCGCCGGGCCCGCCCGAGGAGCTCCCGCTTCCAGACGAGCGGGCCGCCGAGCCTGAGAATTCGCGGGATGTCTGACCGACTGACGCGGCGCGGGCGGCGTCTGAGACGCTCGGCTGGACCGTCGCCGAGACCTGGCGAGCCGACTGCTCGAGGCCGAACTCGCGGCCGGCTTTCGCGGCGGGCGTGAGGGCAGCGCCGGTGGCAGAGGCCGCCCTGGACGCGCCGGCACGTGACGAGAAACCGACGCCGGACGTGAGCTGTGCACCGACCGGCGACGAGCTCAGCGCCTCGTACGCGATGTGCGGACCATCCCCGTGCCCGAGATGACGGCGATGAGCTCTCGCATGGCTCGGCAAGATGGGACCAACGGTCAGGGCGACGCAACCCGCGCCGACGCTGACCGCGACCAGACAGCCGACGGCGAGCTTGGCGCCGAGACCTCCGCCCGCCATCAGCCAGCCTCCACCGGCCGCGCCACCAACACCCACACCCATACCGGCGCCGGAGGCCGCTGCTCCCGTACCGGCGCCGACACCGGTGCTCGTCGCGCCCGCTCCCGCCCCCGCTCCGGCGCCCGCGGCGACACCCAGAGCGAGCGGCAACGGCAACGGCGGCAGCACCGACGCCAGGCCGCGCAACGACAGGACGTGGGCGCGACAGGCCGGGCACTCGCGCTGGTGGGCGACGGCGAGGGCGTAGCGCTCGCCGTCGGGATCGAGGATGCCGAACGCGAAGCCGCGCATCAGCGAGGACTGCTCGGCGCAGTAGGAGCCCGTGCGAATCGTGTCCAGCAGCTCGCCCACCTTGCCCGCGACACCGGGCGAGCCCGCGCGGGGGCCCTCCATCAGCTTGCGCATGCGCGTCTCTGAGATACCCATGCGCGCGGCGGCGTCCCCACGGGAAAGGCCCTGCAGGTAGCACAGTGCGGCGGCCTGGCGCTCACGCGGGCTCAGCCTGCCGCGCAGACCCTCCATCAGCTGGCGCAGCCGCGCACGGTCGTCCAGCTCACCCGCGAGATCGTGCTCGGGGGCGCCCGCCTCGTGGGCCGGGTCGTATGCGTCATGCGCGTCGTATGTCCCGGGCGCGCGCAGGCGCGAGCGGTGCTCGTCGATCGCGCGGCGATACGTCACGAGCGCCAGCCAACCCTCCGGGTTGGCGACCTCGGTAGCACCCTCGAGCATGGTCGTATACAGCCCGTGCCAAGCCTGGGCGTAGCAGGCCTCCAGGTCGGCCGCGTCGAGAGTGACGCCGGCCGCGCGCAGCCGCGAGCGCACGCTTGCAAGGACGCGCCCGCGCATCGTGTCGAACTCCCTGCGCAGCAACCGTTCGGCTCGGTAGCGACGCACGGGCAGGGGGCTCATGGCCCATTAGGTTACGAGTTAATCGAACTCTTCGAGCTTGTAGACAATTGTCTCAGGAGCCGTCGCGAGAAGTGCCCTGCAAATCCGCGAAATCGGTGAGCTGGGCGAGGCAGACCGCGCGCATGTCCTCTCCGCGGCGGTGCGATTCGTGCCAGACGGCGACCCGCATGAGCGCCTCGTCGAGGTCCCAGCGCGGACGCCAGCCGAGCAGGCGTTCGGCGGCTGTGGAGTCGAGCTCCAGCCGGGCCGCCTCGGGCGGGTTGACCGCGCCGTCAAGCTCGTAGCCAAACGCGCCCTCGAACAGGCTGTCGAGACGGCTGACGATCTCCGACACCGTCAGTGCGTCCCGCGGGCGCGGACCGAAGTTGAACGCGCGCGCGGCGTTATCCCCGTCCGGAGCACACAGCGATTGCGCGAGCGCGAGATAGCCGCTGAGCGGGTTGAGCACGTGCTGCCACGGGCGGATCGCGTCCGGGTTGCGCACCTGCACGGGTTGCCCCGCGTCATATGCGCGCAGGATGTCCGGGACGAGCCGATCTTCGCCGAAGTCTCCCCCGCCGATCACGTTCCCCGCGCGCGCGCTCGCCACACGCGTGTGGGTGTCAGAGCCGGGCGCGAAGAACGACTCGCGGTAGGCCGCCGCGACGAGCTCCGCGCAGGCCTTCGAGCTGGAATAGGGGTCATGGCCGCCGAGCGGGTCGTCCTCCACGAAGCGGTGTGGCTCCTCAGCGGCATCCCCCGTGATCTCCGGCGAGGTGGTGGAGGAGGAGAAGAAGAAGGAGGAAGCGTAGCCGGAAGGATTGGCGTAGCACTTGTCCGAGGTCACAACAACAACCGCCTCGACGGACCCGCCGGCGAGACGGACAGCCTCCAGGACGTTGACGGTCCCGAGCACGTTGACCTCGAACGTGAGCGCCGGGGCACGCAGCGACATGCGGACCATCGGCTGGGCCGCCAGGTGCAGCACGACCTCGGGCCGCACCGAGCGGACGGCGTCGTGTGCGGCGGACGCGTCGCGGATATCGATCGCCAGCTCGCCCGCCATGTGATCGCCGACGCGCGCGAGCGCATACAGCGAAGGCTCCGTCGGCGGCGCCGGGGCCAGGCCGGTGACACGCGCGCCAAGCGACTGCAGCCACAACGACAGCCAGGCGCCCTTGAATCCGGTGTGGCCGGTGAGCAGGACCGAGCGATCCATCCAGAAGTCAGGGTCGATGATCGCCACGGCCGTCGGTATCTTCACCCAATCGCCGCCTCGAGCGCATCGACCTCCCCCACCGTGACGCCGCCCCCCCGCGCGGAGATCCTCGGTATCCCGCTGGCCGTGTCGAACTACGAGCAGGTGATGGACTGGATGGACGCGACGATCGCGGCGAGCGAGCGCGGGTACGTGACGGCGGCGGCCGTGAACCTGGTGATGAACGCACAGGAGAATCCCGCGACGATGGAGGCGGTGATAGCCGCCTCGCTGGCCGTCCCTGACGGGCAGCCGCTGGTGTGGGCGCTGCACGCGCTCGGGCATCCCGAGGCGACGCGTGTGTACGGACCGGACCTGATGGCCGCATACTGCGCACGCGCGGCGCGCAGCGGCACGCCGATGTACCTGTACGGTGGCCGCGGAGACTCAGAGCGCGAGGTGCTGGCGGACAGGCTGCGCGAGCGCTATCCGGGGGTGCGGCTCGTGGGCGGCGCATCCCCCCCGTTCACGCCGCTGACCCTCGAGGAGGACGAGCGCCTTTTGGCGGACATCGACGCATCTGGAGCGCAGGTTGTGTGGGTTGGGACAGGACAGCCCAAGCAGGAGCAGTGGATGCACCGGATGCGTCCCCGCCTGCAGGCTTCGTTGCTGGTGGGAGTGGGCGCGGCGTTTGACTTCCATGCGGGCCTGGTCAAGCAGGCGCCGCCGTGGATGCAGCGCAACGGGCTGGAGTGGTCATACCGGCTGATGCGCGAGCCCAAACGGCTGTGGCGGCGGTACGCGCGTTATAACCCGCGGTTCGTGGCGGGGTTCGCTCGCCAGTACGCGCGGCACCGCCGCGGGTCCGACCGATAGGGTGCCGACCATGACGAACAAGCGCTCCGCGCTGATTACGGGGGTCACCGGCCAGGACGGCTCGTATCTGGCCGAGCTGCTGCTGGAGAAGGGCTATGAGGTCCACGGCATGGTGCGCCGCGCCTCGACCGAGAAGTTCGAGCGGATCGAGCACATACGCGAGCGCATCACGCTGCACCAAGGCGACTTGCTGGACCAGCGCTCGCTCGTCGACGCGCTGCGCGCGTCCAAACCCACGGAGATCTACAACCTCGCGGCGATGTCCTTCGTGGCGGTGTCGTGGATCCAGCCGACGCTGACGGCGGAGTTCACCGGCGTGGGCGTGACGCGGATGCTCGAGGCGATGCGCGAAGTCTGCCCCGAAGCGCGCTTCTACCAAGCCTCCTCGAGCGAGATGTTCGGCAAGGTGCTCGAGGTCCCCCAGACCGAGACGACCCCCTTCTATCCACGCTCCCCCTACGGGGTGGCGAAGGCCTACGGCCACTTCATCACAGTCAACTACCGCGAGTCCTACGACCTGCACGCGACGAGCGGAATACTTTTCAACCACGAGAGTCCCCGGCGGGGCCTTGAGTTCGTGACGCGCAAGATCACCTGGCACGCCGCCGCGATCAAGCACGGGCTGGCCAAGGAGCTGCGCCTGGGCAACCTCGACGCCGAACGCGACTGGGGCTACGCCAAGGACTACGTCGAGGCGATGTGGCTCATGTTGCAGCGGGACACGGCCGAGGACTACGTGATCGCGACGGGCGCGGCCCACTCGGTGCGCGACTGCTGCCGGATCGCCTTCGACGAGGCCGGCCTAGGCGACTTCGAGCGCTATGTCGTGATCGACCCGACGTTCGTGCGGCCCGCCGAGGTCGACCACCTGATCGGCGATCCGTCGAAGGCCGAGCGCGACCTCGGTTGGAAGCCGCAGACCTCATTCGAGGAGCTGATCCGGTTGATGACCCGTGCGGACCTCGAGCTGCTGACGCCACGCTGAGCGCGATGGGGGTGCCTCTGTTTGACACCTCGACGCCAGTGTACGGCCTGCGCGGCGAGCTGCGCAGCGCGGTCGAGCGGGTGCTCGACTCCGAGCGCTACATCTTGGGTCCCGAGGTGAGCGCATTCGAGAACGAGTTCGCCGAGTACTGCGGCGCCCGGCACGCGGTTGGGGTGGCCAACGGCACCGAGGCGATCACGATCGCGCTGCGCGCGATGGGCGTCGGTCCCGGCGATGAGGTGGTCGTGCCCTCGTTCACGTTCTATGCCTCCGCCGAGGCGATCCCGCCAACGGGCGCAACGCCGGTGTTCTGCGACATCAATCCCGAGACATACTGCGTAACGGCGGAGACGGTGAAGGCGGCGATCACACCGAAGACGAAGGCGGTGATCGCGGTACACCTGTTCGGCAACGTGGCGCCGGTCGCGGAGATAGAAGCATTGGGCGTGCCGGTGCTCGAGGACGCCGCGCAGGCCGCGGGCTCAACCTCTGCGGCGGAACGCCCGGGCGCGCTGGGCAAGACGGCTGCTTTCTCGTTCTTTCCCTCCAAGAACCTCGGGTGCTTCGGCGACGGCGGGATGATCACCACATCCGATGAGCAGATCGCCGAGCGAGCCCGGACGCTGCGCTTCCATGGCTCCCGTGACAAGGTCACCTACGAGCAGGTCGGCTACAACTCGCGCCTGGACGAGCTGCAGGCGGCGATCCTGCGCGTGCAGCTGCCCCACCTGGACACGTGGGCAGATGGACGACGCGCGGCGGGTGCCCACTACGAGCAAGCGGGCCTCGGCGAGCTGGTGAAGCTGCCCAGGCCGACCGACGGGAGCGAGCCGGCCTGGCATCTATACGTCGTGGGCCATCCCCAAGTCGAGCGATTGGAAGAGGCGCTCACCGCCGCGGAGATCGGCTGCAAGGCCTACTACCGAACCCCGATCCACCGCCAGGCCGCGATGCGCGAGTGGGGCGAAGGCGTGGAGCTGCCGGGCACGGAGGAGGCCGCAAGTACGCACCTGGCGATCCCGATGAGTCCGGTGCTTACGCGGGAGCAGGCCGAGGAGGTCGTGGCTGCGGCCCGGGCCGTCGGCTAGCGCAAGCGCTCCAGCAGGTCCTCGTCGGGGACCTCGCGCACAGCCCGTGCGGGGACGCCCATGACGACGGCACGCGGCGGGACGTTGCGCGTGACGAGAGCGCCCGCGGCGACGAACGCCTCCTCGCCGACCTCAACGCCGGGGGTCAGCACCGCGGCGCCTCCGACGCGACAGGCGCGCCGCAGTGTCGCGCCGCGCAGGGCGTACTCCGCGCCGTGGCGCCCCATCGTGTCATCGTTGGTCGTCATCGCTCCGGGGCCGACGAACACATCGTCCTCGATGACGGACATTGCGGTCACGTAAACGTTTGTCTGGATGCGCACGCGCGCGCCGATCGACACGTCGTTGTCGACGACGCTACCGCGCCCCACTACCGAATCGGGACCGATCGTGGAGCGCTCGCGCACGAACGACTGGTCACCGATAATCGCGCCGTCGCCAATGCTCGCGCCGGCGAACACGATCGCGCCGGCGCAGACCGTGACGCGATCGCCGAGCACGAGGCGCCCAACATCGCCGCGCGCGGAGGAGCGGCCGGCCAGGCGCGGACGCTTGCCGAGGATCGCGTGGTCATCGACGATGCAGCCATCGCCGATGACGGCGCCGTCGTGAACGACGACGTGCGCCCCGAAGGTGACGTCCTCGCCGATGGCGACGTTCTCCCCGAGCATCAGGCCCGGCGCACGGGGATCGGGATTCAGGCTCACAGCCTCACGACATTGCCGACTCCGCTGAACGAGCGCGTGACGCCGCGCAGATCGACGACCAGTCGGGCACGGCGGGATACGAGCTCGTGATCGACACTCGGGTGGGCGGTGACGATCAGCGCGAGGTCGGCGTCGGCGAGCACCTCCTCCAGCGGGAGGTTGCGCAGGTCGAGCTCGGTCAGCGACGGTACATGGGGGTCGTGATAGCGGACATCGGCGCCGACGGCGCGCAGCAGCTCGAGGATCTTCAGAGCGGGCGACTCGCGGATGTCGCCGACCCCCGGCTTGTAGCTGACGCCGAGCACGGCGATACGCGCGCCCTTGACGGGCAGACCAGCGTCGTTGAGCGCGCGCTGGACCTTGGCGACGCAGTGGTATGGCATCTGCTGGTTGACCTTGCCCGCGAGCTCGATGAACTCCGTGGACATATCGAACTCGCGCGCACGCCAGCTCAGGTAGAAGGGGTCGACCGGCAGACAGTGCCCGCCCATACCGGGGCCGGGCGAGAACGGCATGAACCCATAGGGCTTGGTGGAGGCCGCCTCGACGACCTCCCAGATGTCGATGCCCATGCGATCGGTCAGCATCGCGAGCTCGTTCACGAGCGCGATGTTCACCGAGCGGAAGATGTTCTCGAGCAGCTTCGTCAGCTCGGCAGCCTCCGGCGAGGAGACCAGCAGGACCTCGTCGCACACCATGCCGTAGAGCTCCT
>Ga0116220_10000504_pt1 | contig 15256 bp, 9 predicted proteins | sample Sb_taG_10_FD_88967 | JGI IMG/M metagenome (GOLD analysis project Ga0116220, IMG submission 88967) | Peat soil microbial communities from Weissenstadt, Germany - Sb_50d_7_NC metaG | ecosystem: Environmental > Terrestrial > Soil > Wetlands > Peat | place: Germany: Weissenstadt | collected 2010-09-21
ATCACCGAGCAGATCAGGCGGACGATCGCCGCCAACGGCATGCGGGACGGCGTGCACATCAGGCTCACCCTGACCCGCGGGGTGAAGGTCACTTCCGGCATGGATCCCCGGCTCAACCAGGCCGGCCCCACGCTGATCGTGCTGGCCGAATACAAGGACCCGGTCTACGACCTGTCCGGCATCACGCTGGTCACCGCGAGCGTGCGCCGTCCGGCCCCGGACTGCCTCGATCCCAAGATCCATCACAACAACCTGCTGCCGTCCATCCTGGCCAAGATCGAGGCCAACGTGGCCGGCGCGGATGACGCGGTCATGCTCGACCACCGCGGCTTCATCGCCGAGACCAACGCCACGCACATCTTCTGGGTGACCGGCGGGACACTGGCCACGCCAACCACCGTGTCCTGCCCCGAGGGCATCAACCGGGCCGCCGTGCTGGAGCTGGCCGCGGCGGCCGGCCTCGATCGCGCGACCGGTGACTACACGCTGCCCCAGCTCTACACCGCCGACGAGGCGTTCGTGACCGGCACCATGGGCGGCCTGGTCCCCGTCATCGCCGTCGACGGGCGCGCCATCGGCGACGGCCAGCCGGGCCCGGTGACCATGCGCCTGACCGCCCTGTTTGCCGACCTCACCGCCACCACGGGCACGCCGGTCGCCTGACGCGCCCCGGCCCCGCCCGGCAGAGCCGCGCCGCGGATCCCTGCAACCGTCCCGCTTACGGTCAGCAACTACGGTATAACCATAGGTGACTGGAGTACGTCGAAGCCGACCGGAGCCGGGCTCCGCAATCGACTGCGCCGGGGGAGCCTGACCGGTTCCCGGCGGCTAGATCGAGATTCCGGGAACGCCGGCGGTCATCAGCAAACGGGGGGAATTCGTGTGGTACTGGCGCGCTCGATGCGTACCTGAGGTCTCCGGCGTATGAGCAGGCATCTGCTCGCGCCGCAGGCGGCTGAAGGTCCCGTGGTCGGCCGCCGGCCACTTGACATCCTGATCGTGACCTCGGAGGCGCCGCCCATCATCTCTGGCGTCTCGACCTGCGTCGACCGGCTTGCAACCGGGCTCATCGCCCGCGATCACCGGGTCCGGGTGCTTTCCTGCGCCCAGATCCGCCGCATCGCGCTGGGCGAGTGGAGGCTGTCCTCCTTCGTCGCCCACTGGCCCTGGATCGTCCGCCAGCTCCGCCACGTCGACGTGGTGAACGTGCACGGGCCGGTGCCCACGATGAGCGACGTGTTCCTGTGCCTGTCCGGATGGCTGCCGCCGCACGCCCGCCCGGCCGTCGTCTACACCCATCACGCCCCGATCGACATCCCGGAGGCGTCCCGGATGTCGGTGCGGTACAACAAGCTGCACCAGGCCCTGGCCCTCCGGGCCGACCGGATCGTGGCCAGCAGCCCGCATTATGCCCGGCAGCATCGCAGCCGGTACGGCCCGGTGGTCCGGGCCATCCCCTGGGGGGCCGACCCGCGGACGTCAGCGCCGGCCCGGGTCCCGCGGACGGACGGCGAGCTGAACGTGCTGTTCGTCGGGCAGATGCGGCCGTACAAGGGAGTGGAGACGCTGCTGGCCGCCGCGCAAGGCCAGCCCTGGCTCAAGCTCACGCTGGTGGGCGGCGGGACCGAGCTCGCCCGCTACCGGGGGCTCGCTGAACGCCGCGGCCTCGCCAACGTCCGGTTTGCCGGGCGGCTGTCAGACGCGGAGCTGCACTACCAGTACGGGATCAGCGACGCGGTCGTGCTGCCGTCGGTCACCCGCGCGGAGGCCTTCGGGCTGGTGCTGGTCGAGGGCATGGCGGCCGGATGCGTGCCGGTGGCGTCCGACCTGCCCGGGGTACGCGACATAGCCGGCCCGACCGGCCTGGTGGTGCCGCCCGGGGATCCCGGCGCGCTGCGGGCGGCCCTGCGCGGGCTGGCCGAGGACCGGGCCAGGCTGGAGCGCCTGCAGGCCGCGTCCAGGCGCGCCACCGCGGCCCTCACCTGGGACCGGCGCGTCGCCGCTTACGAGGGGGTCCTGCTCGATGCCGTCCGCAGCCGCTATGCCCGGCTGCACGGGCGCAGGGACCTGCCCGAGCTGGACGAGCCCGGGCCGCAGATCTCGGTGCCGGACGTCGGCTCGCTGTCGGCCTGGCCGCCGGTATCCGCGGCCCGGATCCACATCCCGGAGGCGTCGGCGAGCACGGCCGAGCCAGGCCGTTGACGGCCATTGCACCAGGCCGGGCCCGGCGAAGCCGGGTCCGCGCCGAATACTCGGCCGCCGCGGGCGGAGCGATCCTGGTCGCGCGCTTCGCCGCCGGCGCCGTGCTGAACTACGCCTTCGGGCTCGGGCTCGCCTGGCTCCTGGTGCCCTCGGGGTTCGGGGTGGTCAGCGCGGTCCAGAACCTCCTGCTGCTCGCCGCAGGGGTGCTCAACGCCGGGCTGCCGTGGGCGCTCGCCCTTCGCGTGGCGAAGGCCAATGGTGACCACGAGGCGGTGAAGCCGGAGTTCCGGACCGCCCTGGTGGCCAACCTCGGCTTCGGGCTGGTGCTGGGCGCGGCGTTCATGGCCACGCAGCTGGCCGGCTCGAGGCTGGTCCCCACCGGCTCCGCGGTCACCGACCTGGCCGTGGCCGCGGAAATGGTCATGCTGGCCGTGAACAGCATCCTGGCCGGGGTGGCCCAGGGCAGCGGGAGGTTCGCCGGCCTGGGCGCGATGCAGGGCGGAGAGATCCTGCTGAAGTGCGCCGCCGCCGCGATGCTCGTGGCCGGGCTGCATACCGGCCCGGCCGGCGTCGCGCTCAGCTTCCTGCTCGGAACGGCCGGATCGGTACTGATCGGCCTGCGGACCTGCCGGGGACTTATGCCCGGCTGGGGTCCCCTGGCCAGCTTCAGCTTCCTCGCCGACTCGGGCCCGATCTGGCTGGCGTCGGCCTCGATGACCTTCCTCATCACCGCCGACCTGCTCGGATTGGAGGTGGCCGGCCGGGCGGCGGGGGTGACGGTGGCGGTGCTCGCGGCCTACCAGGCCTGCGGCCTGCTGGCCCGGGCCAGCTTTTACGTGAGCGACGCGCTCGCCGACGCGGTCTTCCCCTTCATCGCCCGCAGCGCTTCCCCTCGGGACAAGCACCGCTGGTTCATGGCGGCCGCCCGGTGGGTGCCCCCGCTGATCATCCCGATTCAGGCGGCGCTGTTCGCCGCCCCCGGCCCGGTGCTGCGGGTGTTCCTGCCGGAGCAGTACTCCTACCCCGCCGCCCATGCGCTGCTCCGGGCGCTGGCGGCGGGAACGCTCGCCGCCCTCATGACGGACATGCTCGTGAAGAGCCTGTTCGCGGCGGGCCGTGAGCGTCAGGCCGGGCGGCGGATGCCGATCACGGTTGTGACGGAGGTGACAGGCCTGATCGTGCTCGTCCCGCGTTACGGCGCCGTGGGAGCGGCCTGCTCGTCCCTGCTCGCGAGCGGCGTGGGTCTGGTCCTGCTGACGCCGCTGTACCTGAGGACCGTTCAGGCCCGGCTTCCGTCGGCGGCGCGGCTGGCCGGCTACGCCATCGGGTTCGCCCCCACCGCGGCCATCTTCGCCGTAGCCGGACGGGCACCGGTCATGCTGGCCTGGGCCCTGATCGTGGCCGGCGCACTCGCCTTCGTCGTTCCCGCTCGCCGGCTGCGGCTGATCACGGATACGGACCTCCGCTTCCTGAAGGGCCTGGGCTCCCGGCGGCGGCGGCCCGCGTGGCACCCCGACGTGTGGCTGGCCGTGTTCTGCGTCTGCGTCGCGGCGGTGGCCCTGCTGTACAACATCTCCACCAGCCCGGACACCCTCTACGACGAGGCCGCCTACACGTGGGCGGCCCAGCAGGTCGCCCAGGAATGGCACCTGACGCTGAACACACAGCCGCTGTTCGTCCACCCGCCGCTGATGTTCCTGGTCCAGGCGGCGTGGCTGCGCGTCACCGGGTACGCATCCGCCCCGGTGGCCTCGGCCATCCGTATCGCCCGCCTGCTCGCCGCGTCGGCCGGCGTCGCGGACGTCCTGCTGATAGCGGGTCTGGCCTACCGGCTGGCCGGCCACGCCGACCCCGGCGGCGCCGGGTGCTCACGGCCGTGATCGCCGTCATCGCCGCCCTGGATCCGGTCCTGACCCGTTATGACCGCCAGGACGTAATCGAGCCGTTCGCTCTGTGCGCAGGCCTGCTGACGCTGCACGCGGCCTGGGGGCTGCGCGATCGCCGGGCCCTGACGTACGTCTCCGTCACCGGCCTGCTCGCCGGTCTCGCCCTGCTGACGAACGAGATCACGGTCTTCCTGGTCGCGGTGCCGCCGCTGTTCGCGCTGCTGGAGCGGAACGGCCGGCTGATCCGCCGGTCGCTGGCCGCCTTCGGGATCGCGGTCGCCTTCCTGGCGCTGTTCCTGGTTTGGGCGGCCGAACTCGGCCTGGCCGGCTCGTTCGCGAACGTCCAGACCGCCATCCTGCAGCGGCTCCTCGGCCTGGTCCAGATCACCGGCCTGAACGTCCCCGGGGTGTCCCTGGTGAGCGCCGCCGGCCGCTCGGTCGGCCACTACTCGAGCAGCTACATCGTGCTCCTGGCCGGGTTCGCGGCGATGCTGTGGTGCTGGGGCAGGAGGAATACCACCCGCGGGAACTTCCTCACGGCCTGGCTCACGGCCAGTCACGGCGCGGCCGCGTACATCGTGGCCGTCGGGACGCTGAACGAGCAGTTCTTCGTCTGCCTGCTCCCGGCCAGCATCGTCGGCAGCGTCCTGGTGGCCGATGCGCTCGTGGTCACCCGGGCCCGGCGGGCGGCGCGCGCCGTCGTCGCGGCCGGCTGCGCGGCCGTCGTGGGCCTGTCCGCCGCCGGGTGGGTCAGCAACTACGCCGGCGTGGGCGACGGCGTGGTGCTGGCCACGCGGTTCATCGCCACCACCCTTCCGGCCTGCGCCGCCGTCAACGTCAGCGGCGACCCCGACAAGTACTCCTACCTGCAGCCGGAGCGCTCTTACACGTACTTCTCCGTGGGAGCCGCCGCGCTCGCCGAGGGCGTCCACTACTTCCTGCTGTCGCCGGTCGACGCCGTCGAGCGAGACGGCGACATGAGCCCGGCGCTGGCCAGGTGGATCTCCGGGTCCGGCCGGCGGCTGGCCCTGTTCCCCAGTCAGGTCTACGGCACGGTGCAGCTCTGGTACGTGCCCGCCAGCCCCTACGACCCGGTGGCGGACGTCACCGACATCACCGGCGGCGTCTTCGTCAACACGGCCGGTTCGCGCTGCGGCGGTTACACCGTGACCGACGGACCCGGGGGGCTGTTCTACTCGGCCTATCACGCGCGCGGCGGCAAGGAACTGCTCGGCGATCCGCTCAGCCGGCCCGGCTCCGGGCCAGGTGGCCGCCTGCAGTTCTTCGACGGCATGGTGCTCGCGGTATCGCGGCCCGGCAGCCCGGCGGCCGGCGCGCTGCCCATCGTGGCCATGCTCGCCGAGGACTCGCCCGCCGCGTACCGCCGGGCCTCGCTCCCCCCGGTCCGGCCGCAGGCCAGCGCGGCCACGCGGCGTGGATGGCTGACCAACCCCGCCATCAGGCGTGCCTACCTGGCGGGCAACTCGCTGACCGATCACAGCTACGCGGCCGCCGTCCGGCGTTACGGAGAGCCCCTCGGACCTCCGGTCGCGGTGTCCGGAGCCTGGATCCGCCAGGCCTTCGCCGACGCGGTGCTCGAGGTGCCGCGCCGGGGCGGAAGCGTACGGACGGTGGCGGTCACTCCCGTCGCCCTGGCCGCCCGGGTGCTGCACATACCGGCCCGGGCCCTGGTCCCGCAACCGCCGCCTCCCCTTCCCTGCTCGGATACATCGGTGCCCGGGCCGCCGGAACCGACGTCTGCGGAACCGTTCGCGCTGACCCTCGGGGCGGCCCTGTTCCTGTACGGAGCGGCCGTGGACGTGCTGGCCGTCCGGCGCGCCCGGAGACCGTGGTGACCGGCTCGCTGCGGATCCTGGTCGACGGCCGGGTCATGCAGGACCGTTACCACGGCATCGGCCGGTATACGTACGAACTGCTGCGCGAGCTGAGCCGGCGGATGGTGGATCTCACCGTCCTGTATCACCCGGAGCGCGGCCGCCTCGGCGTAGGTGAGCTGATGATCCGCCATAACGTCCGCGCGGCGCCGTCCCGCGTGCCGGTGGCCTCCCTCCGCTCCCAGTGCCTGCTGGCCCGGGCCGCGCTGGGCGCCCGCCCGGACGTGGTGTTCGTCCCTTATCACCTCAGCACTCCCGTCCTGGCCGGCCGGGTGCCGGTGGTCTCGGTCGTCCACGACTGCGTTTTCGAGCGGGACGCCGCGGCTCACGGCCGGTCAGCCTTTTCGCTGGCCTACCGCGCCGCGACCCGGCTCGCCATCCGGTCCGCCGCCGCGCTCGCGGCCCCCTCCGCGGCGACCCGGGACGACATCCGCCGCTTCTACGGGATCGACCTGCCGCCGGAGTGCGTCCTGCCGCACGGCGTCGGCAACCAGTTCTTCGCCCTGCCGGGCCGGCCCCGGCCCCGGCCTCCCGGCCTTCCCGGCCGCTACATCCTGCACGTCGGAGCGCGGCGTCCGCACAAGAACCAGGGCGTCCTGGTGGAAGCCCTGGCCATGCTGCAGGCCCGCCACCCCGGCGTGGGGCTCGTCCTCGTCGGGCAGCCCGACCCGCGATTCCCCGATGAGGTCGGCAGGCTCGTGACGGCTCTCGGGCTGTCCGATCTCGTGCACCGGCCCCCCGACGTCGACGACACGACGCTGCTGGACCTGTACGCCAACGCCGCCGCGTTCGCCTACCCGTCGCTGGTCGAGGGGTTCGGGATGCCCGTCCTCGAGGCCATGGCCGCGGGCCTGGCCGTGGTGGCCAGTGACGCCGAGGTGATCCGGGAGGTCGCGCGCGGAGGGGCCCTCATCGTGCCCGCCCGGGAACCCGGGGCGTGGGCCCACGCGCTCGGTCACGTGCTGGCCGACCCCCGCCTGGCCCGGGACCTGGGCGAGCGCGGGCAAGCGGTGGCCGCCGAGCACACCTGGGCTCGCTCGGCCGAGCGCACCCTGGCGTTGCTGACGCGCGCGGCCCGGGGCGCCGGCGTCACGGCGGGTGCGGGCGGTGCCTGAGACCAGCGGGCCGCGGTGGCCAGCCGGCCCGAGCCCGGCGATCGGCGCGTGGGACCCCCTTCCCCGCCGTGTCCGCCGCCGGCGCGGTGCCGTCGTGCTCACCCTGATACTCGTGCTCGGCCTGGCCAGGCTCCTGGTCTCGGTGGGGGTAATCCAGGTCAGCTCGCTCCGTCCCGCCGTCCAGACCGTGGCCCCCGGCCTGGTCATAGGCAGCGCTCCTGGCGATGCCGACCTGCAGGACCTGGCGTCGGACTTCCGGGTGGACGGGGTCGTCGACCTGGATGCGCCCAGTGTGGCCGAGCAGGCGGCGGCGGCCAGCCTGGGCCAGGGCTACCTGTACCTGCCGCTGCCGCCGGACGCGTCCCCGACCCGGGCCCAGCTGCAGGTCCTGGCCCGCTTCATGCGCAGGTACACGGCGCGGGGTGACTCGGTCTACCTGCACGACGACGTGGGCGGGGGACGGGCCGTGACCACCGCGGCCATGCTGCTCCTGCTGCGCGGCCAGAGTTGGCCGGCCGTGTCGGCGGAGCTGACGACGGCGGAACTGGCCTCGCTGAGTGCGGGCCAGCGGAAGGCGATAAGACGGCTGGAAGCGGCGCTGCATAAGGCCCGGGGGCCCGGCGCCGTCCGGCTCGATCCCTGGTGACCAGTAACGGTAAGGAGTACCGGCATGACAAGGCGAGATGAGCGGGCCGCACGGGGCCGCTCGTTCACCGTGGCCATGGTGACCCGCCGCTCTCCCGCGGATATCGGCGGGGTGGAAAGGGTCGTCGCGGCGCTGCTGGCCGAACTGCCGCGGGCCCGGCCCGCCTGGCGGGTGGAGACGGTCTCGGCGTTCCGGGGCGGCAGCTGGATCGAGGGCCTGGACGGCCTGTCCGACCTGATCGCCGGCCTGCGGCTCGGCTGGCGGCTGCGCCGTGTGACGGCGGATGTGGCGTTCGTGCATTGCCCGGAGTGCCTGTGGGGTATCCGGCTGCTGCGCAGGCGGGCCGGCGGCCCGCCGCTGGTCGCGGTCTGGCACGGCGTCGGCCCCACTCCCTATCTGTCCCTGCGCAGGCCCGGCCACCCGCTGGCCCGGGCACTGGCCTGGATGCGGACGGCCGGCGAGAGGCGGGCCCTGGCGGCGGACGGTCACGTCGCCGTCCACGGTGAGGTGGCGCGCGAGCTCCGTTCCCTGTACGGTCTCAGCCGCCCTGTCACCGTGATCCAGAACGCCGTGGACCCGGCGATCTCCCGCCTGGCCGCCTGCCCCGGTGGCGAACGCGGGCGAGCACGGCTCAACGCCGTCTGGGCCGGCCAGATGGGCTATCGCAAGGGCCTCGACGTAGCCCTGGCCGCCGTGGCCGCCGCCCGCCGGGACGTGCCCGGGCTGCGGCTGACGGTCGTCGGCGTCCCGCCAGGCCAGGCCGCCGACGGGGTGGACTGGCTCGGGGTCATCCCCCAGGCCCGCATGGCCGAGGTCTACGGCCAGGCGGACCTGCTGCTCTTCCCGACCCGCTACGAAAGCTTCGGGCTGGTGGTGATCGAGGCCATGGCCGCCGGGTTGCCGGTCATCGTGTCCGACGCCATCGGTTCGGGGATCGTCACCGACGGCCGCAACGGCGTGGTGATCTCCGGCCACGACCCGTCCCGCTACGCTGAGGCGCTCAGGCGCCTGGCCGACCCGGCCATCCGGGCCGCGATGGCCGTGGCGAACCGGGAGGATGCCCGGCGCTTCAGCATTGAGTCGGCCGGCGTCGGCTACGCGGCGGTCGCCGAGTCGCTCGCGGGCGGCTAATCAGCCGTGGCAGGCCGCTGCCACGACTCCGGTCAGTATTCCGGGGGGCTGGCCAGAACCGCTTGCACCTTTTCCAGCAGGTCCTCCGCGGTGAACGGCTTGCCGATGGCCTGAATCGGCCCGCCGCCCGGTTCCCGGGCGGCGGGTGATCCGGACATGTACAGGACCCGTATTCCCGGAATCAGTTTCCGGGCCCGGTCGGCCAGCGTCGGCTCGGGCATCTCGGCCAGTACCCGGTCGGTCAGCAGCAGGTCGGGGTCGTGCGCCGACAGCAGCGACAGCGCCTCGACGTAGCTGCCGGCCTGGAGCAGGCGATAGCCGTTGTGGTGCAGGATGCGCGAGGCGATCTCGAGCACCGCGGGCCGGTCGTCGACCACCAGGATGGTCTGGCCGGCGCCCTGCGATCTCCTGGGCGCCGAGCCCAGGGCCGGGACGTAGGCCGCGGGCAGGTAAATGTGGAAGGTGGTGCCCAGGCCTTCCCCGGAGTCGATGGTGATGGCGCCGCCGGCCTTGGTGATGATGCCGTACACGGCGGACAGTCCCAGGCCGGTGCCCTGGCCCGGCGGCTTGGTGGTGAAGAACGGCTCGAAGGCCCGGGACATCGTCTCCGCGTCCATGCCGCGCCCGGTGTCGCTGACCGTGAGCTTCGCGCATTGCCCCGGCCGGACCCCGGGCCACACCACGCCACGGGCTTCGCTGGGGTCGGCCGCGCCGGTGGTGAACGTCACGATGCCGCCCTGGGGCATAGCGTCGCGGGCGTTGACGGCCAGGTTGAGCAGCACCTGCTCGATCTGCCCGCGGTCGGCCGTCACCGTGGGCAGGTAGGGTGCCGTGATCAGCCGCAACTCGATATCCGCGCCGAGGCCGGCCTGCAGCAGTCCCCGTGCGGTCGCCAGGACCGCGTTGAGGTCGACCCGCTCGGGCCGGGCGGGCTCGCGGCGGCTGAAGAGGAGAAGCTCCCGGGCCAGCCGGGCGGCGCGCCCGGCGGCCGTCTGGATCTGCTGCACGTCGGCTTGCACCCGGGGATGGCCGGCGGTCGCGTCGGCCACCGACGCCGCGTAGCCCATGATCGCGCTGAGCAGGATGCTGAATTCACTGGCCATCCCGCCCGCGAGCCGGGACGCGGCCTCCATCCGCTCGGCCTGCCGCAGCCCAGCCTCGGCCGCCCGGCGTTCGGCTTCGGCCCAGTTGCGTTCGGTGACATCGCGGGCCACGCTCGCGGCCCCGATGATCGCCCCGCTGCGGTCGTGGATCGCGGAGAGCGAGAGCGACACCTCGACGAGGCTGCCGTCCTTGCGCACCCGCCGGGTCTCGAAGTGATGCACCCGCCGGCCACGCCGTATCTGGCCGAGGATGGGCACCAGTTCGCCGGCCCGGTCCGAGGGGGTGAGCACGGATACGTGACGGCCGGTCATCTCCTCCGAGGAATAGCCGAACAGGGCCTCCGCGCCGACGTTCCAGCTGGTCACGACCCCGTCCAGGGTGGTGGCCAGAATGGCGTCGTCGGATGATTCGACGATGGCCGCCAGGCGCGATCTCACCTCGGCGTCGTCGTCGGTCTTCCCCGCCATCACCCGTTCCCCCCGTTTACGCCAGGCCTGGCTAGAGTGCCAGGCTAACTACAAACTGTAGCCGGATGTCTGCGCACCCCTAACGTTTCTGTCACGGCCCTCCGGGTAAATGGCCCTTGATCTGGCCGTCCTCGAGCTCCAGGACCGAATCGGCCATGCTGATGAGGTTGGGGTCGTGGGTGGCGACCAGGGCGGTCACGCCCTCGGACTCGACCACGGCGTGCAGCAGGCGCATGATCTGCTTGCCGGTCTCGGAATCCAGCTGCCCGGTGGGCTCGTCGGCCAGCAGGACCTGAGGGCTGCCCGCCAGCGCCCGGGCGATCGCGACCCGTTGCTGCTGGCCGCCGGACAGCTCGCCCGGCCGCTGCCTGGTGTGCTCGCCCAGGCCGACGATGTCCAGCATGAGCCGGACCCGGTCCTCCCGTTCCCTGGGCGGCAGGCCGGCGATCCGCAAGGGCACGCCGACGTTCTCCGCGGCCGACAGGATCGGGATGAGGCCGAACGACTGGAAGATGAACGCCACCGACGTGCGGCGCAGCCGCATCCGCTCGTGATCGGACAGGGACGTCACCTCGCTGTCCCCGACCCGGACGCGGCCGCCGTCGGGCATGTCGAGGCCGCCGACAATGTTCAGCAGCGTGGTCTTGCCCGATCCCGACCTGCCGCGCAGCGCCACCAGCTGGCCCGCCGGCACGGTGAACGAGACGCCGCGCAGGGCGCGGGTCGCGGTGCGGCCGCTGCCGAAGGTCCGGGTGACCCCTTCGACGGCCACCATGTCGGTCGCGACGGTCACCGGGGCTCCTCGGGATTCTCGGGGCTGTGCGGCTTGCGAGGGCTCTGCTGGCCCGGCCAGACGCCGATATGGTCGGGCTCGGCTTCCAGCCGCACCAGCCCGCGCATGCCGAGCGGTTCGGTCATCTCGCGCGGCAGCTGCAGCCGGCCGGCCCGGTCGAGGACCGCGTACTCGACCGCGTGCGGCACCACGCCGCCGTCGCCGGCCAGGGTGTCCCGCAGGGTCTCGGTGCTGGTCCGCCCGTCCCGGATCGCCACGACCCGGCGGACCACCGACGAGACTGCCGGGTCGTGCGTGACGATCAGCACGGTCACGCCGAGCTCGACGTTGGCCTTCTGCAGCGCGCTGAACACCTCGGCCGCGGTAGCCGAGTCGAGTTCCCCGGTGGGCTCGTCGGCCAGCAGCACCTTGGGTTCGTTGGTCAGCGCGACCGCGATGGCGGCCCGCTGCTGCTCGCCGCCGGACATCTGATCGGGCCTGCGGTGCAGGCAGTCGCCGAGGCCGAGCAGCTCGAGCAGTTCGGCCGCGCGCCCGCGGCGGGTCCGGGACCGGGCCCCGGCCAGCCGCATCGGCAGCTCCACGTTCTGCTGCGCGGTCAGGTAGGGGAGCAGGTTGCGGGTGGTCTGCTGCCAGATGAAGCCCACCGCCTGGCGCCGGTAGGCCAGCCGCTGCCGCGCGTTCATCGCCGAGAGATCGTTCCCCGCCACCCGCACCGAACCCGCGGTGGGCGTGTCCAGTCCGGCCAGGATGTTCATCAGGGTGGACTTGCCGCTGCCCGACGCGCCGACCAGCGCGACGATCTCGCCCTCATCCACCAGCAGGTCGAGGCCCTGCAGCGCCTGGACCTCGATCCCGGCCGCGACGTAGATGCGCACCAGCCGGTCGCAGACGATCAGCGAGCCCACGCCGAAGTGGTCGTGCCGCGCCGATTCCGCGCCCAGCTCGGCGACACTGGCCCGGGGGGATGGCGCTGCTGCCTTGGCCGCCTGTGGCGGCGGGCCTTGGCCCCGTGTGGGCATGCTCATGCGCGCCTCCTCTGCCTACTAGTTTGCCCGCAGAATGCCGGAGATACCGCGCCGGCGCAGCGTCCTGGCCTCGGCGGCCAGGGCCGTGACGGCCAGGACCACGACGGCGGCCGCGGGCAGGCCGAGCGCGGTCACGTCGGGCTGGAACAGGACCGGGGCGCCGGGCCCGGTGAACGCGGACAGGTCGACGGACGAGCCGATCAGGTGGGGCAGCACGACCGCGCACACGATGCCGGCCACGACCGCGGTGAGCACCGCGGGCATGGCCTCGGCCATGACCAGGCGGGTGTCGCGTTCGTGACCCATCACGGTGAGCCGCGCCAGGGTCAGCTCGCGATCGGCCGACCCCAGCGCGAGGCCGAGGATCACGATCAGCAGGCTGAGGACGGCCGCCTCGGTCAGGGTGAACGCCACGATGAGCGCGGCACCGTGCGGCAGCGGGGAACTGGTCAGGGAGGCGAGCACGGCCGAGCGGAAGGTGATCGTGCTGCCGGGCATCGTCCGGTTGACCAGGGCGGACAGCTGGCTGTCGTCGATGGCCGAGCCGCTGGCCAGGACCATGTTGGGCGCGGCCGGGCCGGGCAGGGCCAGCTGCGGCAGGACAATGAACGCGCCGCCGCCGGGCTGCGCCGGCGTACTGCTCAGCAGGCCCGCGACCCGCACCGAGAACTGGCCCGGCGGGGTCAGCGAGGTGAGCTGTGTGCTGCCGTGACCCAGGACGGCGGCCGCGGCCGGCGAGGCGAGCACCGGCACGGCGGCGCCGAAGGCCAGGTCACGGGCCGCGCCGCCCAGCCTGGCCGTTGGGAACTGTGGGTACGGGGTGGCCGCGGTCACCGCCGCGTAGCTGGCCGGATCCACCACGACCACGGTCACCGGCTGGCCGAACGGCGTGACCAAGGTGGTGTTCGACACCGCGGTGGCGTGCGTAACGCCCCGGACCGCCGCGATCGACTTCAGCTCGGCGGGCGTGACCGGGCCGGCGGTGGGGCTGGGCTGGATCACCACGTCGGCGCCGGTGGCATGCCAGGCCGCGGCGGTCTCGCCGCGGGCGATGCCGTTGCTGACCATCCCCGCGAAGGCGGCCAGGCTGAGCGCGAGCACCAGCGCGAACGCGGGCAGCACCCCGGTCAGCGAGGACCGCGCCGCGGCCGACAGGGCCACGAAGCCGGTCGCGCCCGTCCCGCGCGCCGACAGCCGGAGCAGGCCGCGGACGGCCAGCGGGTACAGCCGGAGCATGATCAGCACGACCGGGACGGCCACCAGCACCGGCGCGAGTGTCAATAGTGGGTTGACCTGGCCGCCGGCCGGGATGCCCTGATTGCGCAGCACGACCAGGCCGGCCGCGCAGGCCGCGCAGGCCGCGATCTCGGCGACGGGCCGGCGCCACGCCATCCGGCGCCGGCCCGTCTCGGCCGAGAGGATCCGGGCCGGGTTGGCGGCCGGGGCGGGCCTGCGGTACTGCCAGGCCGCGATCAGCGCCGGCCCGGCCAGCGCGACCGCGACCGTGATCCCGGCCAGCAGCCAGCCCAGCCCGGAGGCCGCCGCGTCACCGGGAATCACCGCGATGGCCAGGGCCGCGCCGGCCGCCGCGGCGGGCAGGGCGGCGACCGCGGCGCCGCGCGCCATCAGGCCCGTGACCTGCCGCAGCGACCCGCCTCTGGCCCGCAGCATGGCCAGTTCCTCCGCGCGGCGGGCCACCATCATCCGGGCCGCGAGCAGGATCACCGCCGCGGCGATGACGATCAGGCTGACCGACAGCAGCAACAGCACCGTCTCGATGCCGGCCTGGGTGCTGAGGAACAGGGCCAGGTCGGGGATGAGCGCCGAGGTGACGTCCAGGTTGTCCGCGGCCGGCTCCAGCGGTCCGGTCAGCCCCAGCGTGACCGTGGTGGCCCGGTTGAGGGCGTCGGCCAGCCCCTGCGCCTGGTCCGCGCTCAGCCCGCTGACCGCGAGCGGGAACTCCCAGTTCATCTCCAGGCCGGGGCCGGTGAACGCGGTCTGCATCGCGGCCAGCTGACCGGGGTCCGCGAAGACCCCGCCCGCCCAGTACGTATTGTTCCCGACGAGCGAGGGCTGGCTGGCCAGCGGGTCCTGGGTCCAGAAGGTGGAGCCGGCCTGCCGCGGCCGGACGATCGCGGTGACGGCCAGCGTAATTGTGCCGGTCGGGCTGATCAGGGTCATCCGGCTGCCCGGGTGCAGCCCGAACCGCGCCGCGGTCGGCGTGCTGACCGTCACCGCCACGGTCCCGGCCGGCTCGCGCCCGGCCGAGTAGCCGCCCGCGACCAGCTCCGCGTTGCTGGTGAGCGAGTCGCGGTAGATCACCTCCAGCTTGGGCGGCCGGCCGGCCACCACCGCGCTGGGGGCCGCGCCCGCGGCGACCGCGGCCGGTTCCGCGCTCAGCCCGTACCAGTCGCCGGGGCCAAGCGGGAGCGGCAGCCCGGCCAGGCTGGTCTTGATCTCCCGCGTGATCCGGGCCAGCTGGGTCGCGGTCAGGTCCTGGTCCGCCACGGGAACGTTCTGGTTGGCCCCGGAGAAGTTGACCAGCGCGTCGACGAAATTGGTCCAGTTCGCGCTCACCTGGACGGCCTTGACCGTGGGCGCGAGCTTGTCCGCGGTCTGGTGCAGCGCCGCGGACCGGGCGTGCAGGCTGAGCGCGGGCCCGGCCATCGCGGCGACGACGCAGCCGGCTACCAGCAGGGCCAGCGCGAGCGTGCTGCCGGCCGCCGCGCCCACGGCCCGGTTCAGGCTGGACATCGGCCTCATGCTGTGTCCCCCGCTCGCCTACGGGGCGCTTTAAGGTACCGTCTTCCCTCGTCGCTCGTACCTCGCTCCTCAGTCCAGGCGGCACCGCGCCCCTGCGGCTCGCTCACGCTGTGTCCCCCGCTCGCCTCATGCGGCTTCCGCGGCCCGCAGCGCGGCCGCGGCGTCGGGGCGCCGGGCGACGGTGAGCGCGGCGGCCAGCACCGGCAGCACGGCGACCGCCAGGGCCAGC
>Ga0116220_10000508_pt1 | contig 15152 bp, 10 predicted proteins | sample Sb_taG_10_FD_88967 | JGI IMG/M metagenome (GOLD analysis project Ga0116220, IMG submission 88967) | Peat soil microbial communities from Weissenstadt, Germany - Sb_50d_7_NC metaG | ecosystem: Environmental > Terrestrial > Soil > Wetlands > Peat | place: Germany: Weissenstadt | collected 2010-09-21
TCACGGGCGGCGTCGCGCATACGGCGGAATTGCTGGTCGCGCGCGGGAGAGATCGGGGGCATGGTGGGGATTATAAAGAACGACGTTCGTCGTTCGCTGGTCGCTGTTCTTCGTTCGCTGTTAGTCAACGGCGGCGTTTGCGAGCAGGGTCTCGCATACCCAATCTTCGATAGCTAGGCGCATCTCCTTGAGTCTTCCTTCGAAGAAGTGATCTCCAGCTTCGATGCGGACCAGTTTCTTGGGGTCGGCGAAGGTGTTGACTAGCGCTTCGAGTTTACCCCATGGACCGAACTGATCGCGCGAGCCGCTGACGAAGAGTTTGGGCTTGACGCACTCGCGCAGGAATGGGAAATCGTAGACGCGGTCTTCGACGGGGACGGCGGGCAGGCCGAGGGCGATGAGCGCGCGGACTCGGTCATCGGAATACGCGGTGCGCAACCCGACGGCGGAGCCGAAGGAAAAACCGGCGAAGATGACGGGCACAGTGAATTCGCGCTCGAGCCAATCGAGGGCGGCGCGCACGTCTCCCACTTCGCCGACGCCGCTGGCGTGTTCACCTTCGCTCAGGCCGGTGCTGCGGAAGTTGAAGCGCAGCACGGGGAATCCGAAACCGTTGAGCGCTTTCATGGCGTGGAAGACGACTTTGTTGTGCAGCGTTCCACCGTGGAGCGGATGCGGATGGCACACCACGGCGGCGTGCGTCGCGTTGGGCGATCCAGCGTTGAGGAGAGCTTCCAGGCGTCCGGCGGGGCCGGCGAGGAACAGTGAGCGGATGCTGGAGGTTTCGGGGAGCACGGAATCAGAGTACAACAGTGGCCAGTGGATAGTGGTCAGTGGATGGTCGGCGAATTGAGAGATTGCCACACCATCCGCTCACGATTCACTATTCAGCATCCACTATCGACTGTTACTCTTTTCCTGCATGGACCTGTTTGCGCTTACCCGCCGTCTGATCGATATTGAATCCATCACTCCGAATGAAAGTGGGGTGGGAGATTTCCTTTGCGACGAGCTGCGGCAACGCGGGTTGGAAGCTCGGAAAATGCCGGTCGAAGGTGCGCGCGCGAATGTCTTGGCTACGTGGCCGGGGCATGCGGGTCCGGAGGTTTTTTTCTCCACGCACATGGATACGGTGCCGCCGTTCATTGCATCGTCCGAAGATGACGGGCGCATTTACGGGCGCGGAGCGTGCGACGCCAAGGGGATTATTGCGGCCGAGATTCTGGCGGCGGAGAAGCTGCGCGGGGCGGGCGTTTTCGTCGGGCTGCTGTTTCTGGTGGGCGAGGAGCAGGACTCGATCGGCGCGAGGGTGGCCAACCAGCAACCGATGGGCGCGCGCTTCATGATTAACGGCGAGCCCACCGAAAACAAGCTGGCGCTGGCGAGCAAGGGCGCGCTGCACGTGGAACTGGTGGCGCACGGAAAAATGGCGCACTCGGCGTATCCGGAGCTGGGTGAGTCGGCGATCGACAAGCTGGTGGAAGCGCTGTACCGCTTGCACACGATGAAACTTCCCGAAGGCGCCGACGTGGGCCCTTGCACAAAGAACGTCGGCTTAATTCAGGGCGGGCGCGCGCCGAATGTGATTCCCGATTTTGCCAAGGCTAATCTTTTTTATCGCCTGGTCGGCCCGGCGGACGCGCTGCGCCGTGAGATTACAGAGACCGTCGGCGCGCTCGCCGAGGTTCGCTTCACACGCGAGACTCCATTTCTGCGGTTGCGGACGCTGGACGGTCTGCCGACGATGGTCGCGGCCTTCACGACCGATGTCCCGTCCCTTACGAACTGGGGCGAGCCGCTGCTGCTCGGTCCAGGCTCGATTCACGTGGCGCACACGGAGGGCGAGTTTGTGGAGAAAGCGCAGCTACGGGAAGCGGTGGAGATTTATTGCTCGATGGCGAAGAGGCTGAGTTCTTAGCTGTCAGTTGTCAGCTCTCAGCTTTTGGCCCCCCAAAAACTTCCCTTGTCATCCTAAGCCGAAAACTGACTTACTTCTGCTCCTAACTCGCCCCGGCCAAAATCTTGTCAAGACGCAAAAAGGTACTGGGTCATTGCGCCGCCTTCTGTCCCGCCTGAAACTTCGTCCAGGGCCCCGCCTTCATATCGCGAAGCAGCGGCTTCTGCCAGGAATATTCGGGATGCCGCTCCAGAAAGTCCGCCGCTACAAAATCCGCGCCACAGGGATGGCCAGCGCGCGCCATGAAGCTCATGTTTGCAGCCAGTTTGCTATCCGTAGCTTTGCCCTGCACCGCGCCTCCGGGATTGTAGGCATCCCATTCCCACTCTTTTACGCCGCGCGATGAGGCATCGACGTGTCCGCACAAAGAGCGCTCGTTGGGCTGTTCTTTCTTCTCGAAGCTGTCGAAATGATCCCCCAGGAACCCCTCGGCCATCTCGACGTCAATCGTTCCCTTGGCCTGCTTCATCAATTCGTCCGCGCGCGCATGCCGCGCGTTCATTGAAGATGATGCGTTATTGGGATCGAAGCCGCTGGTTTCCTCGCGGATCAGCTTGGGATCGCGGGGAAAGTTGGAACTCACGAAATATCCGTCTTTCGTCCGCCACAGCGGAGTATTTTTCAGGCCGAGTTCGAGATAGGCGATCTCGCCCGTCTTGCGGTTGCCGATGAGCCAGTCGTTGGCGTAGCCGCCGTTGTTGCCTTCCTTGATGATGCGCACGTAGTCGTCAATGCTCTTGGCATACTGCAGCGCTTTGCGCGAGCGCATGAATTCCGGCTTGCCGTTGGGGTCCCATCCCTCGAATTGAGCGATCGTGGTCTCGGTGATCATGATTCCAGCCGCGTTCACGCCGAAGTCGTCGTCACTGGTGATCACCCCCGGAAACCCGTCCATGAGAATGCGCTGCCCGTTCTGCGGCACGATGTCGAAGATCACCACCCAGCGTTCGCCCGCCAGGTAGCTGGTCCAGTTGTTGTGCGCGATCACGATCTGGTGATCTTTGGTGTAGCTGCCGGTGGCGATGAAGGCACTGCAATTGCCGGGAGCAGCCAACTTCGGCACGATCGCCGAGTTCCCCTGCTTGTTCGCGGTTTGCTTGTTGGTCGTTTTCCTGTTCAACTTGTTCAACCACGGCACGTAGTAGTCCGGCACTTCCTCAAACGCATTGAGGGCCACGATATCGTAGACGTCGAGGTCCACGCCGTGCGCCTTCACACCGTCGGCGATGCCCTGTAATTCCTGCTGATACTCGGCGTCGATGTGGGGCCACAGCATCTCTCTCGCCATCTTGCGGAAAAACCCCCAGTCGCGCTGGGTTTGGCGCGTGTCGAACAGCTTGATCGCTTCGAACGCGTCTTCGATCTCAGCCGCCAGCAGATATCCGTGCTGGAAGCCGATATCGGAAGGAGAGCCTTCCAGATGAACATACGTCCAACCGCCCTGCTGAAAACGGTAGGCCTTCTGCAGCCGCGGATCGGAAGAAGAAATAACACTCTGCGGCTGCGTCGCGCACATCGACGCACCCAAGAGCACCGTGGCGAACCCTACCGCAGCACCCGTCAACTTCGCCAAAACAAAACAGGAACGCCTATCCCTCATGGAATCCTCTCGGTTTCAGATTCTTTGCAACCCCTACCGGACGCCATTCTAGACCAGTCCCGTATTCGCGCCTGGGCCGATCCTTCCTGCCTCCGGCATGCGAGTAGCAGGCTGACAATGGACTTGTACGTCCAGAGTATACCGGCGCCGATCGGCGGGCAGCACAGTCGGGGGTCATTGGAGCGGTGCTCGCGGCTTCCGTTCCCAAACGTTCCCTGATAAACTCGCAAGTTGTTGTAGGCGCGTAGCTCAGTTGGTTAGAGCGCTACCTTGACACGGTAGAGGTCTGGGGTTCGAGTCCCCACGTGCCTACCATTTTTTTCTTTCCCTTCTACCATTTCCAAGCCTCGCAGTTTTGGCCTTCAGACCCTCAGGCCAAGCTCCTTGCGGACGCATACTTCGGCACATTTTAGATTATCATCCCGATTTTTTCGTCGCGCCTGCGGTTAATAATTCCCTTCATGTAAGGAACGTGGCTTTCTCCTGTCCCCTAACAATTTCCCCTAACAATTTGTCTGATGGAAATGCGTTTCCCGAGAATTCGGGTCATTCGCCTCAGGGGGTGCTGCGTCTCAACGGGCGAGAACTGTTCTTCGGAGAGGCGGGACGTGTTAATGCGAACACAAATGAGCGCGTCCTGCCAGTGAGAAGGGTCACATCTTGATGTGCGGTGATCGCCAAGAGCGACAGCGCAAAACCTGGCCAGACCTTAACTGACGCAAAATCGCCTTTACACCAAACACCGCGTCCGTTCGCCCACAGACTGGATAGCTCATCAAACTCCCCGAGCCGAATCTACCATCACGGCGCGATTTGTTTTTTGTCAAAAGTCTTCTTCAGGCTTTTTTCAGCAAGCGCGTAATCCCGACCAAAATCACCGCGCCAACAAATGCCACAACGATGGAACCTATCATTCCGCCTCCCGGCCAGATTCCCAAAAGTCCAAAGACCCAGCCACCCACAACGCCGCCGAGGATTCCGAGAATGATGTCCACGAGCACGCCGTAGCCACCGCCCTTCATAACCTGACCAGCAAGCCAACCTGCGATCAGTCCAACCACAATCCAAGCGATGAATCCCATGCCTATCCTCCTTGCCGCCGCTTTAGGTCGGAATTTCCGATTTGCCCCCGGCCCGACCGAAAATATAACACTTGGCCCCTCAATCTGAAATGCTCCACGCGAATAGCTGTTGAAACATCGCCTTCTCACTCTTCAAGGACGTAGTGCGGTGCTGAGGGCAGTAGGTAGAAGTCCCGCAGGGTGCCGGATAGATCGTCGGCCAACCGGAAGTTGGCCGATTACTTCAGAGTTGCCCGTGATCCGGGCACAATCCCGAAAGGCGAGGGTTTTGGGGCCTGCAGGGTAATTCCGGGGACTGTTGAGGAGCAGCCACGCCCAGCCATTTTCCCAAGCCGAGGAAGTGGTCCAACCACGCGCCATCCATGCGCGTTTGGTTGGCTCCGGAAAGCGCCTCGACCAGCTGGTAGTAAACGTTCTGCGGCTTCCAAAGGTCCACTTCCAGGGGCGGGACGCGGCTCAGCGAAACCAGAGCCTCCACCACCTGCAGCGCCTCCGGATCACCGGGTTTCCGCGCCCACTGCTCCACCTCCGCGTTCAGCCGTTGGCGCAGAGCCGACTCCAGACAGGATATGTCCAGATTGATGCCATCGTGCCGGGCGGCATCGAGTAGCATCCTGATATGATCCAGGTCCAACTCCTGGTCCGTCAACGCGCGCTGCACCGCGTTGCCCAACACGAAATCGGCGGTGGTGCGCAGGATGGGCGGCGAAGGCATGTGAAGTTCGGACAAGAAGCGCATCAATGGGGCGTGGTGCTCGTATACCTGGCGGTACATCGCCTCGGCCTCGTGCATGGTCGAGTTGACGATTTGACTGAGAATGCGCCGTTGCTCATCGCGGAACAGGGACTTCAGCGAGTAGGTCGCGCCCCGAAAATGGCGATCGATCACACGTAGGCACTCCGGCAAATCAGCGCTGGAAAAGGCCTGGCGCGCTTCTTCAGCCACCACGCGGAACGCATTTTTGCTCTGGAAGGGGCGAACCCCAGCGCTCAGGTTGTGATCGCCGAAATGCAGCACGGCGAAGCCGACGGTCATGCGCGTGCGTGTGATGTTCGAGACAATGCGGGCGCGACCGAGAGCAAGTTTTGTTTTGCCGGACTCCAGCTCGCGCGCTTCCTGCAGCTCCACACCGTAGCTGTAAATCGAGCTCCAGCCCTGATAGCCGTTGAACAGCGAGCTGATGGCATAATGTGCGCCCACCCCGAACAGGTCCAACATGGCGGGCCGGACGAAGCGCTCGTAAACGTGGCGTCCGTTCCCGTAATCGGGAATGTTGCTCCAAGCCCCTTCCAGGCGGCGCAAGAATTCCTCCTCTCGGTATTCGCCGAAGAGCTGCTCGCTAAGTTGCACGGCGCGGCCGGCGTACTGGAGGACGTGCACCGTCTCCGGCCCGGTCAGTTCGTCGAAGAACCAGCCGCAACTGGTGTACATCAACATGAGATGGCGCTGCGCTTCGAGCAGTCTTAAAGTGCGCACTTGTTGTTCGAGGGAAAGGTCCCGCACAGCATGGCGGGCAAGAAATGCGTCTACATTGCTGGGCGAACGATCCAGCACGACGTCGATGTAATCGTTGCGCGCGGCCCAGGCATCCCGCAGAAGTTCCTGCGCGCTGAGTTCATAAAACTTGGCGAAATCATCGCGCAGCCAGTCCATTGCCTCCCGTAGAGGCTGCCGCCAATGCTGGCGCCAGGAGCCGCATCCGCCGGAGTTGCAGCCGCAATCGCTCTTCCAGCGCTCCACCCCATGCATGCAACTCCACGAGCTCTTCTCGTTGATTTCCACTTCATGAGACGGCGGGTGCTGGGCAAGGTATTCACCGTAGTTGGTGATACTTGCCAGCTGGTTGCGCTCAATGTAGTCGAGCGCATAGGCGAGGGCCATGTCGCCGTGGGCATGATGATGACCATAGGTCTCGCCGTCGGTGGCGATGTGGACCAATTGCGCCCAAGGGCGCTCGGCATTGAAGCCGCTGAGCAGGCGGTTGGCGAAGTTCGGTCCGTTGACGAGCAATTTTTCGAACGCGACCGCGTGCGAGATGGGGCCGTCGTAAAAAAACAAACTGATGCTGCGGCCGGACGGAAGGTGGCAGGCGTAAGCGCGCGTGGGATCGATGCCGGCACCCTCGAGGTTGAGCCATTCCTCCCAGGGCTGTTGGCGCATCCGACGGGCTTGGTGCTGGGCCAGAATAGTGAACTTGAGGCCGACCGAACTGAGGAGTTCGAGTGTCTCCAGATCCACTGCCGTTTCCGGCAGCCACATGCCCTCCGGGTCTCGTCCAAAACGGTGCTGGAAATCGCGCATGCCCCAGACGATCTGCGTAGCCTTATCGCGCGAGTTTGCCAGCGGGAGGATCATGTGGTTGTACGCCTGCGCTAGTGCGGCTCCATGGCCCGAGAACGATTGCTGGCTCTGGCGGTCGGCCTCCAGCACCCGCTCATAGGCGTGCGGCGCGTTGTGCTCCATCCACGACAGCAGCGTCGGCCCAAAGTTGAAGCTGATGCGGGCGTAGTTGTTGACGATCTTTGCGATCCGGCCCGCTTCGTCGAGAATCCGTGCGGAGCCATTGGGCAGATAACACTCGGCGGCAACGCGCTCGTTCCAGTCATGGTAGGGAGAGGCGCTATCCTGCAACTCGACCGCTTCCAGCCAGGGATTTTCGCGCGGCGGCTGGTAAAAGTGACAATGGACACAGAGATAACGTGCCATCAGGCGTCTCCAGGAGCGGCCTTAGAAACCGACTCAAGCCCGCTCTCCTCACAACACCCGATTCATAAACGTGACTCGGGGGCTCACAGGCGCTGACAGAACCGCGCCAAACGCTTGCGTTAAACATAGCGCGGTATGCCCGCGAGCGGGATAGACCAATATGGTACGTCTGACATTGGAACAGTTGTCGGGATCTAAAAGGGATTATTGGCGTCCTCTCTCTCCAGAGTAGGGCAACCTGCAGAGCCGGTGAATCCTTGCTCCAATCCACATTGGTTTGTCTGGATATTGCCGATTGAAGCTCTTGACTTGGGCGTTTGTTGCAATGCGCCCGTATGTTCTTTCATAGTGGCTGATTAGCGCACTCCCCTCAGCCCCACTGTCGACGGGGGCGGCGTTTCATCTGCCACTCTGTTACAGCGAACTCAGGAACGTCAGCAGTTCCTTTTTCTGCCGCGGTGATAGCTTGCAAAATTCATCAACTGGCAATTGTGCTTCGCCGCCGTGGCGCAGGATCGCGTGTTCCGGGGCGGTTGAAGCGCCGTCGTGCATCAACTCGGGGCGCGTGCGCAGCCCCCACAGCGGCGCGGTGCGAATCTTATCAGCGGTAGATTGGCCTCCGCTCTGCACAGGAATGCCATCGCCGGTGCCGACAGCGTGCAGCAGGAAATCGCTGTACGGGTGAATAAGCTTATCTCCCAGAGCCTCGGGGACCTGGAACTGGCCACCATTAATCTTTGTTCCGGCCGGCGCAGTCCTAATGGAAGCGACGTGGCAAACGCCGCAGCCGATCTGCTCAAAGACATGCTCGCCAGCGCGTGCGTCGGCCGTAGCCGCAAGCCTCTCATCGCGGGGCGGCGCCTTGGTGGCGCGGATGAAGCTGACAAATCGGTCAAGGTGCGAGAAACCATCGCTGTGACGTTGGTCTTCCGGATCAGCCACGGGGTCGTACTCAGCAACGGATTTGCCCAGGGCAGTGTTCTCGACCGGGAAATACAGGTTGGTGATTCCCTCCTCGTTAATGTAGGCGTCAGCGGAAAATGAAACTACGCTGGCGTGCTGGCTCTTCCAACCAAACCGGCCCACCCGGAGTGTGTTCCCTGCCTCCACAACTGGCACGAGAACCGCCTCGCCCGCGATACGCCCGTTCGACTTTTCCTGCTGGCTCTTTGCAATGGCCCGCAAGGTAGAGTCATCGATCGCTTCCACATAGCCATCGCCCAACACGGAAGTCGGCTTGCGGCGCGAGCGAATATCCTCGCTGTCGGGGATGCGAATATCAATCGCCGGATCGATCGCATGGACATGCATCAGCGATCCGCCAGGAGGAGGCACGAACGCACCACTCTTTGGGTCATGGTGCCCGGCGCGCGATACGGAAATGAAGCCGTTACCGCCAGAAACGGGGTTCTGATGACATTCAAAACAGGATTGGCCGTTGTAAACCGGCCCTAGGCCGGTGACTACAGTCTCAGGCTGCTCAAAGACTGCGCGGTCAGAATCATGGAGGGATTGATTGACGAATCCATTTGTCAAGTTGTCGAATCCAGCCGGAGCTTCGCTGTCGGGGCTTCCTGCAGCCGCAACACCAATGAATAGAAGAAAAAGCACAAAACAGAAAAAAAGAATCAGCAATGAAGAACAGTTCGAGGTTAAGAATTGTTTGCCTAAACGCAAGTTGTGCGGGATGGGGCACGATGTATGGCGACCCTTTCGCTGTTGCCGTCGTCGGAAGTCCATGAGGTCTATCAGAAAAAGCAGGGCACGGAGACGGCCGCGAACTTGGTTCGCGCACGGGCTGGTCGTCGTTCCGAATGATCAAGATCGATGGCCGCGGCGTGTTTTATCTGCAATTTGAAAGCTCTGGAAGCCGAACTGCAATCTGCCGAGTAACCAGCTTTGCCTGCCCCGCGTTCGCCCTGTTGTTCCGCTTAGTCATGTCTATAATGTCTACCCCTCACCAGCCTTTGTAATCGCTGTGACAAAAGTCATCGGCACGGCTCCGCTACTCCGCTACCTTCGGAAGATGAAGCGTGGCCATGAGGCCTGGAGCCGGGCCACGAGGAGGATGTAATGAGCATTACCGCTGAGAAAACTGTGCGGGAATTGGCCCTGGAAAACCCCGCTGCGACCCGCGTTTTTGAGAAGCTGGGCATCGACTATTGCTGCGGCGGCAACAGATCCCTCGAAGAAGCGTGCCGCACGGCGAATCTCCCGATGGACGAAGTGCTGGACTCGCTCGAAATGGCCGAGCAGTCTGCGCGCGCCGTCCAAAAGGACCGTAACTGGACAACCGAGATGCTGGCTGACCTGGTTGCGCACATCATCAGTACTCATCACAAGTACACGCGCGAGGAGATGGCTCGCCTCGGTCCGTTGTTCGACAAGGTCTGCTCCGTGCACGGGGAAAACCACCCGGAACTGCTGCCGATTCGGGTCAGTTTTCAGGGGCTGGAGCAGGAATTGACGATGCACATGATGAAGGAAGAGAGGGTCCTGTTCCCCTACATAGTAAGGATGGAAGAGTCGGTCATCCAGAAAGAACCGGTGTTGCCGCCGCCTTTCGGCAGCGTGCAGAACCCGGTGACGATGATGATGCATGAGCACGATTCGGCGGGCGAAGCCTTGCGCTCGATGCGTAAAGGCAGCGCCGGTTATACGCCCCCGGGCGATGCTTGCATCAGCTTCCAGACTTTGTACAAAGCCCTGGCAGACTTTGAAGCCGACCTCCATCAGCACATTCACCTTGAAAACAACATCCTCTTCCCCCGAGCAATTGCAATGGAAAAGGCGCACTAACCGAAGCTGGAAGCCATGTCCACACTAGCGACGCGCATTGAGAAAGAGGCTGGCCGGTCCAAATGCGTCTGACCGTGACTTTGGTCACAGCCAGTGGCAACCTCTGCGCATAGGGTTACCTGTTGTGCATATCCGAGGCGAGAGCAGTGGACCAACCACGCTACAAAGCCCGTGTGGCGGATCACGAGTACTGGCGAGAGCAGATCAAGTGCCAGTACGCGTGTCCAGTTCACACCGACGCGCGCGGCTATGTGCGGGCCATCGCCGCGGCCGACTACGAACAGGCTTACCTGATTGCCCGCGGACCGAATCCCCTGGCCTCTTTGTGTGGACGCATCTGCGGCGCGCCATGTGAGGCGGCCTGCCGCCGGGGAACCATCGATCAGCCGATTTCCATCCGCGCCCTCAAGCGCTTCGTTTGCGAGAAATTCGGGAGTGACGCCCGCAGCGATGCAGGCCGCGAACTGTTTCCCTACTTGAAGGGCCAGAACGAATCGCGCCAGTGTGACGACCTCGACGGACTCAGCCACCTGCTCGAGTTTCTCGCGAATGCCGAATTTCCCAAACCCACCGGAGAGCGGATCGCGATTATCGGTTCTGGGCCCGCGGGGCTGGCTGCCGGACACGATCTCGCCCTGATGGGATTCCGCCCCACGATTCTTGAGATGGAACCGCAGCCCGCCGGCATGCTCTACACCGGAGTCCCCGGCTATCGCTTGCCGCGTGAGCTGATCCGGGCAGAAGTCGCCGTGATTCAGTCCCTCGGCGTCGAGATCCGTTGCAACACCCAGGTCGGGAAAGATGTCAGCTTTGCCGACCTTCACCGGGAGTTTGCCGCCGTCATTATCGCCTGTGGTGCCAAGCGCTCACGCGCGCTCCCCATTCCCAACGCCGACGCCATCGGGGTGATGGGTGGCGTCGATTTTCTGCGTGATGTGTCGCTGGGCAAAGAAGTTTCGCTGGGGCAGCGTGTGATTGTGATCGGTGGTGGCAATGTTGCGTATGACGTCGCTCGCACGGTGCTGCGTCAGGAAGAATATGACGTATCACGCACGGCGGCCCGCATGGCGGGGGTGCGGCAGGTGAATCTGGTCTGCCTGGAATCTCTCGAAGAGATGCCCGCCGACACGGTGGAGATTCTTGAAGGTCAGGAAGAGGGAGTCACTCGCCACAACAGCTGGGGGCCGAGAGAAGTTCTGGTGGACGAGAGGAACGGCCAGAAGTTCGTGCGCGGAGTGAAGTTCGCACGGTGTTTGCAGGTGTACGACGAGAACAAACGCTTCGCTCCGAAGTTCGATGAGTCGGTTACAACTGAGATTGAGGGTGACACCGTCCTTCTCTCCGTCGGACAGTCCGCCGACCTGAGCTTTATCGATCCACAGCGCGATGGGATCGAGATGCGTTCGCCGCAGCAGATCGTCAACGATTCCGCGACTTGCGCGACCTCGGCGCCCGGAGTCTTCATCGCCGGTGACATTGCCTACGGGCCGCGGCTCATGATCCACGCCATCGCGAGCGGCAAGCAGGCGGCTCGTTCCGTCTATCGTTTCCTGCGCGGTAAGGGAATCACGCCCGAAGAAGTCCAGTTCCATTTCCCCATCGAACACTATCACCGCGAAAAACACTACGAGCGCCGCTCGCGCTTGCACATTCCCACACGCTCCGCCGAAGAGCGGCTGAAGAGCCCAACCGCTCTGGTCGAGATCGGCTACGACGAAGAGCAGGCAAGGACTGAAGCTGGCCGTTGCCTCGACTGCGGCATCAACACTATCTTCGACGGCGAGCGCTGCATTCTTTGCGGTGGCTGCGTGGATGTTTGTCCCACGGTTTGCCTGAAGCTGGTGAGCTTCGACCGGCTAGCGCTTTCGCTCGAACTCGAGACGGCAACGCGTGAGTTGCACCTCGATCCTTCCGACCTCTCCGCAATCCTCAAGGACGAAGAACGCTGTATCCGCTGCGGCTTGTGCGCCGAGCGCTGTCCCACGACCGCCATCACCATGGAAAAGTTCAGTTTTGCCAAGGAGTGGAAGCCATGTCCCGTCTAGATCCACCCCGTGTTAGCCGACGCAGCTTTTTGAGTCTCGCGTCGCTGGGAAGTTTCTTTGTCGCCATGGGCACAGCGGTTGCCGGAATGTTCCGCCTGCCCAATCCGGCGGTGCTGCCCGGCCCGGTGCGCCGCCACAAACTCGGTCCGCCGGAACAATTCTCCGCTGGCAGTGAAACCGCCTTCGCCGAGGAGAACCTCGTGCTCTTTCGCGACGACGATGGCTTCTACGCGATTTCAAGCACGTGCACGCACTTGGGCTGCACTGTGGCACGGTCGAAGGACGGGTTCGCGTGTCCTTGCCACGGGTCCCGCTTCGATAGCAAGGGCAGCGTGATTGGGGGACCAGCCCCGCGTCCGTTGCCCTGGCTGGAGGTCAGCCGCGCGGCCAACGGCAACTTGATCGTCAATGCCGACAACGAGGTCCCGGAGGGCACGCGCTACCGCGTGTAGGAGGCAACCCGTGACAGACACCGCCACCCGCGAATTTGTCCACAACCTGCACGAACTCCCCCATACCGTGAAGGACGCCTGCTTTCGCCTGGGGAAAACGCCCGAATCGGAGCGCGAAGAGTCGCAGGCCACATTCCACAATCTTTTTTTGCACATCCACAGCGTTCGCGTGCACTTGCGCACGCTTAAACCCACCCTCACCTTCGGACTCGGCTTGATGGCCATGGCCAGTTTCGTGATCACCATCATTACCGGCGTTCTTCTGATGGTTTACTACAAACCCTCAACCGATCTGGCTTACCAGTCGATCAAGGATATCCACTTCACGGTTTCCACAGGACGCTTCATCCGCAATATTCATCGCTGGTCGGCGCAGCTGATGGTGCTGGTGGTCCTGCTGCATATGGCGCGGGTCTTCTTTACTGCGAGCTACAAGAAGCCTCGCGAATTCAACTGGCTGGTCGGACTCGCGCTGCTGGTCATTACTCTGGCCCTGAGCTTTACCGGTTACCTGCTGCCCTGGGACCAGTTGGCGTACTGGGCGATCACCATCGGCTCGAATATTGCCAACTCGCCGCGGGAGCTGACCGATGCCATTGGGATCACAAAATTCTTCGATCCCGGCGGCTTGCAGAAGCGGCTGCTGCTGGGCGCGAACTACGTCGGGCAGGATGCGCTGATTCGTTTCTACGTTCTGCATGTCTTCGTTCTTCCGCTGGCCTTGGTCGCCCTGCTCGGCGTTCACTTCTGGCGCATCCGCAAAGACGGCGGCCTCGCCAAGCCGGAAGATCCGCCGGGCGGGCTCGCCGAGTGGGGCGGGGAAATGCGCCCAGTCTTCCAGCCGCTCGCTACGAAAACCTATGGCCTAATGGCGCTGGTGAAAGGTAAGCGTCCGCCGGTAAATCGCGGGCCCGAAAACACGGTGATGAGTTGGCCGCACCTGTTCTGGGCCGAACTCTCCGTCTTCATGGTTACGGTGGCGGTAACGCTGATTCTGTCTTTCTATTACGACGCACCGCTGAAAGAACTCGCCAACGCTGCCATTCCGGAGAATCCGGCGAAAGCGCCCTGGTACTTCCTCGGGATTCAGGAATTGGTTTCCTACTCGGCATTCACCGGCGGCCTGCTGATTCCAGTGATCGTGGTCGTTGGACTGGCCCTGATCCCGTTCCTCGACCGTCGTCCTGGAGGCGAAGGCACTTGGTTCGGCACCAGCAACGAGCGCTCTGTGTTCTGGCAATCCTTGTTCTTTGCCTGCGCCGTGACCGTCGGCATGCTCGCTTTCACGGTCAACTACGGTTGGCTGCGCAGCTGGTTCCCCAACATCCACCAGCTCTGGATCATCGCCATTAACCCCGGTTCGCTGCTCGTGCTGATCTTTGCCGCCTGGTCGCTCTTCATCCTGAAGCGCAAGGATTCTGTGCGCCTCTCCGCAGTCTCGCTATTCACCTGTTTCCTGGTCGGGTTCACACTGCTGACCTACTTCGCGACTGTCCATCGCGGGCCCAATTGGCACTTTTACTGGTGGCCCTCGCAGTGGCCGGTGCACTAGAGAGGAGAATGCGATGAAAGACCCATCCCGGATTTATCGCTGGCTCCTGCTGGTGGCGAGCGTCGTCACCATCGTCTATCTGGTAGGCGCAGCGGTGCGCGAGAACTATCTGGCGCAATGGCAGACCGTGCAACACGAGTACCGCAACATTCTTCGCGAGAAAGCCACCGACGATCGCGGCCGCGAACTGCTCGCCAAGTTCCGCGTCGAGATGAAGCAGGCCAGCATCCCCGCTCTCGGCACCGTGGATCGTTGCGTCTCCTGTCACAACGGCGTTGACGATCCGCGCATGACTGATGTGCCGCAGCCGCATCGCACCCATCCCGGTCATATCCTCGACAAGCATCCCGTGGACCGCTTCGGCTGCACGGTATGTCACCACGGGCAGGGCGCGGCCATGAGTTTCAACGAAGCCAAAGCCGAAGACGTGTTCTGGGACTATCCGCTGCTGCCACCAGAGATGACCGAGGCCACTTGCGTCACCTGCCACGACGCAGAGAAGCTGCCGCCCGATCAGATCCCGCTGCTGGTCGCTGGCATGAAGCTCTATCGGGACAAGAGTTGCGGCTCCTGCCACAAGCTCGGTGGACGCGGCGGCGCGCTCGGCCCAGCGCTCGACAACGAAGGCGCGAGGACCAAGCACCAGCTCATCATGACGAACCTGAAGCCGCCGCACACCACGTGGAATTGGCAGAATGCGCACTTTCGCGATCCCGGGGGCGTGGTTCCCGACAGCCTGATGCGCAATCCAACCGTCACCCGGCGGGAAGCGCTCGCGCTGACCGCGTACATGCTCTCGCAGTGGAAGCGCGATGTGCCGGAAAGCTATCTCGCACCCGACAAGATCGAGCAGAAATACCGCGCGCTCCATCCCGTGCCCTTGACCGGAGAGCAGGTTTACCGGCAGTACTGCGCTGCCTGCCACGGCAACGGCGCCTACACTCGCTGGGACAAGAAA
>Ga0116220_10000517_pt1 | contig 15047 bp, 9 predicted proteins | sample Sb_taG_10_FD_88967 | JGI IMG/M metagenome (GOLD analysis project Ga0116220, IMG submission 88967) | Peat soil microbial communities from Weissenstadt, Germany - Sb_50d_7_NC metaG | ecosystem: Environmental > Terrestrial > Soil > Wetlands > Peat | place: Germany: Weissenstadt | collected 2010-09-21
CTGGTTCCGAGCCTGGGTGCGAGGGTCATGGTGGGAATCACCCGCGCGGACCTCCAACGGCTCGTGGGCAGCTGGCTGGCTGGGGGTTTGGGCCCGAGCAAGATCCGGTCGATCGTCAACGCCGCACGGGTGCTATGGCGAGACCTTGACCTCCTGACCGGGCACGATGATCCGTTGCTCATCGACCCGACGCGCGGGCTGCGTCTGCCTGCCAGCAGCGGGCGACGCGAACGGATCGCTACCCCCGATGAAGTTCGCCGGCTGATCGCGGCACTCCAGCAGGGAGATCGCGCACTTTGGGCGACCGCGATCAATGCAGGGCTGCGTCACGGTGAGCTACGCGCGCTGCAAGTACGCGACATCGACCTCAAGCGACGCCGGATCGACGTGCAACGAGGCTGGGATCAGTACGAGGGCGAAATCGACCCCAAGAGCGAAAAGGGCACCCGTCCAACCATCATCACCAGACCGCTACAGCACGTTCTCACCAAACACATCCAAGACACCGGGCGCAAAGGCACCGACCTAGTCTTCGGCATCACTCCGAGCACGCCGTTCGGAAGCAGCGCCGTGACCAAGCGAGCCCGTAAAGCGTGGGTAACCGCGCGCAAGCGAGAAGACCGCCAGAACACTACGCCCACGACGGAACGGGTACGGCCGATAGGGTTGCAGGAGTGCCGCCACACAGCGGTCTCGCAGATGCTCGACGCCGGGATCACGATCGACAAAGTCAGCAAGTTCATGGGGCACGCCTCGATCACAATCACCATCGACCGCTACGGACACCTCCTCCCCGGAGGCGAAGCCGACGCCATCGCGCTCCTTGACGCCTATCACCAACGACACCTGAACGGGTGAGTCCCAGGCAGCCTGACACTCAAGGAGTGATTGGACCACTAGCGAGCTGGCTGCCCCAACCCTCAAGTAGGTTTTTCGCGAGGACTGGCGCGAGCCGCAGAATGAGTGGTCATTTTTTGGCTCTACAGAGCCAAACGTTAACGGTCTTAAAACTGCACCCCGAAGACTGGCGCGAGCACTGGCGCACGCGACGAGTATTTTGGCTCTAGCAAGCCAAAAAACGGCACCATAGATCAAGGTCTTGAAAACCGTTGGGCCTGGCAACAGGTCTCCCGGGTTCGAATCCCGGCCCCTCCGTCCAAATCCCGGACCTCCGGCAAGAAACATATCCTGATCATCGGAATCGATCGGAGTATGCTCCAGGGCGGAGCAAGTGGACCGCCATCGGCAACAGACAGCCGGAAGCCGCGCCGCCCTGCTGGGGGCCGCCGCGATCGGCGCACTGATCCTCGGCCCCGGCGCGGCACGGGCGGCTGCGCGAGAAGTGAGCTTGCAAGAGACGGGGTATCTCCACGCCATCGGCGAACCGGGAGACACGATCGACGAGCGGGGTCACGCCAGCGGCACCTACAGCTGCTCGATCACGGTCCACCTGACGATCATCTCCGCCAACCGCGTGACGGCCGTGTTCACGGTGAGGCCGAAGGGCGGCTCGGTAACCGGCAGGGGCTTGGCGCGGTTCGTGCAGAAGGGGGCCGACGGGTACTTCGGCGGCACGATCGCAATCACTGGCGGAACAGGCGGCTTCGCGCATGCGTCGGGAACGAACATCGGGATCAGCGGCGTGATCGACCGCGAAACGTTCGCTCTGACGGTGCACGTCCACGGCAAGATCGACCTGTAGCGACGATTGCAGCGACGCGTCCACCGGAGAGCGAGGCGAAGGCGACAAATCATGTCCTCCACGATCCGCCCGGCTCACCGGACACTGCTGCTTCTACTCCTCCTCCTCCTGGCCGCGCTTGCGCTGTGCGTGTGTCCGCCGGCGCCGGCGCACGCGGGACAGACGGTCACGCTGAAAACCAGCCTCAAACCCGACCGGCTAGGGGTGCGCACGACAATCGAGTTCGGCTTTGCGGTCCACAGCACGATCCCCAGGCGAGCGCCCGCGCCTTTGACCGATGTCGATCTGCAGCTGCCCGCCGGTCTGGGACTGGCCACGAGCACGCTCGGGCTGGCCAACTGCGAACCCGCGGCCCTGCTCGCGCGAGGCGTGGCCGGCTGTTCCGCAAACGCGCGCATCGGCTTCGGCAGTGCGCTCGTCGCGGTTCCCGCCGAAGAAGAATCGGTGCTCGAGGAAGGCAGCCTAACCGCGTTCGTCGGGCCGCCGAACAGCGAACACCTGGAAGTCCTGTTCTACGCCGAAGGCCGTTCACCGGTCTCCGCCCAACTGGTGTTCGGAGGTCAAATCCTCGATGACAACGCTCCTTTCAGCGGGCGCCTGAACACCGCCATCCCGCTGATCCCCACCTGGCCCGGCGGCGCCGACGTGGTCGTTACACGCCTGACCTCCACGATCGGCCCACTCGGCCTGACCTACTACCGGCGCATGGGCAAGAAGATCGTGCCGTTTCATCCGCGTGGCATCGCGGTCCCCAAACGCTGTCCCCGCGGGGGCTTTCCCTTCCGCGTCGACATCACCTTCCTGGACGGCAGCCGGGCAGGCGCAACGAGCACCGTACCCTGCCCACGATGACGGTCCCGGAACGCTGTCCTTGCTAGAAGGTCGTGGACCAAGCGGGGCGAGGACGCAAGGAGCGTGGCGTGCTGTGCACGCGAGTGACTGAGGACGAAGCATCCGCGCCGCGTCCACGGACTTCTAGGCGTGCGGCGGCCGGGGCGGTGCCTAGCACTCGCCCGCTCGCGTCGAGGGCCTGCACGGTCACGTAGGGACCGGCCGTGCCCGCCGGTAGCGCGATCGCGCTCTCAAAGCCCGTGCGCGGACCCTGGGCGACGGGCTGCATGTGCGCGGCGGACGGGCCCGCGAGCACCCGCCAGCTCGCGACGAGCGTCGCTCCGTTCCAGCTCGCGTAGACCATGCTCGCACCGCCAGCCCCGCCTGCCACGGCGAATGCCGGAGGATGCGCGGGAGCGCCGGTCCAGAGGAAGCGGAAGTCCCGGTAGGACTGGTCGCCCGCCGGAAAGTGGGCATCGAACAGGAGCTGGCCGGTGGGGCTCAGCTCGGAGAAGTCCGGTACCTGGCCCCAGCCGATGAACCAGTTGCCGTTCGGCAGGGCCTGCATGTTGCCCTGGCTGTAGGCGAGCAACGGCGAGGGTCGCGTGAACTGGCTGACGAGCGTCGCGGTGTGCTGCTGGGGGTCGAGGCTGACGACGATTCCGCGCGACTGGTCGTGGATCTTCGGCGAGGCGCCGTTGTCGAAGATGCTGAACGTGCCGGGCGACAGTTCGCGCGGATCGTGCTGCCAGGCGGCGCTCGCGCCGGGGCCCATCGCAAAGCTCGAGTGCTTGCCGCCGAGCCGCCATTCGATCTGTCCGGTGGCGCCGTCGATGTCGTAGACCGTCCAGGTGTTGCGCGCGGAGACGAGCAGGCCGCCGTCCTGGGCGAGGCCGAGCGAGTTGAGGTGGAAGAAGTCAAACGGCCAGCTCGTGCGCGAGCTCGCCGCCAGTTCGTAGGATTCGCCGAGCGCGACGTGATCGACGCTCGTCCACTGAAACATGACCAGTCCGGTCTTGACGTCGATCTCCTGCAGCAGCCCGTCGGTGACCGCGCCGTAGCTCGCCCCGCCGGCCCCTGAGAGGTTACAGTAGATCGGGTCATAAGCGGTGATCAGCGCGGTCCCCGCCGGCGTCAGCTGAAAGTCGTGCAGATCGGCCCGCAGGCCATTGCCGGCACGGACATGGCCGATGTCTTCGTAGGCGCTGTCGGCGATCACGTCTTCGCCCAGCCCGAACCCGTGTACGGAGATGTCGCCCTGCCACCACGTCAGCACGGGCTTGCCGGCGTACTGCTGCACCTGCAGATTGGTCGCAGAGGTGCCGCGCGGCAGTCCCTTGAACCAGACCAGCCCGCCACCGGGGTCGAGGATCATCGGTCCGCTCTGACCGGGACCGTCGTAGGGCGCGAGGAGCTCATCGCCGGAGGCGAGCGCGGGCGAGGAAGCGGTCACGGTGAGCACCGGCGGGCGCAGATCCGGGCGCGAGCGAAAGCTCTGGATCTCACTCGGGCCGCCGCTGTGGATCGTCTCCGGCGTGGAGCTGATCGCGTCCTGGCGGGCGACCTGGAACTGGTCGAACAGGGGCTGGGCGGTGACGGCGCCCAAGCGCAACCGCGCGCGCACAGTCACGAGCTCGCCTTCGGCGAACGGCCGCGCCGGCAAGAAGCTCGCGCCGTCGCCCTGAGAGTATGCGGCCAAGCGACCGCTGTGCGGGCCGGTCCGCGAGCCGGAGACGGTCACATCGCTCAGCTCGCCGGCCCGAACGCCGAGAAAGCTGACCTGCGTCTGGGGCGTCGCGTCGCGGCTGCCGGGCAACGGGGAGACGGTGACCGTGCCATCCAGCAGCGCGGAGGTGTTCAATGTGCTTGGCGCGCAGGCGGGAGCCGAAGTCGCCGCAGCGGAGCTTGCGGTGGCGAGTCCGAGCGCCAGCATCGCCGTCAGACCGACGATCGGAGCACGTACGTAACCCATGAGAGCAGACGAGGATAAGAGAATCGACAAAAAAACCGAGCGGCACATCGACAGGCGCACATTCGTCACGCGAGGGCTCCTGACCGGCGGCGCGCTGATCGGCGGGGGTCTGGCGATCTCCAAACTGGCCAATGCGAACGACGGCTCGAGCCCGCAGCCGACCCCGCCTGCACTGCCGACGCTCACCCAGCCGGCGCACGGCCAGGCGCCCGCGGGTCGGGTTGGTCCTGCTCCACCACGCCCCAACATCCTGGTGATCGTGGTCGACCAGCTGCGCTTTCCCCAGTGGATCGGACCCGGACCGGGGGGTCCGAGCCTGCCGCCGAACCTGCGGAGGCTGCGCAGAGGCGCGGTCTCCTTCGCCCACCACTACACCGCCTCCAACGATTGCACGCCCGCGCGCGCTGCGCTGCTGACTGGCCTGTACACGCACCAGACCGGCTGCATGATCACCGGCGCCAGCACGCTCGACCCCGACTTTCCGACGTGGGGGTCAATGCTGCGCGAACACGGCTACCACACGCGCTGGTACGGCAAGTGGCATCTCACCCACGGCGACAACAAGTGGATCCCCGAACGGGGCGAGCGCGTGCTCGAGCGCTACGGGTTCGCAGGCGGCACCTATCCCTCTCCCGACGGGGCGCCCGGCCAGGGCTGGCGCGTGGACCCCGGTGTCGCCGGGCAGTTCGAGCAGTGGCTCTCGACCGTGGGCGAGTCCGAGCCGTGGTGCACGACGGTGTCGTTCGTGAACCCGCACGACATCGCCTGGTGGTACGGCTGGAGCGACCGCGTGCCGGCCGAGGCGTACGCGCCGAGCGTCATCGGAGCACTGCCGCCCAACTTCGAGACGCCGGAACTGCTGATGGCGAGAGGCAAGCCGCGCCTGCAGCGCTCGCTGCAGGAAACGGCCGCCGCATCGTTCGGACCGGTCCCGTTCACGGGTCCGGAAGTGGCGAGCACGTGGCTTTCGATGCTCGACCTATACGTCAAGCTCCAGCTCGAGGTGGACGGGCACATCGGCCGAGTGCTCGACGCGCTGGAGAGCCGCCCGCGGGTCGCGCAGAACACGGTGATCGTGTTCACCTCAGACCACGGCGAGTACCTCGGCTCGCACGGGCTTCGCGGCAAGGGCGCAGGCGCCTACGAGGAGGCGATCCGGGTGCCGCTGATCGTCAAGGACCCTCGCGGCGTGCTCACCAAGGCGCCCGAACTGGCGCGCACCCAGCTCACCTCGAGCGTCGACGTGGCACCGCTGCTGCTGAGCATCGCCAGCGGATCGGAGGACTGGCGCGGCGAGCGCCGCTACTCCCACCTCGCGCGCCGGGCCGACCTCGCGCGCATCCTCGGCGACCCGACCGCGCCGGGACGCCCTTATGTGCTGCACGCGACCGACGAGACCGTGACCGAGTTCGCGATCGAGCCATACGCCGCCGACGCGCCGTTACACGTGGTCGCACTGCGCACCCCCTCGGCGAAGTACGCGACCTACTCGAACTGGCCGCCGGAAGGAATCGAACCGCTCACCGGCGGCCAGGAACGCGAGCTGTATGACTACACCACGCACGGCGGGCGTCTGGAGCTGCACAACGGGGCCGGCCACAGCCCACTAGAGGGTTCGCTGCACACGCTGCTGCAGAGAGCGTACGCCGAGGAGCTACGCCGCCCGCTGCCCCAACATCTGCAGGCCGCGCACGGGCGGGGCTTCTACAACTACTTCACAATCGCCACCCGCACGGCCCTGCGCGCGGCGCAACACCGAGCCGAACACGAGCCCAAAGCCGAACCGGACGCAGGCACCTCAGGGCTTGATCGTCGGCGACAGTCCAATGACCGCACCGGAGCCGTTCAGCGCTCGCACGGCTAGGTACGCGGGCGTTGGTTTGACAGCAATACTCGTCTGGAAGCCCTCCCTGGGGGCGTTTGCGACAGGCGTGAGCGACGTCTGTGAGGCGCCCGCAAGCACCTGCCATGATGCGACTTCGGTCGCCCCATTCCAGCTGGCGGCGACCGTCAGCGTGCCGGCGGCGCCGGACTGGACGGCGAGCGACGGTGTGCTGGTCGGGTGCGCGCTCCAGGGCGAAAGGTAGGTCCTGAAGCTCTGTACGTTCTTGCCGAGCGTCCCATCGAGCAGGACGTGACCGGAGGAGTCGTACTCGGTGAAGTTGGGCAGCCCGCCGTAGCCCATCAGCCAGTTGCCGGCCGTACTGCCCGCGGGCGAGAGGTTCAGAACATTGCCCTGGCTCGAGGCCAGCAGCGTGTGGTTTGGGTTGGTGAACTGCTTAACGAGGCTGACGGTGTGACTGGAGGTGCTCAGGTCCAGCAGCAGGCCGCGCGACTGCTTCTCCTTGGGCGGGTCTGAGCCGTTGTCGAACACCGAGATCAGCCCGCCGGGCTGCCACTCGGCGTCGTGCTGCCAATAGAAGCGCGTGCCCGAGCCGAGCCTGAAGCTCGAGTGGCGATCGCCCAGGTGCCAATCGAAGCCGCCGGTGCGCATGTTCACGTCATACAGCGCCCAGGTGTTGCGCGCCGACAGCAGCACATCTTCGCCGGACGGCCCGGGATCCACGGAGTTGACGTGGATGTAGTCCCAGGGGCTCCCGCCGCCGGCGGGCACAGAGTTGTGCGATTCACTCAGCGCGACGTGGCCCAGCGCGTGCCACTCCCACATCACGAGGCCCGTCTTGATGTCGATCTCCTCCACCACCGAATCGTTGACCACGCCGTCGCTCGAACCGTGCAGCGCGGACAGATTCATGTGGATCGGGTCGAACACGTCAATCCAGGCCGTACCCTGAGGTGTCAGGCGGATCTCATGCAGGTCGGCTTTGTAGCCGTTGCCCGCCCTGACGTGCGCGACGGGCTGATAGGAGGTGTTGTAGATGACGTCTTCGCCCTCGCCGAAGCCGACTTCGAGGATGCGTCCCTGCCACCAGGTCAACACCGGCTTGCCTTCATAGGACTGGACCTCAAAGTTGGTCGACTCCTCGCCAGCCGGCAGCGGGTGAAACCACACCAGCGCGCCGTTCTGTTCGGCGATCATCGGCCCCGCCGTGCCCTCCCCCTGATAGGGCGCGAGGAACAGGTATCCAGGGCTCGCGCCATTGCTTGGAGCCCCGCCCGCCCCGGGAGTGGTGATGCGCACGGTCGAGGGCGTCAGCGTGGGCGCGGAGACGTAGTGCTGGATCGCGTGCGGGTCGCCCGGGTTGATCGGGAACTCTTTCTGACTGACCGTCGCCTGGTGGGCGATCGTGAACGTCGTGCTCGCGCTCTGGCTTGGGGCGCCGGCGGCGCCGCCGGCGCTGACGAGCGCGTGAACGGTCACTCGCTCGCCGGCGACGAACGGGCGCGAGGGCAGAAAGCTCTCGCCCGTCCCAGTCGAGTACACCTTCAGACGCCCGCTGTGCGAGCCGCTGCGCGAGCCGATCACGCGCACGTCGGCGACCTGTGTCCCAGAGCCGCCAAGGAAGCTGATCTGGGTCACCGGCGAGGCGTCCTCAGTGCCAGGTATGGGCGAGATGGTCACGGGGTTGGCCGCGGCGACGCTGACGTCAGCCGTGGGAATGGGCGCATCCGAGGGCGCATCCGAGCTCGCCGGGGCGACTCCTCCGCAGGCGCCCATCGCCATCGTCAGCGCGGCGGCCACCGCGCTGCTAGCTCTCCTCACGCTCATTCAGTGCTCCCGTTGAGCTCGTTCGCCGCCGTCTGTCGCAACCTGGATCGTCATCGAACCACCCGCAACCCGAATGGCCGGGAAGCTCCGATCACCTGGCGATTGGCATTGAGCGCCTGGACCTCGAAGCTCTCATAGCTCGCTGGCACCGGGATCGCCGTCTCGAATCCGGCCTTGGGGGTGGTTGTCACGGCGGTAAGCCTACTGGCGCCGGGTCCGGTCAGAACCCTCCAGGACGCCACCTGAGTAGCGCCGTTCCAGCTCGCGTACACCGTGGTCTTCCCGTTCCTCTGGCGGGCGGCGCCGAGCGGCGAGAAGAGCGGCTCACCGACCCATGGCTCGACCGTCGCCCGGTAGCTGAGGTCGGGTTCTGGGAAGCGTCCCTCCAAGAGCTCCTGGCCTGAACGGCTGTACTCCGAGAGGTACGGTTCGGAGCCCCAGCCGATGAACGCGTTGCCGTTTGCGAGTGGCTCGGTGGCCCCCATGAATTCGGATTCGAAGTTGCCGTCGCCGGGGAACTGGGCCGCGAAGGTCGCCGTGCGCGTGGCCTGGTCGAGCTTCAGGATCAGGCCGCGGGAGGGGCCCGTGGCCGGGACTCTCGTTCCGCCGCCGGTGAGCTGACAGCAGTGATCGTCGAACATGCTCACGGTCGACCCGGGCCGCAGGACCACGTCGTGCTGCCACTGAAACGCCGCGCCGGGGCCGAACTTGAAGCTCGAGCGCCGCCCGCCGAGCGTCCATTCGATCCCGCCGGCGTTGTCGACCATGTAGGCGGCCCACGTGTTGCGCATCGAAACCAAGAACGTGCCGTCGCCGGTCAGGTCGATCGCGTTGACGTGGTAGGCGTCCCAGGGGAACCCGTTGGTCGGCACGCTGGCATATGAGTCGCTCAGCGGGATGTGGTCGAGCGCGTCCCAGCTGCGCAGGAGCTTGCCGGTCTTCAGGTTGTACTCCTGCACCGCCGAATCAATCAGCGCGCCGTTGTAGGCGCCGCCATAGCTGGAGAGGTTCCTGGCGATGTTCTTGTTTGCGCTCACCCAGGCGTCTTCGCCGCTGATCTGGAAAGCGTGCAGGGTGAGCTTCCAACCGTCCTGTCCCCTGAGCGTGGCGATCGTCTGGTAGTGCTGGTTGACGACCACGTACTCGCCGCTTTCGGTGGCGCCGTTGCTGGTGACCACTCCCTGCCACCAGGCAAGCGCCGGCCTGCCTGCGTAGCTCTGCAGGCTGAGGCTCGAGGCGACGACATTTTCCGGCACCGGCTGGAACCAGACGGGCTGCAGGTTGCTGTCGAGGATGAGCGGCCCGCTCTGGCCGACCAGCGGGGGGTAGTTGAGGTTGTAGAAGTTGGTCGCGAAGATGTAGCCGGGAGCCAGCTTGCCTGACACCGTCCGCCCCTCCACGGTGAGCCGTGGCGGGTGAAGCGACGGCGCGGTGACGAAGCTGTTGGTGCCGCCCTTCGTGTATTGGCCGATCGGAGCGCCGTGCGAGCCGGCGAAGGCGAAATCGACAGCGACGAAGCCGGCGATGATCGCGCCGATGGCGAGAGCGAGACGGCGCACGGCCGGCGCGTGCGAGAGCGACGGCCGTGGCAGCAGGGTGAGGGTCATGGCGGCGGCCACCGCGGACAGTCCCGCGCCGATCAGGTATGCGAGGCGAAAGCCGTCCGTCAGCGCCTGCCGCACGCCCACGCCGGCACCGAACTGGTTGGTGGTGTGCTGGGTGGCCAGCGTGATCAGGACCGCCAAGCCGAGGCCGCCGCCGATCTGTCGCGAGGTGTTGACGAGGCCGGAGGCCAGACCAGCCTGACCCTCCTTGGCGCCCTGTGTGGCGGCGATCGTGGAGGGGACGATCGACATCGCGATCCCGGCTGTGGTGAGCAGCCCGGGCAGCATGATGTAGACGATCGGGCTGCCGGTTGGTCCGATTCTCGCCATCAGCAAGAGCCCGGCGGTCAGCATGATCAGTCCGCTTCCGAGGACGGCGCGCGCGCCGAACTGACTCACGAGCCGGCCGGCGCGCTGGGCGACCAGCATGATCGTGAGAGTCATCGGCAGGAAGATGAGGCCGGCGTCGAGCGGGGAAAGGCCTAGCACCTGCTGCAGGTACAGCGAGCTCACGAGCCACATCGGGAAGAGCGCGGCGCTGAACAGGATCACGATGTTGTTGGCGATGCGCAGCGGCTTGGTCAGATCCTTGAACGGGATCAACGGTGCCGTGGCCATGCGCGCCTCGATGTAGCCGAACACCGCGAGCAGGGCGATACCGCCGATGATCGGGCCGAGCGCGGCGGGCGCGCTCCAGCCGGCAAGACCGGCTTCGACGACCCCATACACCAGCACCATCTGGCCGAGCGTCAGCGTGAAGGCGCCGGCGAGGTCGAAGCTCGCGCCGCTCTTGGCGTTGCGTCGATCCTGCACCACGAGGTAGGCGACGACCGCTGCGGCGATCCCGATCGGAGGGTTGATGAGCAGGACCCAGCGCCAGCTCAGCTCTTCCGTGAGGATCCCGCCAAGGAGCACCCCGGCGGAGCCTCCGAGCCCATTCATCGCCGCCCAGAGGCCGATCGCCCGGTTGCGCTTCGGGCCCGCTGGAAAGGATGCCGTGATGATGGCCAACGAGGAGGCGGCCATGAAGGCGCCGGCGAGGCCCTGCAGCGCGCGGGCGCCAATCAGGACCTCGCGGTCAGGCGAGAGACCGCCGATGAGCGAGGCGACGGCGAACAGTACGAGTGCCACCACGAACGTGCGGCGCTGGCCGAAGTAGTCGGCGACGCGCCCGCCGAGCATGAGGAAGCCGGCGAACGTGATCGCGTAGGCATCCACGATCCACGGCAGTTCCGGCGAGGTGAAGGTCAACGCCGACTGGATGTGGGGCAGCGCGACGTTGACGATGCTCAGGTCGAGGATGACCATGAACTGGGCCACGCAGCAGACGGCCAGCAGCCATGCCGAACCCGAGCCCTGCACCTGGCTCTGAAAACGCCTGGTAGGGTGAGCGCGCGAGCCCTCGAGCGACGATCGGAGCCCGGCCGATGAGAAAACCGCCACTGTCCGCCATGCTAACGCTGCTGGCTGCCCTGGCGGCCACGCTGGCGGTGGCGGGGTGCGGCGGTAAAACAACGAGCGGCTCGACCTCCACGCCGGCGAGCAGCCCCACGACGACGACGACCACCACGACGCACAAGCACTCCACCAAACCGGCTTACTAGAGGGTGGCGCAGCCGGCTCCAAGCCGGCGAGCCGGGCCCCTCTTTTCCGAATCCACTGCCTCATCCCGACCCTCGGGAGCTCGGCAGCGAGTCTGCGTAGCTGATCGCCTGAACCGTCTGCGAGGCGCCGAGCACGTGGCCGGCCGAGTCGAGCGCCTGCACCGCCACGTAGGCGTACTTCTGGGGCAGGGTCGCCGAGCTTTCGAAGCCGCTGGCCGGGATCGTGGTCTGCGACGTGAGCGATCCGGCATGTTCCCCCGCGAGCACCCGCCAGGAGGCCACTTCGGTCGCCCCGTTCCAGCTCGCGTGCACGATCGTCTCTTCGCCGGTGTTGTTGAGGCCAGCCACAACCGCCGGGGGGCTGGACGGGCGCCCACTCCAAGGGAAGCGGTAGGCGCGGTAGAAGATCATGTCGAACGGCAGATGGGCGTCGAACATCAGCGAGCCGCCTTCGGCGTACTCGCTGATCGCGGGCACCCCGCCGTAGCCCACCACGGCGTTCTGATCCGCAAGCGTCTGCATGTTGCCCTGGCTGGCAGCGAGCAGCGGCGGATTGGTGTGTGTGTACACGGAGCGCAGGCGCGCCTGGTGGGTCTTGAAGTCGAGCGCAATCCGCACCCCGCGCGACTGATGGTGGATCGGCGGGTTCGAGCCGTCGTCGAAGAAGGTGACTTCCCCGTCCGGCAGCACGCGGCCGTCGTGCTGCCACGCCATCTCCGTGCCGGGTCCCATCTTGAAGGAGCTCTTGGTGCCGCCGAGGCGCCAGAGGACCTTCCCGCTGCCACCTTCCAGCTGATAGCCGGCCCAGGTGCTGCGCGCCGAGACGAAGATGTTCCCGTCCGGCTCGGGATCGATCGAGTTGAGGTGAAAATAGTCCCACGGCGTCGCCGTCGCCGGCGCTTCGGTCTCGGACTCCGACGTGGCGACGTGGTCGAGGCTGTGCCATTCCCAGCGCACGAGTCCGGTCCTCATGTCGATCTCCTGGACCGCCGTGTCGACGATCGCCCCGTCCGCCGCTCCTTTCACCGCCGTCAGATCGCAACGGATCGGGTTGAACGCCGTGATGTAGGCGACGTCGTTGCGGGCGATCTGGAAGTCATGCAGGTCCGCCTTCAGACCGTTGCCGCCGGGAATCCTCGTAACCGTCTGGTAGTTGTCGTTCATGACGACGTCTTCGCCCTGCCCGAAGCCGAGCGACAGCACCCGCCCCCTCCACCACGTCAGGTCGCGCCGGCCTTCATATGTCTGCTCGCTCAGGTTCTCCGCCGCTTCGCCCCCCGACAGCTCCTCGAACCACACGAGCCGGCCCTGCGGCGTATAGATCAGCGGCCCGTACTGGCCCGCACCGGGCCCGTTGGTCGTGAGGATGTCGCCCGCCACGGGATCGTGGTCCGGCACGGTGACGCTCAGGATCGGGGCTTGGACGCCGGGCAGGGTCTCGAAGCTCTGATAATCCGCGGGCGCCGCCGGCGGGTTGGGAAATGCCGGGATGGTCGCCGTCGGATATGTGGTGTCGACGCGAAAGCGAAAGACGATCGGCTTGCCGCCTTCGCCGACAGTCCGAGATCGACCGGCACCGATTACGGCGTGCACGACCACGCTCTCGCCGGCGTCGAACGGGGTGTCTGGCACGAAGCTCGCGCCGTCGCCCTGCGAGTAGCCGTGCAGGTGGCCGGAGTGAGCGCCGCTGCGGGCGCCCACGACAGATATTTCGTGGATCTCCGTGACAGACGCGCCCAGGAAGCTGACCTGCGTGTACGGGTTCGCCGTGTCGGTCTCCGGCGCCGGCGAGACATCGACGTTCGTGCCGGGCAGCGTCGCACTGTGGTTCAGCGTTACCGGCAGGCACGATGGCGAGACGCCGCTGAGCGCGGTCGTCGTGCTCGAGCCCGGCAGAAGATCGAGGCTTCCAGACCCCAGCACGATCGCCAGCGTCCCCCAAGCAACGAGGACGATGAGCAGGATGATAAGCCCGTTGCGGCGCATATAAAGATTTCGAGACCCGGCTGTGGGGCGCGAGCTTCGCCATCGAAGCCTCGAGCACGGTAGGGTTTCAGATGTTGTGCGGTATCGGCATAAGAGCTTGTTTCAAAACGGCCGGTATGCCCGGATGAACGGCTCGTGATGAGCGGGCTGCTGCACCTCGCTCCGGCGCTGATCCTGGTGGCGGTGCTGCTCGCCCGCCGCTACCCGGGCGAGCGATTGATCGTGCGCCTGGCCGGTTCGCCTACTCGCGTGCGCGGGCGCGCGCGGGCACGTGTGGTCAAACCTCGTACTCGTATCGCGGTGCTCGTACCGCGCGGCGGGCTGCTGCTCGCCCGCTCGCTGGCGGTGCGCCCGCCGCCGGCCATGACGCTCGTCGCGGGCTGACTGACCGTCCTCGCCGCGCGGGGACGACGCTCGCCAGCGAGCGCAACCGTCCACTCCGGCAAAAAGCGAGATTGGCCAATGCTTCGTCGTACCCATCTGCTGCTCGTACCCCTGCTCGCCTGCGCGGCGCTGCTCGCCTGCGCTCCGGCGGCGCTGGCGCACGCTCAGCTGCTCGACACATCGCCGCTGGCCGGCGCGGTCGTGCTCAAGCAGCCCTCGGCGGTCATCTTCAAGTTCAACCAATCCGTCGGCGGCACTCTCGGCGCGGTGCGGGTCTACGACGCGCAGGGCACCGAGGTCGACAACCTCGACGTCTCCCACCCCGAAGGCCAGGAGCACTGGATGGGCGTCGGCCTGAAGCCCGGCCTCCCCGACGGCACCTACACCGCCACCTACCGGGTGATCTCCGCCGACACCCACATCGTCTACGGCGGCCTCGTATTCAGCATCGGTCACGCCGGTCCTACCCCGAAGGTCTCGGTCGCAGGGCTGATCGCCCGCAACGCAACCGGCGAGGTGACAAAGCTCGCGTTCGGCGCCGTCCGCGCCCTGGACTACGTATCGCTGGCGCTCTTCATCGGCGGGCTCGCGTTCCTGCTGATCGCCTGGCTGCCAGGGCTGGCATCTGCCGCGGGTGAGGGCGATTGGCAGACGGCGGGACGCGCTTTCGTACAGCGCCTGCGCCGGCTGCTGCTCGCGGCGGTCGTGCTCGGGGTGCTCGTGAGCGTGCTCGGGATCCTGCTGCAGGGGGCCAGCGCCGCGGGCGTATCGCTGTGGGCCTCCCTCACCGGCCCGGTCATCGAAAGCACGCTCCACAGCCGCTTCGGCGAAGTGTGGGGCGCGCGGGCGATCGACTGGCTGGCGCTCGGACTCCTGCTGCTCGCGACTGGGGTGCCGCGGGGCGAGAGCATCCCGGCGTTTGACCCCCCCGCGCCCGGGTCCGGCGCGGCACCCGTGGGCCAACCTCCCCCGCGCTGGGTCCTCGGCCTGCTCGGCCTCGGCTGCGCCTACCTGGCAATCACGCCCGCGCTGGCCGGGCATGCGAGCATCCAGAGCCCGACCGCGGTCTTCTTCGCATCCGACGTCCTCCACGTGCTAGCCGCAAGCGTCTGGGTCGGCGGGATCGCCTGTCTGCTGCTCGTTCTGCCCGGCGCGACTCGCCAGCTCGAGGGCCCCGAGCGCAGCCGGCTGCTTCCGGCGACGCTCGCCCGGTTCCCCCCGCTCGCACTCGCCTCGGTCATCGCGATCGCACTCACCGGCGTCCTGCAGGCCTACATCGACGTACGCAGCATCA
>Ga0116220_10000528_pt1 | contig 14858 bp, 16 predicted proteins | sample Sb_taG_10_FD_88967 | JGI IMG/M metagenome (GOLD analysis project Ga0116220, IMG submission 88967) | Peat soil microbial communities from Weissenstadt, Germany - Sb_50d_7_NC metaG | ecosystem: Environmental > Terrestrial > Soil > Wetlands > Peat | place: Germany: Weissenstadt | collected 2010-09-21
ACCCGAGGTCAAGAACTGCTCGAGCCCTGAGTTCTCGTCGTTCAAGATTCCAAGCGCCGCGTAGCGCGCTCCGGTGACCTCACGCGCCGTCTCGAGGACGCGCTCCAGCACAACCCGCTGGTCGAGCTCGGTCGTCAACGCGCGACCCACATCCAGCAGGCGGCGAATCCACGGCTCCTCGGAGTCTATGCTCATCCCCCCGAGGATGTTAGTCGCGTCTCGCAGATCGATGTACGTAGAAATCCCTGAACCTGCGTGCTGTGGATGGTCGGTGCGCTCCGAGGGCCTCGGCTGCCGCATTCAGTAGTTAGCCCCACCAGATTGCGGGTTCGCACCGATGGGGGCTCGGAGCCCGACCTTATCCTCAGAGGACGTCAGCGTCATCAGCGCGCGCCTACTCATTTCATTTGCATGCAGCGGGCGCGCCTTGAGGAAAACATCTTGCCGTGCAGGAGGCATCGCGATGGACAGGACATGGAGGTGCCACCATTGCGAGGATGTGATCGGAGTGTACGAGCCGATGATCGTGCTCGCCGACGGACAGGCACGCAACACATCGAGAGCCACCGAGCAAGACGGCTGGGGTCTCATCGGCGAGTGCTACCACCACGCCTGCTACGCAGAAGCCCACGGCCAGGATCTTCCCGAGTGAGCCGAGCGTCCGGTTACGTAGTTTTCCCGCCGCCGATGACGGCTTTCCTCGGCTGCCGAGACCATCCCGTGGACGTAACCTGCAAGCCATGACTACAGATACCTCCCATCCCGAGAAGCTCCGTGTGGTCGTCGCCGGCGGAGGAGTCGCCGCCCTGGAGACCGCGCTGGCCCTGCGCGAGCTCGCGTCCGATCACACCGATGTGACCGTCATCGCACCCAACACGGAGTTCGTCTACCGCCCGATGACCGTCCGTGAGCCGTTCGCTTACGGGCCGGCCCATCATTACCCACTCGCGCCGATCGTCGGAGATGCCGGCGCCAAGCTGATGGGCGATGCGCTGGCATGGGTCGATCCCGCCGGGCAGATCGTCCACACCGAGGCCGGTGAGAAGATCGCCTACGACGCGCTCGTGTTGGCCCTCGGCGCCAAGGCGATCCCGTTCTATCGCCACGCGATCACGATCGATGACCGTCGTCTGGATGAGACCCTGCATGGGCTGATCCAGGACATCGAGGGGGGCTACATCTCGAGCCTCGCGTTCGTGTCCCCTGGACGGATGCCCTGGCAGCTGCCGCTGTATGAGATCGCGCTGATGACCGCCGGCCGCGCGTATGACATGGGCATCGAGCTCGCCGTGACGATCATCTCTCCGGAGGACGCCCCGCTGGCGATCTTCGGCTCGGGCGCGAGCATCGGTGTGGCAAAGCTGCTCGAGCGGGCGCACATCCAGACGATCAACTCCGCTTACGCCGAGGTCCCCAAGCCGGGCGAGGTGGTAATCAACCCGGGCGACCGTCGCCTGCAGGTCGATCGTGTGATCGCGCTGCCCGAGCTCTACGGGCCCTCGATCCGCGGCATCCCGCTCGCGGAACACGGCTTCATCCGCGTGAACCCCTACGGGCAGGTCGCGGACGTGGGGCCGATCTATGCCGCTGGTGACGCGACCGACTTCGCGATCAAGCACGGTGGGCTCGGCTCCCAGCAGGCCGACGCCGCCGCACAGTCAATCGCGGCGCTGGCCGGCGCGCCGGTCACACCGGAGCCATTCAACCCCGTGATCCACGGGATGCTGCTCACCGACGGTAAGCCCGTCTATCTCACCGCCCACATCGCCGGCGGTCATGGGTTCAGCTCGGAAATCACCGACATCCCCACCTGGTCGCCACCGGCGAAGATCGCGGCGAAGTACCTCGCTCCCTACCTCGACACGCTCGACCGCGAGAGCACCCGGACGTGAAGCCCACTCAGGATGACGGCGGGCAGTGCCTGGTACTCGGTTATGACCGAACCGACAGCTCCCGCCGGGCGGCGAGGTGGGCCGCGGGGGAGCTCCATCCCAACGGGAAGCTCGTGATCGTGCACGCCTGCCGGCCCCTGCACGCCCCGCCCTCGCCACTCTCGACGGCCAAGGAGCGCCACGAGCTCGGGCGAGCCATGATCGATGAGCTCTTCTTGGAGGGCGAGGACTCGCTGTTCGATGCCGATTTGGTCACCGAGGTATCAGACGAGGATCCCGTGAGCGCATTGACGCAGGCCGCGCGCCGCCACGGAGCCCGTGCGATCGTCGTCGGGTGCGAGCAGCACTCCCGCCTGCACAAGGCCCTCGGCACGGTCACCAGCGAGCTGTTGAAGAGCTCGCCGGTCCCAGTCACGGTCGTGCCGTCTGTGGGCCCCGACGTGGACGATCTCAAGGGGTCCGGCGGCGCAAGGTGAGCGCCCCCAGCGCGAGCGCGACGAGCGTCGAGCCGAAGATCACGCACACGTCCACCGCCATCCCGCTCCCGAGCGGACGCGGGCTGGTGGCGCGCGCGAGAGCGTCGAAGGCATATGTGAGCGGCAGCGCGCGGGACACCGAGTACAGCGGCGCGGCCATCTCGCTGCGGGCGATGAACAGCCCGCACAGCAGCAGCTGGGGATAGATGATCGCCGGCATGAACTGCACCGCCTGGAACTCGGTGCGCGCGAACGCGCTCACGAACAGGCCGAGCGCCATGCCGAGCACCGCGTTGCCGACCGCGAGCAGCCCGAGCAGCCACGCGCCGTGCGGGGCATTCAGCCCCAGCGCGATGAACCCGACGAAGCACACCACCACCGCCTGCACCGCCGCGAGCAGGCCGAACGCGATCCCGTACCCCGCCAGCAGGTCCCCCTTGGCGATCGGCAGCGACATCAGCCGCTCCAGCGTCCCGTTGGTGCGCTCGCGCAGCATCGCGATCGAGGTGATCAGGAACATGATGATGAACGGGAACAGCCCGCACATCGGCGCCCCGATCGCCTGAAAGGTGTGGGGCCGGTTTTCGTAGACGAAATACATCAGCGTCAGCAGCACGATCGGGACCGCGAGCAGCAGCGCGAGCGTGCGCGGGTCGCGGCGGATCTGCCACAGCACGCGCCTGGCCGTCGCCAGCGTCACGCGAGCGCTCATGGAGTTGCGACCCGCTCGTTCACGAAGCTTGCTCGCCCGCTCATGCCGTCGCCGTCGCCTGTTCGATGACCGCGAGGAACGCCCGGCCGAGATCGTGCTCGCCGGTCCGCGCCCGCAGCCGCTCGGGGGTCGTCTGCTCCAGCAGCTCCCCCTCGCGCATCAGCAGCAGCTCGTCGCACTCGCTCGCCTCGTCCATCACGTGGCTCGAGACCAGCAGCGTGCTCCCCGCGGCCGCCAGCTCGTGGAACGTGCCCCACAGCTCCGCCCGCAGGACCGGGTCCAGACCGACCGTCGGCTCGTCGAGCACCAGCAGCTCGGGGTCGCCCAGCAGCGCCGTGGCGAGCGACACGCGCGAGCACTCACCGCCGGAGAGCGATCCCACGACCTGGTGCTCGTGTCCACCCAGGCGCACCGTCTCGATGACCTGGGAGATGCGCTCGCGGCCCACGCCGACGATGGCGGCGAAGTAGCGCAGGTTCTCGCTGACGCTGAGATCCCCATACACCGAGGGCGCCTGCGTCACATACCCCACACGCCGGCGCAGCTCAGGAGAGCCGGCCTGATCGCCGAGCACCGTCACCCGACCACTCTCGACGATCTGGACGCCCACGATCGCGCGCATCAGCGTCGACTTGCCGCACCCGCTCGGACCGAGCAGGCCCGTGACACACCCGCTGGCGACGTGAAGCGAGATGTCGTCGAGCACCGAGCGCCCGCCACGCACGACATGCAGATCCTCGATCTCGATCGCCGCGTCACCCACCTGGGCACACAAGCTATCGCCTGAGCCGGGGTGCGCTTACAATCGGATGCAGTGCAGTCCTGGGAGCTAGATCGGTTGCGTGTCGCGGCTCACCAGCCGCAGATCCTTCGTTCCGATAACGAGGCCAACCGCGTCATCGCGCTGCTGCTCCCCCAAGGCGAGGCCCTACAAGAGCACCAGGTGCACGAGCACGCGCTCGTGTTCGTCACGCGCGGGCAGCTGCTCGTAAGCGCTGGGGCAAGCGAGCGGACGCTGTCCGCGCCAAGCTTGATCCACTTCGAGCCGGGCGAGCGCCACGAGGTACGCGCGATCAGCGAGTGCCAGCTGGTTCTGTGCCTGGCTCCATGGCCGGGTGTTGGGCACCCGAGCCAACCCGCCGCCGCATAGGCCACCCACATGAGCCACGTCTGGTTCGTCATCCGCTGGCTGCACCTGCTGGCGATGGCGTTCTTCGTGGGCGGGCAGATGATGCTCGCCGCCGTGGTCGTTCCCGTCGGGCGGCGCTCGACCGATCGCGAGAGCCTGCGCTTGATCGCCCGGAGGTTCGGCTACGGCACGCTCGTGGCGCTGCTCGTGCTGATCGCGACCGGCACGGCGATGGCTTTCCATCTCGACCTCTGGGGGAACGGCACCTTCCAGGTCAAGCTCGCACTCGTAGTCGTCGTCGGTGCGCTGCTCATGTGGCACATCCACCGCTCAGACATGCACATCCTCGAGGCGATCATCTTCCTGCTCTCGCTGGCAATCGTATGGCTCGGCCTCTACCTCGCCAACGGTTACTCCTGAGACCCCGTGTTCCGCCATCCAGGGCAATCAAGCTGAGGACAGGTGGGTCAGTCTTGGCAACCGAAACCGCTTCGATTGAGATGACCAAACACGAGAACTAAACATAAGAAGGTCCGTTCAATGAGGCGAGCTTTACAGGCGAGCCGTTGACTGTCTGGCTCCTGACAGCCGCGCAGTCGATGGGGGACCACTTCGACCGGCTGTGACGCGTAAATCGGAACTGCATGAGAAGCCGCACGCAGACGCGTGCCTACTGCGGGGGGCCGAGCTTATGGAATCGTTGCTGGCTGTCGATCTGTTGAGTTGAGATGACCGTTGAACGCTCTGGCCCTGATAAGGATGAGAAGCACGCGCCGCCGGTGCCGCCGGATGCGCTGCAGCAGCCGGTCGAGGATCTGCCTGTCCTCGGCGAGGCGTTGAAGGCGCGCGCTGAGGATGTGCTGGCGCAGACGGTCGCGCTGACAGCCGGGCCGGGCTACGAACAGGTGGACCGCGTGGTTCAGGGCAGCTTTGAGCGGATCAGCGTCAGCTCGACGATGGCGGTGTCACGCTGGATCGCGGGGGAGGGCATCGAGGTCGCGGTCGAGGTCGGCCGGGAGACGTGGGAGATCTTCGCCGAGCTGGCGGCGCAGCGCGCGGCTTCGCTGGAGGAGGTGACCAGGCGCTGCTTCGCATGGCGCAACGTGATGGCTCAGGTGCTGCACGAGAGCGCCGCAGAGCTTTCAAGCTCACCGGAGGCGCTTACTCAGGCGTTGAGCATCCTGCAGTTGAGCCTCGAGTTCAGCCTCGTGCGGATGTGCGGGTCCTTCGAAGCCGAGCGGCGCAAGACCGACGAGGAGCTCGCACGGCGCGAGGAGGAGCTGTCATTCCTGGCGACACACGACCCGTTGACCGGCCTGCCGAACCGGACGTTGATCCTGGATCGCGTCGAGCAGATGCTCTCGCGCTCCGCTCGCTCACAGACGCCGGTGGCGGCGCTGTTCATCGACCTCGACAACTTCAAGTCGATCAACGACACGCTCGGTCACGGCGTCGGCGACGAACTGTTGCAAGCGGTCGCCGCACGACTGGACGGCGCGATCCGCGACGCCGACGCGCTGGGGCGGCTCGGCGGGGACGAGTTCGTCGTCGTCTCCGAAGCGCTCACGCTTCAGGTGGGGCCCGAGCTGATCGCCGAGCGCCTGCTCGAAGCGCTCGAGCAACCGTTCCAGCTCGGCGCGGACAAAGAGACTCGCGTGACGGTGACCGCGAGCATCGGGATCGCCGCGGGAGACCACACATCCGCGGAGGAGCTCCTACGCGAGGCGGACATCGCCATGTACCGCGCCAAGTGGGACGGCAAGCACCGCTACGCAGTGTTCGAGGACGGCATGCAGCACGCCGTGCAACACCGCATGGAACTGGAGATGGACTTGCGCGAAGCGTTGGAGAAGGACGAGTTCTTCCTCGCCTACCAGCCCACGATCAACCTCAGCGACATGAGCCCCACCGGACTCGAGGCGCTGATCCGCTGGAAGCACCCCGTGCGCGGCGTCGTGCAACCCGACGACTTCATCCCGCTGCTCGAGGAGACCGGCCTGATCGTGCAGGTCGGCGAGTGGGTTCTCAAGGAGGCCTGCCGCCAGGGCGCCGTCTGGCGCGCCGCTGGCTATCCGATCGGGATGGCCGTCAACGTCTCCGGACGCCAGCTCGACACCGACCAGCTCATAGCCGACATCGAAGGCGCGCTCTCAGAGAGCGGCCTGGAGCCCGCCGCGCTGACGATCGAGATCACCGAGACGACGCTGATGCGCAACGCCGAGGAGACAGCCCGCCGCCTCAAGCAGATCAAGACGCTCGGGGTGCGGATCGCGATCGACGACTTCGGCACCGGATACTCCTCGCTCGCCCACCTCCAGCGGTTCCCCGTCGACGCGCTGAAGATCGACCGCTCCTTCGTCTCACAGCTCGAGCACAACCAGGAGGGCGAGACGCTGATTCGCAGCCTCGTGCAGCTCGGCAAGGCGCTCTCGCTCGAGACCTTCGCCGAGGGCATCGAGCAGCAGCAAGAGCTCTCCCTTCTACAAGACGAGGACTGCGACAACGGACAGGGCTTCCTGTTCGCTCGCCCCCTCGACGTGGCCGCCACCGAGGAGTTCCTCAAGGACTGGGCGCAGAACACCACTCCCGCCCTCGCGCAAGCGTCACAGCACGCGTAGGTGGACGGCGCGACATCTTGCGAGGCTCGTAGCCAGGGCATCAGCTCTGACGGGGCGAGCTGTTGCTCAAGCGAGCTGCCGCACCGGTCGATTCCTTCACAGACGCCGAATTGAAGGGTATCATCGACTCGTGGACACCATCCAGCAGCTTGATCGAGGAGAGCGTGAGCGCATCCGTTTGCGGTTCTTCCGCGAGCATTGCGAGCAACCAGGGTTCTCGTCCGTGTCGGTGCGCCCTAACGCCGATAAGACAGCGTGGTGCGTCTCGGTCGGCGTGACGGACGACATGGACCTTCCCAGCACATTCGAAGGTCTGCCTGTCGTCTCCTACCGCACCGGTGTCGCGGTTCACGCGGTCGCATATCACACTATCTAGCTCTTGCGCCGCCTGAAGCTTGGGCCGGGGGACGCCCTGTACCGCGGAGGCGTGGATGTACGCGGGCGAACAATGCAAACCGGTGCGTACGGCCTTCCTGTACGGCAGGTCGAGACCGGCAGGACGTTCTTACTGACCGCCGCTCACGTGATCGGCAGCCTTTCGTGGGCGCATGGGTCTGAGAGGACCGACGTGCTGCTTGCCGAGAACAGCGGGGTTCCCGGTTCGGGAGACCCGATCGTGGGCCACGTCCACTCGAGCCATCCCCCCGAACCACGCCAGGAGGTCGAGCTCGATGCGTCGCTGATCGCCACAGTCGATGGCGTGACGCTCAAGGACATCGTCCGCGAGCATGGTCCTTCTGGGATCGCCCGCGATGTCGAAGCGACCGCCGTCAATGACAACCCGGTGATCGTGCACAAGCGCGGCATCACCGAGCCAAAGCTCACCAGTGGCTTGCTGGAGCCATTCGCGATTTCAGCGCTTCTCGAGTCGCAGCTACCCGACGGCGCCAGCACGTTCCGTAGATACCTGCGCGTCTTCCGCGTGTATGGCGATCAAGGACCGTTCGCCAAGCCCGGTGACTCTGGCGCCGTAGTGATCGACGATGACGACTGTGTCGTAGGCATGCTCGTGGGACTCGCCTGCACAGACCGGAACGCCATTGACGAGAACACGCCCGGAATCGTCGTCCCGATCATCGACATCCTCGACACGCTCGGCCTCGAACTGCCCGGGCCCCACCGTCCGTGCACGCTCGTCTGAGCACGCCGACCGGCAACCCGACAGACCCGGCTTACAATCGGGCGGCTATGAATGAGCAGAGTGCCGGGGAGGACGGGCCCACCATCGAGCGTGCCGGCCGTGCGCTGATCGAGGCTGTGCCCGCGCCAGCGAAGGTTCCGCCGCTGTAGAACGGCCGCCTACTACCCGGGTAATGCATATGTAGATTCGGTTGGAACCGATTTCTACAGCAAGTTTCCCAACTTCAGCGGCCTGCAGCGCTTCTACTCCGAGTATCCCGGCAAGCCCTTTGCGTTCGGCGAGTGGGCACTGTGGGACGAAGATAACCCGGGTCGGGTCAGCCAATTGTTCTCCTTCATCTCATCCCATCACAGGGTGAGAATGGCCCTATATAACCCACCCAAACGGGGAGCCGCGGTGGCAGAGCGCCACGATCCGTGCCGGTAACGGCCGCAACGTGATCTACGCCAACGACACGGTCGACCATGTCTGGACCGGCACCAACCCGCGGACCGTCGTGCACGCGCACGCCTCAGGCATCTCAGGCGAGATCCACTGCCAGTCACCGGGCATCGTCGTCTTTCTGAGCACCGTCAGCGAACACCACTTCAAGCTGGACGGCTGCCACCACACCAGCCATTACAGCGTCGGGTATTGATGGAAGGTGTCGGGCCGCTCGCCGGCAGGTCGGCTTCGAGCTGTCTGCTACGGACGTTCTCGTGCGCCCGCTCGCGCAGCGTGCGCGCGAGCACCCCGCCGGACGCTGCGCGCTCACGCTATACGCGGAGGACCGGCAAACGCCGGTCCTCCGAACGCTCATCGGGCACGCTCCTACGTGGCCGCCTGGTACCTGACCCAATACGTTCAAGCGGCTGCAAAGAAGCTGCGGCGGCCGGATTTCATCGAGATGATCTCAGCCGCTCCGGGCGTCGAGCAGGACTTGCGGATCCTGGGATTCGAGCAGGTGAGCCGCCCGCCATACGCCAGAGTTGGGCAACGGGCATTCCGGCAGCCCGCCGAACCCGCGGACTAGGCGTCCTCGCCCTCGTAGCTGCTGACGAGCTCCGCTGGACGACGAGCGAGCGCCTCGTCGTAGCGACGCTCAAGACTCTTGAACTCGGCAGCGGTGAGCAAGCGACGTGCCTCGTCCAAGAAGTCATCGCGTGAGATCGACGGAGTCCCGACCTCCCTCATCGAAGCGAAGAACTCATCGACCTCTCGTTCGACCGCCTCCAGCTCGGCAGGTGCATGTGCTCGCGTATAACTGATCAGGGCGGCCGCGACCTGCGTGACCGGCCGCCGCCGCTTGGTGATCGCGACGGTGAGCAACGAACTTGGAAGCACCCGCTTGTTCGCGCCGGCTTGCACCACGCTGATGTCCGCGCGGGACATGGTCGACTTGTCGACGCCGATCATCTCGGCGGCTTCGCTGAGCGTCGGAAACGCGGCTGGGTCCCGCTCGTAGCTGAGGGTCTGAACAGTCATTGGTGGTGATCTCCTTCGGTCTAGCCTAGCAGCTCTGTGCAACTAGCGCAACGCGCGCAACGCATGCAACTGTACGGGCGGCATCGGACAGCACCGCCCGAGTGACGGTGCGACCTCGACGCCCACCGCCTCCGTGCCGACCGAAGAAGTGCGCCACTGAGGAACTACGGCGTCAGCCGTACGGGCAGCGTCTTGAGCTGGTTGACGAACATCGCCTCCGCCGCCACCGGCCGCCCGTCGAGTTGCATCCGCGGGTAGCGCTTCAGCGTCTCCTCGAAGAGGATCTTCAGCTCGAGTCGCGCGAGCGCGGTGCCAAGGCAGAAGTGCCGTCCCCCGGCACCGAACGCCTGGTGCTCAGCTTTGCGGCGCAGGTCGAAGCGGTCCGGATCCTCATACCGGCTCTCGTCGCGATTGGAGGAGACGTACCACATCACGACCTTCTCGCCCTCTTTGATCTTCTGCCCATGCAGCTCCGTGTCGCAGGTGGCGGTGCGGCGGAAATGCGCGAAGGCGGGGAACATCCGCAGCGACTCCTCGACAGCATCGGGGATCAGCGACGGGTCATCCAGCAACAACTGCATCTGCTCGTGGTCTTCCATCAGCGCGCGCATACCCGAGCAATAGGTCGCCTTCGTCGAGTCATTGCCCGCGGCCATCAGCAGGAAGAAACCCATGACGATCTCGATCTCCTCCAGTTTCTCCCCCTCGACCTCCGCGTGCACCAGCACGCTCAGCAAATCGTCCGTCGGGTTCTCGCGCCGCTGCGCGATCAGCACGCTGCAACGCTCGAACGTTTCGGGGATCTCCTTTGCGAGCACACCCTCAATCCCTTCAGGGGCGAGCTCGGGATCGTCGGGCGCGAGCGTCGCGTTCATGATCCGCGCCCAGATCGCGTCTTCGTCCTCGGAGATGCCCATGAAGCTTCCGATCACACGCGAGACGGCGGGCTGGGCGACATCGCTCACCAGGTCGCACGTCTCGCGGGCGGGCGGGGCGGGCGGGGTCTTCAACCGATCGAGCACACCGAGGACGATCTCCCGGATCCTCTCCTCGTGGTCGGCGATGCGCTTCGGCGTGAAGCCCCTCTGGAACAGCGCCTTCAAGCGATCGTGCTTGGGCGGGTCCATGCCGATGAACATCGCCCTCGCGAGCTCCATCGGGAAGATCTCCGCGAACGCCGTGATGCCGCCGAGTTCCGAGGAGTACGTCTTGAAATCTCGGCTGACCGTGTGCACATCCTCCGCGGTCGTCACCGACCAGAAGCCGGCCTCCTCGGGGAACTCATCGAAGCGCTCCGTCCAGTGGATCGGGCACTCGCTGCGCATCTCCTTGAAGACCTCGTACGGCGGCCCGTCCAGCCACAGCTCTTTGTCCGCCAGTTCCACCGTCCCGATGTCACGCCCAACCGTGACCATCCCCCTACCTCCCAAGTTGCGTTGCGGTGATGCTACATGGACCAGATGGATGGGGCCGACCGGATGCAGCCTGCCGCGCCCGATCCTCAACACGGCGGTCGTCTTCCGTGAGGGGTTACGGTGTGCGGATGAGCTCCTCGCGCTCCGCGCATCCTCGACCTCGTCGCCTGGAGGGACCACCGCGCGAGTGGAGGCCATTCGTGACCGGCCACCACCACGATCACCGGCGACGAGAGATCAAACACCCACTCGCCTTACCGCACTTCCTGGCGTACACACCCGAATGGGAACACGGCTAGCCAACGGGTGCTCTTCACCTCGAGAGGATCCACGTGATCAGATACGTAGAGGATGTCTCCCCCGGTGACGCGACCGGCCGTGTGGCCGAGATCTACGGGCAGATTCGGCGTGACTTCGGCGCTGTGCCCGACCCGTTTCTCTTGCATTCCGCGAGCCCGCGCCTGCTGGGCGGCGTCTGGGCGGTGTGCCGAGAGACGCTCGTCGCCGGTCGCGCGCCACGCCATTTGACCGAGCTCGTCGCGACGGTCGTCTCGCAGATCAACTCCTGCCCCTACTGCGTTGATGCGCATACGACGATGCTTCGCGCAGACGGGCGGGGTGCGCTTGCCGGCTCGCTGTTGGTGGGGGAGAAGAGAGAGGGCGTCGACGGAGAGACACGCGACCTCGCCAGGTGGGCGGCGGCCACGCGTTCTCCCGGAGCTGCCGTGCTGGCCGATCCTCCATTTGACGCTGAGCTTGCGCCGGAGCTGATCGGCACCGCGGCTGCCTTTCACTACATCAACCGGATGGTCACGATCCTGGCCTCACCGAGCCCGTTCCCCGGGCCTCGGGCGTTGCGTCCGTTGACGACACGGATTGCTCCGCGGCTGTTCGCGCGCGCTGTCAAGCGACCGAAGACGGCCGGCGACTCCCTGCGGTTCGTCGAGCAGGCCGAGTTGCCCGAGGACATGGGCTGGGCGAAGGGCAGCCCGCCCGTGGCGGACGCGTTCGCCGGCTTCACGGCCGTGATCGAGGACGAGGTGCAGGAGGCGATGGGCAGCGATGCTCGCGCGGTCGTGCAAGACCGTGTCGGGGCGTGGAGCGGGGAGGATCAGGAGCTCAGCCGCGCGTGGGTCGAGCCCGCTGTCACCGAGCTCTCCGAGCCCGAAGCGCCCGCCGCGCGCCTGGGTCTGCTCGCCGCCCTGGCGCCGCACCAAATCGACGACGCGGCCGTCGCCGCCTACCGAGCCCACGAGCCGGCCGATCGCCGCCTGCTCGCCCTGCTCGCGTGGTCGAGCATTCAGGCCGCGCGGCGCGTCGGCACGTGGTGCGCGTCGTGACCGCGAGCCTAGGGCTTCGCCGCGCATCGCCGTTGATCCGTCCCCGAGCCTGAACGTAATCGACGCGGTTCCGGGCCGCTTGAGGAACCCGCCCCGGTTCGCTTTTGGCGCTCCGGTTTGGGTGGCGCGGCCTCACACCTCGATGGCCTCGCTCTTTGCGGCTCGGTTCCGCGTCTGCGAGCAAAGTAGCGTGCTCGGAGGTGCGCGCAACCCCTCCCGCGGCGAGATTCCCGCAACCACCGAGAAAAAACCGTTGTGCGAGCGTTGTTGACTGGGTAGTTCGGCTTTGCTCACGAGGTGAGGGCCCGGCATCATGCCGGGCCCTCGTTCCGATCATCGGCGAATGGTCGGGACTGCATGAGACGCCGCGCACGCAGACGCTCGCCTACTGCGCAATAGTCGAGCTTATGGAATGGGTGGTGGCTGCCGATCTGTTGAGTTGCTATGTCTCGTCAACGCTCGAGCTTGGGGAATGGTGGGATGCGTGTCCCGCTGCCGCCGTCCGTGTCAGCGGATGAGGCTGGGGAGGACCTGCGTCGTCTTGGCGAGGCGCTGAAGGCGCGGGCTGGGGATGTGCTCGAGCAGACGGTCGCGCAAACGTCGGGATCGGGCGAAGTCGTCGATGCCTTGGTTCAGGAGAGCTTTGAGAGGATTTGCAACAGCTCGACGATGGCGGTGGCCCGCTGGATCGCGGGTGAGGGTATGGAGGTGGCGATTGAGGCCGGCCGGGAAACGTGGGAGATCTTCGCCGAGCTCGCGGCACACCGCGCGGCGTCGCTGAACGAGGTGACCCGCCGCTGTTACTGGTGGCGCAATGTGATGGCCGAGGTGCTGAAGGACTGCGCGACGCAGCTGGGTGTCTCGCAGAACACGTTGTGGGGGGCGTGGAACATCTTGCAGCTGAGCCTGGAGTTCAGTGTTCTGCGGATGTGTGAGAGCTTTGAGGCTGAGCGGCGGCTGACGGATGAAGAGCTCGCGCGGCGCGAGGAGGAGCTGTCGTTCCTGGCGACGCACGACCCGTTGACGGGGTTGCCGAACCGGACGCTGATCCTGGATCGTGTGGAGCAGATGCTCGCGCGCGCGCGTCGCAGCCAGACGCCGGTGGCGGCGCTGTTCGTTGATCTCGATAACTTCAAGGACATCAACGACACGCTCGGCCACGCGGCCGGCGATGAACTGTTGCAAGCGGTCGCCGCCAGGCTCGACGGTGCGACCCGCGGCACCGACGCGCTGGGCCGTTTGGGCGGCGACGAGTTCGTGGTGATCTCCGATGAGCTCTTGCTGGATGTGGGCCCCGAGCTGATCGCCGAGCGCCTGCTAGAGACGCTGAAGGAGCCATTCACGCTCGGCACAGAGGGCGAGACTCGCGTGACCGTCACAGCCAGTATCGGGATCGCGGCGGGGGACCAAAGCTCGGCCGAGGAGCTCCTGCGCGAGGCGGACATCGCGATGTACCGCGCGAAGTGGGATGGCAAGAATCGCCATGTCGTCTTCGAGACGGGCATGAAGGACACCGTGCAGAATCGCATGCAGCTCGAGATGGACCTGCGCGAAGCAGTCGATAACAAAGAGTTCTTCCTCGCCTATCAGCCCACCCTCGATCTCCGTGATATGAGGCCAACCGGAGTGGAGGCCCTAATCCGCTGGAAGCATCCAGTTCGCGGCATCGTTCAACCCGATGACTTCATCCCGCTGCTGGAGGAGACACGGCTGATCACGGAGATCGGCAAGTGGGTCCTGGAGGAGGCCTGCGCTCAGGGCGCGGCGTGGCGAGCGGCCGGATACCCGATCGGGATGGCCGTCAACGTCTCCGGACGCCAGCTCGACTCTGATCAGGTCATCCTCGACGTAGAACAAGCTCTCTCCCACAGCGGCCTGGACCCGGAAGCGCTGACGATCGAGATCACCGAGACATCGCTCATGCGGAACATCGAGGAGACCGCGCGGCGCCTGGTTGCGGTCAAGCAGCTCGGCGTGCGGATCGCGATCGACGACTTCGGCACCGGCTACTCCTCGCTCGCTCACCTGCAACGGTTCCCCGTTGACGCATTGAAGATCGACCGCTCGTTCATCCTGGGATTGAAGGACAACCAGGAGGGGGAGACGCTGATCCGCACCCTCGTGCAACTCGGCAAGTCGCTGTCGATCGAGACCTTCGCGGAGGGCATCGAGCAACAGCAAGAGCTCTCCCTGCTCAGGGGCGAGGACTGCGACAACGGACAGGGCTTCCTGTTCGCCCGACCACTCAACGTAGCCGCCACCGAGAAGTTCCTCAAGGACTGGGCGCAGAACACCACTCCCGCCCTGGCGCAAGCGCCACAGCACGCGTAGAGACCCGCGCGGGTTACCACCCGTGCGCACGGACGGCTTTACGAGTAATGCTGCCGTGTCTATGCGCCGATATTGTTTCAATGGTTCGTCTGAACTCAAGGCGTTCGTTGCTGCCGCTCGCGTCGGGGCTCCCGGCCGCCACGCGCGCCGTGCTGAACGCGACCTGGCTGTTTGTGTTCGTCGGGCTCATGGTGCTGGCGGCCCACGACGGAGGCGCGCTCGGGGGTCCGAGCCTCAACAGCCTCGTCAACGACTGGCTCACCAACGCCCTGCTGATGGCTCTTGCCGGTCTGACTTTCGCTCGCGCGATGATGCTGCGCGCCGAGCGGGGGGTATGGAT
>Ga0116220_10000537_pt1 | contig 14770 bp, 14 predicted proteins | sample Sb_taG_10_FD_88967 | JGI IMG/M metagenome (GOLD analysis project Ga0116220, IMG submission 88967) | Peat soil microbial communities from Weissenstadt, Germany - Sb_50d_7_NC metaG | ecosystem: Environmental > Terrestrial > Soil > Wetlands > Peat | place: Germany: Weissenstadt | collected 2010-09-21
GAGCACGTCGATCCCCCGGACCGCGTGCACGTCGCCGTAGGACTTGGTCAGGCCGCGAACCTCGATCGCGGCGCCGTCGTGCCCGGTGATCTCAGCCACGTCACCCATGCTCGGGCGGGAAGCGGCCGTTGACCAGAGTCCAAGGTCACGCCTTCGGCGCGGCTCGCCGGGTGCGGCGGCTGGCCTTCAGGAGCTCGGCCAGGTCGTCTTCGATGCCGCGAGCCAGGACATCGATGTCCGGGGCGGCGGTGAAGTCGCCGGTGATCCCGAACGTCACCTGACCGCAGTAGGTGAAGATCGAGACCCCGGTGCGGACCGTGGTGGCGATCGGGACGTAGGGGATGATCTCGACGATCCGCCGGCCCATCCCGTACAGCGGCTGCTGGGGGCCCGGCACGTTCGTGGTCACCGTGACGATATCCCGCTGGGGTAGCCCGAACACGAGCCTGAGCGACCCGGACGCGAGCGGGAACGGCGTGTAACGGCCGACGGTGATCAGGGCCGCGCCCAGCATCGCCTCGTTGCTCGTCTTCAGGGCGGCCAGCTCGGCCTGGACCGCCCTGAGCCGCTCCACCGGGTCGGCGATGTGGACGGGCAGATCGGCCAGGAGCGCGGAGACCCGGTTGTCGTAGAGGCTCTCCTCGCCCGGGGCCCGGAGCGAAACCGGGACCAGCGAGCGGACCATGTGCGGCCCGGGCTCCTCGCCCCGGCCCAGCAGGAGTGCGCGGAAACCGCCGCTGATGGCGGCCAGGACCACGTCGTTCACGGTGCCACCCAGCGCCCGCTTGATGGTCTTGACGTCCTCCAGTGACGCCCGGGACCAGGTGCAGCGGCGCTGCCGGCCGATGTGCCCGCTCAGCGACGATCCCGTGGCGGGCCACAGGGCGGGGGTCAGCTTCGCCAAGCCCCGCGCCGTCTCGGCCGCCTGGCGGACGGCGCCCACCGGATCGGCCACGGCACCGCCCAGTGCGAGCGCCTCCCGGACCGGGAGCACCACCGCGTCCAGCATGGCCCGAGCGGCCAGCTCAACCGAGGAGGGCTCGGCGCCAACCACCCGGTCGTCGACGGCGGGCGGCGTGGGTTCGGGGGAGAAGTCGAAGATCACGCGGTACAGGTCGGTCCCCGAGACCCCGTCGACCATGCAGTGGTGCACCTTGGAGAGCAGCGCCCAGTGGCCCTCGGCCAGCCCCTCGATGAACCAGTACTCCCACAGCGGGTGATCGCGGTCGAGGCGCTGGGACATGATCCGGGCCATCAGGTCGGCCAGCTGCCGGTCTCCGCCCGGAGCCGGCAGGGCGGTGCGCCGGACATGATAACGCAGATCGAAGTCCGGGTCCTCGACCCAGACCGGCCGTCCCAGCCGGAACGGCACCGTGCGGAGCTTCCGGCGGTAGCCGGCCACGCGCGGCAGGCGCCCGGCCAGGTATTCCAGCGTCTCCTCGTGGGAGGGCACCGGCCCCTCGAACACGGCGACCGACGCGATCGCCATCGACGTGTGCGGGTCCGCGTCCTCCGCGTCGATGAACGCAGCGTCCAGCGGGTTCAGCCTGTCCATGACGGCTCCCTTGCCCAGCAGCCGGTCTGGCCGCTCCCGCGGCCGGCCTCGGCCACGCCTGATCCATTGGTCACCAGGATGGTAAGCCGCTCGGTCCCGGCCTGGCCCGGGTCGCTCGGTCCCGGCCACCGGGACCTTCGGCTCTTTTGTGCGCCCCGGCGTCCTCTGGCAAGGTGAAAGCATGACCGAACGGGATCTCACCGTCGCGGTGACCGGGCCGACCGGCACGTTCGGATTCGGCCTGATCCCCCTGCTCCAGGCCGACGACCGGGTGGGCCGGATCGTGGGCATCGCCCGGCGCCCGTTCGACCCGGCCGCGTACGGCTGGACGAAGATGGAATACCGGCGCGGGGACGTCCGCGACCCCGAGGCACTGCGGGACGCGTTCGGCTCCGCTGACGTGGTGGTGCACCTGGCTTTCCTGGTCACCGGCGCCGCGTCACCCGAGGTGATCCGGTCGGTCAACGTCGACGGCACCCTGAACGCCTTCCGGGCCGCGGCCGCGGCCGGCGCCCGCCGCTTCGTCTACGCGTCCTCGGTGGCGGCGTACGGCTTCCACCTGGACAACCCGGTCGGGATGACCGAGGACTGGCCGGTGCGTCCCGCGGCGCGGCTGTTCTACGCACGCCAGAAGGCCGAGCTGGAGTCACTCCTGCAGGCCGAGGCGGCCCGGGCCGGGAGTCCCGCCCTGTACCTGCTGCGACCGCCGATCGTCCTCGGCCCGGACACCGTCGGCGCCAAGGACCTGCTACCCGGGCCGCTCGCGCCGCTCGGCCGCGGCCTGGCCGCCCGCGTCGGCCGGCTCCCGCTGCCGGTTCCGGTCCTGGTGCCGGCGCTGCCGCTGCAGTTCGTGCACGAGGAGGATCTGGGCCAGGCGTTCGTCCAGTGCATCGTGGCCGCCGGCCCGCCCGGGGCGTACAACATCGCCGCCGACGGGATCCTCACCGCCGCCGACGTGGCCCGGGAATTCGGCCTGGTCCCGCTGCTTCTTCCTGCGGGCCCGGCGCAGCTCGCGGCCCGGGCCGTGGCGGCCCTGCCGTTCCTGCCGCCCGCCGCGCAGTGGGTCGAGGCGGCCAGCCATCCGGTGATCGTCGACACGACCCGGGCCAAGGAGGAACTTGGCTGGGCTCCCCGCTACACGGCGCTCGGGGCCCTGCGCGACACCGTACGGCGGGGGCTTGCGCCCGCCCGGCCCGCACCGCTGGCTCCCGGCGGATAGCCTCGATGTGTCGGGTCATCCACCCACGGCAGAGTGAACTCACCGAACACCCGCGCAGGAATCCTGGCTATCCAGACCAGTGCGGCGAAGGAGCCGCTGTTCCTCCGGCCGGTGCTGGCCAGTGCCATCCGGACAACTCAGGCGCAGGCCGCGCATATCCTGACACGGCTCCGCAGCACGGGAGCCCGCAGGCGAACGGCTAGTTTTCGCGGCCGGGCGGGCGGGTCGGCTACCATGCTCAGAGTCTGCGCCGGTGTAGCTCAGCAGGCAGAGCAGCCGTCTTGTAAACGGCAGGCCAGCGGTTCGAATCCGCTCACCGGCTCCAGGTCAGAGCGGGTAAGCCCGCATTGTAACCACTTCTGTGGGACGAGTCGTGGGACGAATGTCCTGGGCAGAGTTACCCTGTTGCTATGCCCAGAGTTGCCAAAGGCTACATAGAGCAACTACCGAGCGGGTCGTTCCGTATTTCCGTATACGCCGGGATTGACCCGCTCACCCGGCGAGCCATCCGCCTCAAGGCCACCGCCAAGACCGAGCAGCAGGCGCAGATCGAGCTCGGCAGGCTGCTCAAGGAAGCCTCCGAAGGCCGCACGCCCGAGTCCAACGCGACCATGGCGAAGCTGCTCGACGAGTACGCGGCGATCGCGGAGTGGGACGTATCCACGCGCCAGACCAACGAAGGATTCATCCGCCGCACTATCAAGCCCGCCCTCGGGCACCTGGAGGTGCGGAAGGTCCGCGGCCCCATCCTCGACCAGCTGTACGCGCGGCTGAAGCGCTGCGGCGACCTGTCCTGCACCGGCAGGCCGTTCACCGAGCACCGCAACGTCCCGGTCCTGGTACTCAACCCGCGCGACCGTCGGCCAGCCTGGCAGCAGATCACCGAGGCGCTCACAGAGGCCATCCAGTCCGGCAGTCTCGCTCCCGGCGATGGGCTGCCCTCGATCACCGAGCTGGGCGCCCTGCAGGACATCGGGACCGGCGTCATCCGGCACGCTTTCGAGGCGCTCGCCGCCGAAGGCCTGATCCTCGCCCGCCGCGGCCAGAGACCGATCGTGGCCGGGACCACCGCCGGGCTGTCCGGCGCCCGGAAGCGGACCGGGCCTGGCCACGACTGCCGCCGCGCCGGGTGCAGGCCCCACGTCTGCCACCCGATGAAGGCCAGCACGATCCGCGGCATCCACAGCATCCTGTCCGGTGCGTTCGCCGCGGCGCAGCGCTGGGAGTGGACTGACCGCAACCCCACCGCGTCAGCCAAGCCCCCAACCACAATCCGCCGGCCCATACCGGCCACCTCGCCCGATGACGTCGCCAAGGTGGTCGCCGAGGCCCGGGGACGCAGCGGCGCCCTGGGGCTGTACCTGTGGCTGGTGGTGGTCACCGGCGTGCGCCGCGGCGAGCTGTGCGGGCTACAGATCCGCGACATTGACCTGGACCGGGGCCTAGTGCACATCGCCTTCAACTACGTCGTCCGCGGCGGCCAGCGCGTCCGTAAGGATACCAAGACCCATCAGGATCGCTGGCTGGCCATCGACCCGGACACCTGCGCGCTGATTGCGGCCTACCTGGAAGAGTTCCGGGCCGAGCTGGCCGTGGTCGGGGCCGAACTGCGCGAGGACGCGTACCTGTTCTCCAACGACCCGGCCCACACCCGGCCATGGAACCCGGACTGGGCGACGCACAAGGTCGCCGAGGTCGCCGCCGCAGCTGGGGTCAAGCTCGACATCAAGGGCGGACGCCACTACACGGCCAGCCAGCTCCTCGCGGGCGGCTTCGACCTGCGCAACACTGCCGCCCGCCTTGGCCACAGTGGCGGCGGCGCGACCACTCTGCGGCACTACGCTGACCCCGTCCCCGAAGTCGACCGCCGTGCCGCCGCCTACCTCGCACGGCTCACCGCCGGATCCACCTCCCAGGACTAACACCAGCTTTCGCAGGAAGCTCTGCCCGCTCGGCAGACGTTTACGTTTTTTTCGTTTAGAGGTATTCTGGCAGACGGGCGGGAGCAAAGGGGAGCCGAAATGAGCACGCGGGCGGCGAGCGGGGAGGCCACGACGTACCTCCTTGAGGGGAGCCAGCTGGCCGAGGTCGTTGACTTCGTGACTGAGCTGGCGCGGCGCGGGGTGGCCGTTCCCGAGCCTAAGCCTGCCCTGGTCGGAGCCGACGGCCGCCGCATTGAGGTACCAGGGCCGGTGTTCGATGCCCTAGTTCACGTGGCAACGGCGATGGCCCACGGGCAGGGTGTCACTGTCATCCCGCAGAATGCGCTGCTGACCACCCAGGAGGCTGCCGAGCTGCTCGGCATCTCCCGGCCCACGCTGGTCCGGCTGCTCGAGGACGGCGAGATCCCGTATGAGCAGCGCGGCAGGCACCGGCGCATTATGCTCGCCGACCTCCTCGCCTATCAGGCCAGCATGCACCGGGAGCGGCGGGAAGCCCTGGACCGGATGGCGCAAGAAGGACAAGCGGCTGGCCTGTATGAGGCCACCGTCGGCCCGCCGATCCGGACCCGGTTATCGTCGCCGATGGCGATGTTCCCGGCATTCCTGGACACGTGCACCCTGTACGGTGCCTACCTGTGCGACTCGCTGCTGCGGCTTGCCGGGGCGGGTACCTACCGGCCGCTGTGGTCAGCCGACGTCCTTGGCGAACTCGAACGGGTTCTGGTGGCCCGCGGCCTGCCAGCGGAGGCTGTCAAATACCGCCTCGGCGAGATGCGCCGGGCCTTCGCTGACGCTGAGGTCCGCGGATACGAGAACATCGTGGAGACGATGACCTGCGACCCGAAAGACAGGCATGTGCTTGCCGCCGCCGTTCGCAGTGATGCCGCGGTCCTGGTCACGTTCAACCTTGACGACTTCCCAGACACATCGACTGCGGCATATGACATCACGGTCGTCCACCCGGACGACTTTCTCCTCGACCAGCTTGACCTCTACCCGGGACACACGGTCGCGGCTCTGCGTGACCAGGCACGCAGCTACTCCGCTCCCGCTATGAGCATCGAGGACCTGCTCGGGCGCCTTGCCTCGGCAGGTGTCCCGAAATTCGCCGCCGAGGCTCGCCGGCATCTATGGCCGGCTGATCCGGGCGACACGTAAAGCCGCAACCAGGTGGATTGTCAGGCATCTCCCGGCTCCTCGGCGGATGCGGATTGCGCAGGCGTGGTTCCGGGCATACTTTCGATACTGGCTACCAAGCCTCCGGGTGACACCGGCATGACCAACACGCAACTCATCTTCGCCGCCTCACCTCTGACCGCCGCAAGATCGGCCCCGGCGCCTAGCGGCACTTCCTTCTTCAGCGGCACTTCTTGCACAAACATCTGACTCCCGACGACGGGTCCGGCTTGGCCAGCCAGCCCCTGTCATCCATGCGGCGCGGGCGTTTGCTGCCCGCTGCCGCGTGCTCATCGTCGGAGGCGTCGTGGCGGCAGATCTGCTCGTGGTCGGCCTGGACCTGGTGACCGGACGTGAAGTCCACGCCGGGGACAGGCGCACAGAGGAATGGCGGAAGAAGGGTCACAACCGTGACCGCACCCTGGTATGCCTGGCGTGCTATGAGGGGGCGGATCTGCCGGGCGGCCCGCGGGCCGTAGCGCTGGTGCCCAAGGGCCGGGAGGGCGGAGCCCGCCAGCAGCACTTCGCTCATCCGCCCGGAATGGTCCCACCCGGCGGAAGGCACAGCCCGGAAAGCCTGTGGCACGCCGAAAGCAAGCAGGCAGTGCGGGAATGGGCCGAGGCACAGGGATTCACAGCCCGGGTGGAGGCCTGGACCCCGGACGGCCTACGCGCAGCGACGTCGAGGTCGTCATGCCCGACGGCCATTGCCTCGCCATCGAACTGCAGCGCGGTGAACTCAGTGACGCGGAATGGATCGCCCGGCACGAGGACTATGCACGGGCCGGGATCACCGATCTGCGGCTTTATCATCCGGATACACGAGTGCCCCGGGTCGTGTTCCGGCATCGCCAGTCGGGATGGCGTTTCGACCTGAGGACAGGGACGATAGGACTGATCCACGCCCAGCCCAGCCCGGCTGACGCTTGGACATCTCCGCATCCCACGCAATGCCGTGCCGTGCACTGGCCGCCCTGTCCGGCCGACCAGCTCGCCACCAAGTGGATGCCGCTGGCATCAGCGCGGCTCGGACATGAAGGCATCCAACCGTCAGCCAAGAGGACCGCCGAGCTTGACCAGCTGGCGGCAGCCGCCGACCAGGAACTCGCCGCCGCGGAGCAGGCTCGAGCGGCAGTAGCCTGCCGAGGCCGTGACGACCAGGATCACGCCGTCATAAGGCCGTCCATCATCAGGCAGACCGACGCAGCTGGGCAGAACTACCAGTTCTTGAGGATGCATAAGGCGTTCCGCTGGGATGCATTCCCGCCATGGACAGACCCAGACACCTGGCGCTACGGCTGCTACGACGCATGCGGCTTGGAACTAACCGGCGCGATGCTCAAAGCCAGCCCGATCGTTCATGTTGTCCGGGCCATGGAACAGGCAAAGACCGGCCAGCTATGGGAGATCGAGCTTCGGTACGGCGGCGCACCTAGGCCGGGCCAAACGCCGACCGCCTGAGAACACCAGGGCTCATCACCACGGCTGGGCGGAGTAGTGCGTACGCCCCGCCGACCAAGCGCGGCAGGGCATCGCACGAAAGAACGTGCGATCAGCGTACGGCCCGCGCAGCCTGGCGGATTCTGACTTTCCGGTGGCCCTTGACGTATCCGTCGGATGGAGGGACGGTCGTAAACGCAAGCTGGCGCAAGTCTCGGATGCTGGAGGTAATCATGGCGCTAATCTTCATCGCGATCGACCCGGATACTACGGGGGACCACTGTCCAGCCGTTTTCGCCGAGGAGGAAACTGGTGATCTCCTCTTCCAGGGCTGGACGGTCACCGACCCGCAGACCCTGGGAGATATCGCACGGCACAGCCCGATCGCGGACAACGAGTCGGTGGTCCGGCTCCCGGCGCGGATGAGGGCGATGATCCTGGAGGCGCTTAATGGCCAAGGTGCCACCATTCGGCGAGCTGATAGCCGCCACGACGACCTCGGCCGTGCATCTGGAGATGCGCGACGCATACACGCCTGACGACCAGAGGTTCCTAGACTGGCAGGCGGGCAAGCTCCTCCCGGAGCACGCAAATCCGGAGTGGTCGGCCATCGTGCGCTCCCACACCGCCCGGGGAGTTCATTTCCGCCGGGCCCGTGTCGTATCCGAGCCGCTCGCGCCCTTCATCCGGTTCGAGTATGAAGTGACGGCCGCGGTGAGCATCACGGCCGGGGAGCAAGTCCGGTGGCTGCCCCGGCGGCGCGGGGTGGATCTGTGCCTGCCCCTCAATGATTACTGGGTGTTCGACGGCCGGCTGGTGCGCTTCCACTACTTCTCCGGAACCGGGGAGATCGTCGAAGACGAGCTGGCGGATGACCCTTCCATCGTGAAGTTGTGCACCCAGGCGTTCGAGGCTGCATGGAAACGTGCCATTCCGCACGACCTGTACCGGCCGGTCTGACCGGCCCCAATTGACCTGATCAAATGGCAGTCTCACCGTCGTCGAGCGTCCAGCGAGCACGGCAGCAGCTCGCGGAGCGGCTGCGCGAGATCCGGCTGGACGCGTGCCTGACCGCCCGGGCGCTGTCCGCGGCTGCTGGGTGGCACGAGGCGAAGACCAGCCGCATCGAGTCGGCCAAGCAGGCACTCACCGACGCCGATATCCAGGCCTGGTGCCGGGTATGCGGCGCCCAGCGAGAGGCCCCTGACCTCATCGCGGCGTCCAGGGCGGCCGACTCGATGTATGTGGAGTGGCGGCGGCTGACGCGCACGGGCCTGCGCCACACCCAAGACGCCCGTCGGCCGCTATATGAGCGCACCCGCCTGTTCAAGGTCTACTGCTCGACGGTTGTCCCGGGTTTCCTCCAGACCCCGGCTTATGCGAGCGCGTTGCTGCTGGCCAACTCGGGTTTCCACGCGACGCCCGATGATGTCGACGACGCCGTGCGGGCGAGGATGAACCGTAACCGCATCGTCCAGTCGCCGGGCCATCAGTTCGCCATGCTGATCGAAGAGGCAGTCTTGCGGTACCGCCTCGGCGGTGCCGAGACCATGGCCGGGCAGCTCGGCCACTTGCTGGAGTCCCTCGCGCTTCCCGCGGTAACTCTAGGCGTGATCCCGTTTTCCGCGAACGGACGGTCGATGTGGACATTGGAGACCTTCACCGTCTTCGACGATTCCCGGGTGCACGTCGAATTGCTGTCGGCCCAGGTGACGGTCACTGCCCCGAGCGAGATCACCCTGTACGTGCGTGCCTTCGAAAGGCTCGCCGGCATAGCCGTCTACGGGCCGCAGGCGCGTGCCCTGATCGCATCCGCGATTGACGCACTCGGCTAGTCGCCTCGCAAGTTCTCGCAAGCCCATTTACCCGTCCGCGGTACGCCGCGTTGGCTTGTCCATAACCACGTTGGCACGCCGATGGGAGGCAGCACCATGACCGGTACCGCGAAGGCCGGCACTGCCGGACAGCGGCGCACTGTGTTCGCAGTCGACCAGGACGCCGTACTGGCCGCACTGGGAGAGGCATGGGCCGACGGCGGCTACCACGCCTTTAGCGCCGACCACGGTACCTGGTCAGCGATCAGCAGCGCCGGGCAGGTATTGACCCGAATCACCGCGGATGAGTTGGACCGGAAGATCCGGGCGCACTGGCAGGCCAAGCAGTCACAAGGGGGCGGCCGGTGAACCGGGCCTACGGCGGGCGTTCCCTCGGGCCGCTGCCGCGCGGTGACGTCTTTCAGGACTGCGTCGAGCGGCGCCGTCGGTTCGAGGCCGGGCAGACCGGCGTGACCATCGTGACGCCCGCGCGGCCGGATGACCGGTGGCGGGCGATCCTCCCGCTGGGCATTTTGCCCGATGACGGCACGACCATCGGCGCGCGGTCGCTATGCGATCTGATGGACAAGCTCGATGCCCTCTACCCGTCCGGCGGATAGGGGAGCCTGCGCGCTGCCTCCCCCGGTGGCTCGCAGGATGGCGCCCCAGACGGCCGGGCGACGGCCAGCGTGACCCGTCCCCTGTGACTTCCCAGGTCCGCAAGGTCTCCGGCTGTCTGGGCGCGGCCGCGGAATCCTGCGCGGAGCAGGTGTTAGCGGTATCGGGGACGAGCAGTCCAGTCGCCGTGGCTGCGGAGTGTCGCGCACTGCGGCATGCAGGTGCGGGTGATGTCGGTGATGCGGCGGATGGTGCCGGGCAGCCACCGGTCGTAGAACTCCAGGGCCCGGGCCAGATCGGCGCGGCTGCCGCTGTAGGTGCGGTGCCATTCGGCGGCCAGGGTGGATAGTTCCCAGATGGCGTGGATGTGGCGGGGCCAGCAGTCGGCGAGCTGGTAGCCGCCGTATTGCTGGCGGAGCACGGTGTCGGCCCACCGCAGCAGGTCGGCCAGCTGAGCGTGGTAGATGTCGCGGTCCAGGCCGATCCAATACGGCGCGGCGGGTCCGCGAGGGGAAGCAGTGTCGAGGGCGTCGACGACAGTCCCGGCGAGTTCCTCGAACCGGGTGGCGAGGTTCAGGTCGGCGTGGAGCCCGGCCTGGTCGAGCCGTTCGTTGAGGGCGCGGATCTGACCGCGCAGGTCAGCGACCTGGGCGGCCAGGGCGGCCAGGCTCTCGCTCAGAGCGCGGGGCGAGGGGTCCGCGGGCGGGTCCGTGGTCATGATTTCCTGCCGTCTAGCTCGGCGTACAGGTAGCTGCGGGCGGTGCCCGGCTGCAATCCGGCCTGCGCGGCCAGCTCAGCGGCGACCCGGCTAGCTCTGCTGCGGTCCCCGTAGTCCGGATGGGCACGGTACAGGGCGAGAAAAACTGATTTCTTGGTACAAGACGGTTCGCCCGTCTCCGGCACGGGCGAACCGGGGAATGCGGGCAGGGGAGCGGCGGCCAGCACCATCTGGCGCAGGCCCCGGGCGGTCTCGGGGGCGGCCAGGGCGAACCGCAGCAAGTACAGCAGTACCAGGCCGCCGATCCTGGCCGCGGCCGCCGCGGCGCGGCCCACGGTTGTCCAGGCCGAAGGCTCCGCGTCGGCCAGGACGTGGCGGCGGATCACCGCCACCACCCGATCCACCACCACGGCCAGCGCGACCGGCGCGACTGCGTACGCGGCGACCGACCGGGGGCTGGCCACGTCGGCGGCGGAGATGTTCATGCAGGCGGAGGCGACCGCGCAGAGGAGGATGAGGGCCCGCTCGGCTCGGGCGGACTGGCCCGCCCGGGACAATGCGAGCGCGAGCAGCGTGAACACGATCATCCCCAGGTCTAGCAGCAGCGCCTCGATCACGCTGGCCGTGTCCTGGCGGCGGACCGCGAGAATGTAGGTGTACTGGGCGCTGAACGAGACGTACAGCGCGCCGCCGCCGGTCAGCGCCAGCAGCCACGCCGCTACGGCGATCAGCACGGAGCCGGGGCCGCGTCTGGTCCCGGCCCGGCGGCGCACGCTGGTCTCGAGCCGCTGGCCGGGCTCGGGTCCGATGTGGCTCATGACCGCCTCCGCCGGTCCGTGTCATGGACCAGGACCCGGCTCACCGACGTGGCCGCCAGGCCGAACGTCCGGCCAATCGCCGCCATGGTGTTCCCGGCGGCAGCTGCCGCCGCGATCGCCTGATCACGTTCTCGCCGGGCGGCGGCTGTGTGTTGAACGCGCAGCGGGCGCCGGTCTCGTTCGGTCAGGCCGCCCCAGATGCCGTGGGTGATCCCGTGGCTGAGGGCGTAGTCCAGGCACGGCTGCCGGACCGGGCATCCCGCGCAGATCTGCCGGGCGGGCTCGGCCGGCTCGCCGCGGCCGGGAAAGAATACCTCCAGGTCGGTGCCGCGGCACGCAGCCCGATACCGCCACCCGGCCAGGGCCGGGACCGGCAGTGCGGGGGTGCGGTGACGCGGCTGGCCAGCCGTCACTGCCCGGGCGCGGTCACCCGCGCCCGCCACTGGGCGGCGAAGACGGCCAGGTCGGCTGTGTCCAGGCCGCTGGCCGCGAACTCGTCCGCGAACCGCCGCGGGAACCGGCGGGTCGTCTTCCGGGTGCCCCGGCACACCACGGTGTGCGGCAGCGCACGAGTGATCGCCAGCCGCCGCACCGTCTCCCGGGAGACCCCCAGCCGCGCCGCGAGCTGCGCCGCGGTCAGGAAATCGGGGGCCTGCCCGGTGCCGGGCGGAGCGGGCTTGCGGGGCGGCGGGACGAGCGCCGCTACCAGGGCCCGGGCCACCGTTTCCAGCAGCTCGGGCGGGACCTGGGGGACCGGAGATCCCCTATCGTGCTGGGTATTTGCCGTGCTAGCTTGCATGATGGGTCCTATTGCAGGGGCCTTGCCCCCTGGGTGATCTTGGCGGATGGTCCAGGGGGCCTTACTGTGCCCGGATTCGCCCGGGCTGGTGCTAGCGGCATGGTACGCCGCTATCCTCAGGCACGTAGTTGAACCGACAAGCACCTGTGCCGGGCGGTGCTTGGCGGTACCCGGGCATGGCCGTCGGTTTGCGCACGCGCATCCTGGGCTAGGGAGCGGCCGCCCATGTCATTGGCGGCAGCGAACGGCGAGCGGCCGCGAAGGCCGCGTCTTCGTTGCCGGTCCCGGACCGGACCGGTCCGGGACGCAGCAGCAGCCGTCAAGGCGGACAGCACAGTCATCTCAGCACCTACCTCCCGGCCGACAACCCGACCGCGGGACGGGCCACCACAGTAACCCAGACCGGTTTCATGATCATTTACGAAGACCGCCCCAGTCCTTCCGTCGGCCGCTGAGCGCCGGGCCAAATCCGCCAAACGTGCGCAGTGCCCGCTTACCGTCCGGTCATGGCCGAAAGCGCTCCTAGACAGGCATCAGCGACAGATGCTAGCGGTAAGTGCCGGCGGGGTGACCGGCCGTGACCACGATCACGACGATTCATCCGGGCCACGACGTGGCCTACCTGACCTCGGGCCAGCACGCGGGCGGCTGCGTCGGCGCGATGTCCTACTACACGGCGACCGGCGAGTCGCCCGGCCAGTGGGCCGGCAAGGGCGCTGCAGCGCTCGGCCTGACCGGCCAGGTCGACCCGGCCGTGATCGGCCGCCTGTACCAGCACAACATCGGCCCGGGCGGGCAACTGCTCGTGAAGCGCCGCCAATCCCGGGCGGCCGACGAACGTGAACAGGCCGCGGTGGCGGCGTACCTGGCCGCGCATCCATATGCCAGCGCGGTCGAGATGGCTGAGGTCCGCACGGCCGAGCGCGGCACGGACCCGCACCTGGTGCCGTACTTCGACCTGACCGTCGACGCGGTCAAGAGCGTGTCGGTGCAGCACGCCTCCTACCGGGTCGCGGCTTGGCAGGCGCGCGAGCGTGGCGAGCAGGACCAGGCCGCCGTGCTCGACGCGCGGGCCGATGAGATCGAGGCCGCGGTGATGGATGCGGCGCGGGACGCGGTTGCGTGGCTGGAACGGCACGCGACCTACACCCGCACCGGGCACCATTCGGCCCGGACGGGGGAGTGGCGCGACGGTGACGGCCTGGTCGCCACCATGTTCCTGCATCACATCAGCCGCGACGGCGACCCTCATCTGCATGTGCATGTGGCGGTGTGGAACCGGGTACAGCGCGCCGATGGCGCCGACGACAAATGGCGCACGCTGGATTCCCGCAGTCTGCACAACCAGCGGCTCGCGATAGCCCCGGTGATCGACCGGATGGTGGAGACCAGGCTGTCCGCGCTGGGTTATGCCATGGTGCCCCGGGCCGACGGGAATGGCGCTGAGGTCGGCGGGGTCAGCCAGGACGTGATGGACCTGTTCAGCTCCAGGTCCCGGGCGCTGACACCCGAGCTGAAGGCCCTGATCGGCCAGTATCAGAAGATCCACGGGAAGCCGCCGTCCAAGCGGACGATCTGGCTGCTCGGCCAGCAGGCGGCGCAGAACACCCGGCGCACCAAAGCCGAAGCACGCCGCACCGTCGCCGGGCAGGCCGGCACCGCCGAGCCCACCGAAGCGCAGCGGCTGGCCGCCTGGGAAGCGCAGACGACGCAGCGGGAAGTGCAAGCCGTGTCGGCCGTGCACGAGGAGGTCGCCCGGTTCGCCGCCGAGCACGCCGGGCGTGCACCGGCGGTGCTCGACGATGCGGCCAAGCGCAGAGCCGCGCGCATCGCCGTCGCCGAGGTGCAACAGCACCACGCGGTCTGGTCGATGGCCCAGCTCCGGTTCGAAGTGCACCGGGCGCTGCCCGTGCTTCCTTGTGGCGCCGACGGCGAGGCGGTGGTCACCGAGGTGGCCAAGCTGGCCGTTTCCGGCCGGGCCGGGACCGAGGTCGTCCAGGTGACCGCGCCGGAACTCACCGACGTGACCAGCCTGGGGGTCCGGGCCTCCGACGGGGGCAGCATCTACCGGCCGCCGAACCAGCAACGGTACTGCACCCTGGCCCACCTCGACACCGAACAGCAGATCCTCACCGCCGCCAAACGGGCCGTCCCGCAGCTCGTCACCGCAGAGCAGGCCCGGGCGGCCGCCGGGCGCACCGGGCTGGACACCGGGCAGCGCGACGCCGTGGTCACGATGCTCACCGCCACCACGGCGATGACCGTGCTGGTGGCTGCGGCCGGGGCGGGCAAGAGCCACACGATGGCCGAGTTCGCCCGGCTGTGGACCTCGTTCACCGGCCGGCGGGTGATCGGGCTGGCCACGGCCACGAACGCGGCCCGGGTGCTGGCCAGCGAGGGCCTGGCCGAGTCGTACAACATCGCCGCGTTCCTCGGCAAGATCGAAGGCTCCGGCGAGCTGCGCCGGCCCGTGCCGCTGCACGAGAACGACGTGCTGGTGCTGGATGAGGCCAGCCAGCTCGCCACGACTGACCTGGCGATGGTCCAGGAGGCGGCCCGGGCCGCCGGGGCGCGGCTGGTGCTGGTCGGCGACACCGAGCAGCTCGGCGCGGTCGAGGCCGGCGGGATGTTCCGGCTGCTCGCCCGCGAAGTTCCGTGCGCGGAGCTGCA